>Ga0182735_1002463_pt1 | contig 11201 bp, 8 predicted proteins | sample eDN5th30CKraftMG_FD_128524 | JGI IMG/M metagenome (GOLD analysis project Ga0182735, IMG submission 128524) | Enriched Miracle-Growth compost microbial communities from Emeryville, California, USA - eDNA 5th pass 30_C Kraft MG (version 2) (version 2) ... | reverse complement strand
TTTCGCCAGATTGCGAGGTCACCAGCACGGTGCGGCCCTGAAGCGGCAAGGGCTGTCCAAGCTGTTCCGAAAGCGGTAGCGCGACGGCGTCGATGCCATGGGCGCGGTAGAGCGGCTCGACCGCGCGGCCGACCGCATGCGAGCCGCCCATGCCGAGCAGGACGAGACGGCCGGTGCGCTTCAGCGAAGCGGCGATCTTTTGCGCCACGGCCCCCGCCTGCTCGAACGAGGCCAGCGCGTCGGCATTCTGGCGTGCCATTTCGCGATCGATGGCGGCGAGCCCCGCCGGCCGTTTGTTTTCAGCGTTCATCGTCATCCTTTCACTCCGCCGCTGGTCAGGCCCGAGATCAGCGCCCGCTGCATGAACAGCCCGACCACGACCGGCGGCAGCGCCGCCAGCACGCCGGCGGTGGCGATCAGGCCGTAATCGGAAACGCGGCCGCCCGCGAGGTCGGCGATGGCGACTGTCAGCGTCTTGGCGCGCTGGTCGGAGGTGAACAGCAGGGCGTAGAAGAATTCGTCCCAGGCAAGCAGGAAGGCAAACAGCGCCGCCGTCGCCATGACCGGGCCGGCCAGCGGCAGCGTGACGATGCGCCATGTCTGGAGAAGGCCTGCGCCGTCGATCATGGCCGCCGCCTCGATCTCGCGCGGAATGGTGTCGAAGCCCGACTTCATCAGCCAGGTGGTGAAGGGGGCCAAAATGGTCAGGTAGACCAGCGCCAGCCCGAAGACGTTGTTGAGCAGGCCGAGCCATGCCAGGCCCATATAGAGCGGCACCGCGAGCGCCACCGGCGGCAGCATGTAGGTGGCGATCACCATCGACAGCGACCAGCCGACCGAGGGCGTGCGCGAAACGGCCCAGCCGGCCGGCACGGCCAGGACCAGCGCTGCCAGCGTCGCCATGCCGGCGATCTCGATGCTGTTCCTGAGCGAGGAGGTGAAGGCGGCCCCAGCGCTGTTTTCGGCAGTCGACAGCAGGACAGCGTAGCGCGAAAAATCGACGTGTTGCGGCCACCACCTGAGCGGCCTGGCGGCAAGGTCGCCGGGCGGCGAAATGCTCATCACGAACAGCCACAGCACCGGCGCCAGGATGACGACGGCGAGCAGCAGCGCGCAGGCGTAGACGAAGACGGTGAAGGTTCGGCTCCGGCGCTCCATCAGACCGCACTCCCCGCCGTTTTCCTGACCAGCGCGGCATAGGCGACGGCCAGCAGCGTGACCAGCAGCGTGACGATCAGCGCCAGCGACGCGCCGGACCCCGCCCGCTGGAAGGAAAAGGCTTCCTGGTAGACAAGGATGGACAGCGTGCGGGTCGAGTTCGCCGGCCCGCCGCGGGTCATCACCCAGATGATGTCGAACACCTTGAACGCCTCGATGGTGCGCAGCACCAGCGCCACCATCAGCGGCCCGGCGAGATAAGGCAGGATAACGAAGCGGAAGCGGTTGAACGGCCCGGCGCCGTCGACCAGGGAGGCGGCGGTCACATCGCGCGGAACCGCCTGCAACGCCGCCAGCGCGATCAGCGCCACCAGCGGGTAATTCTTCCAGCAGTCGGCGACGATCAGGGCGGCAAGCGCCGTGCCCGGCTCGCCCAGCCAGGAGCGGTAGACGTCGATGAGGCCGAGTTGCGACAGCGCCGCATTGAGCGCGCCATATTCCGGGTTGTAGATCAGCCGCCACAGCGTGGCGTTGACGACGGTGGGCAGCGCCCAGGGCAGGATCAGCAGCGCGCGCAGGGCGGCGCGGCCATGGAAGCGCTGGTTGAGGAGAAGCGCGGCCAGCACGCCGATGACCATCTCGGCGGCCACCGAAATCACCGCGAACCATGTCGTGGTGACGAGCGTGCGCTGGAAATTCGAGCCGGAAACCATTTTGACGTAGTTGTCGAAGCCGACGAAACTGCCGCCGGTTCCCACCAGCCTGGCGTCGGTGAAGGACAGCGCGACGGTATCGGCCAGCGGCCAGCCGATGACCGCCACCATGACGACGAGCAGCGGCAGCATCAGAAGCCAGGCGCGGGTCGTCATCCAGGTGCCAGACATCGACGGCGGCCCTCGTTGGAAAGATCGGGTATCATGTCATCCCGGGCGGCCCGCCGCCACCCGGGACGACAGGAAGCTCAAAGACCGCTGTTTTCGGCGGCGGTCTTCAGCGCGTCCTCAGGCGTGGCCTGGCCGAGCAGCGCTTCCTGGATCGCCTGCTGCAAGGCGACCGACAGTTCCTGGTATTTCGGCGTGGTGGGGCGCGGATACATGGCGGCGAGGCCGAGCTTGGCGGCAGCGATCAGTTCTTCCTGGCCCTTGGTCACCGCCGGGTCGTCATAGGACGAAGCCCAGATCGGCAAGCTGAGCTTGGCGTACTGGTCCTGCGTCGCCTGCGAGGTCATGTAGACGATGTATTTCCACGCCTCGTCCGGATGCTTGCTGGCGGTGGTGACGCCAAGACCCATCGAGCCGTTGACCGCCGACACCTCGCTCTTGCCGGCAACTCCCGGCGCCGGCACGACGCCGACCTTGCCCGCGACCTTGCTGTCCTTGGGGTCGTTGGCCATGTTGTACATGTAGGTCCAGTTGAGCGCGAAAGCGGCGTCACCGTTCTCGAACACTTTGCGCACGTCCTCTTCCAGGAATTCCTTGGAATTCGGATTGGTCAGGCCGGACTTGTAGCTGTCGACCATGTATTGCAGCGCCTGAAGGCCGCCGTCGGTCTGGAAGGCCGGCTTGCCGTCCTTCAGGAACTCGCCGCCATAGGCGCTGACCAGCGTGGTGTAGTCGCAGATCGCGGCTTCGGCCTGCGCCCAGCTCCAGGCGATCGGCGTGTCGAGCAGCCCCTTGTCCTTGATGGTCTTGGCCTGCTCGCTCAGTTCCTCCCAGGTCTTGGGCGGATTCTTGATGCCGGCCTTTTCGAGGATTTCCTTGTTGTAGAACAGGTACTTGGTGTCGAGAATCCAGGGCATGCCGTAGCGCTTGCCGTCGTACTCGACCGTCGTCCATGCCCCCGGCAGGACGCCGGACTTCATCTCGTCGGTGATCTTGTCGGTAATGTCGACGAGAACGTTGTTGGTGGCATACTCGGCCGGCCAGATCACGTCGAACAGCACGACGTCGTAGCCGCCGCCGGAACCTTGCGCCAGCACCGTCTTGTCGTGCAGTCCCTCGTAGGGAACGAATTCGAGATTGACCTTGATGTCGGGGTTGGCCTTGGTGAAGGCCTCGGTCATGGCGCGCACGTCCGCCTCGCTATAGGCGGCCTGCGCCATGAACAGCGCGTTGAGCGAGGTTTCCGCGAAGGCGTGCGGCACCATCAGCCCGCCCGCGAAAATGGCCCCCAAGAGAATCCTGCCCGTCGATTTCAACATGTCTTCCTCCCGTTTCCGACGCTGGCCAGCCTGCATCGCCGGCAAGACCGCCGCGTCGATTTCGGCCTTGTCACGACGATAATAAGTCAAGTGTCTTGACTTATTAGTTCGCCAATCTTCTACTGGAGTCAAGAGGGGAAGCGAGGATGAACGACGTTCGCCCGATCCGCGCCAAGAGCGGCAGCAACCACGAAGGCACCAGCGCGCACAACCGCCGGGTCATGATCGATGCGCTGCGCTTCAACGGCGCGCTGTCGCGGGCCGAACTGGCGCGCGCCACCCAGCTTACCAAGCAGGCGGTGTCCAACATCATCGAGGAACTCGAGCGCGACGGTTTCGTGGCCTCCCTGGAGGCCGTGCGCAACGGCCGGGGCCAGCCGTCGCGGCCCTACCGGCTCGTGCCCGAGCGCGCCTTCGCCATCGGCCTGCAGATCGACCGCTATGTGACGCGCGCGCTCATCGTCGACCTCCTCGGCAACGCGATGGTGCGGGCCGAGGCCAACCTGCCCTCCGGCGACCCGGCCGAGGGGGTCGGCGTCATCCTCGACCTGATCGGCCGGGTGCGGGCCGAGCTTGCGGCACGCACCGCCCGCTCCGAGGAGCGCATCGTAGGCCTCGGCGTCGCCATGCCCGGCCCGTTCGGGCTGGGCGCCTTCGGCGACAACCAGTGGGTGATGCCGGCCTGGCAGGAATTTCCGCTGCTCGATAGGCTGGCGGCCGGCACCGGCCTTTCCGTCGGGCTACAGAACGATTCCGCGGCCTGCGCCACCGCCGAACGCCTGCTCGGCGCGGCGCAGGGGGTGGACCACGCGGTGTGCCTCTATGTCGGCTATGGCATCGGCGCCGGGCTCATCCTCAACGGAGACTCCTATCGCGGCGGGCACGGCAATGCCGGCGAGGTCGGCATGGCGCTGTTGTCGCCCACCGGTCGCAACCGCATGCCGCTGGAGCATCGCGCCTCATTGGCCTCGCTCTACCAGCACCTGGGCATGGACCCCGCCGACGCGCATCTGCACGAGCGCATCGACGAACTGGCCTCGAGCGGAGACGCGCGGATCATGGCCTGGATCGAAGCGGCCGCGCCCGACCTGCGCTGGAGCATCCATCTCGTCGAAACGATCTTCGATCCGCAGACCGTGATCCTGGCGACCGGCGCGCCGCCGTCGCTGGCAAACCGCCTGTTCGAGGCGGTGCACCCGCTGCTGCCGTCGATCGCGGTGCGGCCGGACCGTGGCTTTCCCCGCCTGCAACTCGGCATCGCCGACCCGTGGGCGATCGCGCTGGGAGCGGCAGCGGAGCCGATCGGCCGGGCCTTCGACCCGAACTTCTCGGCCATGCTCAAGTCGCGCCCCGAGGCCTACTCCCCGTAAGGCACCCAGATGTTCTTGACCTGGACCGCGCGGCGCAGATAGTCGCGGCCCTGCCCCTGGCGCGTGTCCGACCAGTCGCGCTGGCGGCCGTAATTGACCCAGGTGGCCTTGAGGTTGCCGACGGAGGCCTTCTCCACCATGGCGCTGCCTTCCGTCGAGCCGGCATACCAGAGGGCGGCGACCTCGTCGTGCTCGGCCAGCGTCTTGGCCAGCACGTCGCGCTCGCCGGTGACGATGTTGACGACACCCGCGGGAACGTCCGAGGTGTCGAGCACCTGATAGAGGTTGGTGGCCAGCAGCGGATGGCGCGCCGAGGGAACGGCGACGACACGGTTGCCCATGGCGATGGCCGGCAGCACCAGCGACACGAACGACAGCAGCGGCTGCTCGTCCGGGCAGACGATGCCCATCACGCCCCACGGCTCGTTCATCGCCAGCGTCACATGGCGCGACTTGGTCGAATGCACGGCCCCGTCATATTTGTCGGACTGGGCCGCGTAGTAGAAGATGCGGCGCAGGCTCGTGGCGAATTCGTCGGCGGCGGCCTTGGCCGAAACGCCGGTGCTCTCGACAAGCAGCGCCTCGAACTCCGCCTGGCGGGCCGACAGGTTCTCGCCGAGGTAATAGAGCACCTGCGCCCGGTTGTGAGCGGTGACGCCGCTCCAGCCGCCGGCCTTGGCCGCGGCTTCCACCGCGTTGCGGATATCCTTGCGGTTGCCGAGGCCGGCCTGGCCGATGATGCGCCCGCCCTTGCCCACGACCGAATAGCTGTAGCCGCCGTCGGGGCGTGCCTGCTTGCCGCCGACATAGTTCTTGGCGGTGCGGTCGATGGCGCCGGCATGGGCGAGCGGGCCCTCGCCGGGCACCGCCGAGGGCGTGAACGGCTGCCCGGCCTTCGCCGCCGGAAGCCGCTTTTCCCAATCGGCCGCCAGATATTCGTAGAGCCCCTCGCGCCCGCCTTCGCGGCCGAAGCCGCTTTCGCGGTAGCCGCCGAAACCGGCGCCGGCATCGAGCAGGTTGGTCGAGTTGATCCAGACCACGCCGGCCTTGACGCGGGCGGCCATATCGAGCGCAAGGTTGATGTTTTCCGACCAGATCGAGGCGGCAAGCCCGTAGCGCGTGTTGTTGGCGAGCTCGATCGCCTCGTCGGGCGTACGAAAGGTGGTCGCGGTCGCCACCGGGCCGAAGATCTCGACCTCGCACACGGTAGAGGCCGGCTCCACCTCGGTGAAGAAGCTCGGCGCGAAGAAGCTGCCCTTGGCAGGAAGCTTGCCGGGGGCCTGCCACAGCGTGCCGCCTTCCGCCTTGCCCTGCTCGACCAGCGAGGCGATGCGCTTCAGCTGGCCGGTCGAGACGATGGCGCCGACATCCATGGTCTTGTCCAGCGGGTCGCCGACGCGCATGGTTTCCATGCGCTTGCGCAGCTTGTCGTAGAAGCGCGGGGCGATGCCTTCCTGCACCAGGATGCGCGAGCCGGCGCAGCAGACCTCGCCCTGGTTGAACCAGATGGCGTCGACCACGCCCTCGACGGCGCCATCGATATCGGCGTCCTCGAAGACGATGAAGGGCGACTTGCCGCCGAGTTCCAGCGACAGTTTCTTTTCCGAGCCGGCGGTCTGCTCGCGGATGATGCGGCCGACTTCGGTCGAGCCGGTGAAGGCCACCTTGTCGATGCCGTCATGGCCGCAGATGGCGGCACCGGTCGCGCCGTCGCCATGGACGATATTGACGACGCCGGCGGGCAGGCCGACCTCGCGGCAGACCTCGGCGAAGGCGATGGCCGAGAGCGGCGTCAGTTCCGCCGGCTTCAGCACCACCGTGTTGCCGGCGGCCAGCGCCGGGGCGATCTTCCAGGCGAGCATCAGCAGCGGAAAATTCCACGGGATCACCTGCCCGCAGACGCCGACCGGCGAAAAGCCCTCGAACTCCGTCTCGATCATCTCGGCCCAGCCGGCGTGGTGGTAGAAGTGGCGGGCGACGAGCGGAATGTCGATGTCGCGGGTTTCGCGGATCGGCTTGCCGTTGTCCATCGTCTCCAGCACCGAGAAGAAGCGCTCGCGCTTCTGGATGTGGCGGGCGATGGCATAGAGATACTTGGCGCGCTCATGGCCTGGAAGCTTCGACCACTTGCCGAAGGCGGCGCGCGCGGCCTTCACGGCGGTGTCGACGTCGGCAGCCGTGCCGAGCGCGACCTTGCCGAGCACGGTTTCGTCGGCCGGATTGATCACGTCGAAGGTTTTTGCGCCCCCGACCGCGGTGAATTTGCCGTCGATGAAATGGCCGAACCCGTCACCATGCGCGTCCAGCCAGTGCCGGACCTCAATATTGCTTTCGGGGGCGGGGCCGTAGTCCATGGTGCGAAGAATGTCCCTGATCTGTCCCATGTTCTTTCCTCAGGCGAGCGCGTGGCGCGAGGAAGCCGCATAGCGGCCCGTCACGTAATGTTCGAGCTGGCGCTCGATATCGGCCAGCATCGAGCTTGCCCCGAGACGGAACAGGTCCGGCTGCAACCAGGGCAGGCCGAGCTCTTCCTTCATCAGGAACAGCCAGCTCATGGCGTCCTTGGCGGTCTTCATGCCGCCGGCGGGCTTGAAGCCGACCGTGTAGCCGGACAGTTCGCCATAGTCGCGCAGCGCGCGCACCATGACGAGGCCGACCGGCAGCGTGGCGTTGACGTTTTCCTTGCCGGTCGAGGTCTTGATGAAATCGGCGCCGGCCTGCATCGCCACCATGGAGGCGCGGTAGACGTTGCGCAGCGTATTGAGGTCGCCGGTGCCGAGGATCGTCTTCAGGTGCGCCTCGCCGCAGGCCTCGCGCATCTGCGCGATCTCGTCATAGAGCGCCGCCCAGTTCTGCGTCAGCACATGCTCGCGGGTGATGACGATATCGATCTCGCCAGCGCCTTCGCCGACGGCGTAGCGGATTTCCGCCAGGCGCTGCGGCAACGGCGTCAGGCCGGTGGGGAAGCCGGTGGCGACCGACGCGACCGGGATGCCCGAGCCTTCGAGCGCCTTCACAGCGTGGCCGACCATGGTCGGATAGACGCAGACGGCGCCGGTGGTGATGTTGGCGTCGGCGAGGCCGAGCGCCTCGAGAATATCGTCGCGGATGGGCTTGCGCGCCTTGGCGCAGAGCCGGCGGACACGGCCGGCGGTATCGTCGCCGGCAAGCGTGGTCAGGTCGATGCAGGTGATGGCCTTGACCAGCCAGGCCGCCTGATAGGCCGTCTTGACGGTGCGGCGGGTGGCGAGCGTCGAGGCGCGTCGCTCGGTCGCCGAACGGTTGACCGCGATGTCCTCGAACCAGTCCGGCAGGAGCTTCGTGCCGGCGTTTCGAGGCCGGTGAGAAGCCGGGCCGCTTTCCGAATCGGCGGCCGCAGTCGTGATATCCATGCCCGTCACCTTCCGTTCAGGAGCAGACGCGGCCGGACGCGGCCGCGATCATGCCATCTTACCCGCTCGCCCGCGCCTTGTATGCCCGCCCACGACGATTGTCATGAACCTGCGCCCTGCCTCGCCATGGCTAAGGCCGACAACGCAGGCTCCCCATTCGTACCGCCTTCAGCCGGCGCAGTCTATCAGGCGATACGGTTGTACGTACAGCATATCAAGATCGGATTTGAGGTCAAGCCGCGTTGGCCGCACGGAGGAAAAATTCGGCTGATTTCCCGACGCTGATCGGGTTTCTCCCCGGAGCAACCGGTGTCAACCGTCGACATGGCGTTGAAGGACCTGGATGTTGAGCTTAGTATGACATACGTACATGATGCATACTTTAAGGAATCGATGTGATCGATCGATCGACCCCCATTCCACTTTACTTCCAGCTTGCGGGCATCCTGAAGGAGCAAATCCGCTCGGGCCAGCGGGCGGTCGGGGCCAAGTTGCCCTCCGAGCACGAGTTATGCGAGGAATACGACGTGTCGCGCAGCGTGGTTCGGCAGGCGCTGCTGTCGCTCGCGCAGGACGGGCTGATCGAGACCGAGCGCGGCCGCGGCGCCTTCGTTCGCGAGCGCAAGGTTCCGATCACGCTCATCCAGCAACTCGACCCGTTGCAGGAAGGCATGGCGAAGGCCGGCTTCAAGCTGACCACCCGCGTGCTGCAGCAACGCCTGATCGACGCCCCGGCGCATGTCGCCGAGCGGATCGGCGAGCAGAAGGCGATCTTCCTGGAGCGGCTGCGCCTTGCCGACGGCGAAGTGCTGCTGCTGGTGCAGAACTACCTGCCCTACAGCCGGGTTCCGGAACTGCTGCACTATGACGGGCTGGAGACGACGTCGCTCTACAACTACCTGAGCAGCGAGCACGGCATCGTCGTCACCACCGGCAAGCGCTTCATCGAAATCGGCAAGGTCGACGCCCATGTCGGCAGCCTGCTCGAACTGGAGGCCGGGGCGCAGGCGCTGTTCAACCGCGAGATAACGTTCGACGCGGACGGGACCCCCGTCGAGTATTACGAATCCTGGCACCACCCCGACCGCACGCGCCTGACGATCGACCTCTACCGCAACATCTGAAACCCCCATGAAAAAGGGCGCCGCGCGGCGCCCTTTGCCTTCTACCAGATGCGGGTCAGCCCCAGCACTTGGCCGCGCCTTCCTTGGTGTCGATGGACTTGACGCCGGGGACGGGCTTGTCGGTGACCAGCGAAACGCCGGTGTCGAAGAAGTTCTTGCCCTCGGTGGGCTTGGGCTTCTCGCCGCTGTCGGCGAACTTCTTGATCGCCTCGATGCCGAGCGAGGCCATGAGCATCGGATATTGCTGGGACGTCGCGCCGATGATGCCTTCGGCGACATTCTTGACGCCGGGGCAGCCGCCGTCGACGGAAACGATCAGCACGTCCTTGTCGCGGCCGACCGCCTTCAGCGACTGGTAGGCGCCCGCCGCTGCCGGTTCGTTGATGGTGTAGACGAGGTTGATGCCCGGGTCCTTCTGGAGAAGATTCTCCATCGCCGTGCGGCCACCCTCTTCCGTGCCGGCCGTCACGTCATGGCCGACGATGCGCGGGTCGTCCTCGTCGCCGATCACGTTGACGTTCTTGGTATCGATGCCGAAGCCGGTCATGAAGCCCTGGTCGCGCAGCACGCCGACGGTCGGCTCCTGGGGCGCGATGTCCAGAAAGGCGATCCTGGCGTCCTTGGCGTTGTCGCCGAGGGTTCCCTTCGCCCATTCGCCGATGAGCGTGCCGGCGACGAAATTGTCGGTGGCGAAAGTGGCATCCGCCGCGTCGAGCGGATCGAGCGGCGTGTCGAGCGCGATGACGACGATGCCGGCGTCCTGCGCCTTCTTCACGGTGGGAACGATGCCGGCCGTGTCGGACGGCGTGAGCAGGATGCCCTTGGCGCCGTCGGCGATGCAGGATTCGATGGCTGCGACCTGGCTTTCGCTGTCGCCGTCGATCTTGCCGGCATAGGCCTTGAGCGTGATGCCGAGTTCCTTGGCCTTCGCCTGCGCGCCTTCTTTCATCTTGACGTAGAACGGGTTGGTGTCCGTCTTGGTGATGAGGCAGGCGGTGATGTCGGCCGCCGAAGCCTGGCCAGCGCTCGCCAGGCCCAGCGCCAAAGCCGCCGAGCCGAGCAGGGCCGCGCGAGCGGCCTTTGACGTGATGAGATTCAGACTGGAATGCATGTACCCCGCCTCCTTCAGAGCGATTGTCATCCTGTAATTACAGGATAACGCGAGTTCGCCGCCAGTCAACATACTTTATATCCGGCCATCGCTAAAATCGGCGGATGGCCCGCAGGGAGGCAAAGTACTGCCTTGATACGGAAGGCCATGGTCACGCAGGCCGTTCCTCCATCCTTTTACCTTCTTGAAACTCGCGCCAGCCGAGGTTTCATGCGCCAAACCCGCCGAAACGGTTGACAACCGCCTCCTGAACGTATTGTACAGTTGTAAGTACAAGATGATAAGTAAGCCGTCGACCGACAGGAAGCGACCATGACCCGACCCAGCCGCCGCGATCTCGCCAACGCCATTCGCTTTCTCACCGCGGATGTCGTCCAGCAGGCCAATTCCGGCCATCCCGGCACGGCAATGGGCATGGCCGATATCGCGGAAGTGCTGTGGAACGACTTCCTGAAGCACAACCCGGCCAACCCGAAATGGAGCAACCGCGACCGCTTCGTGCAGTCCAACGGGCATGGGTCGATGCTGACCTATTCGCTGCTTCACCTCGCCGGCTACGGCCTGACGGTGCAGGACCTCAAGGATCACCGCAAGCTGCACTCCAAGACGCCGGGTCATCCGGAATACGGTATCACCGCCGGCGTCGAGACGACCACCGGTCCGCTCGGCCAGGGTTTTGCCAACGCGGTCGGCATGGCGCTCGCCGAAAGGAAGCTCGCCGCCGAGTTCAACCGCGAGGGCTTTCCCGTCGTCGACCACTTCACCTATGTCTTCGTCGGCGACGGCTGCCTGATGGAAGGCGTGGCGCAGGAAGCGGCCTCGCTGGCCGGCGCGCTCGGGCTCGGC
>Ga0182735_1002460_pt1 | contig 11215 bp, 9 predicted proteins | sample eDN5th30CKraftMG_FD_128524 | JGI IMG/M metagenome (GOLD analysis project Ga0182735, IMG submission 128524) | Enriched Miracle-Growth compost microbial communities from Emeryville, California, USA - eDNA 5th pass 30_C Kraft MG (version 2) (version 2) ... | reverse complement strand
TAGATCGGGGGCGCATCCACCCAGCGGCAGCCCGATTTCAAGACATGCACAATCCCGCTGATGACGCGTCGGTCGTCCACCCGGGCCTTGCCGCGGGTATCTGTTGGAAGATGCGGCTTAAGCCGCGCGAACTGCTCGTCCGTCAGCCAGAAAACGTGCGTGCCCATCTGATGGCTCCCTTCGGGAGCCTTGAATCAGAAAGCGCTTAAAAGCGAAAATATTTTTATGGGTCCGGAGCCTAGGTTGGGGATCTGTAATTTTCAGAGCTTGGCGGTGTTTCCCTTGAGGGTTTCAAGGAGCTGTCCGCACTGATATGGCTGCAAGCAGCAATCGTGCTGTATCGGGTTTCACAAGGCCGAACGTTGCATTGACTCGAAGCGGGCTCTTCGACCCATCCGGTAACCTTCGCAGATCGCTCGTCCCTGCGTTCCCTCTCGGGACACCACCCTCGGATCGGCGTTCCGGCTTCACCGCTGGCAATCAGACGTTACCCCACCTCATGCTTCGAACGCGGTTTGGGGCCCTGACCCGCAAGCGCCGCAAAGATACGGTCGAAGACGCCCATTCTGCTCCAGCGGATGAAACGGTTGTAAAGCGTCTTGTGCGGACCGTAGCCGGCCGGCGCGTCCTTCCACTGCAATCCGTTGTGGATCACATAGACGATCCCGCTGACGACGCGCCGGTCATCGACCCGCGGAACGCCATGCGACAACGGAAAATATGGCAGAATGCGAGCCATTTGCTGCTCACTCAGCAGGAACAGATCACCCATCAATGCCTCCATAACAAAGGCAGCGAATCATCGATCAAGCAAAATTAATAGATCCTGAGCCTAGCTCCCAACCTCGGCTTCGAGAGTGATATCAACCCCAAACTGAAAGCCCCGTGGGTTCCTAGATTGCCACTTCCACGAGCTTTGGCACATGTCGTTGATACCAAGCTCAGCGCGCCAGTTCAGTGCTGTGATGGCGCGGGTGGGATCGGCCACCGAAGCCGCCACATCACCAGGACGGCGTGGGACAATATGGTATGGCAACGTCTTGCAGCAAGCACGCTCATAGGCTTGCAATATCTCACGCACGGTGGCGCCGTAACCGGTTCCTATATTGAACACATCAGAGCCCGGCGCGCATGTGCTAGCGTAGTTGAGAGCCGCCACATGCGCCCGCGCCAGATCAACCACATGAATATAATCACGTAGGCCGGTGCCGTCACGAGTGTCGTAATCCCCCCCGAAGATCGCAAGCCTATCACGCAGCCCCACCGCCACTTGGGCGATGAACGGCATTAGGTTGTTAGGGGGGCCCTGGGGATCTTCGCCGATGTCGCCGCTGTCATGGGCTCCAACAGGGTTGAAATAACGCAGCATTACCGCCCTAGCGCCAGGCGTTGCTCTAGCCCAGTCACGCAGGACATCTTCAGCAATGAGTTTGGTGCGCCCGTAGACGCTAGCAGGGCGGGTTGGGTGTTGCTCATCAATTGGCAAATAGTCCGGGTCCCCATACACCGTGGCAGAGGATGAGAAGATGATTGCCGGGGGGCGCATGCCAGTCATAGCGCGCAGCAAGTTTAGCGTGCCGCCAACATTCACATCGTAGTATTCAAGTGGCAACGTCTCGCCTTCGCCGACGGCTTTGAGACCCGCGAAGTGGATCACTGCGTCGGGCTGAAAGGCGCGGAAGATCGCCGTCACCGCGCATGCATCTCTGATATCAGCCCGTTCAACGCGAAAATGTTGACTGGACAACCGCGCTACCCGCTTCAGAGACTCAGGCGAACTATTGACGAAGTTATCAACGACGCACACCTCATAACCCGCTATCAGCAGCTCGATGAGCGTATGGCTGCCGATATAGCCTGCTCCACCGGTTACGATAACCCTCGTATTGCTCATAGGCTAAGCCCCCCCCTGCAGCGAGCACTGACGGTGCGCCGCGCGGTTGGCACCTTATGGAAAAGGCACGGCTAAGCCAATGCATCCTGTGCAGCGTACAATGAAGCCTCCAATGCTCGTCATGACTTGTATGAAGTGCTTGGGCCTGCGTCATTAATCCTCTATTCCACAACATACCGCCCCCCCTCACGGCATCCGTACATCCTTCCCGCTCTGCCGCACGATCCATGAAATGTTCGTTCCGATCTCGCGCAGGGACGCCTTCATGTCGCCGACGTCGCGGCTGAGAAGTTCCAGCTTCGCGTCGGCCTTATCGCTGACGCTGCGGATTTTGGCGTTCATCGCCTCGTCGGCGCGCTCAAGGCGCAAGGATCGCTCGACCAGGGCATCGATCCGCGCCTCCTGCTTTGAGGTCCACCAGATTGCGGAGACGGCGATCGCGATGGCCGTCAACAGGTTGCCGATCGTTACGCGCGGGTCGATAACATCTCTCCAGCCAGACACGCTCACCCTCCCGTCTGTGCGACCGGGCGCCACCCGGTACACCACGCCTCACGGCGGGCATTGCTGCCCTTCACATCCGCGATAGTGCCAGCCGTGTCATGCTGGCTCCAGGTGATCGGTCGCCACTGGGCGCAGGTCGCCTCAGTCCCGACGCCAGCCGTCGTTCTGGCGCAGGCACTCAGGATCGGCAGCGCAGCGGCGAGCGTCAGCATCAGCGCGGTTCGCTTCATCGGTCAGCCTCCGTTCTGTCTGGATCTGATCGGCCACCACGGACGCCTTGCCGCGGTCATAGGCCATGTCGTTGATGCGCCAGACGACCAGCGCCAGCGCCGCCAGGATGCCCAGCGCCGCGACGATGCGCCAGTTACCCGCCAGCCAGGTCATGCCGCCGCCGGCAGGCCAAGGGCCTGCGCCGCCTCCGCCGCCCTGCGCTTGCGCAGCGTCCGCCAGATAACGCCGCCGATGGCGACGGCCGCCCCGGCCACAACCAGCGCAGCGACAAGTCCGCTGATCCACTGCGATCCGCCAGCGAGCGGGGCCAAAGCATCCCGCGCGCCCTCGATGGCGACGCCAACCGCGCCGAGGGCGGAACCGCTGCCGATGGCCGCGTCAGCCGCGCCGCTGGATGGCAGGGGCCTCGCATCCTCGACATTGGCCTTGGCCGAACCATCCTGATCAACGGGGATGGCGGGACCGACAGAGCCGCGCGCCCACGCCTGCCCGGTTGCCAGCACGCCGTTGACGCGGTTGGTCCAGCCCTTGCCGAACGTGCCCCACGTTTTCAGGGCGCGGAGGAAGGACATGCGCCGGTTGCAGATGTCCGCGATCAGCCTGTCGTGGTCCTGCACGGCGTTGACGGCCGCCAGCGTCACAGCGCCGATAATGCCGTCATCACGGACGCCGACCGCACGCTGGAGCCATTTGGCCGACTGGGCGACGCCGCTGTTCACCGCCCCATCGAACACCACGTAATCGACGCCCGGCGGCAGGTCATCGCCCTTGATCCGGTCCCAGTATTGCTGGCGGTAGATGATTTGCAGTTCATCGTCGGTGATGTAGCGGACGGATCGCGGCGATTGGCCCTTGCGCTTGCGTTCGGCGTCGTAAACCCGCTGGGTGACGCCTTTCATGGTCGCGCCGCCGGGATCGGCCGGGTGGTTCGCGTAGCCGCCTTCGTGCTTGAGAACGGCATTCAGCGACCGCTGGTAATTGGATTCCGTCATGGGTCACCCATAAAAAATCCCCGCGCGATGGCGGGTTCCGTTTGGTCAGATTGTGAGGATGCTTACGCGTAAGCGCGGAAACTTATCCCGTCGAGGTAGACAGTTGCCGTCGTCCCTCCGGGATAAATCGAGACACTGCCGTCCGCCCACACCCTCGCGCGTGACACTCCCGTTGGTCCAACGCGGACGGCGAACTCGCAATCCCTTCCCGGTCTGGCCCCGACAGGGAGCTGGAATACATTACCGTCCGAGGTCCGAGATACAGCCCCCTGCAGATGTACGACCCCAGAATCGTCGAGGAACCACCCGGCGCCACCGACATCAGTTGCCCCCGGTGCCATGGTCGGAATGCTTCGAGGAAATAAAAACCTATTTGCCCCATAAATAAATGCGTTATTCGAGCACGAAACATTTTCGTTGTTTGTATTAACTGGCGTTACCGTTACTTGGCTCGCGAATACGTTATTCCGGATAGACCCGCCCTTGATGTTCACCCATTCCTGCGCGCCATCGTTGTAGCCAAGCCAGTTTCCCTCAAATAGCAGGGCCGCGCAGGCTCCACCAAAGAACACCGGATTTACGTCATATCCTTCAATATAGCATCCGGTGATGGTCAGATTGTCTATCGCTTCTGTGTGAATAGCGCTCGATCCGCCGACCTCAAAATCACAGTCTCTGATTGTTACATTATGGTTAGCCGACGATAGCCGTATGGATGCCGCATCAAGTGTATCATAAATTCCAGAACTAATCATGTGCAATTGCATGGAAGAAGTCGTTGAAATAATCGCATATTGCTTTGCGTACCTGAATACGCAATTATTAATTTCTAGATTATATGAATTTGATATGTTCACAATCTGATTAAATGATTGGACCATGACGCCTGATATTAGCATACTATTGACGCCATTGACCCGCAGAAAGTTGACCGTCGCATCATTGTACCTGCCGATGGCGGTTAAATTTCGAACTGCGATCCGGTATCCCCAAACGGACGGGTCATTGTCCGCAGTCACCATGAATCCGGTGAGCCCCGGAAGTGCGATCAGTTGAGCGTCATTTCCCTCTATGATCAGTTGTTTGTTGGAGAATGGCGCAATGTCGATAGGCGTCTCAATCCCATATCGCGCGCGCGGCGACAAATCGAGCCGCATACCAATATCAGGCATCTCCCGACAATACGCGATGGCGACGTTAATCGCCGGGCCGTCGTCCGTGACGCCATCTCCCTTCGCCCCGAACATTTCCGGGGTAACCGATGGCGATGCGAGCTCCCACCACGCCCCATCCGCGGTCTGGAGCTTCCCCGAATGCGACGGCTCGCTGGTTACACGCCTGTATTCGGCAGACCCCCCATCGCCAGACCCAGAATACCCGTCAGTCTGGATCATGGACACAGCTACTGGAACCGCCCGGCTCGAAGCCGCCACCAGAGTGCCAACATTGTAAGAAAACTCGGTCAGAGCACGGGCTGCCGCCGTCCCAAGGTCCGCAGCGTTCGCCTTCAGGTCAAGAGCCTCGGAAATCGCGCCGCTGGCAACCATCTGGGCTTCAGATTTGTTGGTAACGCTTCCAAGGCCGACAAAATCCTTGTCAATGGTCTCCCAAGTAGTGGCGTAATCCGTCGTAGCTGACTTAACAAGCGCCTGCCCTGGTGCGCCGCCTGATGCAACGCCAGCTCCGGAGTCTCCCTTGTCACCTTTGCCGAATGGTACGCCTGTCGACCATCCGGTAGGACGCAGCCGGAAATACAATAATCCCTGGTCGTCAGCGAGATACGCAAACCCGGGATCGCGATCATCATAGTTGCCACGATCTGCAAATGGCCCGGTTTCGTCGGGCTGGAAATTATCTCCAGTAGCCCCCTTCTCCCCCCGGAGCGTCTGACCGACCGACCAGTCGCCAGATTCATCCGACATCTTGCCGTACAATCTGAACGGGTCGTCCTGATCACCGGTCAGCTCCAGGAACGTGAACCCCGTCGGCTCGCCGTCAAACAGATCACGTTTGGCAATCGGCCCGCCAGCGTTGAACGGGAACGGAAACTTCCCATTGCGCCATGCGTTTGCCTCGACGATCGCCTTGTGCAACGCCACCGTCGACGACCAGTCCGGAGCCGTTGGCATCAGCACCCATGCGGCGCTGTCGATCACATCCGGCCCGGGCCAGCCGTAGGCCAGCGTCAGTTCGGACGTAGAGACGACGGCGGCGACTGGGACCGACAGGCCTCCGGCGTTAAAGGTGTCGCCGGCGAACCCGACGAACTGCGTCAGATGGCCGAGCACCGCCGTTGACCCGGCCGTGACCGAGACCGTGTTTTCATCAGGCATCAATGTCTCCGGATGTTAGGCCTGCTGCGGCAAGCCCTTGGGATGCTGCGCTTTCACGCGCTCGCAATGCTCCAGCCATTCGGCTGTTTTGGGCGGAAGCGAAAAGCCCTGCTCACGCAGGGCCCGGGCCATATCCGCAATGGCGTCCAGCTGGTCGCCGATCGGCATGTATGCCGCCTGGCGCAGGCGGCGCGGGTCGCCGACAATGCGCACGGCCTTCAAGGCGTAACCTCCATCTCAAATGCTCCATCTGTGTGGGGAATGCTGGCGACATGCACCCGGTACCGACCGGGGTAATCGCATTGCAGCAGCAGCGCCGGCGCATCAGCCTCGACCGTGGTTGAGGCCCCCGCCGGATCGGTGACGGTGATGACGCACGGGACCGGGAGCCCGCTCAGGGTCTGGCCATCCAGACGGGCTGGACACGCCGAACGGACGCGCCGGCGCGGCGATGCGCCGGAAAGGTCGACGTAATGCAGATCCCGATCTGCCGACTGGCGCAGATAGCTCCAGCCACGATCCGCCTCCATCCGGGCGACGGCCGCCACGGACATGGCTCCCGCTTCAAGGATGCGGCCTGTTTCAGGGCAATACCGAACGAATGGCGTCAGCCGGTCCCAGTCGTTATGCCGCCCGGTATGGCTGCGATCTCCAGCCGCGAACGCGGCCAGCCGACGCTGCTTTGGCGATGTCATTTGGACGCCTCCATGACAACGATGTTGACGCCGCCGCCGTAACTGTCTTCAGCCTGATAGGTGACGTATCCAGCGCCCGGCGCATCGCGGACGATCAGCGTGGTTTGCAGGGTGTAGTACCCAAGGTTGCCGCTGGAGCCCGCTGCGAAATAGTTGTTCTGCAGACTGTCGATCTGGACGCCGTTCCGGCGCACGACGAGCGCCCCCGGGGTGACGGCCCGGGGCGTTCCCGGCGTCCCGCGATAATACGCCTGGATGATCACCGCGCCGGTGCCGCGCAGGTTGATCCCAACCGAAGCCGACGTGTCGCCGCTTGACGACACAACCTGCGTAATCGCGCCGTTGCGAATATGGATGTTATCGACCGTCAGATTGCCGATCTGCGCCGACGCGGTGATGATGTTGTCCGCCGCCAGCTTGCTGCCGTAGATCGTCTGGTTGACGATCAGATCGCCGCTAATGCCGACCGTGTACGCCACAGTGCCGTCCATACGGCGAACACCGTTCAGGACGAAACCGCCCGTCACCCCGTCGATAGTGCCGGTGACGCCCCATTGAACCGACATGCCGTCGATTGACGTCGCGTAGGTCGTCAACGTCGCCGCGTGGCCATCGACCGTTGTTTGCAGGTTGCCGATCTGTGTCGCCTGCGCGCCCTGCTCATCGGCGATGGCGGTGATCTGGCTGGTGGCGGACGCCGCATTGCTGGCGACCGTGGCGTCGAGCGTGACGATCAGATCGGCGAGTGCAGAGTCCTCAGTCGCCCGTGCCGTCGCCTCGGTCGAGATCGCCGCCTGCACATCGCCCAGTTGCGCCAGCAACGTCGTGATCTGCTGGGCCAGCGCCTCGTCGTCGTCGGCCCGGGTGATCATTTCCTGATTGATCGCCGCGATGGTTTTGCCCACGCGCGCCGCTAGCGACACCCGCAGCTCATCTTCGGCGACATTCGCCGCCATGGCGTCCGCCGCCAGTTGCTCCACCCGGTCATTCAGATCCATGAGCGCACGGCGGATCGTGTCTTCGCCCGTATCGCTGATCGACTTGATGTCCTTTCGCAGTTGCTCCTGCAAATTGGCCATCTCGATCAGGATGGAGGCGATGTCGCTGGAAATGATCGGCTTGAACGTCCGGAACGACGAGAACACCCGCGGGCCAACAACGCCGGTGGCGCTGATGGCGTAGGCGCGAATGTAAACGTCCTGATCCTCGACATGGCGGATCGGGAATGAGCCGGACGCCGCCGGCCCGTCCGACACCAGGTCGGACGTGGCCCAGTCGTCGTACGACACCTCGACCACATAGCGCGCCGCCGACCGGGCCTCGCCAACCGACCACTCCATATTGAGCGCGGTCGAGGTCTGGAACGCATAGGCCCGCACCCAGGGCACAACCGGCACCGTGGGGCCAAGGATATCCTCAACGCCCGGAACCGGCGGCTGCGGCGGCGGGACCTCGCCCAGCGCCGTCCACACCTGCGGATTGTCGGCGATGGCCTCGACATTGACGCGGAAACGGCCCTGCGGCTCGACGGACCTGATCAGATATGGCTCTGCGATCTCGACCAGCGGGCCGATCAGCACCGAGGTCATTTCGTCGCCGTCCGCCTGCCACAGATCGCCCCACGCCACCGGCGGATCGTAAAATGCGCCGACACTCGCCACGTCATCGGCATTGGCGACGATGATGTTGGGCTCCGGCCCCTGCGTTACCCGCACCGGGCCAAACTCGCGGCTGACGCGATCGCGGACATACATGTAGCTTTCGGCCGTCACCTCGACGTCGGCGTCGAGGGTCAGCACATACCCTGCCCTGTCCATGACGCCGGCGGCGCGCGCGCCGTCGCCCATGAACCACGCGTCGACCAGCGCCGGATCGCCCCGGCGCATCAGCCGGCCTTCCAGCTCCGTGGTGAATGAACGCCGCTCCCGCCGGAAATAGGCGCTGGCGGCCAGCCAGGTCGCCAGCATATGGGCGTGCTCATGGCTGGAGACGCCGGCCATCTGGTAGCGGCGCGGCGTGATGGTCGGCGTTCCGAAGAACTTGTGCGCCTCACCGCGCCGGGCCGGGTCGGCGTTGGGGGTGTATTCGACAACCACGTCAGCCGCGCCATCGGTCAGCGACAGGTCAAACTCGCTGGCCGACGTGCCGCGCACGATCTGGCGGCGGGTGATGGCGTGCTTGCGGGCAAGGCGCGGCTCATCGCGCGTCAGCGACCACGCATTGCCAAGGCGCGCCGGCTGGGCGCGGATGACGCCAAGCACGGTTTCGGCCGCTTCATAAACCGAAACCGGCCCCCGGATCACGCCATCAAAGGTATCCAGCGTGGTCAGCGTGTTGCGGTAAAACAGGATGCGGTCCAGATCCAGATCGCTGTCCGCGCAGCCTGCGCCATAGGTCCAGCCATTGACGGTTCCGCGCATGATGTCGCTGAAGGCGTCTATCGCCTTGCGCGTCTCCTGCATGAACCACTCGCCGCCGGTCCAGACCGGCAGGCGGGCGATCGCCTCGACCTTGATGGCGTTGAAGGCGGTGACGCCGAGCGCCTTGCCGCTGCGGACCCGGATCGCCAGTTCGGTGACGTGCGGGCGAACGATGGTTTCCGGCAGCCAGGCGCGCATGCCGTCCCACAAAATGGCGTTGACCACATCGGTGACACGCGGATTGCCGGGGACGCTGTCCGCCGCCGTATTGCGGGCGCGGATCAGATAGCGGCGGCTGGCGTCGACCGAAACAAAGCGGGTGAAGCGCAGCGGCTTCGTCGATTCCTGATAGCCGCCGTCCGTGTACAGCACGCTCCAGCCGCTGACCGGGTTATCATCTTCGTCGCATTCGGCGATCTGGAATTCGACGCCCCACTGCATGGGGCCGGTGTTGCTGCCGGTCTTGTTGGTGAACGTCGAGAACACGCCCTGCGGCAGGGAATAATCCAGCTGGACGCGGCCGGAGCTGCGCCCCACCGGCGTCAGCGGAAACGGCCCGGTCCACGGCAGCACGGCGTCCGGGCGCGGCAGCTCCTGGCTGGTGACGCTCTGTGAGGAAATCACGGCCGCCGGAACAAGGTCGGAGGTTTGCCCCGGCTCGATAAACTCCACCTGCGCGCCGGCGAAGGCCGGCTGCACGCCCCCGGCCCGCGTCCACATCACCGCATCGCCGACCTTGATGGTCTCGACCGAGCAATAACCCAGCGTCAGGGTCATGCGCTGGTACAAATCCTGATCTTCGCCGACGTTGACGATATATGGCGGCTGCGACAGGTCGGGCTCGATCCACGCCCGGCCGTAAAGGCGCGGGATGCGCTCACCGGGGCGCGGCAGGTTGCCGCCGCCAGAAACGCCATAGATCTTGTCGTCGCCATCCTTGTCTTTGGTTTTGGCGGCGCGGTTGAGCAGATAGGACGCGCCGACAGCGATGCCGGCCGTCAGCCCGGCGGCGATGAGCTTGCCGGTGAAGCTCAGGGAGCCAATCGTGCTGCCGGCGACGCCCAGCGCGCCAATGGCGTAGGGCATGGCGATGGCGAGGGCGAGCATGCCCACGGCCATGCCGATCTGCTTGCCCTGCTGACGGCCGCCAGCGCCGCCGCCCAGCGGCAACGTGGTGATGGCGACAACATCATCCGGACCAACCAGCGTATCGCGCCACGTCGCGCGCAGGCGCACGGTGTCGTCGGTCGGCAGGCAACCGCCCTCGCCGCCCCGGCGATGCACCGAGACGATCAGCGGCCGCGAGCAGTCGCCGTGACGGGCAACGATGGTCGACAGCCGCCGCCTGCGGCGGTCAAGCGTCACCGGCGGCGCGAGCGAAAGCCCGCGCACGTTCTGGCGCAGAACAAGGGTCATAAAGATTAACCTTTAGAGCGGGGCGTTAGTCGCTGCCGCTACAGATTTTTATCCATTTGGCTTCGGCGCAGACCTCAGCCTTGCAGTCACACGATATATTTTCCGAACAAGGTCAGCTTTCAAAGTTGGAGATTTTGCTTTCTTGTATTTTGCCGCATACGACATAATCTCACGAGCCATCCCGCCAACATTCAAATCTAAAGTTAGATTGCTCAGTTGCGAGCAAAGACTACTAATCTTTCTTACATAATCGTCGTCAAAGTCATTCTGCAAATTACATATTTCGTTGATTCTCTGTTCGATTTCCCGAGCCCTAGAGAATTCCATTTACGCCCCCATCATCCTGTGCAGATAATTGCAGACAGGAAGATTAAGCTCGTTAGCTCACAGTTGAAATGATCTCAGCGCCAGAATTCGGTGGCAACCTAACCAACAACACCGGCGCAGCCCAGCAGCGGATGCGCGGCAGGTCGAACAGGCTGTCGAAGACAACCCCATGCGGGTCATCAACATGGAGCACGCCGCCGCCGTCGAACGGCAGGTAAACCCCGGCGTGCTCGATGACATCGGCCGGGCCGCCGCGCCGGTGCATCAGCGCCACCGCCCATGGCAGCGGCGGTTTTGCCTCGACCCAGCCAGCGCGGGCCGGATGGCTGGCGAACATGCCGGCCTTTGTGCGCCGCCCGGCCGGGGCTTCGACCACGGCCGGCAGGTCGACGCCGAACAGATC
>Ga0182735_1002455_pt1 | contig 11226 bp, 7 predicted proteins | sample eDN5th30CKraftMG_FD_128524 | JGI IMG/M metagenome (GOLD analysis project Ga0182735, IMG submission 128524) | Enriched Miracle-Growth compost microbial communities from Emeryville, California, USA - eDNA 5th pass 30_C Kraft MG (version 2) (version 2) ... | reverse complement strand
GTAGTCGATGACGCGTTCGCGGTTGTCCTGGCAGAAATCGATATCGAAGTCGGGCATGGACACGCGTTCGGGGTTGAGGAAGCGCTCGAACAGCAAGTCGTAGCGTATGGGGTCCAGGTCTGTAATGCCCAGCGAATACGCCACCAGCGAACCGGCGCCGGAGCCGCGCCCCGGCCCCACCGGCACGCCGTTATTCTTGCCCCAGTTGATGAAGTCGGCCACGATCAGGAAGTAGCCCGGGAAGCCCATGCCGATGATGGTCTTGCATTCCCATTGCAGCCGCTCCATGTATTGCGGGTATTTTTGCTTGCGCTCGGCCTCGTCGGGAAAGAGCTGCGCCATGCGCCGCGCCAGCCCTTCTTCCGCCAACTGGACCAGATAATCGTCGAGCGTCACGCCTTCGGGCGTGGGGAAGTCCGGCAGGCGCGGCCGGCCCAGTTCCAGCGTGAGGTTGCAGCGCTTGGCGATTTCCACGGTGTTGGCCAGCGCGGCAGGCACGTCGGCGAAGCGCTGCGCCATTTCCTGGGAATTCAGCAGGTACTGGTCGGGGGTGAAGCGCCGCACGCGCTTGGCGTTGCCGAGCTGTTCGCCTTCGGCGATGCAGACGCGCGCTTCGTGCGCCCGGTGGTCGCTGGCCTGCAGGAATTGCACGGGATGGGTGGCGACCACGGGCAGGCCGAGGCGGCCCGCCAGGCGCATGGCGGCCTGCACATAGGACTCGTCGCCATCGTGGCCGCTGCGCTGCAGTTCGATATAGTAGCTGCCCGGGAATTCCCGCCCCCAGCCGGCGGCCACCGCGGCGGCTTCTTCCATGCGGCCGGCTTCGAGCATGTGGCCGACGTCGCCCGCCCTGCCGCCGGAAAGGATGATCAGCCCCGCGCGGCCTTGCAGCCATTCGCGCTTTATTTCGGCGCGTCCGCGGTATTGGTTGTCGAGCCAGGCTTTGCTGAGCAGTTCGCACAGCGCCAGGTAGCCCTGGTGGTTGCTGGCCAGCAACAGCAGGCGGTATGGCTTGTCGCGGTCATGTTCGTTTTCCAGCCATACGTCGCAGCCGGCGATGGGTTTGACGCCGGCGCCGCGGGCGGCCTTGTAGAACTTGATGAAGCCGAACAGGTTGCAAAGGTCGGTGACAGCCATGGCCGGCTGCCCGTATTCGGCGGCCTTTTTGACCAGGTCGGGAATGCGGGCGAGGCCGTCCACGACCGAGAATTCGGTATGGACGCGCAGGTGGACGAACGGCGGGGTGGAAGATGCTTCGGTCATTCCAGGATTGTACCTAGCTGAGCGGGAATTCTGTTATTCGAAGGTGTCTTCGATGCATCGGGCGCCTAGGATGTGTCCGGCTTGGCGTTCGGGGTGGTTCGAGCGGCTTGGGCGAGGTGGATTTGCACATGATTCCGCACTGTGCTTGCGAGGACCGCTGGCGTGGTTCTTAAGCCGGCGTGTGGAAGGGTTCTTGAGCCGGCGCGGGGGCGGGTTCAGGCGGGGCGCGCGGTCGCTGCGGCCCGGCCTTGCCGGGCTGCCCTCGCATCCACCCTTTTCGGGGCGCCGGCGGAACTCGCGGCGGCGGACCAGTGGTCCGCCAAACGCGCCGCTCAAACAGCCGCCGGCTTGCCTCCCCGAAAAGGATGGACTGCTCGGCTTGCTCCAACGACACGCCCCGCCTGAACCCGCCCCCGCGCCTTGCGGTGTCGAAGATAGTACCGCCGTTACTGCTGTGTATAAGTTATAAGTGTCGAGAGAATCGGCCCGCCTATTGTTACCGCGCATCGGGCGCCGGGGATGTGTCCGGCCTGGCGTTTCGAGGTGGTTTGGGCTGCTTATGCTTTTACGCGTTCCGGCGTTGGAGCGATGCGAAGATCACGAATGCCGCGGTGTTATTCGAAGACGTCTTCGATGCGTTGGGCGTCGAGAATCTGTGCAGTCCAGCGTTCGAGGTCGACTTGATCGGCTTCGACCAGGCGAGTTTTCGCCCAGTCAGGCAAGGTGCCGAACTTGCGGGTGAGAAGCGAGGCGAGCGTGTGGGCGATGCCCTTTTCGTGTTCACGCCTGAGAAGGACGCGTTCGACGGTGTTGATGTAGGTCACTTTATGCTCCTCCTCGATTTGGATGACGGCTTCGACGAAATTGGCTTCCAAGTGGGTAGGCAACACTAGCATAGCATCAAGAATGTTGAATAGCTGCACGATGTCATTTTGCGAGTAGCCGCAGTTGTATAGCAAGGCCACCAGCGCGACCTTGCGGTCGAACTGGTGGTCGTCGGGGTGACGGGCGTTGGCTTCGAGTTGGGCCAGGACCACCACTGCGAAGGAGTTGGCAGGGGCCAATGCCAGAAGCTCTTTCATGCGCGGGCGCCAGCTTTCGAGGTGAATGGCGGAGTAGATGAAACTGACGGCGGTGCCGGGGCGTCCGTGAGTATAGGTTTGGGTATCGGAGCCATGGCGGCTGTGGGTCAGCACTGCCAGGCTGTGCAATTCGTCTCGAGGGTGCTTGCGCCATATACGGTGATGATAGACATACATGCGCACGGGCAGGTCTTGGCTCTTGGGGCCTTGCACATCGACATGGATGAGCAGGAAGCCGCGTTTTCTGCCCCGTAGCCGTAGGCGCACGAGTTTGTCGACGTGGCGACGGCCATGTGGGTTGGGCACGCCCAGGCGTTGCAGTTCTTTGTCGAGAAAGACGGGTTTGCAGCGCCAGTCGATCTGAGTGTGCAGTTCGGGGTAAAGTAAAGCCAGAAATTCGGGGAAGTAGGTATCCAGGGCGTTTTTCCAGGCTCCGTCGTAGTCGGCGGGGGTTTTATCGGCGCTGCCGTCATCGGCAGTCGCATGATGCGTTTCTGCATTGGCAGTGCCGCGCTTGGCGCTGTCAGGAGTATGGAGCATGGGAGCGAGTTCTTGAGTCGGCACGGGGTGGGCCCGGGCTAAGCGTGGCGGCCGAAGTCTGGTGATGTAGGAATCACTATAGGCGAATCCGCCAGGCGATGACCTAAGCGTGATGGGTTTTGTCGCTGCGTGGAAGTACGGTATCTTACCGTTGCCGCTGCCTCTGATGCCATGCTGTTTGCGGGATTGGATTCTGCATTGCGCTTGCAGGGGGCCGCCAGGGTGAGTTCTTGAGCTGGTGCGAGGGTAGTTCTTGGGCTGGCGTGGGAATGAGTTCTTGAGTCGGCGCGGGAACGGATCCAGGCGGGGCGCGCGGTCGCCGCGGCGCTAGCGCCGCATCGCTTCCCAGGCCTTCTGCAGGCGCTTGACGGATACGGGCATGGGGGTGCGTAGTTCTTGTGCGAACAAGGCTACGCGCAGTTCTTCGAGCATCCAGCGGAAGTCGTCCAGTTGCGCGTCGCGTGCGCCTTTCAGGGCGGCGGCTGCGCGCTGGTACTGGGTCAGCAAGGGGGCCATGTCGGCCATCAGGCGCGCGTCGCGCGCGGGGTCGGCGCGCAGTTTGTCGATGCGCACCTGGGCCGCCTTCAGATAGCGGGGATAGTGGGCGAGTTGCCGGTACGGTGTGTCGCGCAGGAACCATTTCCCCATCAGCGTGGACTGTTGTTTCTGCAGGTCGGCGTAGGCGGCGGCGTGGGGTTTGGCTTGGGGCAGCTTCTTTTGCAGGGCGGACCATTCGGTCAATACCTGTTTGGCCAGGCGTGCGATTTCCTGGGCCAGCAAGCCCAGACGCGCCTTGCCTTCGTTGCGCCGGGCCTCGAAGGATGACTGATCGTTGGGCCAGGGCTCGGCCAGGCAGGCCTGATCCAGCGCGCAATCGATGATTTGGGAGCGCAGTTCTTCCTGTGTGCCCAGGCTGATGTAGAGCATGCTCATGGACGTCAGCTCGGGCAGGTTTTTTTCCAGGTATTTGACCTGCTCGCGCAGGCCCAGGCGGAACAGGCGCAGCAGGCCGGCATGATGCTGGCGGCGCGCTTCGGCCGGATCGTCGAAGACGTCCAGATCGCAATGGGTCTGCCTGTCGATCAGCGCGGGATAGCCGATGAAGGACTGGCCCTTGCGCTTGATCTCCATGATTTCGGGCAGCGGGCCGAAGGTCCAGTCCGTCAATTGTTCATGAGCCAGCGCCTGGGCGACGTGTTCGTCGCGCGCGGCGTACTGCTGGAAGGAAGCCTGCGCCTGCTTGCCGTGCTCGGCCTTGAGCTGATCCAGATTGCGTCCGCCCGACAGCATGCGCCCGTGCTCGTCGACGACTTTGAAGTTCATGAACAAGTGCGCCGGCAAGGTCTCGGGCTTGAAATCGCTGCGCTGCGGGCGGACTTTGACCTGCTCCCACATGTCGGCGGAAATGGCCTCGAGCAGGCCGCGATCCGGGTCGGCGGCGCGGTCGAACCAGCGGTCGACGAACCCAGCCGCGTAGTCGGGCAGCGGGACGCAGTGCCGGCGTATCTTCTGCGGCAGGGACTTGAGCAGCAAATGCACTTTTTCCTTGAGCATGCCGGGCACCAGCCATTCGCAGCGCATCGGGTCGATCTGATTCAAGGCGAACAGCGGCACGGTGAGCGTGACCCCGTCCCGCACGGAACCCGGTTCGAAGTGATAGTCCAGCGCCATTTGCACGCCGTTCCATTCCACCTTCTTGGGAAAGACATCGGTGGTGATGCCCGCCGCGTCATGGCGCATCAAGGCGTCGCGTGTGAGCATCAGCGCCTGCGCTTCGTCCTTGCTCAAGCCCTTGTACCATTTCTCCAGGGTCGCCGTCTGGTGGATATGGGACGGGATGCGCTGATCGTAGAAGGCGTAGATCAGCGCGTCATCCACCAGAATGTCGGGACGGCGCGTCTGGTGCTCAAGCTTCTCGATGGAAGCTACCAATTGCCGGTTGTGCTTAAGGAAAGGCAGGGGCGCGTCGACATCGCCTTCGACCAGCGCCTGGCGGATGAAGATGTCCCGCGCTTCGCCGGGATTGATCTTGCCGAAGTGCACGCGCCGCCCGGTGTAGACCGGCAGGCCGTACAAGGTGGCTTTTTCATTGGCGACGACCTGGCCCGCCTTTTTTTCCCAGCGCGGATCGGACCAGCTGCGCTTGATCAGGTGGGCGCCCACGGACTCAAGCCAGACCGGGTCTATCTTCGCCACGCAGCGGGCATACAGGCGCGTGGTTTCCACCAGTTCGGCGGCGATGATCCAGCGGCCGGCCTTCTTGACCAGCCGCGAACCGGGATGGATATGGAAACGGATATCGCGCGCGCCCTGGTAGGCGCCCGATTCTTCGCTCTTCAGGCCGACGTTGCCCAGCAGCCCCGCCAATAGCGCCTTGTGCGTCTGCTCGTAGGTGGCGTCCAGCGTGTTGACGCGCCAGCCTTGCTCGCCCACCAGGGCGGCAAGCTGGCTGTGCACGTCGCGCCATTCGCGCAGCCGCAACGGCGACAGGAAATTCTGGCGCAGCAGCGCCGCCAGCTTGCGCTGCGAAGCCTTGTGCTCGACCTGCTCGCCATACCAGCGCCACAGCTTCAGATAGGAAATGAATTCGGACTTGTCGTCGCCGAACTTGGCATGGGCGGCCTCGGAAGCCTCGCGTTCCTGCATGGGCCGGTCGCGCGGGTCCTGCACCGACAGCGCCGAAGCGATGATCAGCATCTCGGCCAGGCACTGCGTGTCTTTGGCGGCCAGTATCATGCGCGCCAGCCGCGGGTCCACCGGCAAGCGGGCCAGCGTCCGGCCGGTTTCGGTCAAATGCTGGTTGTCATCGATGGCGCCCAGTTCCTGCAACAGATGATAGCCATCGGCGATCGCCCGGCCGGGCGGAGCATCCACGAAGGGAAAGGTCTCTATGTCATCCAGCTTCAAGGCCTTCATGCGCAGGATCACCGACGCCAGGGATGAACGCAGAATCTCGGGATCGGTGAAGGGCGCGCGCTGCTTGAAGTCCGTTTCGCCGTACAGGCGCACGCACAGGCCCGGGCCGATGCGGCCGCCGCGCCCCGCGCGCTGATTCGCGGAAGCCTGGCTGATGGGCTCGATGCGCAGCTGCTCCACCTTGTTGCGCCAGGAGTAGCGCTTGACCCGCGCCAGCCCGCTGTCGACGACATAGCGTATGCCTGGCACGGTAAGCGAGGTTTCCGCCACGTTGGTGGCGAGCACGATGCGCCGCGCGCTGCCCTGCGGCCGGAAGATGCGCTCCTGCTCGTTCTGGGACAGGCGCGCATAAAGCGGCAGGACTTCCGTGCCGGGCGGATGATGCTTGCGCAAGGCTTCGACGGTTTCGCGGATTTCCCGCTCGCCCGGCAGAAAGACCAGGATGTCGCCTGGGCCGTGGCGCGCGCATTCGTCCACGCCTTCGACCACGGCATCCACCAGATCGCGCTCTTCATCGCCCGAGCGCCGTTCGCCCTGCGCGGCCATATCGGCGCTGCCCGGGCCGGCGCCATCGCGGCCGCCGGCCACGTCTTCGCCGCCCACGGGCCGGTACAAAATATCGACCGGAAACAGGCGGCCCGACACTTCGACGACGGGCGCGGGCCGGCCGGCCTGGGCGAAATGCCGGGCGAAGCGATCGGCATCTATGGTGGCCGAGGTGATGATGAGTTTCAGGTCCTTGCGCCGGGGCAATAGCTGCAGAAGAAAGCCCAGCAGGAAATCGATGTTCAGGCTGCGTTCATGCGCCTCATCGATGATGATGGTGTCATAGCGGCGCAACAGCGGATCGTGCTGCGTTTCGGCCAGCAGTATGCCGTCGGTCATCAGCTTGATGGCGGTGTTGGGCCCGCTGCGGTCATTGAAACGTATCTGGTATCCCACCCAGTCGCCCAGTTCGGTCTGCAGCTCCTGGGCGATGCGTTTGGCCACCGAGGTCGCGGCCAGGCGGCGCGGCTGCGTATGGCCTATCATTTTCGTAAGGCCGCGACCCAGCTCCAGGCAAATCTTGGGCAATTGCGTCGTCTTGCCCGAGCCTGTTTCGCCGCAGACTATGACGACCTGGTTCTGCCGTATGGCCTCTGCAATGGCGTCGCGGCGCGCGCTGACGGGCAGGTCTTCGGGATAGGATACGGGAGGCGGCGGACGCAGCTCCCGGCGCGCAGCCCGCGGGCGCTCACCCGCGGCGTCGCGCGCTTTGGCGGCGGAGCTTCTGTGTTTGTTTTCCGACACATCGACAGGTTGCTGCATGAAACTTTTTTTGAGTGGGCCGTCCGTCATTATAATTTTGGATGGATACGATTTTTGCTGAGAAGCCGAACGACGACATGACCACCCTAGACACCGACGCCACCCTTTCCGCCCAGGAAGCCCCCGAATTCGCGCCGGCGCAATTCGTCCGATGGTTCAGGGAAGTGGCGCCTTATGTCCATGATTTTCGTGGCAAGACGTTCGTCGTCGCCTTCGGCGGCGAGCTGGTGAGCGACGGGGCCTTGAATACCTTGATACAGGATCTGTCGCTGCTGTCGGCGCTGGGCGTAAAGCTGGTGCTGGCGCACGGTTCGCGCCCCCAGGTAAACGAGCAGCTTAAACTGAAAGGCTATCAGATGCAATTCGGGCGCGGCACCGAGCCGACCAGCGCGGAAGCGCTGGAATGCGCCAAAGAGGCCGCCGGCGAGATCCGCCTGGATATCGAAGCCGCCTTCAGCCAAGGGCTGCCCAATACCCCCATGTCGCATGCCCAGATCCGCGTCATTTCAGGCAATTTCGTCACCGCCCGGCCGGTGGGCGTCATCGACGGCGTGGACTACAAGCACGCCGGCGCCGTCCGCAAGCTGGACATCGACGCGATGAAGAACATCATCAATCAAGGCGCCATCGTGCTGCTGTCGCCACTGGGCTTTTCGCCTACCGGCGAGGCGTTCAATCTGGCCATGGAAGACCTCGCCACCAGCGCGGCGATCGCCCTGCGCGCCGAAAAGCTCATCTTCCTGACGCAGAACCGTACCGTGCTGGACGAGAACGGCTCGGTCGACACCGAACTGGCGCGCGAAGACGCCGACAAACTGCTGGCTTCCGGCGTGCTGGACGCGGACACGTCGGCATTCCTCGCCCATGCATCGCGCGCCGTCAAGCGGGGCGTGGCGCGCGCCCACCTCGTGCCCTACACCCTGGACGGCAGCGTGCTGCTGGAAATCTTCACCCACGACGGCGTGGGCACCATGGTGGTCGAAGACACGCTGGACGATCTGCGCCCGGCCTCGGTGGACGATGTCGGCGCCATCGTGCAACTGATAGAACCGCTGGAAGCGGACGGCACCCTGGTGCCGCGCGGCCGCGCCGTCATCGAGCGCGATGTGGAACAATTCACGGTGCTGGAGCACGACGGCGTCATCTATGGCTGCGTGGCCGTCATCCCCTACCCCAACGAGCAGATGGCGGAAATGGCCTGCCTGATCGTCCACCAGGAATGGCAGGGCGAAGGCGAAGGCGAAATGCTGCTGCGCCACGCCGAATCGCGCGCCCGCGCCCTGGGTGCAAGGCGCCTGTTCGTCCTGACCACGCGCACCTCGCACTGGTTCATCAAGCGCGGCTTCGTTCAGGGCGGGGTTTCCGATCTGCCCAAGGAAAAGCGGGCCCATTACAACCGCTCGCGCAACAGCCTCGTCTTCATCAAGAAGCTGTGACCGCAAGTCCTCCGCGCATCTGATCCCCTGCGGGCTGGGTACAATGACAGGCTAGCCTATCCCGTTTTGATTATTTTGAAGTGAGACAGCCATGGCACGTATGGTCCAATGTGTAAAACTGAAGCGCGAAGCCGAGGGGCTCGATTTCCCGCCCTACCCCGGCGAACTCGGCGTACGCATCTGGCAGCATGTCTCCAAGGAAGCCTGGGCGCTATGGATGGATACGCAAACGCGCCTGGTGAACGAAAACCGCTTGAATCTGGCCGACGCGCGCGCGCGCAAATACCTGGCCCAGCAAATGGAAAGCTTCCTGTTCGAAGACGCCAATGTCGAGGCGCAAGGCTACGTCCCGCCTGCGCCGTGATGGCACGCAGGCATCGGGCGCGTATTATCGTAAAAGCCATGTGAAGGGCCAAGAAAGCGCCTTCGATGCAAAAACAAAGGCTGACTTCGCCCGCGCCACGTCGCCCCGCTCGCACCTCGCCGCCCGCCCATAGCCTGACACGCCCATAGCCGGCCGGCGAAACCGCCCTTTCAGCGGCGCCAGCGCCTAAGCCTGGTCTTCGTCTTTCTGGTTGGCGGGCGCGTCGTCGGGGGCTGCGGCGCCGCGCGCCATGCGTTCGGTGTTCTTGACGCCGGTATGGCGCACGTCGTCGCCGTGCACCATGTAAATGACGCGCTCGGATATATTCTTGGCGTGGTCGCCGATGCGTTCCAGGGCGCGCGCAATGAAGATCAGGTCGATGGAGCGGGAAATGGTGCGCGGATCTTCGATCATGTAGGTAATGATATGGCGCAGCGAGCCCTTCCACTCCTTGTCCACTTCTTTGTCGTTGCGCACCACCCGCGCGGCCTGGAGGGGGTCCATGCGGGCGAAGGCGTCCAGGGAATCATGGATCATGGCCGCAACAAAATTGGCCATGTGGCGCAATTCCACCACGGGTTCGTACTGCCCGTTGGATTCATGCAGGCGGCGCGCCATCTTGGCGATTTTCTCGGCCTCGTCGCCGCAGCGTTCCATATCGGTCAGCATCTTGGATACCGACAGCAGCAGGCGCAGGTCCACCGCGGTGGGCTGGTTGCGGGCGATGATCATGCTGATGCGCTCGTCGATGTCGACTTCGAGGCGGTTGACTTCCCTTTCGCGCTCGCGCACTTTGTCGACCAAGGCCAGGTCGCCCGTGGCCAGCGCTTCCATGCCTTCCTTGACCATGGCCTCGACCAGGCCGCCCATTTGCAAAAAAAGGGAACGCGTGGTTTCCAGATCGGCGTGAAACTGTTTGTTGGTATGCTCGGACATGTCGGCCTTCGGTCTGCGCAAAAATGAATGACGGCGTGCTATCTGGTTGATTCGAATATCCCGATAAGCAGCCTAGTTTATACGCTCATTATGACGCAATCATGACAGGCGACCAAGGACCGGCGGTAAAGCCGCCGGCAAGCGCCGTCAGCGATCCAGGCGCCGCACGCCCTGCTGGGTGGACAGCAGCACGACGTCCGCGCCGTCCAGCGCGAACAGCCCGCAGCTGACCACGCCCGCGAAGTTGTTGATGCACGCTTCCAGCTCGGCCGGCGCTTCGATGCGCAGCCCCGAGACATCCAGAATCTGGCAGCCGTTGTCCGTAATGAAACCCTCGCGCAGGGCCGGCTTGCCTCCCAGGGCCGCCAGGCGTCTTGCCACGACTTCGCGGGCCATCGGGATGACTTCCACCGGCAAGGGGAAATGCCCCAGGGTCCGCACCAGCTTGGATTCGTCGACGATGCAGATGAAGCGGTCGGCCGCGGACGCCACGATTTTCTCGCGCGTCAGCGCGCCGCCGCCGCCCTTGAGCATGTTCAACTGATGGTCGACCTCGTCCGCGCCGTCTATGTACAGCGGCATGCCGCCGACCTGGTTCAGGTCGAACACGGTGATGCCATGCGCCGCCATGCGGGCGGAGCTGCGTTCCGAGCTGGACACGGCGCCGCGGAAGCGGTGTTTATGCTCGGCCAGCGCATCGATGAATAGATCCACGGTCGAGCCCGTGCCCACGCCCAGCACGGTATCGGCGGCAAGCAGGGGAAGCGCGAATTGCACCGCGGCGGCGGCGACGTTTTGTTTGAGCTCAGCCTGCGTCAGCATAGCGGCCCGCCATCAAAGGAAAAGTTCATGATATTTCTTCTCTGAAAAACCGACGCTGACCCTGCCAGCGCCATCCACCGTCACCGGCCGCTTGACCAGGGCGGGAAATTCGGCGATCAGCGCCAGCCATTCGTCGGCCGAGGCCGGCGACTTGCGCTCCTCGGGCAGATTGCGCCATGTCATGGAAGCGCGGTTCACCAGCTTTTCCCAGCCGCCAAGCTGCTCCGCCCAGGCGCGCAGCATGTCCGATGCCACAGGCCGGGCGCGGTAGTCGACGAAGTTGAACGCCACCCCGTGCTGCTTCAGCCAGGCCATGGCCTTCACGCAGGTGCTGCATTGCTTCAATCCGTAGAGCTGCACAGTATCCATGGCTATAACCTCCTTTCCTTGCGCCATTGCATGCGGTTGGCGACCACCACGAAGATGCCCACCACCAGTATGAACAAGGTCGCGAGCGCGTTGATTTCGGGCTTCAGCCCCAGCCTGACCCGGGAAAAGACTTCCAGCGGCAAAGTCGTGTAGCCGGGGCCCGACAGGAATGATGCAATCACCACGTCGT
>Ga0182735_1002450_pt1 | contig 11233 bp, 8 predicted proteins | sample eDN5th30CKraftMG_FD_128524 | JGI IMG/M metagenome (GOLD analysis project Ga0182735, IMG submission 128524) | Enriched Miracle-Growth compost microbial communities from Emeryville, California, USA - eDNA 5th pass 30_C Kraft MG (version 2) (version 2) ... | reverse complement strand
ATCAATCAAACCGGGCAACTTCCGCCAACTTCTCTCAGAAGGGTCTGGCTGAAACAGCAGGTGAACCCCGCCGCCGATGTCCGCCTTATAGGACCCTCCCAGCCCCAATGTCAACGACCCGTCACAACATCAGCGCATCCCACAAATCACGCCTGTGGACGTCTCGGGCCAAACATCCCGTACGCCCTTCTGAATGATGATGTTTTTTAGAACCGTAAAAAACAACTCTCGATGAAGCTCCCGGCAAATGATTGCCGGCCGACACCGGGCGGACGCCCACATGGAGGAGATGCGGCCAGAAAATTTCGGTCCCAAGGTTTCGTCAACTGCCGAAGATGAACGCGCCAGCCGCCCAAGGAGACAGTTTGCCAGTCCGGCGTCAGACCCTTGCCAACGACGCCGCAATATCCGCAATCGCGCGGAACAGAACGAGCGCGTCATCCCTGGAGGCACAAAATCCCGGCGCAGCCAGAACCGGGCAGCTCCTTCGTCAATCGTATTGACCATCAGCGCGCCCCCCGAACCAGAGCCGCCGCGTTAACGCAACGTTCGAGCGCGTGCTTGACCAAACCTGTCCCGATCCCCTGCCCCGCTCGCCTTGCATCCGTGGCAAGCTGACCAGGCAGCAGACACGGAACGGGATCCGGCGGCTGATCGGTGCGTATCGAACGCGGCATGGCGGCTGGCGCCATGGCAGTCGGAGCCAAACCGTAGTAGCCAGCGACACGCCCCGCCTCATGGAAAACAGGAACAGCAGTGAATCCCTTCTGCTGGTTGGCGAGGGCGCGCATCTTCAGCCAGTGGTCAAGCGTAAGCTTGCCGCATGAGAAACCAGATACGTCGCGCCAGGCTGAAAACGGCTCCGGAGCTGACAGAACCACAGCATTACCGCTTTGCTTCGCCACCAGCCTCCCAAGGCGCCGGCGGCCTGGCCATCTCCACCATTTCAGGGACAGGTGCAGCCGGACCCGCGAGCACGTCCATGAACGCCGCAAATCCGTCCGGACTCATGCGGATGACCGGTTTTCCATCAACACGTCCTCGGCCGCCCGCACAGCAGCGTCACGCACAAAGTCGGCGCGCAAACAGCCACGCTTGCGGGCCAGCGGCAGGTTATGGGCCCGCGTAATCCAGTAGCCGTCGAGGTGGATGGACACCACGCCACGCAGTCCCCGAAAGGGTATCGTGCCTTAAGCAACATCAAAATGTCGGACTGCTGGATTTTGCAAGTCGCGGAAACAGCGATTCAGCGTTGCCCCGGTTGATCGCATATCGCTGCTTCCCGTTCAGCGGGTACGCGTCCAGCGCCACGTTGAACTCATGGCTGATGGGGGCAAAAGGAAAGTCGCTTCCGAAGGTGATGCGCGTGGGATCGGCGAATGCGAGCAACGACGGCAACGCCGTCGGACTGGAAGAGAGGGCGGTGTCAAAATAGAACCGCTTCATATCGGACATGATGCCCTCGGGCGTCGTGCCAGGATTGAACGGCGCAGCGCCGGTGAACCGGTAGGCCGCGTAGGGAAGGAATCCTCCGCCATGCGACAGAATCACTTTAATGTTCGTGTATCGGCTCATCACTCCATTGACGATCATATGAATCGCCGTACGTGTTGTATCGAAGGGATAGTCAAGCAACGGACTCGGTAATCCCTTAAGCATTTCGATCGGTGGCTCTGTCGGGTGGATGAAAACGACAGCAGAGCGGGCGTTGAGTTCGGCCCATAAAGGCTCAAAATTACTGTCGCCCAGATATTTGCCGCCGGCATTGGAAAGCAGCACCACACCATCGGCATGCAATTCGTCCAGGGCATATCTTGCCTCTGCAACCGCACCGTCGACATCCGGTAACGGTAAGCAAGCAAATTGGCCGAAGCGATCAGGCCGGCTTTTGACCAGATTCGCATGATATTCATTTACCTGGCGCGCCAGGGTGCGCCCCTCCGCATCGTCACCTAAATGAACGCCTGGAGCGCTCAGAGAAAGAACGCCGGTAACGATCGACTCTCTGTCCATCATGGCGATCGCCGCCTGCTCATCCCAGGCCGGGGTGGGCCAACCACCTGCAGTGAGGCCGCGATCGTCGAGCAGCTTGCGGTAAAAGGGTGGTATCAGGTGTTGATGCGTATCAATCCGGGCGATGGATGACATCGTGGCAACTCCGCGTGAAGAGACCGATCAGGCGTAACCGAACAGCTCAATGGGAAAATGTGCTGTGATCCGTTGATAGGTTACCCGTTGCTGTGGCATTCTCAAAATTGATAATGCTGATTGTATCTTTCGGTTATGAATATCAATTCGCTCGATCTAAACTTGCTAAAAGCTTTCGATGCGGTAATGCGGCACGGCTCCGTTTCAGCCGCAGCTTCGGAACTGGGGCTGTCACAACCGGCGGTCTCCAACGCGTTAAGCCGACTGTGGCCTGCTGCCGGTTTTGAAACGCCCCGGGTTTGCCGGAGGCAATTTTGTTCAAGTCAGGCTGCTACTGGCTGGTGGTCCAGCATGGCGTGGTAGCGCTCCTCGGCTTCCGCCGGCGGGATATTGCCGATAGGCTCCAGCAGCCGGCGGTTGTTGAACCAGTCGACCCAGGTCAGCGTTGCGAACTCCACCGCCCCGAAGCTTCGCCATGGCCCGCGCCGGTGGATCACTTCTGCCTTGTAGAGGCCGTTGATCGTCCCGGCGAGAGCGTTGTCGTAGCTGTCGCCGACACTGCCGACAGACGGCTCGACTCCAGCTTCCGCCAGACGCCCGGTGTAGCGGATGCTGACATATTGCGATCCCCTGTCCGAATGGTGCGCCAGGCCGCCCCGGTGCACAGGCCGCCGTTCATGCAGGGCTTGCTCGAGAGCGTCGGGCACGAAGCCCGCATGCGCTGTCCGGCTCACGCGCCAGCCGACGATGCGCCGGGCATATGCATCAATGACGAAAGCCGCGTAGACGAAGCCTGACCAGGTGCTGACGTAGGTGAAGTCCGAAAGCCATAGCCGGTTCGGGGCCGGGGCATGAAAGACCCGGTTCACATGGTCGCGTGGACATGGCGCCGCCTTGTCCGGCGCCGTGGCGCCGATGCGTTTGCCGCGCACGGCGCCGTGCAGGCTGAGGTCGGCCATCAGCCGCTCGACAGTGCAGCGTGCAACCGTGAAGCCTTCGCGCAACATCTGACGCCAGACCTTGCGCGCGCCGTACACTTCGAAGTTCTCGACGAAGACACGCTCGATACGAAGACACGCTCGATTTCCGGCTTGAGCGCCAGATCCCGCTTCGCCCGCGCGGACAGCCTCCCGGGATCTGAGCGACTGGCGACGTGAGCGTGGCAGGTTGACGGGGCGATCGGCAGCACCCTGCAGACCGGCTCGACCCCATGCGCCTCACGGTGATCGTCAATGAACGCGATCGTCGTCTGAATGGGCGGTCGAGCTCCGCCTGGGCAAAACAGGCGCTCGCTTTGCGCAGGATCTCGTTGGCCTGCCGGAGTTCACGGTTCTCCCGCTCAAGAGCCTTCATTCTCTCGGCCACGTCTGTCGGCGCGCCAGCTCTCCTGCCGGCGTCTACCTCCGCCTTCTTCACCCAATCCAGCAGCGTGTGCGCCGAGCAACCAATCTTCGCCGATATCGACTGACACGCCGTCCAGCGGGAAGAATGGTCACCCTCGTGATCCATCACCATCCGCACCGCTCGCTGACGCTCCTCAGCCGGGAATTTGTTCGAAGTTTTGCTCGTCATGGCTCCATCCTATTTGGGAGTTGGAGCCTCCGGCAAACCCGGGGCGGTTCAGTCCGCTTCGGCGCGATCAGCACTGACAACTCCGAAACCAACTGACCCGTCCGCCGCCAGGCGACCTCTGACGGCGCTGGACCTCAGGCGACGTTTTCCAGCGTGCGCGACAGGAAATCGTCGTAATCGGCCCGGGTCATGCGGATGGCCTGGTGGATCGCCGCCCGGTCGGCGTTGAACATCAGCTCCATCGAAAAACCGCGCATGGCGGCGATCAGCGCGCGCGAGCGAACCCGCAGCGGCTCCGGGTCCGCGACGCCGGCTTCCGCCGCCATGCGCACGATGTCGGCGTCCATCACGCGTTCGATGTTTTCGGCCAGCGGGCGCAGGCAGGCCGCCAGCTCCGGCTCCCAACGGGCGGCGAGAAGGATCTCGTTCAACGCGAACGCCGCCGGCTCACGCTGAACTTCCTCGATAATCCGGCAAAGGGCGCGGAGACGGGCGACGGGCTCCTCCAGCACGGCAAACCGCCTGCGACCAGAATCGATCATCCCGGTCATCGCGAACCCCGCCGCCGCCGCCATCATGTGGGTGCGGGTCTGGAACTGGTGCAGCAGGGAGCCCCGGCTTACCCCAGCCGCCTCCGTAACCGCCTGGGTTGTGGTCGCCGAATAGCCGACGGCGTTAAGGCAGGAAACCGTCGCCTCCAGCAGCCGCCGTCGCGTATCCCGGCCCCGGGGCGTCAGCGCCCGACGCCCGGCGTCGACCAGAACATCCCCATCGCCAGTCATCCCGGCCCGTCTGTCCCTGTGCTGCGCAGTCATCAGCCTGTTCACGGTTTGCGTCTTCGACCGCCCGGTCATAGCAGATTGCCGGCGACGCCGCCGCATCCCCGCCCGCATCACCGCCACCCAGCGGTCAAACGTCCGGCAAGTCACTCCTGCTGGCAAGTCACGCCCGCTGGCAAGGCCGTTATCGCAGGAGGGCAAATTTTCTAGTCACGATTGACTACTTGATGCGTTCACCATAGCGTTTGAACATCGGGGAGCGTCCGCAGATGACGCCCGCGTGGAGGACCCGCCTGGAGGATATGATGTTTGCTGGCCCGGGCCGCGCCGCCGGCGCGTCCGGAAACCCTGCGACAGCGTTCTTCCCGCACTGCATCCGCATGGCTCAGGTCCTGCGGCGTCAGGCGCACTGTTCCGGCTTCCGGCGACCGGGATCCGGCAGCGGACCCTTGCTGGCGGGCGCCAGCGCGGGCGGCCCTCCCACACGGATCAACAGGCGGCGACCTGCCGGCAAGGCGCAGGCGCCAGGGGAGGTTGCTCATGTCCACGTCGTTGCCGGCCAGATTGCGTTTTGGCGCCTTCATCGCCCCGTTCCATCCGCCGGATGAGAATCCCACGCTCGCGCTCGAGCGGGACATTGAGCTGGTGCAGTGGCTCGACCGGCTCGGCTACGAAGAAGCGTGGATCGGCGAGCACCATTCCGCCGGCTATGAACTGATCGCCAGCCCGGAGCTGTTCATCGCCACCGTGGCGGAGCGCACCCGGCATATCCGCCTCGGCACCGGCGTCTCATCGCTCAGCTATCACCATCCGCTGATGCTGGCTGACCGCATCAACCAGCTCGACCACATCACCCGCGGCCGGGTGATGTTCGGCGTGGGTCCCGGCGCCCTGCCCTCCGACGCCTACATGATGGGCATCGAGGTGGCGAAGCAGCGCGACATGATGGACGAGGCGCTGGACGCGCTGGTTCCGCTGCTGCGCGGCGAAACGGTCAACCGCAAGACCGACTGGTTCACCCTGCAGGACGCGCGCCTGCAGATGACGCCGTACTCCCGCCCGTCCGTGGAGATCGCCGTCGCCAGTCAGGTGTCGCCCACCGGCGCGCGGGCGGCCGGGCGCCACGGCGCCGCCATCCTGTCGCTGGGCGCGACGAGCGCCGGCGGCTTCAACGCCCTGTCGTCCAACTGGGCGATCGGGGAGCAGACCGCCGCCGATCATGGCAAGGCCATGGACCGTAACGCCTGGCGACTGGTTGGCCCCATGCACATCGCGGAAACCCGCGAGCAGGCCCGGGCCAACGTGCAGTTCGGCCTGGAAAAATGGCTGTTCTACTTCCGCGAGGTGGCCGCGTTGCCAATTTCGGTTGAGGCAGGGGTGGACCCGGTTGACGCCATGAACGCGACGGGCCTGGCGGTGATCGGCACGCCGGACGACGCCATCGCCCAGATCGAGCGCCTCGTGGACCAGTCGGGCGGTTTCGGCGCCTATCTGCACCTCGCCCACAACTGGGCCAGTTGGGACAATACCAAAAAGTCCTATGAACTGTTCGCCCGTTACGTCGCGCCAAGGTTCCAGCAGCTCAACGTCAACCGCGAAGCCTCCATGAACTGGGCGCGGGACAATCACGCCGCATTCCTTGGCCAGCAGGTGCAGGCGGTGGGCGCGCGCGTCGCCCGGCACATCGCCGAAAAGGGCGCGGACAACATCAGCCCGGAAATCCTCCAGGCCATGGGCATGGGCGACAAGCCCGAAGCCGCCCAGTAACGCCCCCCGCTGCCGGAGACCCGCGGCCGCCGCGCCGCGCAACCCATCTTCATATCCGCCCCGGGGAGCCTGCTGGCCAGCCTGCCCGGCGCGCGGCCGCACGCCGGAGACGGTGCATGAACATGACGCATCCGCCGGACTGGAAGCGCCCCCTGATCCGGCGGCGCGACCCGTCCGGGCTCCTCCACCGAGAGGGCGCTGCGCATCGCCCTCGACAGCGCCGCCGAAGCCGGCGCCGAAACCATCGCGCTGGTGGGCGAAGACCTCGACTTCCCCATGTATGCGCCGCACGATCCTGGACGCTCGCCAAAGGCCGCGCGCTTCGTGAGCCTCGTGGCGCGTTGCCAGGGCCTCGTGATCGCCTCGCCCGGCTACCACGGCATCGTTTCAGGGTTCGTGAAGAACGCGCTCGATTACGTCGAGGACCTGCGCGACAGCCCGCAGCCCTATCTTGAAAACCGCGCGGTCGGGTGCATCGCCTGCGCCGCCGGGTGGCAGGCCACGGGCTCAACGCTGGTCAGCCTGCGTTCCGTTGTCCATGCCTTGCGCGGCTGGCCCACGCCTCTGGGCGGCGCCGTCAACACCGCCCAGCCGGATTCCGGCCTCGACGCCGGCGCCCGCACCCAGTTGCAGACGATCGGACGTCAGGTCGTGCGCTTCGCCCGGGCGACAGGCGCCCTCGCCGCCCTGACGCCCGAAGCTGGCCAGGTTGACGAAGCCAGGGCAGGCTGAAGACCTGACGCGACCGAAATTCCACCATGATCCTGAATTTACGGATTTTTCTGCCCCATGGCTCCGCGAGCCCGCCCACCTTCACGGACGCCGGCAGAAACAGCCCCCTGGGGAACCCAACGGCCGTCTCTCACCGGAAAGGCCGCACCCGCGAACGGCTCCGGCGTAACCATCGCCATGTCGCCGCATCGTATTTGCCTTGCAGGGAAATATAACGCGCCGACTGCCAGACTGCGGGATAACATCCGGCGCCTGGCCGAAATGGCTGCACTAGCCAAGAAACAAAAACAAAACCAGTTCAAACGAAAGGGATGAGGAAATGCTGACCAGGGGCGATGATTTTCCATTGCATCAAACCAGCGAGCCTGTCGCGTTCGCCGGAACGGATCGCAATTTCTACGATCGCTATTTCTTCAACGGTTACAGCCCTGACGGGTCGGTGTTCTTCGCCGCCGCCATGGGTTTTTATCCGCAGCTTGGCATTGTCGACGCCGCCTTCTGCGTGCTGAGCGGCGGCGTCCAGTACAATCTGCGCGCCAGCCGCCGTTCCGCCGGGGAGCGGCTCGATCTGACGGTCGGCCCCATCGCCATTTCCATCGACGCGCCGCTGGAAGTGATCACCCTGCGCATCGCCGCCAACGACGGCCCGCTTGCGGCGGAGCTCACGTTCACCGGCCGGCATTTCCCCATCGAGGAGCCCCGTTTCATCCGCCGCAACGGCACGCGCCTGTTCATGGACTACACGCGCATGACCCAGAACGGCCACTGGCAGGGCTGGCTGTCGGTGGACGGCGCGCGCGTGGCGGCGGGCCCCGGCTGGAGCGGCACGCGCGATCGCAGCTGGGGCATCCGCCCGGTTGGCGCGCGCGAGCCCCAGCCGCCGCCAGGGGGCAATTTTTCGCAGTTCTTCTGGCTATGGACGCCGTGCAATTTCGATGACCGTTCACTGTTCTTCCACACCAATGACGACGCCGCGGGCCAGGCGTGGAACCGGCGGGCGGTCGTTGCCGTCGACGGCGGGGCGGAGCATCACTACGACGCCACGGCGTTCTCCATTGACTGGCAGGCCGGGACGCGCCGCATCGCCCGGCTTCGCGCGGAGCTTGAGCCCGGTCGCGTCCTGACGCTCACGCCCACGGGACCGGTGTTCGCCATGAGCGGCCTCGGTTACGCCCACCCGGAATGGGGCCATGGCCTTGACCACGGCCCGAACCTTGCCGTGGCGCACGATGCGCTGGATGAAGCTGGCCGGAACTGGACCAATCCGCTGGCCATGCACATCCAGGCGCCTGTCACCGCCCGGCTGGGCGGCGACGGCGCTGAACGCCTGGGCATCGGCGTGCTGGAACAGCTGTTCGTTGGCCCGCACGCGCCCACGGGACTTTCCGGCCTGATGGAGCCCGCGCCATGAGCTTCCCCACCACTCCCGAAAGCATGAGCCCGGCGTGGCTGGCGACGGCGCTGGGACGTGGCGCCGGCGCCCTGCGCGGTTTTTCCGCGGAAAGGGTCGGCACCGGGCAGATGTGCGACAGTTTTCGCCTGACGCTCGACTGGCGCGACGCCGGGGCAGGCCCCGCCAGCGTTATCGCCAAATGTCCCAGCCATGATGAGGCCAGCCGAAATATCGCGGCGTTGACCGGAACCTACGTGAAGGAAGTCAGCTGGTACCGGGAGCTTGCGGCCGGAAGCGGCGTGCCCGCGCCGGTTTGCCACCACGCCGACATCGCGCCCAACCAGATTGATTTCATCCTGATCCTGTCAGATCTCGCGCCCGCCCGGCAGGGCGACCAGCTGGCCGGACAGGGGCTGGCGGGCCTGAAACCCTGCATCACGGCCGCGGCGCGGCTGCACGCGTTATTATGGAACGATCCGCGTCTCGATCAGTTGCCCTGGCTGGCGCGGGACAGCAGCGATACCGTTCGGGCGCTGTTCCCCAGGTTCTATGAAGGCTTCAGGGAGCGCTACGCCGGCCGGCTGGCGCCCGAGGTCCTCGATCTCGGCGCCGGCCTCGTCCAGCGCCTGGACGCCTATTTGACCCGGGCGCACGCGGCGCGCGCCCTGGTCCACGGCGATTTGCGCATCGACAACGTGCTGTTTGCGCCGGATGCTCCACAATGCTGGCTGGTTGACTGGCAGACCCTGGGACGCGGCAGCGGCGCCACCGATATCGCTTACCTGGTCGGCACCAGCATCGCGGATCCCGGCGAGCGCGCCGCGGCGGACCGGCCAGCCTTCGCGCACTGGATCGACGCCCTCTCGGCCGCGGGCGTCGCGCCGGATATTGACGGCTTGTGGACCGACTATCGCATCGGCGCCCTCAGCGGCTACTTCATGGCGGTGTTCGCGTCCATGAGCGTGGCGCGCACGGAACGCGGCGACGAGATGTTCGCCGTGATGGCCGAGCGCCCCGCCCGCCAGGCCCTGGCTTTGGGAAGTCTCGACCTGCTTTAGGCGCTGACGCCTGCTGGCGCATGACGCCGCGTCAGGTGAGGACCGTTCGCGGCAGCATGCGCCAGCTGGGGAGATGGCGCGGCATGGCGCGTGACCGCACGGTTCTCGCATGGCCCGGGGCAACGCGCCGTCCTGCTGCGGCGACATCTGTGACATCGGACACGCGAACCCTGGCCCGTCAAATCTCCGGGCACTGCTACATCTCAACATGTATTCATGCGTATTTATATTTGCAAAATTATTATGATAAGTTGGTATTAATATATATTTACCTCATATTAATAATATATGTAATTTGTTTATTATAGACATTCTGCGCACATCCACGCGGCCAACGCCAAATGAGGTTGCTTTGGCTGTGTCAAAATTCATACGCCCCCTCGACACGTTTCCTGATGCTTCCATTCACCGTTGACACAATCTGGCCAAATGGCCATGACTCGAATCCTAATCGGGGTATGGGGTATAATTCTTATGATTGACCGCGGTACGATCGCGCGCCGGAATCTTGCGGCAAATGCGCTTCGTCGGCGCCGGGCGCTTCTGTTGGCGTCATCGGCGGTGATGTCCATTTTTGCGACGGCCGCCCTGGCTGATTCCATCATTGCGAGCGGCGGGCAAACCGTAACCGTTGACGACCCGTCGGTTACTACAACCGGCGCGTGGATTTATGGCGCGCAGGCGACTGGAGCGGGATCCACCATTCAGTTGAACGGCGGAAAGATCACCACCAGCGGTGAGCGCGCCTATGGCCTGCTGGCTGACACCGGCGGCCTCATCAACAGCAGCGCCAATATCACGACCTCAGGCAAAAATGCCCACGCGGTGCAGGCCGGCGCCAATGGCACTGGAAAAACTGGCGTCGAGGGCATTTACGATGGCTCCAGCGCCGGCGTCGTCAATCTGACCGGCGGCGCTATCGCCATCGCCACCAGCGGCGTATACGCGCTCGGCCTGCACGCGGTCGACTCGGGCCTTATCAACGCTGACCACGTAAACATCACAACCACAGGCGCCACCAGCTTCGGCGCGCAGGTCGAAAGCAACAGCCGCATCGACCTGGCCAATTCCAGCATCGCCACCGAAGGCGCCGGCGCCCATGGCGTTGTCGCCAACAACGACCGGGTCGGCGCGACCGGCGGCGTGGTCAACCTCACCAACACCACGATCACCGTCACCGGCGCCAACGCCATGGGCCTGGTCGTAGCGGCGGGCGGCTCGGCCAACATGACCGGCGGCTCCATCAGCACGCAACAGAAGAGCGCCTATGGCGTTTACGCCACCGGAGCCGGTTCTGAAGCCACGCTTAACGGCGGAAAGATCACCACCAGCGGTGAGCGCGCCTACGGTCTGCTGGCTGACAAGGGCGCCGTCATCAACAGCAGCGCCGACATCACCACCACAGGCCTCAATGCCCACGCGGTGCAGACCGGCGCCAATGGCACCGGCGGCGCCATCTACCCCACCGGCAGCGCCGGAACCATCAACCTCACCGGCGGCCATATCGCCACCGGCGGCGTCTACGCCCTTGGCCTGCACGCCGTTGACGCCGGCGTCATCAACGCCAGCGGCGTCGCCATCACCACCTCCGGCGCGACCAGCTTCGGCGCCCAGGTGGAAAGCGAAAGCCGCATCGATCTGGCCAATGCCAGCATCGCCACTTCCGGCGCCGGCGCCCATGGCGTCGTCGCCAACAACGACCAGGCTGGCGCGACCGGCGGCGTCATCAACCTCACCAACACCGCGATCACCGTCACCGGCGCCAACGCCATGGGCCTGGTCGT
>Ga0182735_1002449_pt1 | contig 11234 bp, 9 predicted proteins | sample eDN5th30CKraftMG_FD_128524 | JGI IMG/M metagenome (GOLD analysis project Ga0182735, IMG submission 128524) | Enriched Miracle-Growth compost microbial communities from Emeryville, California, USA - eDNA 5th pass 30_C Kraft MG (version 2) (version 2) ... | reverse complement strand
GCGCCGCGCACCAGCCATTCATTGCCGAGAAGCTCGCGCAGCCGGGCGCTGAGCAGCGCGCCGCCAATGGCGCCAAGCCCGAAGAAACCGAGCATGATGCCGTAGGTCAACGCCGTTCCATGAATAAGATCACGCGCGACGAGCGGCAGGAGCGCCAGAATGACGATCGCGGACAAGCCGAACAGGAAGCCCCGAAACATCACTTTCAGGAGGTTCGGAGACATGGCGACATAGGGCAGCCCCGCCATCATCGCGGGTCCCAGCGTTTCACGCGGCAGGGTCGGCTTGACCGTTTCGGGCTTCCACCGCCACAGTGCCAGAATAAGCGCGCAATAGCTGAACGCATTGAAAATGAAGGCAAAAGCCGCACCCGCCGCCGCAACGATAATACCGCCGATGGCGGGACCGATGCTGCGCATGAGATTGAAACTCATGCTGTTGAGCGCCACGGCTGCAGGCAGATCGGCGCGGGGCACGATGTCGCCCATCGACGCCTGCCATGAAGGATTGTGCAACGCCCCGCCGCAGCCGATCAGGAAGGTGAAGCCGAGCAGCATCCAGGGCGTGAGAATGCCGAGATAGGCAAAAGCCGCCAGCGCGACCGAAATAATCAGAAGCAAGACCTGCGCGGTCAGCATGATGCGGCGGCGGTCGAAATTATCGGCCAGGGCACCGGCTGCGACCGAAAAAATCATCACAGGCAAGGTTGTCGAAGCCTGCACCAGTGCAACCATGTCGTCCGAATGGGCGATGGTTGCCATCATCCAGCCAGCGCCGACCGTCTGCACCAGACCGCCGAGGTTGGAAACCAGTGTAGCTGACCACAGCGCCCGGAATGTTTTGTATTGAAAAGGCGCGAGGGGGGACATTCTCTGCGGCACCGGACGACCTCCCGTTCCATCTGCCTGATTAAGCCGATACGTGAATCTCTCCCCAGGGACAAGGGGTTAAAACCAAAACCGGCTTAGAACCTCTCCTTCGCCGGTTCATCCACGCGTTTCATTCGCCGATTGACTCCATTTCCGGATTAGGTAGACTGGTCTACCTAATCAATTGGACGGTGCAAGATGGGCGATTCCGTAACGACAAGTTCGAGACCGGCACGCGAGCGGCTTCTGCAAGCGGCGGCGGAGCTGTTTTACGACGAGGGCATTTCGGCCACCGGCATCGACGCGATCATCCAGCGCGCAGGCGTGGCGAAGCAGAGCCTCTACAACAACTTCGCGTCCAAGGCGGAACTGGTGGCCACATATCTGGAACACCGCCACGCCGAATGGCTGGACCTCTATGAGAAGCGGTTGGAGAAGGCAGCAGGCCCGTTGGACGGGATACTGGCGGTCTTCGATGCTTATCGCGATCACGCGGAATTTGCTTATGAACACGGGTTTCGCGGCTGCGGTCTTCTGAATGCGGCAGCGGAACTGCCCGCTGGCGATCCGGGCCGCGAGGCGGTGAGGAAGCACAAGGAAGAGGTCGAGGGCCTGCTTGTAACGCACCTCACCGGCTTGATCCCCGACGACCCGCCCCGGGTAAGCCAGCTCGCCGTGCAACTCTCCTTCATCCTCGAAGGAGCGATCATGCGGGCCGGGCTTGAGGGTAACAGTGCGCGTCTGGGCGAAGCCAAGGCGATGGTCGCAACGATTTTGAAACCCGTGTAAAAATGCAATCATCGAAAAGCTATTTTCTGGGAGTGACTGCGATCATCGCCGCTTCCACCATCTGGGGCACGACCGGCACGGCAGCGACCTTCGCGCCGGAAGTCGGCGCGGCTGCAATCGGCGCCGCCGCCATGGGCCTTGGCGGACTGGCACAGGCCGCGATTGCCTGGCGCGGCATCATCGCGTCGCGAAAGGCGCTTGCCGATCAATGGCGCATCCTGATGCTCGGCGCGGTCTGCGTCGCCATCTATCCCCTCGCTTTCTATGCCTCGATGCGGATGGCTGGCGTGACCATCGGGACGGTCATCTCGCTCGGGTCCGCCCCTTTGCTTTCCGCCGGGATCGAATACCGGCAGAGCGGCTTTCGCCCGTCATTGCGCTGGCTGGCCGGCGCGATTGTCGGCATTACCGGCATGGTCCTGCTCAGCATATCGGAAGATGGCGGCAGCCACGCCGTGTCCGCTGAAGGCTCGCCGCTCATCGGCTCCCTGCTTGGCCTCGTGGCAGGCTTTACCTATGCGCTTTATTCCTCCTGCGCGCGCCAGCTGATGCAAGGCGGCATTTCGTCCACAACCGCAATGGGCGCGACCTTCGGCATAGGCGGCGTTTTGCTGATGCCGGTTCTGATCGCCACCGGCGGCCCATTTCTCGCTTCATGGAACAATGCAGCCGTCGGGCTATACATGGCTTTCGTGCCGATGTTCCTCGGCTATGTCTGCTTCGGGTATGGATTGAGCCGCGTCGAAACAAGCGTTGCAACGACGATCACCCTGTTTGAGCCGGTTGTCGCCGCGTTCTTCGCGGTGGTGATCGTCGGAGAGCGGCTGTCCGCCCTCGGCTGGTTTGGCGTCCTTCTGGTCGTCATCTGCCTCATCTGCATCACCATGCCAGCCCGTAGCCGGAAAAATCCGCTGGAAGTGCCTGAGCCATCAACCTGATGCGCTTCACACTTTTCGGGATGCGTCTTGTTTGTATTGACGCGCATCTCATCCGATCGGAGCAGGATCAGAAATCAGTCCGGTGGACTGATTTCCCTGCGTAGGCGTTTCACACTTTTCGGGATGCGCTTTTCAGCCAGCCCTTCACGGCCTCCACGGATTCTGGATGGCGCGGCTTTCGCAGCGAAACCGCATAGAAATCCGCGCCGACCCGCAGCTCGGTGGCCAGCGGCTGAACAAGACTGCCTGCGGCAATTTCCTTTTCCACGAAGAAACGGCTTGCCAGCGCCAGCCCGTGCCCGGCGATTGCCGCATCGATGGCAAGCGAAGTCTGGTTGAAGCGCGTATTTTTCGGTGAAGCCGACACGCCGCCGGGAAACGCCTTCTCCAGATATCTCGGCCAGAAATTATGCGCATCGTGCAGCAGCGGATAGCGCTGCAGATTTTCCGGCAGGCCCGCATCGCCCAGCCTCTCGACCAGAACCGGACTTGCGACGGCAACGATCACGTGCTCGAAAAGCAGCTCCGCATTCAGCCCCGGGCCGAAAGGCGGCTCGCCGTAGCGCACCGCGAGATCGACGGCATCTGTCTGAAAATTGGCGACCTTGTCGCTGGCGACAATGCGCAATTCTATATCGGGATGCGCTTGCGTAAATTCTGCCAATCGCGGGATCAGCCATTTCGACGCGAAGGTCGGCGTCACGCTCACGGTCAGGTGCTGCGGCTCGGGTCGCAGCATCTCGGTCGCCTCCGAAAGCAGGTCGAACGCCCGCCGCACACTGGCGATATAAGCACGGGCCGGTTCAGTCATGGTCAGCGTGCGGGGCTGGCGCTCAAAGAGTTTCAGTCCAAGTTCCGCCTCAAGGCCGCGTATCTGCTGGGCCACCGCCGCCTGCGTCACGCCAAGTTCCTCCGCCGCCAGACGGAAATTCAGATGCCGCGTGACGACTTCAAATACACGCAGGCCATTGAGCGATGGAAGCCTTTTCATGAATTTATCCGATAGATTTTCTATTGCATGACGTTACGCATTTTCGTTCGTCAGGATAATGGTTCTCCGTTATAAATGGAAGGAACGGTTATTGACGGTTGCCGTCTCGGGCAGCATTTCCCGGAAAGGAAAGCATCATGACAGTAGAAAAAGTAGCGATTGTGACGGCTGGCGGAAGCGGCATGGGTGCCGCCGCCGCGCGCAGGCTGGCGCAGGACGGTTTCAAGGTGGCGATCCTTTCATCCTCCGGCAAGGGCGAGGCATTGGCGCAGGAACTGGGCGGCATCGGCGTCACCGGCTCGAACCAGTCGAATGACGACCTGAAGCGGCTGGTGGATGCGGTTGTTGAGAAATGGGGCCGCATCGACGTACTGGTCAACAGCGCAGGCCACGGACCGCGCGCGCCCATCCTCGAAATCACCGATGAGGACTGGCACAAGGGAATGGACACCTATTTCCTCAATGCGGTTCGCCCGGCCCGCCTGGTCGTGCCGACGATGCAGAAGCAGAAATCCGGGGTCATCATCAATATCTCGACCACATGGGCATTCGAGCCGAGCGCCATGTTCCCGACTTCGGCTGTGTTCCGCGCCGGGCTTGCCTCCTTCACCAAGATTTTTGCCGACACCTATGCGGCCGACAATATCCGCATGAACAATGTTCTGCCGGGCTGGATCGACAGCCTGCCAAAGACGGAAGAGCGCCGGGAGAGCGTTCCGTTGCAGCGCTATGGCAAGAGCGAGGAAATCGCCGCGACGATCTCCTTCCTGGCATCGGATGGCGCCGCCTATATCACCGGGCAGAACCTGCGGGTGGATGGCGGATTGAGCCGTTCAATTTGATTGGTGTTTGAAACGGTCGGCCGGCACATGGCGGCGACCGTTTCCGACGAACTTTTCAATCTTATCTGACGCTTGGGGACGCTTAACCTGACGCTTTGGATTTTTTCCGCGTCTTCTTGGCTTGATTATGCGCGATGGCAGCGTGAACGAGCCCGATGAAGGCGTCTTCATCGACCGTTTCGCCCTCGCTTATGTCCAGCGCGCGGCGCGTATTGCCTTCAAGACTGGAATTGAAAATGCGGGCCGGGTCATCCAGTGCCGCGCCATTGGCAAAGGTCAGTTTCACTACTTTCTTGTAAGTCTCGCCGGTGCAGATAATGCCGTCATGCGACCAGACCGGAACACCGCGCCATTTCCATTCCTCGACCACTTCGGGGTCGGCCTGCCTTATGAGCGCGCGCATTCTGGCAAGCGTCTCGCCGCGCCAGTCGCCGAGTTCGGCGATGCGCCCGTCAATCAGCCTGGACGCCTCGTTATCGTCTGCCATGAAGTCCCTCCCGTGGCATAAAGGTGTAAATTCGCCGGTGCGGCATCACGGATTTGTATCTACATTTTCTCGCCCGGCAAGCGGCTCGCCTGCCTGATCCAATCGGCAAGCTGGGCTTCGTCCACCTCGTCATGCTCGTGGATGTGGAAGTACCGCGTGTCCTTGCTTCTGGATTCGACCGGCGGCATGGGCGTCAGCTTCGCACCGCGAAAGAACGCAACCTTTATATATTTCTCGTAGCAATGATAGCTGAGGAACCAGCCCTCTCCCTTCAAACCGTAGAGGGGCGAATTCCATTTGACCGCTTTATGGACATCGGGGACCGTGCGCACGATCAAGGCATCGATGCGGCGGCCTGCCGCGCTTTTCCAGCCCGGCATGGCGGCGATATAGGCCTGTACCGGCGCGTCGCCTTCGCCCTTGGCGATCTGCGGATTGCCGCCCGATAGAAGTACCGGACCGTCAGGTTTCTTGTCGGTCATGAATTCCTCGCTGCCCGCCTCTGCCGCCGCCATCCATGAGGGAACATACCATAGCCGCCAGTCCGTGACCAAGTCCGGCTACGGGACGGCCCGGTCGAGCCTTCTGTCGGCGCCTGATTGCGCAAGGGCGGCCAGCGCCATGCCCATCGGCAAAGCGGGGGCGAACAGGAAGCCCTGCCCGCTGTTGCAGCCAAGCCCGCGCAGCATGTCGCGGTCGTCTTCCGTCTCGATCCCTTCGGCGGTCACCTTGACGCCAAGCGCATCTCCCAATGCGACCATCGCCCGCACGATATGCTGGTCGCCTTCCGATTCCGCGATGCCGCGCACGAACACCTGATCGATCTTGATCTTGTCGACGAGACCTTTTTTCAACGAAGCAAAGGTCGCAAAGCCGGTGCCGAAGTCATCCAGCGCGATCGAAACGCCAGCCTTCGACAACGCGTCCAGGCTGTCATTCATCCCTCGCTGGTCGAAGGGAGCCTCTTCCGTGATCTCGATTTCAAGCATGGAAATCGGCAGGTCGCGTCTTTCCATATGGGACAGGATTTCATGTGGAATGCGCCCGCCGGCCATTTCGCGCGGCGACAGGTTCATGGCGACCGTCAGATCGCTGCGCCCGCTGTCGGTGAGCTTGTCAATCATCTCGCAGCAATTGAAGAACACATTATGCGTAAGCTGGCGCACCACGCCGACTTCACAGGCAACATCGATGATTTCCGGCGGGGGAATTGTGCCATGCTGCGGATGGTCCCAACGCAGCAAGGCCTCGAAGCCGATCATGCGGCCGCTGGAAAGTTCCACCACCGGCTGGAAGTAGGTTTGCACCTGCCCGGTTTCGATTGCGATGCGCAGATCACGTTCGATGCTCTGCTTGCGCTCCCATTCGTGCTGCAGGCGCTTCTCGAAAAAGTAATATTCGTTGCGGCCGCGTTTCTTGGCCGCATACAGCGCGAAATCGGCACGCAGCAGCATTTCGACCGGATCGAGGCATTCCAGCCGGCAGATGCCGACGCAGGCGCCGATCTCGACCGACAGGATGCCCTCATAATGGGCGCTCAGGCTGCCGATGATGCGCGCGGCGATCAGCCCCGCCTCGATTGTCGCCGACGGTTCGGGATAGACGAGAACGAATTCGTCGCCGCCGATGCGCGCCAGCACGGACCGCTCGGGTGAAATCTGCCGGATACGCTGCGCGATGGCGACGAGGAGATCGTCCCCCACCTTGTGTCCATAGGTATCATTGACGGATTTGAACCCGTCGAGATCGATCAGCATGACGATGAAAGGGCCATCCTCGACAGGCAGCCGACGGATGGAGGTTTCCAGCCCGCGCCGGTTGAAGAGGCCGGTCAGTGGGTCTTCCTGCGACTTGAGCGCCATCTCGTCAGCAAGCTGCTTGGCCTCGTGTTTCAGCCTGCTTGTCTGGATGAAGCGGTGCTGCCCCAGAAGCGCGCCCCGCGTGAGCCCGCACCAGAACAGAACGACGGATACAGCGATCACGCCATATTGCAGGTCGGCTCGCATGGCCAGGCACACCACCGTCACGACGAGCGGCGGGGTAATGAAATTGATCGCAACCGAAGCATAGGACGAACCATAGGTGACGGCGCCCGCGCAGATACCGGCAAGGATGACCAGATAGACCGGCGATTGCGGGTCCGCGAACCCGCTGGAAAGCACCGCAACGCCGGACCAGACCAAGCCGGACAGGGCAGCAAGCAGCTGAAACCGCCGGATCTGGCGCTGCAAATCCGCGACATGCTCAATGGGCACCTGACGGCGGTTATGGGCAATTGCCTCGAAGAAACGCAGCGCATTGATGAAATTGACCAGCGCGAACCAGGCAACTGCCTCCCAGAAATGCCCCGCGGCGACCTGCACCACCAGAATGAGCACCGAAAGAACCGTGCTGATGGGCATCGAGAAACGTGCCCCCTCGCAGATCTCCCCGAGCTGGTCCGCAAGTATCTTGTCGGCTATCGGACTGTCGTGACTGCCATATGCCGACCTGACCAGTTGAAGCCAATATGCAGTTTTCGACCCCATCGATACGCAACCATCAGCCAGAGCACGTTCAGCTTTTTCTGATCAGGACGCCCCCGTGTTCCCGGCCAAAAAGGAATGGCAGCAGACCCGCCTCCCAACTGATAACTATAACATGCACTTTATCTGAAATGCCAATGGCCAGCCGTTCAATCGATACAATTACGTCGGCGGATGGGGCATACCACCCGGCATTGCCCCGTCCTGCAAGTCCTCAAAACACTCATTAATGGCCCTGCCTACTCGGTCGCCGGTTCTTCCGCCGTCAGCAGCAGCTTGTCGATGCGGCGTCCGTCGAGATCGACAATTTCAAACACCCAACCGTTCTTGACGAAGGTTTCGCCCACATCCGGCAGATGCTTCATTTCCTCAAGCGCCAGCCCGGCCACGGTGTTGTATTCCGCGTCCTCATCGATGGGGAAACGCAAAAACTCCGAGAATTCGTCAATCGGCATCCAGCCGGAGACGAGATAGGAACCATCCGCCCGGCGCACGATCGCCTTTTCCTCGACATGGTCCTCTTCCTGCATGGCGCCAATAATGGCCTCGATCACGTCGCCCGCAGTAATCACGCCTTCAAAATGGCCGTATTCGTCATAGACGAGCACCATATGGGTTGGCGTGCCGCGAATGGCTTCCACCACGTCCAGCGCATCGGAAAAATCCGACACGACGGGGACGTCCCGGACGATCTCGCGCAGATCGACGGTGCCCCTGGAGGACAGCTGGTTGAAGAAATCGCGCACCTGCAGGACACCGATCACCTCGTCGGAATCTTCGCCGCGTACTGGCAGCCGTGAACGGCTGGTATTGTGCAACTGTTGGCGGATTTCATCGAAGCTGTCATCTATATCGACCATTTCGACGTCCATGCGCGGCGTCATCAAGCCGCGCGCCGTGCGGTCTGCAAGGCGCATCACGCCCGCAATCATGCGGGATTCTTCCGTCTCGATCACGCCAGCGCTGTGCGCCTCAGCAAGAACGGACTTGATCTCCTCATCGGTCACGCCATCGCTCGACTTGCCGGACTGGCCGAGCATTTTCAGGACCAGACGGCCCGATGTATCGAGAAGCCAGACGAGCGGCGCCGCCATCCGGGACAAAAACGTCATCGTCGGGGCGACGCGGCTTGCAACCGCCTCCGGTGCGCGCAGCGCAATCTGCTTCGGCACGAGTTCGCCGATGATCAGGGACAGATAGGTGATAACCACGACGACCGAGCCGACGCCAAGCGCATCCGCAAGCGCCGGCGACACGCCTTGTCCCAGAAGCCAGCCCGACAGGCGCGCACCCAATGTCGCGCCGGAAAATGCGCCTGACAGAACGCCGACCAGCGTAATGCCGATCTGGACGGTGGACAGGAAACGGCCGGGATTATCAGCAAGCTCAATAGCCATGCGGGCGCCGCGGCTGCCCTTGTCGGCCATTACCCTCAGCCGTGCCGGTCGGGATGAAACCACTGCGAGTTCCGACATGGCGAGAACGCCGTTGAGGACCGTCAACAGCACGACCGTAATTATTTCAAAATACAAAACTTCCCCTCAGGATCAGATCATCGGTATATAATGATAGAAAGGAACGCCCCCTCTTTCCAGAGGCGGCCGCATAAAATACCGAGCTACTGTCAGATTTGCAGTAATGATGCGTTTTCTTCTGCTCCGCTCCCCCCGGGACCGGAAGCCCCTTATCTCCGTTCCGGTAAATGATTCATGAGCCGTTCGAACGGCAAGGCCCCTCTCTGGTCAGGCCAATTATCCCATCCATTGGGGTTTTGACGGCGGCATTTCCCTATAACGTGGGATTTGTGTCGTTCCCGCAAAATTGGCTTGACCAGAAACCTGCTGCCTTCTACTTCTTCTATTGATAGGTGATGAAACTTTGCGCGAGGGAGGAAGCGCGATGGGAGGATTGCCGTCAGCGACAGCGCGCGCGGATGCCGCGCCTGTATTGCTGAAGCTGGATTCAGTTTCCAAGGAGTTTCCGGGCGTCAAGGCCCTGTCGAACGTCAGCTTCGAATTGCGGGCGGGCGAGGTTCATGCTGTCTGCGGCGAGAACGGCGCTGGCAAATCGACCCTGATGAAAATCGTCAGCGGCGTCTATCAGCCGGATGGGGGGACCATCCATTATCGCGGCCAGCCGGTCCGCTTTGCCTCCACGCTTGAATCGGAAGCCGCAGGCATTGCCATCATCCATCAGGAACTGAACCTCGTTCCCCACTTGAGCGTTGCCGAAAACATCTATCTTGCGCGCGAGCCGAAACGCGGTTTCTTCGTCGACCGCCGCAAACTGAAGGAAGACGCCCAGCGCTGCCTCGACAGGCTTGGCGTCAAGATCGACCCTTCAGCGCAGGTGCTGAACCTGTCGGTTGCCCAATGCCAGATGGTTGAGATCGCCAAGGCCCTGTCGCTCAACGCCTCCGTCCTCATCATGGACGAACCAACCTCCTCGCTGACCGAGCAGGAAGCGCAGCTTCTGTTCAGGGTCATCCGCGAATTGAAGGCGCAGGGCACCGGCATCGTCTATATCTCCCATCGCCTCGATGAAATGGCTGAGATTGTCGACCGCGTCACCATCCTGCGCGACGGCCGCTATGTCTGGACCAAGGATTTCAACAATGTCACCGTCGATGAAATCGTGGCCGGAATGGTCGGGCGCTCGCTCGACGAGAAATTTCCAGAACCGACGCGAAAGCCAACGGAAGACGTGATTTTCTCCGTTGCCGGGCTGACGAGAAACGGCATCTTCGAGAATATCAGCTTTGAACTGCGGCGCGGCGAAATCCTCGGCTTTGCCGGGTTGATGGGCGCGGGACGGACCGAAGTGGCGCGCGCGATCTTCGGCGCCGATCCGCACGATGCCGGAACCATCGTGCTTGAAGGCGATACGCTTTCCGTCGCCAGCCCGCGCGATGCCATCGAGGCAGGCATCGCCTACCTGTCGGAAGATCGCAAGGCGCAAGGACTGGCCGTCAAGATGCCGGTCGACGCCAATCTGACGCTCGCCAATATGGAAGCCGTCAGCAGTTCCTATGGCGTGATCGATTTCGAGCGCCACCGGCAGGCAAGCCAGCGCTATGTCGACCTTCTCAATATCAAGACGCCGGGACTGGCCCAGCCTGTTCGCCTGCTGTCAGGCGGCAACCAGCAGAAGATCATCATCGGCAAGTGGCTGTTCCGCGAGCCGCGCATCATGTTCTTCGATGAACCGACGCGGGGCATCGACGTAGGCGCGAAATTCGCGATCTACCAGATCATGGACGAACTGGCGGCAAGGGGCATCGGCATTGTGCTGATCAGCTCGGAACTGCCGGAAATTCTGGGGCTTTCGGACCGCGTGGCGGTCTTTCACGAGGGGCGCATAACCGCGGTCCTCGACACGGCTGCGACAACGCAGGAAGAAATCATGACCTATGCCTCCGGGCGGGGCCGGCAGGACAAATGAGGACGCAGTAATGGCCGAAATCACCACGGACAAGCCCCAGCAGACGGCAAAATCCAAAGGGCTCAGCGACCGCCAGAAGGATATCATCCAGAAGTTTGCGGCTGTTGGCAGCCTGATCATTCTGGCGGCGATCTTTTCCGTCACCAGCAGCGCTTTCATGACCGTCAACAATGCGATGACCATCGCCTTGCAGGTGACATCCATCGCGCTGCTCGGCATCGGCGCAACCTATGTCATTATCACCGGCGGCATCGATCTTTCGGTCGGCTCCGTGCTGGCGCTTGCGGGCGTGGTGGCCGCACTTGCGGTCAAGGAGCTGTCGCTGCCGATCCCGCTCGCCATGCTGCTCGGC
>Ga0182735_1002448_pt1 | contig 11234 bp, 8 predicted proteins | sample eDN5th30CKraftMG_FD_128524 | JGI IMG/M metagenome (GOLD analysis project Ga0182735, IMG submission 128524) | Enriched Miracle-Growth compost microbial communities from Emeryville, California, USA - eDNA 5th pass 30_C Kraft MG (version 2) (version 2) ... | reverse complement strand
TCTTGCGCGTTCTCGCATTTCAGCGTGCGTTTTTCTATATGTAGAGAGAATTGAGATTCCGCGCTATCGTGACGCCTGGAACGGCCTCAACGACGAGGCCCGCCCGGTCTCTACCCAGCACGACCCGCAGCACCTCAAGGACGAGGCGCTGTTCATCTCCAGGTCCCCACGGCGAGCAGCCCGCGTTCACCGACCGTCGCGAGCATCGATGCGACCCCTTGGTCGACCGTCAATGAGAGGAAATTCAGCAATGCGCAGAAGGACACTCAACCCACTGCTCGCGACCGCCGCCGCGGCGGCGCTGCTCACGGGTCTCGGTCTGACGCTCACGTCAGGTCCCGCCGTCGCCACCACGACGGACGACGTGCTCCCGGCCGACGTCGGCTCGCTGCCCGACGGCGCGGTCGACGCACTGAAGCGCGACCTCGACCTCAGCTCCGACAAGGCCGTGCAGGCGCGCCTCGACATCGACGCCCTCGCCACGAACGTCACCCGGCGCGCAGACCGCATCGGCACTCACTACGCGGGCACCTGGGTGTCCGACGACGGTTCGAAGGTCGTCGTCGCCGTCGACGACAAGTCGGCGGTCGGTGCGGCGAAGAACACCGGTGCCACCACGGTCCAGGTGGTCGACCAGAGCCTCGCCGACCTCGACGCCGTCAAGGCCGACCTGGACGACCAGTCCGACGAGGCGAGCAAGAACGTCACGAGCTGGTACGTCGACCCGGCCACGAACTCCGTGGTGGTCGCGGCGACGACCCAGGCGGCGGCCGACGCGTTCGTCGCCGCGAGCGGCGTGGACCCTGCCTCGGTGACGACCACGATCGACGTGGCGCGCCCGCAGACCGCGTCCGACATCCGCGGCGGCGACGAGTACCGCAAGCCGTCCGGCGGCGGGTACGTCCTGTGCTCGATCGGCTTCGCGGTGCAGGGCGGCGGCTTCGTCTCCGCCGGCCACTGCGGCAACGCGGGCGAGGCCGTCAACGACATCAACAACAACGCGCTGGGCACCTACCAGGCGTCGACCTTCCCCGGCCACGACTACTCCTGGGTGAAGACGAACAGCAACTGGGCGCCGACCGGCCAGGTCAACAACTACTCCGGCGGCAACTGGATCCCGGTGTTCGGGTCGACCGAGGCCGCCGTCGGCGCCTCCGTGTGCCGTTCCGGGCGCACCACCCAGTGGCAGTGCGGCGTCATCGAGGCCACGAACGTCACCATCCACTACAGCGCCGGGGACGTGACCGGCGCCGTGCGCATGACGGCGTGCGCGGCCGGCGGCGACTCCGGCGGTTCGGTGATCTCCGGCAACGACGCCCAGGGCGTGATGTCCGGCGTCTCGGGCGACTGCGGGACCGCGGGCGCGCGCAGCTTCTACCAGCCGGTCAACCCGATCCTGAGCCAGTACAACCTCAAGCTCGCGCTCGGCACGGCCATCCAGGGCTACAACGACAAGTGCATCGACGTGCCCAGCTCGGACTTCAGCGACTCGCGCCAGCTGCAGATCTACACCTGCAACGGCACCAACGCCCAGGCCTTCCGGTTCCGTGCGAACGGCACGATCGAGGTCGGCGGCAAGTGCATGGACCTGCGCCAGTCGAACACGAACGACGGGAACGCCGTGCAGATCTACACCTGCAACGGGACCCAGGCCCAGCAGTTCACCCTCAACGGTGCTGGTGACCTGGTCTCGGTCCTCGCGAACAAGTGCGTCGACGTGAAGGACTGGAACGGCAACAACGGCGGCCTGCTCCAGATCTGGACCTGCGGCGGCACCGCCAACCAGAAGTGGCACAAGCACTGACCGGTTGAGACGGCTGGGCGGGGCTCGTCCTCCAGACGGGCCCCGCCCAGCCCCCGCGGCTCAGGCGACCGTGAGCGTCCCGTCCGCGGCAGCCGCGGCGATGTCGCCGCGGTGGTGCGAGCCCGCCAACGAGATCTGCGCGACACCGGCGTAGGCCCGCTCGCGCGCGGCCGAGAGGTCGGCGCCCCGCCCGACGACGGACAGCACCCGCCCCCCGCTGCTGACCAGCGCGTCACCGTCGAGCCGGGTCCCGGCGTGCAGCACGTGGACGCCGTCGAGCGCCTCGGCCGCATCGACGCCGGCGATCGGGTCCCCGGACCGCACCGACTCCGGGTACCCGTGCGCGGCGACCACCACGGTCACCGCGGCGTCGTCCGACCAGACCAGCGGGGCGAGCTCGGCGAGCGTGCGCGTGGCCGAGGCGAGCAGCAGCACCGACAGAGGGGTTACCAGCCGCGACAGCACCACCTGGGTCTCCGGGTCGCCGAAGCGCGCGTTGAACTCCACCACCCGTGTGCCCCGGCTCGTCAGCGCCAGGCCCACGTACAGCACGCCGGCGAACGGATCGCCGCGGCGCGCCATCTCGTCGATCGTCGGCTGCGCGACCCGCTCGACCACCTCGGCCACGAGCCCCTCGGGCGCCCAGGGCAGCGGGCTGTAGGCTCCCATGCCCCCGGTGTTGGGGCCGGCGTCGTCGTCGTGCGCACGCTTGAAGTCCTGGGCGGGCGCGAGCGGGACGACCGTCGCGCCGTCCGAGATGCAGAACAGCGAGACCTCGGGGCCGTCGAGGTACTCCTCGACGACGACCCGCCCCTCGTCGCCTCGCGCCGCGAGCGCGGCCTCGGCGTGCGCGAGCGCCGCGTCCCGGTCGTCGGTGACGACGACGCCCTTGCCGGCCGCCAGCCCGTCGTCCTTGACCACGTAGGGCGCTCCGAAGGCGTCGAGCGCCTCGGCGACCTCGGCGAGGGTGGTGCACACGTGCGCGAGCGCGGTCGGCACACCGGCGGCAGCCATGACCTCCTTGGCGAAGGCCTTCGACCCCTCGAGCCGGGCGGCCTGGGCGGTCGGTCCGAACACCGGGACGCCCGCGGCGGCCAGAGCGTCGGCGACACCGGCGACGAGCGGCGCCTCGGGCCCGACGACGACGAGCTCGGCACCCAGCCGCTGGGCGAGGGCTGTCACGGCGGCGCCGTCGGTGGCCTCGACCGCGTGCAGCGTCGCCTCCTGACCGAGGCCCGGGTTGCCGGGCGCGGCGTGCAGCTCGTGGGCGGTGGGCTCCTGGGCGAGCGCGTGGACGATGGCGTGCTCGCGCGCGCCGCTGCCGATGACGAGGATCTTCACAACGCCAGAGTCTAGTGGAGCGGCAGGGCGCCCCTGCGGACCGCGACGCGTCCTCGGGGGCGTGCGCATCCCGGCCTCGGAACCCCATTGGCACCCGCTGTGCGCCATGAGACACTGACCTCACAGGCGCGAAGAACGTCTGTGGCACACGTTCTTGCCGTCCTGTCAGCACCTGCGAGACCTCGTCGTGGACGACGTCGTCTCCACGACCCCGACGTCACTCCCGCGGCTCAACCCGCGACCGGTCGACCCCTCTCGAGCCATCTGCGACATCTCACCCTCCCACCGCCCGGTGCCACCGTCACCGGCGCACGACCCGAAGGATCCCTCCATGGCACCCACCTCAGCGCTCCGACGGCGCGCAGCCGTCGCCGTCGCGGCGGCGATCGCGATCGTCGTCCCGCTCGCCGCCACGAGCCCGGCCCAGGCCTCGCCCGGCACCGGACAGACGACCACCATCAGCGGCTTCGTCAAGAACGCGGACGGCACTCCCGCCAGCGGCGTCAGCGTGAGCTACAACAACTACTTCTGCAACCTCTCCGACGACATCGACGGGTCGGCCGACGACTCCGACTCCGTGGTGACCTCGACGTCGGGCGCGTTCTCCTTCCCCGCGTACGCGACCCAGTGCTACACGATCAGCCTCGGCGGCCCGTCGCTCTACAAGGGCCAGCTCGACCTGATGCCGATCCTGGCGGCCGGCACCAGCGGCGCCGTGTTCACGCTCGCCACGCTGACCGACCTCAACCTCACCGTCCCCGGCGCGCCCACGGGCACCGGGGTCCAGGCGTACGTCCCGGTCAACGTCTACGGCGGCAAGCGCTGGTACCCCGTCGGCTCGGGCACCACCGACGCCGCGGGCAAGGTCACCCTGACCGTCGTCGCGGGCTACCGCTACGCGGTGCGCCTCCAGCGCTCGGGCGACTACTACTCGCAGTACCTCGGCGCCGGGGTCTCCGCGCCTTCCCTGAACGGCGGCGCCGGTTCCTTCGTCGCCCCGGCGACGGGCACGTCCTTCGACCAGTCCCTCACCGCGAAGAAGTCCAGCCCGGTCAACGTGAACCTGGCGAACGTCGACGTCGGCGCGACCGTCAGCTCCATCTCCTGGGCGTCGCTGGACCTCTACGGCTCCGCCTCGGACACGAGCACCAGCGCCACCTCGATCACGCTGCGCGGCCTGGTCCCCGGGCGCAACTACCTCCGCCTGTCCGGCTCCCACGGCGCTGACGACGTGTTCGGCGAGAAGCACGACGTCGTCGTCAAGGACGGCACGAGCACCCCGGTGACCACCAGCATCACGGCGAGCGTCGCAGGCACCGCGCTCTCCTCGAGCACGGCCGACCTCGTCGTGAGCACCTCGGGGACCTTCCAGGTCGGCAAGAAGCTCACGGCCAGCACCACCTTCACCGGGTCCGCCGCGCCGTTCGCGGGAGCCCCGGGGACGGCGATCCGGTACTTCTGGTTCGGCGGGACGTTCTCCGGCTCTGGGGCCGACCTGCGCCTCGTCGGCGAGGGCACGTCGTACACCATCCCCGCGAACCAGTCCGACGACGACCTGCTCCTCGTCTACGCGTTCGTCTCCGCGCCCGGTCAGGAGACCGGGACCGGCGCCGGGATCGCCTGGGTCGCGCCGACCCTGCTGCCGCTGATCGGCTCCTCGACGCCGGCCTATCCCTCGGGTGCGATCGTGCCCGGCGACAGCCCCTTCCCCAGCGTTCTCCCCACGGTCTCGGGCAAGGCCGCGATCGGCCAGACGCTCACCGCCTCTCCCGGCACGTGGAGCCCCCAGCCCACCGCCTTCCGGTACCAGTGGACCCGTTCGGGCAAGGCGATCGCCGGCGCGACCGCACGGACCTACAAGGCCACGGCGGCCGACGTCGGCAAGAAGCTGAGCGTCACCGTCACCCCGGTGAAGGCCGGGTACACCATCAGGTCGGTGACGAGCGCCCCGACCGCGGCCGTCGCGAAGGCGACCGCGACGATCTCCGCGAAGGTGGCCAAGAAGTCGGTGAAGCACGGCAAGAAGGCCAAGGTCACGGTCAAGGTCACCGCGGCGGGCGTCACGCCGAGCGGCAAGGTCACCGTCACCTTCGGCAAGAAGAAGGTCACCAAGTCCCTCAAGAAGGGCAAGGTCACCATCACCTCGCCGAAGCTCAAGAAGGGCAAGGTCACCGTCAAGGTCACCTACAAGGGCTCCGCCACGGTGAGCAAGGCGAGCCTCGCGGCGAAGAAGGCCAAGAAGCTCACCCTCAAGGTGCGCTGACCCGAGCCTGCTGACCCGGCCCCGCACGGCAGTCGGCACGAGGGCCCCGCACCGACGACGGAGACGTCGTCGGTGCGGGGCCCTCGTCATGAGCGGGGCGGGCGCCGCGCACCCGTCGGGCCGGACCTCGGTCGAGGCCGAGCTCAGTCGATCAGGTCGTGGCGCTGGATCGTGGCCTCGCGACCGGGGCCGACGCCGATCGAGGAGATCCGGCAGCCGGACATCTCCTCGAGGGCCAGCACGTAGCGCTGGGCGTTCTCGGGCAGGTCCTCGAAGCGGCGAGCCGCCGAGATGTCCTCGGTCCAACCGTCGAGCAGCTCGTAGATCGGCTTGGCGTGGTGGTAGGCGCTCTGGTCGACCGGCATCTCGTCGTGCCGCACGCCGTCGACGTCGTAGGCGACGCAGACCGGGATCTTCTCGATGCCCGTGAGCACGTCGAGCTTGGTGAGCACCAGGTCGGTCAGACCGTTGACACGGCTGGAGTAGCGGGCGATGACGGCGTCGTACCAGCCGCACCGGCGGGGACGCCCGGTCGTCGTGCCGAACTCGCCGCCGTTGGTGCGCAGCAGCTCGCCCCACTGGTCGAACAGCTCGGTGGGGAACGGTCCTTCGCCGACGCGCGTGGTGTACGCCTTGATGACACCGATCACGCGGTCGATGCGCGTGGGACCGATGCCGGTCCCGGTGCAGGCGCCGCCCGCGGTGGCCGACGACGACGTCACGAACGGGTACGTGCCGTGGTCCACGTCGAGCATCGTGGCCTGGCCGGCCTCGAACAGGACGGTCTTGCCGGCGTCGAGCGCCTCGTTGAGCACGAGCGAGGTGTCCGCGACCATGGGGCGCAGACGCTCGGCGTAGGCCAGCAGCTCTTCCACGGTCTCCTCGACGGTGACCGCGCGGCGGTTGTAGACCTTGAGCAGCAGCTGGTTCTTCTGCTCGAGCGAGCCCTCGATCTTCTCGGCGAGGATCTTCTCGTCGAACAGGTCGTAGATGCGCAGGCCCACCCGGTTGATCTTGTCGGCGTAGGCGGGACCGATGCCGCGGCCCGTGGTGCCGATGCGACGCTTGCCGAGGAACCGCTCGGTGACCTTGTCCAGCGTGCGGTGGAACGGCGCGATGACGTGTGCGGAGCCCGAGACGAGCAGCTTCGAGACGTCGACGCCGCGCGCGGTGAGCGCGTCGAGCTCCTCGAACAGCACCTCGATGTCGACGACCACGCCGTTGCCGATGACCGGCGTCACGCCGGGCGACAGGATGCCCGAGGGCAGCAGGTGCAGCGCGTACTTCTCGCCGCCCACGACGACCGTGTGACCGGCGTTGTTGCCGCCGTTGAACTTCACGACGTAGTCGACGCGCGAGCCGAGCTGATCGGTCGCCTTGCCCTTGCCTTCGTCGCCCCACTGGGCACCGAGGACCACCACGGCTGGCATGGGATTCCCACCTTCACGCTGCTGATCGGTTGCGGAGCCGTGCGCGGAACCGGGTTCGCGCACCACCGGAACGCCGGGCGGCAGCAGCCCGCGTTCGCCGCAAGTTTACCGGGACCAGGCTCAACCTCCGCCTGCAGCGAACCGAAGGAGAGTCATACGCTTGACAAGTGCGAACGACGATCCGGTAGGAGACGATGAGGCCGAGGCAGCTCAGCGGTGCCCTAGCCTTCGTCGTGGCGCTCGCCGTCGCGCTGCTCACCTTTGCCGCGCCCGCCGTCGCCCCCACCATCGTCGCCGGGTCCGGGACCGCCACGGACTATGGGCTCGCCTCGGCCAAGGCCGCCACGGCGAAGGTGGTCGCCAAGTTCCAGACGGACGCCGTGACCGCCGCGTACCGGACGGCGACGAGCACGAAGGTCCTCGTCAAGATCCCTGCCGACTACACGGTGGCCGCGGCGTCCGTGACGAAGAAGCACGGACGTCTCAAGGTGACCTACAGGTCCAAGAGCGTGTGGGTGAAGGCCGCCAAGGTCGACCGCGTCAAGAAGTCGACTGACCTCGGCAAGCTCTCGTGGGCCGGCTCCGCCAAGAAGAACATCGCGAAATGGTGCGGCGGCGTCCCGGTGACGGCGAAGAAGAACAGCCGGAACTATGCCTCGGCCTCGTACCACGGCTCCGACGTCACCGAGAAGATCCGCTTCTCCACCACCACGCCCTGGGGCACGAAGCTCGACCCGAACCACCCGATGGCGCTCGCCATCCAGTACCACGAGTGCGGGCACATCCTGCAGTACCGGGCGTACGACTACGACTTCGCGGGGCTCGACAAGGCGATGGACAAGGTCTACGGCCCCGACGGGACCGAGCACATGGCCGACTGCATCGCCGACGTGCTCGGCGCCGAGCGCAAGGGAAAGTACGTAGAGAAGGACGGTACCCGGCTGACCTACGTCGCGGGGTACGGCGGAAAGTGCACGAAGGCGCAGAAGAAGGCCGCCAAGCGCATGATCGCCGGCAAGCGCGCCTGAGGCTGACAGCGCGTCGCCGAGGTCTCAGCGCAGCGCCGAGACCTCGGCGACGCTCGTGCCGGAGTCCACGAGGAACGTGCGGCAGCGCTGCGCCTCCTCGTCCTCCCCGATCGCCGCGGCGGCCTCGGCCAGCGCGAGCAGCGCCCGCAGGAAACCCTGGTTCGGCAGGTGGGCGGCGGGGATCGGTCCCTGCCCGCGCCAGCCCGCGCGGCGCAGCGCGTCGAGCCCGCGGTGATAGCCGGTCCGGGCGAAGGCATAGGCCACGACGTCGTCTCCCTCCTCGGAGGACACGAGAGCCCCCTCGGCGAGCAGCGCCCACGCCAAGGAGGACGAGGGCACGTCGCGTGCCGCGCGACGTGCGGTCGCACCGCCGGCGAGCGCGGACCTCACGAGGCCGTCGGGACCGTCCTCGGGCAGGAGGGTCGGAGCGGGACCGGAAAGGATGCGGGCGCCCGGGGGCGGTGTGAGGTCAGCCATGGGTCCATTGTCCCCCGCTCAGGGGCCAGCACCCAGGTCCGCGTCGCCCCGCAGCGCACACCACCCACCGCATCGCTAGAGTCGAGGCATGATCGAGATCGCGACGTCTCCCTCGACCACGACCCTCGTCGTGGCCGGCGACCTCGATCTCGCGGAGCGCGAGCAGTTCCCCGAGATCGCGGCGCGGGTCGTCGGGCTGCGTCGACAGCTGCTCGTGATCGACATGTGCCGGGTCAGCTTCATGGACTCCACCGGCGCGGCCTTCCTCATCTCGCTCGCCGACTCGGGTCGCAAGCGGGGGGGCGCCACGGTGCTGCGCGGGTGCCAGGACCGCCACCTGTTCGTGCTCGAGGTGTGCGGCGCGCTGGAGCTGTTCCGGATCGACCGTGAGCACCGCTGCGACCTCTCCGCCCAGACAGGCACCCTCTACGTGGTGCCCGAGACGAGCGCGGCGGACTGTCCCGACGGGGTGTGACCACGGCCTGACCTGCGCTCGGCGTGCGCCGGTGTTCAGGGTGGCTCCCTGAGGACCTGGGCGCCCGGCCGTTCCTAGGCTGGTGCCATGGACCTCCCCACCACGAGCAGGCACCGGACCGCCGCACGCCGCAGGCGCTGGGGAGCGCTGCTCGTCGCGACGTCGCTGCTCGTCGGCAGCGCCCTGGTCGCCGTCTCCCAGGCCTCGGCCGCCACGACGAAGATCGACGACCGCTCGCTCCGGCGCTCGGGCACGTGGAAGAAGGTCAAGGCTCCCTCCGCCTACAAGAAGACGCTCTCGAGGGCGACGAAGAAGGGCGCGAGGCTCACCGCCCGGGCCAAGGCCGTGAACGGCGGCAAGGTCGTGCTCCAGCTGGGCAGGAGCCGCGGGACCGCGACGATCCTCGTCGGGGGCAAGAAGGTCAGGACGATCAGGACGGCCGCGAAGAAGACCAGGCTCGTGGCCTACTCGTTCAAGGGTCGCGGGACGGTCGTCATCAAGGTGGCCAAGCCCGGGCGCAAGGGCGTGTACGTCGACTCGGTGACTCTGGCGAAGGCCACGACGACTCCCACCGCCCCGCGGTACGCGCCCGGGGCGATCACCCAGGTGGACACCAGCGCGTCCGGCCAGGGCGGCGACGGCGAGTCCGTCGGCTACTACACGCTCTCCCCGAACGGGAACCGCTTGGCCTTCTGGTCCAAGGCCACGAACCTCGTGCCCGGTGTCGCCGACGGGCACTGGCACCTGTACGTCAAGACCGTCGCGGGCGCCGGCGCGGGCGGCATCGTCGTCGTGGACCGCTCAGCGACAGGCGCGCTGTCGAACGACACCTCGAGCGACAGCGCCTACCGCGGGGTGAGCTGGAGCTCGGACAGCACTCGCCTGGCCTTCGTCTCGGCCGGGACCAACATCGACCCGACGATCACCGGCAGCGCCCCGTGGGTCTACGTCAAGAACGTCTCGACTGGTGCGGTGGAGTGGGTGACGGACCTGGCCTCGGAGGTCGCCTGGTCGCCGAACGGGCAGTGGTTGGCGTACTCGAGCCGCTGGGACCCGGTCCACGGCGTCGTCACCAGCGACGCGCAGATCTACGCGCACAAGGTCGGCACGAGCGTCTTCAACGCAGTGAGCGCGAGCGCCTCCGGGTTCGTGAACAGCGGCTACCCGTCCGGCTCGTCTCACCCCGTGTGGTCGCCAGACTCCACCAGGATCGCCTTCGTGTCGTACGACACCACGCTCGTCCCCGGGGACACGAACGCCGCGGTCGACGTCTTCGTCAAGACCGTCGCGAGCGGTACGACGGGCGCGATCTCCCGCGTCAGCACGACGAAGACGGGCGCACAGGCCAACAACCGCAGCGAGTGGGCGGCGTGGTCCCCGGACGGCAAGCGGCTCGCCTTCGACTCGCTGGCCGACAACCTCGTCCCCGGTGACAACAACTCCTCCGAGGACGTCTTCGTGAAGACCCTCGCGACCGGCGCGATCACAGCGGTGTCCGTCGACGCGAAGGGCGAGTTCCAGGTGGGCGACTCCCGGGTGCCGCAGTGGTCCCCGGACGGGACCCGGATCGCGTTCGTGAGCGAGACGTTCCTGCTCGCCCCCGTGGGGGTCGACGTCAACGTCCGCCCCGACGTCTACGTGAAGACCCTGGCGACCGGCGCAACCCTGCTCGTCTCCGTCCGGCCGAACGGCGCGAACGGCAACTCCTCGTCGAGCCTGTGGGGGTTCAACGGCAGCCACGCGGCGTGGTCGCCCGACAGCAGGGCGCTCTACTTCACGTCGTACTCCAGCAACTTCTCGTCCGTGGACCACAACGCCTTCGGGACGTCGGTCTTCCGCAAGACGCTGTAGATCAGGCCCTGACGGTCCCGTCCGTCGAGGTCTGCGTGCGCATGCGCGCCCACACGACCTTGCCGCGGCCGGCCGTGCCGGCGCGCCACCCCCAGTCGGCGAGGCGTTCGACGATCTGCATCCCGTATCCGCCCGTGCGGTTGGGGTGACCCTGCGTCGCCACGGGCGGTGCCGGGTTCGCGTCCTCGACCTCGATGTGCAGGCCCTCTCCGGTATCGAACAGGCGCAGGGTCAGGTAGCCCCAGCCGTGCAGCACGGCGTTCGCCACCAGCTCGGAGACCACGAGCTCGGCGTCCGACGCGTGCGGCATGCCCCAGGCGGTGCAGGCGCTCACCACGGACTGCCGGGCGCGCGCGATCGACGCGGGCTCGGAGGGGAACGTCCACCGGCGCGTGCGCGGGGAGTCGGCCGCCGCCTTGGCGTCGTTGACCGGGTCCGGGACGCGGACGATCACCAGCGCGACGTCGTCCTCGCTCGCGTCCGCGAACCGGGCGAGCAGCGCCTCACCGATCCCCGCGGCGTCACGTGCCGTCGAGGCCGCCGTGGCCTCGGCCAGCTCGAAGAG
>Ga0182735_1002447_pt1 | contig 11234 bp, 9 predicted proteins | sample eDN5th30CKraftMG_FD_128524 | JGI IMG/M metagenome (GOLD analysis project Ga0182735, IMG submission 128524) | Enriched Miracle-Growth compost microbial communities from Emeryville, California, USA - eDNA 5th pass 30_C Kraft MG (version 2) (version 2) ... | reverse complement strand
TATCCGCGGTCATACGGGCCAGGATGTCGGTGCTGCCGCCCGCCGAGAACGGGACGATGATGCGTATCGGGCGTTCGGGAAATTTGACCGCGCCCGACTGGGCCTGCGCGCCTCCGGCGCCCAGGCATGCCGCCAGGCCCAGGGCTGCCATGAACCATGAATATTTCATTTTTGCTCTCCTCATGAACAAATAAATATTTGATGAACAAGTATTTATTTGTATTGCGTGCCCTCTTCGAGAACAACGCTGGCCTCTTGAAAAGCCTATTTACTAAAGCCGAAACAGCGCGTGGGCAGGCGGCCTCTGTCGCCCATCCCGCAAATCATTCGGGATAAATGAAAAGCTTGTTCGAAATTACTCGGTGTCTTCGAAGCCGTAGTGCATGCAGAATGCAGTTACGGCCATGCAGAGCGAAGGGCCGGGGCGTCGCCGCGGCGCCGGCGGTTTAAGCGGCCGGCTAAAGCACGACTTCAACTTTTCAACTTTCATCCCTGTCTATATGAGAATCTGGCACCAAAGCTTTACCGTCCTGAATGATCTTGGTCTCTACCATGAAGCGCTGAAAGAGCATTTCGCGCGCGTGGCGCGGCCGGGAACCGAAATAGACCTGCACGGCATGGCGCCGGGTACATATCGTTCGAATTATCCTGGCAACGACATACGGCATGTGGCGATGCAATATATGCACGGCATGCAATTCATGCTTGCCGCCACCGAGGCGGAGCGTCGCGGCTATGATGTCTACGCCATCAGTACCCTGCCGGAGCCCGGTTTGCTGGAGATCCGCAGCCTGGTGGATATCCCCGTGGTCGCCTACGGAGAATCGGCCATGCTGACCGCATGCATGCTGGGCCGTAAATTCGGTGTGCTGGTTTTCATAGACGATATGAACGAGTTGATCGTAGAAAATGTACGCGGCCACGGCCTTGCATCGCGCTTTGTCGGCGCCCAGCCCGTAGGCTTCGCATTCACCGATGTCCTGAAGGCTTTCGACGACCCAACGGATTTCATTCAGGGCTTCCAGGCGGCGGCCAGGAAATTGATCGCGCAAGGGGCCGAGGTCATCATCCCCGGCGAGGCGCCCATGAACGTGGTATTGAGCCGCAATGGCGTGACCGAAGTGGATGGGGTTCCGGTGCTGGATTCGCTGGCGGCCTGGATCAAACAGGCGGAGGCCATGTACGATCTGCGGCATATTTGCGGTATCAGGCCTTGCAGCAAGGGCTATTATCACAAACGGCCGGATCCAGAACGGGTCAGCGAGGTTTTTTCGTTTTACGGCCTTGATGGACTCCGATCAAAGTATTGACGCTTGGGCGCCGCGTGGCGTCGAAAGCGCCGAGCATATAGTCGATAAAGGCCCGGACCTTGGGCGAAACGAAACGGGACTTGACGGTGACGGCATGGAAAGTGCGTATGTTGGTGTCCCAGTCCGGAAACATCTCGACCAGCTCGCCCTGTTCGAGGAGATCCGCCACGAAGATGTCCAGCACATAAATCAGGCCGGCTTCCCGCCGCGCCGCTTGTATCAGCGCCTGAGTGTTATTGAAATTGAGCGCGCCTTCCGGCCGAAGCAGGACTTCTTCCGCGCCTCGTTGAAATCGCCATGCGACGGGCCTGCTGTGGCCTTCTTCGAATAGCCCCAGGCAGCGCCGCGGGTCGATCTCCGACGGATGGCTGGGCGACATGGCCTTCACGACCGCAGGCGCGCCGCAAACGACATGCCTGGCTTCGTATACGGGGCGGCCGACGAGATCCGCATCTTCGATGCTGTCCATGCGAATGGCGACATCGGTGCCTCGTTCTATGAGCCTTTGGGGCTGATTGGTCAAGGTGATGGATACGTTGAGGCCTGGGTGGAGTTTGGTGAAGTCCACCACAGCGGGGCAAATGAGATGCTGCCCGATTGCAAAAGGCGCTTCGATGCGTAGCGCCCCTGAAATCTCGTTGGCGTTGACTTTGACTTCGGCTTCGGCCTGAGCGACGGCATTCAGAATGTCTCGGCAGCGGGGCAGGAACAGGCTGCCTTCTTCTGTCAGATGCAGATGCCTGGTGTTGCGCTGAATCAGGGTAACGCCCAGATGCTGTTCCAGATTGCGCAAGGTTGTGGTCACGGTGGCATTCGCAAGATCGAGAGATTCGGCCGCGCGCGACAGGCTGCCGCATTCCACCACCCGCAAAAATACCTCCATGCCCCAAAGCTTGTCCATGGTCTTCCTTTCAAATTTTTCTAATGGGCTATTCGAGCGCGCTATTCCAATGATCAGGGCGGGACGGCCTACACTCGAAATTGGCCGCTCCCCGCGGCTGGCATACCTTTTAACGACGGCTGCTTCACATTCTAGCAAGGTTGAATTGATGGGCACGAATCCACTAACAGATCATCCAGGGGCCGCTAAAGCAGGCGCTCCATTGAGTGTCGAACTGGCCCGTGCGCTCCAGCACTTGCGCGCCAAAGGCATTCCCGAGGAGGTCAAGCGCAGCGTCAGGCTTCATATAGCGGATGCGATCGGCATAGGCATTGCGGCCCGCTCCAGCGAGCTTGCCGGCTGCGTTACCAGCGCCCAGCATGCCTTGTCGGGGCCGGGGCCCTGCTCTTTGCTGGGCGGCGGAGCAGCCGCGCCGGCGTCCGCCGCTTTTATCAATGCGTCGCTCATCCATATTCTGGATTATGACGACATTCACGATCAAGGCCGCTTGCATCCCGGCCCGGTTGCGTTGCCGGCGGCCATGGCCGCATTGGAGACAACCGGCATGACCGCTGCGGCCGCCGATAAGGCTTTGATCGAAGCGGTGGCCTTGTCCACCGAACTGATGTGCCGCTTGGGATTGGCATGGTCGCCCAAAGGGCAGGGCGCTGGAGCGGACTGGTTTCTGACTCAATTGTTCGGCTATGTGGCTGCCGCTGTCGCGGCAGCCGGCGTCCTGGGCTTGGATGAAGATCGTGTGGTGTCGGCCATCGGCTTGGCATATATGCAAGCGGCGGGCGGTAAGCAGGCTGGTTTCGGCACCGGTGCGACCGCGCGCGCGATATATCCCGCATTCGCCGCGCAGGGCGGCCTGCAAGCAGCCCTTCTGGCCCAGGCCGGCCTTACCGGACCGGAAGGCGCGCTGGATGGCGATGCCGGATTGTTTCCGGTGTATTTCGGCGGCCATCTCGGCCAAGCGCAGCGGGCCGCCTTGCTGGACTTTGGGCATTGGCATTGCCTGGATGTGGACTTCAAGCCCTGGCCTTGTTGCCGGCTTTCGCACCCCTATGTCGCGGTGGCCTTGGCGGCGCGGGAACGGCTTCGCGGCTCCGAATGCCGGAGGGTCATTGCCGAGGTGAATGCGTCCGCGGCGCGGCTATGCAGGCCGCTGGACCAGCGCCGCAGGCCCGCAACGCTGCAAGATGCCAAATACAGCATTCCATTCATGACGGCCTTCGCACTGGTGCGCGGCGCACCCACCCTGGATAATCTGAATGAATCGGTCCTGCATGACCAGGCGGTCCTCGATATGGCCCAGCGCATAGAGGTGGAAGAGGCCCTGGCCGATAATGCGGGACATCCCGCCGCGGTCTTGCACGTGGAACAGGCCGGCGAGCCTCCCAGCCGCCATGCTTTCGAGGCGGCCGACCTGCATATGGACCAAGCTGCGGTCAAGAGCAAGTTCGTCCAGTGCCTGCGCTACGCGGATCGCGCCGGCGACGCCGAGACTATATGGCTTGCGATCATGGAAGGCCGTATTATGGACGCCGTTCGTTGAATTGCCGAGGGCCGGCATGCCGGCCCTCAAGTTGCAGCACTTGCTCGAGCGGTCATTCCTTCAGTTCAACCTTGGCTTCCTTCAGGACGTCGCCCCACCGCTTGTATTCCTGCTTGAAGAACGCCGTGAACGCCTGGCGGTTTTCCATGGTGGAAGGCACTACAGCGACATCCTGGAGCTTCTGTCGCAATTCAGGATTGGCCAGGGCCTTTTTGATGGCGGCATCATATTTATCGAGGATATCGTCAGGGGTGCCGGCCGGTGCGAACACGCCTACCCAATTGACGACGTTGAAGTTGGGCAGTTCTTCCTGGGCGGTGGGGATTTCTTTGAGGAAATCGACGCGCTGCGCGCTCGTCACGGCCAAGGCGTGGAGCCGCCCGTCTTTGATCAAGGCGTACAAGGGCGGAAGATCCATGACGATGCCATTCACGTGCCCGGCCAGTGTATCGGTCACAGCAGGCCCAGCGCCTTTATAGGGGACGTGCATAATCTTGCCGCCGGATGCCGCTTTCAGCAGCTCGATGGTCAAATGCGGCAGCCCTCCGACGCCTGATGAGGAAAGCGTCACTTCTTTCGTTTTTGCATAGTCCAGCAATTCCTTGAGACTATTGACTTTGAGGCTGGGTCCTGTCGCGATGGCTTCGGGCGTGTCGCCAACCGTATTGATAGGCGCCAGATCTTTCAAAGAATCGAAAGGGACTTCTTTCATGGTCTGAGGGGACAGGACGACCGGGCTGATGCTGCTGAGCAGGATGGTTTGGCCGTCGGGCTTGGCTTTGGCGACGTGGTTGGTCCCGATCAAGCCGCTGGCACCAGCCTTGTTTTCCACCACTACGGTCGCGCCCAGCGCTTTCCCGAGCACGGGTGCGATCAGCCGGGCCACGATATCGTTGGATCCCCCGGGGGGATAGCCCACAATCATGGTGATAGGGCCGGTAGGAAACGGCGCCGCTGTGGCGGGTCCGGCGGCCATGAGGGGAAGAAGCGCGGCGGCGCTGCCGCACAGGCGGCGCAGCAGGGCGCGCCGGAGCGCATGGAAGGAGGTATTCATTTTTGTCTCGCTATGCTTTGTGGATGGAATGTCGTGGTCGTTCATTAAGGCGGCCAATGGCGCCGGCGTGGATGCACCTGGAAAAATTCTATAGAGGCCAGGCCGCGGGAACAATGTTGATCCTTGAAAGCCTTATTCGCATTTGTTGAATATTGCGCCGAATCCGGGGGTATATGATTGGCGGATACACCATGGCCCCATCTCGGCGGGAAAAAATGAGAATCTGGCATCAGAGCTTTACCGATTTGACGAAATTTCCACGCTATCGCAATACTCTGGAAGAGCATGCCGCCAAGGTGTCGGCGGCGGATATGTCAATTGCCATACACGGCTTGATACCGGGCACGTATCCGCCCGGCATCGCTCCCATGGAGGTGAACAGCCACGCGGGCTTGCGCAGCCTCAACGCCCGCCAGGTATGCGAGGCGGCCCTGGCCGCCCAGAAGAATGGCTACGATGCTTTCGCGCTGGGATGCTTTTTCGATCCCGGCTTGCAAGAGGCGCGCTCGCTGGTGGATATTCCTGTATTGAGCTTGACCGAAAGCACTATGCTGACGGCATGCAGCCTGGGCCGGCGTTTTGCCCTGATCTCGCTGACGAGCTTCCAGAAGATGCTTACGGAAGAGCTGGCCGCCCAATATGGCTTGTCTTCCAGGCTTGCGGGAGTGATCGCCATGTCTCCCTCGGTCAGCCTTCATGACCTGGAGCGCGAGGGCGACGCGGTACAAGCCATTAAAGCCGGCTTTATGCAAGCATGCAGTCAGGCGCTGGACTTGGGAGCCGAAATCATCATTCCGGGCGATGGTGTGCTCAATGCATTTTTAGTCAGGCACCGCCTATTGAACCTGGACGGGGCGCCGGTGATGGATGCGCTGGGCGTACTGTTTCACCACGCAGCCTTCTTTGTGCGCGCCCGCCGGTCGGAATGCCTGGACATCAGCCGCCGTTTGCTCTATGCGCAGCCGACTGCGGCCATGCTGGCCCATGCGCGAGCTTTTTATGGCGCGCTGGACCGCGGGGAAAGCGAATTTTCTTGATTGGTCCGCTCTTTTAAAGCTCGGCCGGCTGCGGTCGCGACTTTAACGCGCCGGCGAGCTTGGGAAGGAATTCCCGCCAGTCCGCCACGACGCCTATTTCAGCGACCTGGAATATCGCAGCCTCCGGGTCCTTGTTGATGGCGACGATCCTGGCATGCGGGTCGACGCCGGCCAAATGCTGGGCTGTGCCGGACACGCCGACGGCAATATACGTGGCGGGCGAGACATACTTTCCGGATTGGCCGACTTGGCGGGCCACCGGCGCCCATCCGGCGTCGATGGCCGGCAAACTTGCGCCAACCGCGCCTCCGAGCAGCCCGGCTAATTCATAGAGGGCGTCGAAGCCCTCTTGAGCGCCCATGCCCCGGCCGCCCGTCACCACGATGCCCGCGCCATCCAGCGCTGGGTGTTCCTCCGTTCTTGGCAATTGGGTGATGGTATAGGGCGCGCTGGCCGTTTGATAGTCGATGGATTTGAAATCCGTCTCTTCGTGAGGAATTGCCTGCATGCCTTCCGCGCTTGCCAGCTCGCGCACCGCGGCAATATATCGGCCCGGGGCGCCCTGCACGGAGATGTTCAGCCGGCCCCCGAAGGCGGCGCGCCTGACATGCATGACGTTTTCCGCATCCATGTGAATGTCCAGGCACTTGCCTAGCGGGACGGCATGCAGCCTTGCGGCGAGCCTGCCGCCCAGTTCAATGCCGGCGGCTTCTGCTGAAGTCAATAGCAAGGCGTTGGAAGAAAGCGCTATGGGGCCTCCGGGCTCGCAGGCGAACGCAATGGCTTCGGCAGCTTGATGGGACTGAAGGGCGGCGCCGTCTTTGGCCTGGATTGTCCATACCGTCTTGAATCCGAGTGGACGCAAAGCCTCTGTGATGGCTGGATGGCTGGGGCCTACGGCAATGGCATGGGCGCCGCCGCCGCGGCGTCGGGCCAATTGGAGCGCGCTGTTCAAAAGCGGCCGATCCAAGGCGCCGGAGCGGGGCAGATGAATAACGGCATAGACGTCGGGCGCGGTGTCTGGTTTCATGGATGTGCTGTATTTTCGCCAGGTTTGAGATAAGCGGCCAATTCCAGAGCCTGCTCCTCGAGGCTGCCTTGCAATATTCTGCACTCGCGCGTACCCCGGGCGGAGGCGGCGGGCGGCTCGGCATCAGTGACCTTCATCGACGGCGTCTCATCGGCCTGCGGAGCGATCAACGGAAAGGATTGCTGTTTGGCAAGCATGACATTTTTCATCAAGGGATGGCGCAGGCGGTTGGATTTGTCGTTGCTGACGCTGGCGAAAGCGGGCATGGGCAAGGTAATGGATTCATCCGAACCAATCCCCGAGCGTCTGAATGACAAGCAGCCATTGGCGCCCTCCTGGATGTGAACGTCGAGCGCCAAGCCGATGAAGGGCAATTGCCACGAGTCGGCCAGGTATGCCGCGGCCATGCCGTCATCGAGATCGCCGTGTTCGCGGCCCATCAGAATCAGATCAGGCGCCTTGCCGTTCTGTTCCATGGCGCGCAACGCATGCCGGGCGAGCCATGCGGGATCGCCGCGGTGTTGCGGTGGCGGCGGCAGGCCCAGCACTGCGCTTATGCGGAACGAGGCGACCGAGCGCATCAAGGCAAGATCGCGCGCCCCGTCCGTAACGACAACCGTAATGTTGGCGTTGCTGTCACGATCGCGCAGTTTGAGGGCGATTTCCAGCGCAGCCTCATCGAAGGGACTTAACTTGAAGGGGGTGGCCTGCTCGCCGACACTGTCCTTCCAGTTCCCGGATTTAGGGCGCTCCAATGGACGTTTTGTATCGGCGACGCCGGCGATCAATACGGCAATATGCATGCGGCAAAGCTCCGGGAATCAGATTGAACCGGCGGTCCGAGCGGCGATGCGGCCAAAAATGGCGGCCTTGCCCAGTGCGCTGCCGGTCATGTAGGCGCCGCCATGCAAACCGCCTACGATCTCTCCAGCCGCGTACAGGCCGGGCAGCGGATCGCCGAACACATCGATCACGCGCATTGCGGCATCCACGCGCAGTCCGCAGTACGTGCCGAATACCGCCGCTGTCGACGGATATGCATAGAAAGGAGGCTGTTCGATGCGAACCAGTTCGCCGAATTCGTGCACCAAGCGCTTGCGGCCGAAGTCGGGATCGTGGCCGGCGTCCACGTAGGAGTTGTAATCGCTTACGGTCCGGACCAGCGCTTCCGCAGGTATCTCGATTTGCGCCGCAAGTTGCTCCAGTGTGTCGGCCTCGAGCATGAGCCCTTCCTCCAGGCGGCGCTCCAGGTCTAGGATGCGGGTCAGGTTATCGCCGCTTTCCAGTATGCGGCGGTCCAGTATTTGATATGCCGCGCCATACGGCTGGGCAATGCACGCGTCGCCAAGCAATTTATATGAAATCGACTCGTTCACGAAGCGCTTGCCATCCTGGTTGACGGCGATCGCCCCTTTATAAACCGCCAGGCAGCTATGGTGATTCGTCTCGTCGGTGGGATGCTTACCGAAGGTGCCTTTTATATAAATCATGTCCCGAACGTCTGCCCCCAGCTTCCAGGCCATTTTAAGGCCATCCCCCACGTTGCCCGCGCCGCCGATGAAGACCGCGTGGTCATACTGCGGCGCATAACGGTGAACCAGCTCCGCGTTCTGATTGAACCCGCCGCTGGCCAGTATCACCCCCAGGCGGCCTGCCACCTTGAAGGAGTCCGCCCCTTTCAGCGCGATGACGCCGTTTACACGGCCTGCATCATCTTGGACCAAACGCTGGGCCGCGACGCCCGTCAGCAGTTGGACTTTGCCGGTTTGTTTCGCTTTTGCAGCCAGTATACGGACCATGTCGGCTGGATCCACGTTATGGACCCGCGGCACGGACTGGCCCGACGACGCCTCGATGTGGGCGCCGAACTGCACACCTGCCCGTTTGAGCCATTGGTAGGTTTCCAGTTGATGATCGACATAGGCTCTTACTAGCTCATCATCGTTTTCGAACAGGCCGACTTCGCGCAGATCTTTATATAGCAATTCGCTGGAGTCTTCGATATTGTCGGCCGCCTGCAAGTCGGTTCCGGCGAAGGCCAGGCAGCCGCCGCTCATGGCGGAAGATCCGCCCGTTTCAGCGAGTTTTTCCAGGATGATGACTTGGTGTCCGGCGCAGGCGGCTTCCAGCGCGGCACAGAAGCCCGCCAGTCCACCGCCCACGATAACGAGGTCAGTATTCAGATCCATGTGTTGCTTGTCTCGAAGGGATGGTTTTATGAGATTTGCTTGTCCAGTTGAGCGGCGTGCCTGCCGGCGCTGCGGCCCAGCACGGATCCGGCCGTCAAGCCTATACCGCCCGCGTACTTCACATAGTAAAGCCCGCCCACCATTTCGCCGGCCGCGTATAAACCGGGCAAGGGACGGTCCGCCTCATCCAATATCTGGCCCTGCGGATTGACTTTGACGCCCGCGTATGTGCATGTGATGCCGCAGGTGACGGCGTACGCGACGAAGGGTCCGGTATCCAACGGATGCGCCCAGTTGGACTTGGGCACGGCAAGCCCATGCGTGCCGCGCCCATCCTTGACCGCGGGGTTGAAGGGCCGGGATGTATCGACGGCGGCATTGAATTCGCGAACCGTATCGAGAAAGGCCTTTTGATTGATGCCTTCCAGTTTCCCCGCCAGCTCTTCCAGCGTGTCCGCCGTGATCTTGGTGGCATGCTTGACACGATACTCATCGGGCAGCATGTCGACTGTCTTCGCGTCGAACACCTGCCAGGCCACCGCTCCCGGTTCGCGCAGAACCCTTGCGCCCATGCCTGAATAGGTGTAGTTGCGGAAATCGAGGCCTTCGTCCACGAAGCGTTTGCCGTCGGCATTGACGACGATGCCCAGAGTGAAATAGTTTTTTTGCTGGTTAAGCAAATTGATGTCGCCAAATGGCGGTGCATTCAAATCATAGAAGACGGCATGGCAGCCGGTCCAATTTCCATGGGGGACAGCGCCGGCCGACAGGGCGAGGCTTATCCCATCGCCGGTGTTGTAGCGCGATCCGCGCACCTTGGCCAGGTCCCAGTTGGGGCCGAGGTATTTGGATCGCCAGAGAACATTTGCATGGAAGCCGCCGGTGGCGAGAATGACGCTGCGTGCCTGCAAAGCCTCTATCGCTTCGTCCGTTTTGACCTGGATTTCCCAACCTTGCGCCGACCGATTCAATGCTTGGGCGCGCGCGCCGTAACGCAAATCCATGCCCAACGCTTCGGCGCGCGCATAGAGTTTTTCCATCAAGCCCAGCCCGCCCCCGGATACTTCCACCGTCAGGCCGCCCCAGAACTTCTGTTTGCCGTCGACCTTGAAGGATTGGCGCCCGTAGATAGGCACGAAGCGCACGCCGTGGCCCCGCATCCACTGCATCGTATCCAGGCTTTTGGAGACCACCGCGTCGAGCACGTCGGCGTCGGCCCGATAGCCGCTCATGGAAACCGCTTCTTGGAAGAACTGGTCTTCGGTATAGCTGCCGAAATCGCTGTTCTGTATTTCATCCGGATGCAGATCGGGCACCAGCGTCAACAGGTCCTCCACACCACGATAGGCGATGCGGAACGCTCCGCCCGTATAAGCGGAATTTCCGCCTCGATGCTCCTTGGGCGCCCGCTCCAGCACGGCGACGCGGGCGCCGGATTCATGCGCCGAAATCGCCGCACACAGGGCGGCATTGCCGCCTCCAACCACTATTACATCGTACGCTTGCATACTATTTCCTAAAATCAGGATGGCAGCACGGCGGGGCATTCCAAAGGCCGAATGTCGTCTGTGCCGTTCGATTCATGGTTGCATGGCCATGGCGACATTCTAGAGGGCATAGGGCGCGCCTTTATACGCTATGAATTGAAAGCATTGTTCGGTTTTATTTAAAGGAAGCCCATGTATCGTTAAACTTCACCTTGCACGAGCCCATGACGGATTAACGGTAGGCCGTTAGACAAACCCCCGGGATCCGTCATATAATCAATAGCTTTCCTGGCTTTTTTACAGGAAAAGCCCGAGTTTCGGGAATCACCCCCCAAGTCTAAGTGGGTGTTGGGTTTTTCAAGTGTTTGCCAATATGTTTCGGCCGCGCGCCTTTGCTTTGCGCGCCCAGTCTTTTTCGGACTACGGGGCGCACAGGGCGGGGGAAGGGCGGATGGGGCATGGGGCGGCCACCCGCATTCATATATAACAGAGTTTTATTATGCCTAAGATGAAAACCAAGAAAGGCGCTGCCAAGCGCTTTCAGGTTCGCGGTAGCGGTTCCATCAAGCGGGGCCAGGCGTTCAAGCGCCACATCCTCACCAAGAAAACCACCAAGAACAAGCGCCAACTGCGCGGTTCTGCCGCGGTGCACGACGCTGACGTCGCCTCGGTCAAGGCCATGATGCCTT
>Ga0182735_1002446_pt1 | contig 11235 bp, 11 predicted proteins | sample eDN5th30CKraftMG_FD_128524 | JGI IMG/M metagenome (GOLD analysis project Ga0182735, IMG submission 128524) | Enriched Miracle-Growth compost microbial communities from Emeryville, California, USA - eDNA 5th pass 30_C Kraft MG (version 2) (version 2) ... | reverse complement strand
CCCGAAGCGCCGACCGGGACCGAGACGATGACTAGGTCGGCGTCGCGTACGGCCTCTTTCGCATCGGTGGTATAGCTGTCGCCGAGGCCGAGTTCCTCGGCACGCGCCAGCGTATCGGCGCTGCGGGTGGAAATGGCGACATGGCCGGCGAGCTTTTCGCGGGCGATGACGCGCGCCAGCGACGAGCCGATCAGGCCGATGCCGATCAGCGCGATCTTTTCAAACATGGGTTCGGGCATTTGTTTCAGCTTTTCAGGAATTCCGTGAGGGCGGCGACGACGCCGCGATTGGCTTCTTCGGTTCCGACCGTCATCCGCAGCGCGTTGGGAAAACCGTAGCCTGCAACGCGCCGCAGGATATAGCCGCGCGCCGATAGATAGTCGTCGGCCTTCGCCGCCGAGTGCTTTGCCTCATCGGGAAAATGAATCAGGATGAAATTGCCGACGCTGGGCGTGATCCGCAGGCCGAGCTTCGTCAGTTCCTCGGTCAGCCAGGCGAGCCACTGTTCGTTATGCGCCACCGTGCGCTCGACATGGGCGCGGTCGCGCATCGCCGCGACACCCGCCTCGATGGCGGTCGCGTTGACGTTGAACGGCCCGCGGATGCGGTTCAGCGCATCGATGATATGGGTCGGCGCGTACATCCAGCCGATGCGCGCACCCCCAAGGCCGTGGATCTTGGAGAAGGTGCGCGTCATCACCACGTTCTGCGAGCCCGCCACCAGTTCGACGCCGGCCTCGTAGTCGTTGCGGCGCACATATTCGGCATAGGCGGCGTCTATCACCAAAAGCACGTTCTTCGGCAGGCCGGCGTGCAGGCGGCGCACCTCCTCGAACGGCAGGTAGGTGCCGGTGGGATTGTTGGGGTTGGCGAGGAAGACGATCTTCGTCTTCGGCGTCACCGCCGCCAGGATGGCGTCGACATTGGCGCGCTCATCCGTCTCCTTGACCGAAATCGGCGTCGCCCCCGCGCTCTGCGTGTAGATCTTGTAGACGAGGAAACCGTGCTCGGTGAAGATCGCCTCGTCGCCCGGCGACAGGTAGGCCTGCGACAGCAGCCCCAGCACCTCGTCCGAGCCGTTCGAGCAGATGATGTTGGCCGCATTCAGCCCGTGCACCTCGGCGATCGCCTCGCGCAGCCGCGCGGCCGAGCCGTCGGGGTAGAATTCAAGCCGGCCCGCCACCTCGCGTGCAGCCTCGATCGCCTTGGGCGAGGCCCCGAGCGGGTTTTCGTTGGAGGAAAGCTTGTGCACCTTGGCAACCCCCGCCGCAGCCGCGCTCTTGCCCGGCACATAGGCCTCGATGGCCACGATGCCCGCGCGTGGCGTCGGACGGTCGTTCTGGGGAAGGGTCATGGCGCGAATTCCGTTGAGATGCAGCGGATGCGGCATACAGGCCATGACCCGGATTGTCGAGAGAACCGTTGACGCAACGGCGCGCCGGTCCTACATAACTGCCGTTCCGTGGTGATTTGGCCGGTCGGCTTGCAGCCACGTTAAAGAAGTTGCTAAAAAGGCCGAGGATGACAAGTTCGCTCATGCCGGCCGCGTTTTCGCCGCCGGCTTTTTGTTTGGAGCTTGTCCGATGCCGATCAAGATTCCCGATCAGCTTCCCGCCCATGAGGTCCTCGAGCGCGAGGGCGTGTCCGTGATGAACGAGCGCACGGCGCTGCGCCAGGACATCCGGCCGCTGCAGATCGGGCTGCTCAACCTGATGCCGAACAAGATCCGGACGGAAACGCAGTTCGCCCGCCTTCTGGGCGCGACGCCGCTGCAGGTGGAGCTGACGCTGGTGCGCGTCGGCAACCACAAGGCCAAGCACACGTCCGAAGAACACCTGATCTCCTTCTACCAGACCTGGGAGGAAGTGCGGGACCGCAAATTCGACGGCTTCATCGTCACCGGCGCGCCCATCGAGCTCTTGCCGTTCGAGGAAGTGACCTACTGGAAGGAACTCCAGCAGATTTTCGACTGGACGGCCACCAACGTCCATTCCTCCTTCTACATCTGCTGGGGGGCGATGGCAGCTGCCTGGCATTTCCACGGCGTGCCCAAGCACACGCTCGAAAAGAAGGCTTTCGGTGTCTTCCGGCATCGCAACAACGCGCCGGCGTCACCCTACCTTGCCGGCTTCTCGGACGATTTCGCCATTCCCGTTTCCCGCTGGACGGAGGTGCGCAAAGCCGATCTCCCGCCGGGCGCCGGCCTCGACGTGCTGATGGAATCGGAGGCGACCGGCCCCTGCCTGCTGGCGGAGGCGACCGCCAACCGGCTCTATATCTTCAACCATATCGAATATGATTCCACCTCGCTGAAGGAGGAATACGACCGCGACGTGTCGGCCGGCGTATCGATCGAGGTGCCGCACGGCTACTATCCCGACGACGACCCGTCCAAGCCGCCGCTCAACCGCTGGCGCTCGCACGCCCACCTTCTGTTCGGCAACTGGATCAACCGCGTCTACCAGACCACGCCCTACGACCTGGAAGCGATCGGAAAGAAGCTGGTGACCGCGGCATAGAGCCGGGTGGCGGCAACGTGGGGCGCCCGATGACGGAACCGTTGCCGGACGATAGCGCGACGGCCCGGCATGGCGGCAACCCCGGCGAGGTGTTCGCGGCCTTCCTGAAGCTCGGGCTGACCTCGTTCGGCGGGCCGATCGCCCATCTCGGCTATTTCCGCAACGAACTCGTGGTGCGGCGCGGCTGGGTTACGGACCGCTTCTATCTCGACCTGGTGGCGCTGTGCCAGTTCCTGCCCGGTCCGGCGAGCAGCCAGGTCGGCTTCGCGCTCGGCCTGTGGCGGGCGGGACCGCTCGGCGCGCTGGCGGCCTGGGCCGGCTTCACGCTGCCCTCGGCGCTGCTGCTCGTCGCCTTCGCCGGTGGCATGACCGTGCTCGACGGACCTGGCATGGCAGGCATTCTGCATGGGCTGAAGCTGGCCGCCGTCGCCGTCGTCGCCCAGGCGGTATGGGGCATGGCGCGCGGCTTCTGCCGCAGTTTTACCACCGTGCTCATCGCCGTCGCCGCCTTCGCCCTGCTGGCAACCGTGCACCTGCCGCTGATGCAACTGGTGGTGATCGCGGGCGGCGCGGCGGCCAAAGCGGTGCTGTTGCGCGGCAGCGGCGAAGCGGGGCCGGCCACGCTCGATTTCGGCATATCCCACCGCACCGGCAGCGTCGCGCTGGCGCTGTTCTTCGGCCTGTTGGTGCTGCTGCCGCTGGCACGCAGCCTGTCGGCGGACCATGTCCTGGCGGTGATCGACGCCTTCTACCGGGCCGGGGCGCTGGTGTTCGGCGGCGGCCACGTCGTGCTGCCCTTGCTGGAACGCGAAGTGGTGACGACCGGCTGGATCGGCAAGGAGATGTTCCTTGCCGGCTATGGCGCAGCACAGGCGGTGCCCGGCCCGCTGTTCACCTTCGCCGCCTTCCTGGGGGCCGCGCTGCACCCTGCCCCGAACGGCATTTTCGGCGCGGCGCTGGCGCTGGTGGCGATCTTCCTGCCCGGCCTGCTGTTGCTGGTCGGCGTGCTGCCGTTCTGGGCGCGGCTGAGCGGGGCCGCCAATGTGCGGGCGGCGCTCGCCGGGGCCAACGCCGCCGTCGTCGGCCTTCTCGCCGCAGCGCTTTACGATCCGCTGATCTCCACGACCGTTGCCGGGCCGGCCGATGCGCTGGTGGCACTGGCCGGCGGCCTGCTGCTGGTCGCGTGGAAGGTGCCGCCGCTCGTCATCGTCCTCCTCAGCGCCGCGGCCGGCTTCCTGCTGGTATAGCTCCCTCGGCCCTCATCCGGCCCCTTATCCCGCCTTGACGACCTTCCGGCCGCTGCTTGCCGGCGTCTCGATGGCGCCGGGGCGCACCTTGGCGGGCTTGAGCGCGGGCGCGGCCTTGTCCTTGACGATGGTCAGCGTCCGGCCGAAGAAATCGTTGTCGGGCAGCGCCCGGCCGATATTGAGGATCGCGGCGCCGTCGAGGTGCTTGCGAAACAGCGCCAGCACCCGCTTCAGCGTATCGGTGTCGAGCGTATCCAGAGCATCGTCGATGACGATCCATTTCGGCCGCCCCAGCGCCGTCGCGGCCAGCATCAGCAGCCGCTGCTCGTCGCCGGTGAGTTCGTGCTCCCAGCGCGCCTGCCGGTCGAGCGCGGCGGCAAGGCGGCCGAGCCCGACCTCGTTAAGTGCATCGCGGATTTCGGCGTCGTCCAGCCCGTCGTTTCCGGCCATCTGGTCGAACACCTCGCGCAACGTGCCGGGCGAGAAATAGGGCGTGCGCGGCACCAGCACCGGCATCTCGCCGCCGGGCAGGCCGATGCGGCCCGTGCCCCACGGCCACAGGCCGGCGATCGCCCGGAAGAACAGCGTCTTGCCGGCTCCGGGATCGCCGGTGACCTGCACCCGCTCGCCGGCCTTGATCTCGACGCGCGGCTTGGCGAGCCGCGTGCAGCCTTCCGGCGATTTGATCTCCAGAGCGTCGAACGTCATCGTCGCGCTGTCGTTGCGGCCGATTTCGATGCGCTTTTCGCTGCCGTGCAGCACATCGGTCTCCTGGAGCGCCAGGCGGAAGTCGGCGACGCGCATCAGCGTCGCCCGCCAGTCGGCAATGCCGCCGATATTGTTGATGAACCAGCGCAGCGAGGAATGCACCTGGTTGAACGCGCCGACCGCCATCATCAGCCCGCCGAAGGAGATGTCGCCGGCGAAATAGACCGGCGCGGCGACAAGGATCGGTGCGACGACGGTGATCCAGCCATAGGTGTCGGTAACCCAGGAAAGGTTGATCTGGGTGGCGTAGATGCGCCGGATCGCGGCAAGCAGCGTGGAAAGGTCGAGCTCCAGCCGTCGCCGCTCGCCCGCCTCCCCGCGCACCAGCGCGATGGCGTCGATATGCTCGTTCGCCCGCATCATGGAAAAGCGCAGATCCGCCTCGCGGGCGTAGTGCTCGCTGTTCTGCTGGATCAGCGGCCTCCCGACCAGCCAGCTCAGCCACGAAGCCGAACCGGCATAGAGGAAGGCCGCCCACACCATGTAGCCGGGGATGGCGAAGTCCTTGCCGTCGACATGGAAGACGAAGCCCGAGGACAGCGACCACAGCACGCCGATGAAGGAGACGAGCAGGATCGTCGCCTGCAGGAGCCCGATGCCGAGGCCGGTGGTGAGGTCGCAAAGGTGGCCGGCGTCCTCCTGCATGCGCTGGTCGGGGTTGACGCCGATGGCGCCGGCCTTGGCGACGAGGAAGGCGCGGTTCGGCCGCATCCACTGGTCGATGAGGTCGAGCGTAAGCGCCTCGCGCAGCCGCAGCCGGATCATCTGGCTGAGCCAGGTCTGGCCGACGTTGAATACCAAAAGCCCGCCTGCGATCTCGGCGAAGACGACGAGTTGGTGCAGGAAATCGGGCAGGTCGCGCCGCTGCAGCGCGTCGTAGAACGGCTGGTTCCAGCGGTTGAGCAGGACCTGCCCCCCGGCCGTCAGCAGGATGACGGCGATGATGGCGGCGCAGTAGAGCAGAAGCGTGCGCCGCACCGGCGAGGCGGCCAGCGCCTGGCGGATGGTCGCAAGCTGGTCGGCGAGCCGGCTTGGCTGGGCTGCGTCCGGCGTCGGCTCGTCGTCGGGATGTTCCAGACCGATACGATCCATCTTGGATGGCCTTTCTGCTCGCCGCACCGCTTATGAAAATAGGGTGGCGCGGCGAAGAATGCCGCCGGTCACGCAGGCGGCGGCTCTGCCGTTTGCTTCTGCCGGCGCGCGCCGGTGATCCCCATACCGGCCACGCCTTGCGGCGAAAGCACCGGTACGAAGACCCGGCGCGACGCGCGCTGGGCGATCGGCACGCCTTGGTAGATGCGCTTTTGCGCCTCGACGATGTGAACGCCCGGGAAGATCGGCCACAGCCGCCGGCCCGCCCGCTCGAGGGCCGCGTGAAAGCGCATCATGAAACGCCGCTGCGAGGGTGGAAACAGCAGCGCATCCGCCCAGGCGGCCGGCGTGAAGTTCGCCTCGCGCAGCAATTCGCTGAGCTGCCCGCGCGAGAACGGCCGGCCGATGCCGAAGGGCGTGTGCTCGAAGCGCGCCCATACGCCGCGCCGGTTCGGCACGACGATGACCACCCGCCCGGCCGGCGACAGCACCCGCCAGATCTCGTTCAGCGTCTCGCGCGGGTTTTCCGCATGTTCCAGCGAATGGACGACCAGCATGCGGTCGATGCTGCCATCGACCAGCGGCAGTTCCTCGTCGAACACCAGCGCCGTCGCGCTGGCCTTGCCCGCCGGCCACACCACCGCGCCCTGCGTCGCCGGCATGAAGGCGAACACGCGCTCGGCATCGGTGCCGAAGCGGTCGAGCCACGGCAGCGTATAGCCGAGCCCGACGAGGCGCTCGTTCGGGATCGCCGTCCACACCGAAGACAGCGCCATCGAGAGCGAATGCTCGGTCAGCCGGCCGAGCGGACTTGCATAGAAAGCGCGGAGATCGACGATATCGGCGTGCATGGATCGTACCTGTACGGAGGACGGACGGTAGCCGCGATGCAAGGCTAATTCAACAAAGCCGGACTGCCCGCCCGTCATGGGGATGACAGGCGTGCCGTGGCATCCTATGTCTGCCGCGTTCACAGGAGATTTTGCAATGGCCATCGAGATCGATCAGTTCATGTGCCGGGAAGACAATTTCGGCGTATTGATCCATGACCCCAAGAGCGGCCTGTCGGCGCTCGTCGACGCGCCGCAGGAAGCCCCCATCCTCGCCGCCATCGAGCGCACCGGCTGGAAGCCGTCGCTGCTTCTCATCACCCACCATCACGCCGACCATGTCGAGGCCAACCTGGCGCTGAAGGAGCGCTTCAACCTCAAGATCGTCGGCCCGGCGCTGGAAAAGGCGAAAATCCCCGGCATCGACGAGACCGTCGAGCAGGACTCCGTCGTCGCATTCGGCGGCGAGAACGCCGAGGTCATCTTCACCCCCGGCCATACCGCCGGCCATGTCTCCTACCACTTCCCGCAGTCGAAAGTGCTGTTCGCCGCCGACACGCTGTTTGCGCTGGGCTGCGGGCGGCTGTTCGAATGCCCGCCGCCGGTCATGTACGAGTCGCTGAAGAAACTGGCCGCGCTGCCGCCCGAAACGGCGGTCTATTGCGGCCACGAATACACGCTTTCCAATGCGCGCTTCGCCCTGGCCATCGATCCGGGCAACGAGGCGCTGCAGGCGCGGGCGAAGAAGATCGAGGCGCTGCGTGCCGAAGGCAAGCCGACGCTGCCGACCACCATCGGCGAGGAACTGGCGACCAACCCGTTCCTGCGCTGGGCCGACCCGGCGATCCGCAAGAACCTCGGCATGGAAAACGCCTCGGACGCCGAGGTGTTCGCCGAGATCCGCAAGCGCAAGGATAATTTCTAGGCCGGCACCCTTTCGCTCTTGCGCAGGATCAGCGACTTGGCCGCCAGCACGGCCCCGCCGGTGATCAGCACGCAGGCCGCGAGGATGCGCAGCGACGGCTCGGCGAAGCCGGCCGCGATCAGCACCAGTGTCGACAATAGCGGGGCGGCATAGCTTGCCGCCCCGAGCACTTGGATATTGCCGCGCTTGACGCCAATGTCCCAGGCATAGAACGCCGCCCCCACCGGCATCAGCCCGAGGCCGAGCACCGCCAGCCACTGCCCGGCATCGGCCGGCCACACCGTCTGCTCCAGCAGCAGGTGGCAGGCCAGCGACAGGACCGAGGTGGCGGCGCAGAACCAGGTGACGATGCTGGTCGGCACCGCCGCGAAGCGCCGCGACAACAGCGAATAGGCCGACCACAGCAGCGCGCATAATGCCGCCATCGCATAGCCGAAGGCGTAGCGGGCGTCGAAATCGAGGCCGCCGCCCTTGGTGACGATGAGCACGGTGCCGCAAAGGCCGAGCAGCGCGCCGGCGATATGATGCCAGGCCAGCTTTTCGCCGGGCATCAGCGCCGAACCGAGCACGATCAGCAGCGGCCACAGATAGGCGATCAGGCTGGCCTCGACTGCCGGCGCGTTGCGCAGGGCTGTGAAATAGAAGAAGTGGTAGCCGAACAGGCCGGCAATGCCGATCAGCCACACGACCGGCGGGATTTTCTCCGCCTTCGGCGCAGCCGGCGCGAACAGCCGCGCGGCAAGGCCGACGCAGGTGCCGATGGCGAAAGTCAGCGCCGAGAGCTGGAAGGGCGGCATGGTGCCGGATGCATCCGTCAGCAGCGCCAAGAGCGCCCACATCGCCACCGCCGAAAACCCGATCAACGTCGCTCGCGCCATAGCCCCACCCGCCGGCGCGCCAGCGCCTAGTCGACTGCCTCGAAGCGCCGCGCATCGAGCGTGATGGTCCCGATCTGGGTCCCGACCGTCGCGCGGACCGGCGCATATATGCCAGTTTTGCCGAGCGGTGCAAACGTCACGTCGATCCGGCTTTTGTCCTGCAGGAACTTGAGCGCCTTGCGTTTCTTGGAGAAGCCCGAAACCGGCACGAAGCTGAGCCGGCAGGTGACCGTCGGCCCTTCATAGCCCTTCACCGAAATGCTGCCCTTGCTGACCAGGGCGAGCTTGAGGTCGGCCCGCATCTCGCCGTCGTAGAGCTTCACCGTGCGCCCGCACACTTTTTCCATCGTGTCGGCGCGGATGACGGTAGCCGAGATCGGATCGGCGACGCCGGCGAGATCGTTCATGTCGAGCGGCAGCCAGGCGGAACCGCGCCGCTTGGGCTTCGGAACGACCTCGGTGGAAACGACCTTGCCGCCGTCGAAGCGGATGTCGATGAGCGACTTCTTCTTGTCCGACGTATAGTCGGCGCGGAACTTGTCGGGCTGGATGCCGTCCGCCAGCACCCGGCCGGAGGTCGAGACGCTGCCTTTCGTATCGTCGAATATCTGCGCCAGGCCGGCCGTCGAAACGCTGCCCTGGATCGAGTAGACCTCGTTCTCGTATCGGCTCTTGAACGTGGCCCTGGCCACCGACAGGCCGAGATACGATACCGTATACTCGCCGTTGAACGACTGCGGCGCCGCCGCCCCGGCAGCGCCCGGCGTCGCGACGGCGATGAGTGCGGCCAGCACGGTGGCGGGAAGGCGGGCAAGGGCATGGCGCATGGGCGTTGTTCCACTGAATCGGTTATGGCCCGGCGCGGCCGGCGCCGCTTCAAGCCATGGGATCGTTGCCTGCCGGTCAATTCCGGCGTTAATGTGAAGGCCCGTCGGCAAGCGGGCGCTTGACGAGACGCCGAATTCCACTTATGGAACGCCCACTTTTCCATAAGGTTGCCCGCTCGACAGGCGCGCTACACGGCGCGGGCTTCGAGCCTTGGGCAGACAAGAACTGAAGGTAGCACGCAATGTCCCGCACCTGCGAACTCACGGCCAAGTCTGTCATGACCGGCAACAATGTGAGCCACGCCAACAACAAGTCCCGGCGCCGGTTCCTGCCGAACCTCGTCAACGTCACGCTGATTTCGGAAGCGCTGAACCAGAACGTGCGCCTGCGCGTTTCGGCGGCGGCCCTGCGCTCGGTCGAGCATCGCGGCGGCCTCGACGCCTTCCTCGTCAAGGCCGACGCCAACGATCTTTCGCAGCGCGCCCGCCTCTTGAAGAAGCAGATCGCCAAGAAGCTGGCCGAACAGCCTGCCGCCTGATTTCCGGCGGGGGACGACCGCCTGAAGGAGTGCGCGGCCTGGCCGGCGCGCTTCACTGGTTCCATCACCCAGGATAAAAAAATGTCTTTTCTTTCCCGATACCTGCCGTTCGTGGCGGCCATGACGCTTGTCGTCGTGGCCTCGAACGTGCTTGTGCAGTTTCCTATGCAGGGGTCGATCGCCGGCCTGTCGCTGGCCGATATCCTGACCTGGGGTGCCTTTACCTATCCGTTTTCCTTCCTGGTCACCGACCTCGCCAACCGCCGCTACGGCCCGGCGATCGCGCGCAAGGTGGTTTTCGTCGGCTTCATGACGGCGGTGGTCTGTTCCATCGTCATTCCGCCGCTGCTTTTCCGCTATCACCTGATCGAATTCGAGACGGCGGCGAACCGGCTGGTGCGCATCGCCGCCGCTTCCGGAACGGCGTTCCTGACCGCGCAGCTGCTCGACGTCACCGTGTTCAATCGCCTGCGCCGCCAGAGCTGGTGGCGAGCGCCGATCTTCGGCACGCTGACGGGATCGGTTTTCGACACGATGGTGTTCTTCACCATCGCTTTCTCGGGCGCGTTCGCCTTCGCCGGGCCTAACGACGCCTTCGCGCTGGAATCGGCACCGCTGCTCGGCATCTTCCCCGTCGAGGCCATGCGCTGGTTCTCATGGGCGCTCGGCGATCTGTCGCTGAAGCTCCTGATCGCGATCTTCGCGCTCATTCCCTACCGGCTGATCGTGGCGCGCTGGACCCGCTCGACCGTCACGGCGTGAGCGCAAGGGCTCGGCCCGTTTCTCCTGGCACCAGACAAAAACAAACCCGCCGGACAGTGTCTGGCGGGTTCGGAGCCGGATTAGGCAAGAATGCGCTGTTCGGCTCTGGTTTGGACATGCGATCGGCGCAGGCCAAACCGGCTACCGGATCGGGACGCGGCCTCAGATCGAGGCGCGCGCGACCTTCTCGATATCGGCGCGGTTGATGCCGAGATCGTCGAGCTGGCGGGTGTTGAGGCGGTTCAGCTCGCGGACGGTTTCGTTGTACAGGCGCCAGTTGCGGAAAGAGCGGATCGGGTTCATGACTTCCTCCATCGGGGTTGTTCGATCTGTTGACGCTCAGATAATTCTTTCGTGCCCCGAAATAAATGGATGGTTTTGCATGGCGGCAATGCAGATGCTGCAATGCAGCATTAACGACAGGTTAAGGCCGGATTCGGCCTTCCTCCGCAGATGGAGCCCGCAGTCGGCGGCTTTCAGCCCACGTCGAGCACGATCTTGCCGATATGCGTACCTTCCTCCATGCGCTCATGCGCGCGCCAGGCGTCGTTGAGCGGGAAGATCATGTCCATGACCGGGGCCACGCGCCGGCTCGCCAGCAGCGGCCACACCTGGCTTTCCAGCGCAGCCGCGAGCGCGCCCTTGAACTCGGCGGTGCGCGGGCGCAGCGTCGAGCCGGTATAGGTCAGCCGCTTCACCATGATCCGGGAGACGTCGGCGCTGGCGACGGCCCCACCCTGCGTCGCGATCTGGACGATGCGGCCTTCGACAGCCGCGGCGCTGAGGTTGCGGTCGACATAGCTGCCGCCGACCATGTCGAGGATGACGTTGGCGCCCTTGCCGTCGGT
>Ga0182735_1002442_pt1 | contig 11246 bp, 10 predicted proteins | sample eDN5th30CKraftMG_FD_128524 | JGI IMG/M metagenome (GOLD analysis project Ga0182735, IMG submission 128524) | Enriched Miracle-Growth compost microbial communities from Emeryville, California, USA - eDNA 5th pass 30_C Kraft MG (version 2) (version 2) ... | reverse complement strand
GACGGTGACCAGCCCGCAACGGTTGGTATCGCACCTGCGACTCGGCGATCTTGCGCCGCTTTATGCAGTTTCGGGTGGAAAGGTGATTCTCGCGTTTCTTCCGGATCAGATGCGCAGTGAGTACATAAAGACCGTGAAAATGCAAGCCATCACACCAAAAACGATCACGGCCAAGAAGGCGCTGCTCGCACAGATCGAAACGATCCGACAGACCGGAGTCGCCTATTCGATGGACGAATACACACCGGGCATCGTAGGCGTGGGCGTGCCGGTGTTGTCATCGTCGGGCTTTCCGCTCGGATCGCTGAACGTCGCGATTCCGTCGGTCCGTTATTCGGAACGTGTCGGCGCACGGGCCGTCGCCGTTCTCGAGGCCGCCGCGGAGCGCGTGCAGCGCGATTACATCGCTGCAAACGAACATACCAGGTAAGTCCGCTGACACATTCGCGATGGCCATCGTCTGTGTGGCCGCCGAAAATTGATTCCGACTCTCTGAGCTATTTATCAAGGATACCAAATTTAATGCACACGAAGATCGTAGAACAGAAAGGAACCGTGAAGTTTCCTCGGGTGGGAGTCGGAGCCGGCAGCCTCGCTAACGCCGCGGGCCAGCAGGCGTTCTTCAACATGATTCATGCCGCGTGGGCGAGCGGCGTTCGATACTTCGATACCTCGGCGGCTTATCTTGGCGGTGAAAGCGAGCAACGGCTTGGCGCGGCGCTAGCAGCGTATCCGCGCGACGAGTTGTATGTGTCGACGAAGCTCGGCAGGTATTTGAGCCAGCCCGGCGCAAGCTCTTTGCCAGGCGCTAGCGACTTCTACCTTGACTACACCTTCGATACGACGCTTCGATCGGTCGAGCGCAGTCTGTCGCGGCTCAGGGTCGATCGTCTCGATGCCGTTTTTATTCACGATCTCGACCCCGGTTTTGCACAAACGGCGTATCGAGAGGAACTCAAGACGGCCGTCGAAGGTGCGTTTCCCGCTTTGCAGCGGCTCAAGGATGAAAAGGTGGTCGGCGCGATAGGAGTCGCCAGCATGGACTGGCAGGCCTGCCTGGACTTCGCCGAACTGGCCGACGTCGATGTCGTGATGCCTGCGGGCGAGTACTCGTTGCTTCGGACGCGCAGCACTGCCTTACTGGAGCACTGCGTCGAGAATGGCATAGCCTGGATCGCAGCGTCGCCATTCAACTCGGGCATTCTCGCGACCGGTCCGCTGCCAAACGCCTTCTACAACATGCGCCCCGCGACACGGCAAGTCCTATCGCAAACGGAAGGACTCGAGTGCATTTGCCGGCGCCACGACGTGTCGCTGGCTACCGCTGCCCTGAATTTTCCGCTGCGGCATCCGGCGGTAAGCACGATCGTTTTCGGTGCCAAAACCGCAGACGAATTTAATGAATCTTTTGCGCGTCTCTCTGAAAGCCTGTCCGATCAGTTCTGGCAGGAAATGGAAACATTCCTAGTCGAGACGAAGGATTGGGAAAAGCATGATTGAGCGGGTATTCGCGCAAGCAATCACGAACGCGGCGTTGCAATCGGCGCGCTGATGGGAGGCCTGCTCCCCGATCGGTTCGGCCGACATAAATTCTGCATCGGAGTACCGCCCTCAAAAATTCAAACGCCGCGCGCTGATGTCCGTTCCCTGCTGAAGAGCTGACGTACTGATGGCCGCAGGAGCGCGGCGACCAATGACTGTTTGCGGCCGACCTCAGCCCGACAGCCGACGTGCGCCCTTCGGCCTTTTCGGACGTTCGACGATCGTCACTCGAGCGGCTGTTCAACGATTTACACCGGCCGCTCGGTCCGGTTCCTACGATCGGTCCACACGCAACGTCGTGGCTCGACAGTCCGAGGCAAATGATGCGCCGCTTGACCGCTGCTTTCACTTTCCCGCGATCGCCGTGTGTCATAACCTTGATGCAATTCAGCAACAGGCAGAGTAGCCGACGTCGGTTTGAATTTCATTCACGGTTGCATAGCGACTCCTCCGGCACCGGAAAATTCCCACTGCGCATAAGCCGGTCCACCCGTGACTAAGCCGTCGGTCAAGGCGATCAGTACGACTACTTTCCTCGTTGAATTTAAGATTCTTAATTTTCGACGAATATAAACAAAAAATGGGCGCGAAAACGCGCTGATCGATAACCACCTGTTACTTAGATTCGGCTCTTCAGATCCGCCCAGGTGGTATTGATCGTTTGATCGATGGCGCCGTCCCCGTTGCTGTCGATATCGATTCTGACGTTGGTGCTGTCGATCGCAGTCAGCGTGGCGCTAGACTTATTGGCTGCAGTTACCGTCGTCGATCCAGCCGACCGATTCTCCGCGCCAGTGGCCTGGAACGGTGTGCGGGTCGTCACAGTGAAATTGATGTTACCCAGCTTGGAGAACTGCCAGTCAACGTAAAATTGGATCGATGTGTTGCTGCTGCCATTGACCGAAGCGTTGAGTTGGTAGTTCGTCAGCTTACGCTGGCCGACGGTTCCATCGCTCTTCGTCAGGTCCATCTGGATCGACGATCCGCTGATCGCCGAAGTGGCGTGCTGGTAACTGGATTGGTTGTAGCTCAGTGACATATCGCCGTCGGCGCCGATCGTGAAGCCGCCGGTTCGCAATGTCACATTGCTATATTTAAGAGCAACTGAGCCACTCCATGCCGAGCTGGAACTAATCGTGCCGGAGAGATTGCTAAACCCATAATCGATTCGGCCGTTGATCGTCCGGCCATTTTCAGAACAGCTATTGGCGGTAACCGACATGCTATCGCCGTTGCTAACTGTCCCTGAAATCGCTTCGCTAACCGTTACCGAGATCGTTCCACCACCCGAACATGCACCCGTGTTGTTGATCGTTACACCGGTTGCGAGGTTATTGACCTGCCGCAAGCCAACGCCTTTATGAAGTTGCAAGCGACGCCGCGGTCAGGCCAGCCGTCGGGGCGTTGACGGACACGCCCGTTGCCAGAGATGCGCCCGTACTACCTTGGGCGCCCAAGTCCTGCACTCCTGAATACGCATAGCCACCGAATCCGGCGCGTTAGCGTAACTGATAACCGCTGCAGCGGTGGAATTCGAACTTGATTTGCCGCTGATGTACCGTTGTCCCCGCCACCTCCGCCTCCACACGCCGCCAAAAAGCAAGCACTGATCAAACTAGCAAAGACGCTTTTCGAAAAACCGACTGACACCATTTTATGCTTTTATTCGTAGGTTATTGCGGTACTGCGCCCCCCAGATGACCCCCTCTGGTGGGCGCGCGCGATTCTATCAGTCGGCGAAACAAAATGTAACATTTAGTAATGCCTTAATTCACTCTCCGGAGCGCGCATCGTCAGCTCGCATCAAGAGCAGACGGTACCCGCTCAAGCGGCGGCACACCGCTCGGATCACCCGCTCATCGTCACCCGCATTGAGCGCACACTTCGTGCAACGCTTTCAGCCGTCGCACCGGATCGACGGCGTAAGGATTCGTCTCATCCCACGCGTACCCGGCCAGCACCGCGCTGATCATGCGGCGGATCGCCGGCGTCTGGTCGCGCGCGAAGATGATGTCCTGCAGTTTGCCCGTGTACCAGTTCTCGACGAACGCGCGGAAGGTGTCGATGCCTCGGCGTAGCGGCGCGTCGTAGTGCGTTCGCCAATCGACGGCCTCGCCGCTCAGCTGACGCTCCAGCGTCCCGACGGCAAGATGCGCCGATCGCAACGCAATCGTCACGCCGGAAGAAAACACGGGGTCCAGGAACTCCCCCGCGTTGCCGAGCAGCGCGTACCCCGGACCATGCAGTCGTTCGACGTTGGCCGAATACCCGCCGATATGGCGCACCGGCATCAGAAAAGGCGCCTCGCCGATGAGCCGGTTCAGCGTCGGCTCGCTTCGAATCAATGTACGAAGCTTCGCCTCGCGCTCCGCTTCCGGCACATCGAGAAACTGCGCCAGCGCGACACATCCAACGGACGAGCGTCCATTTGCTAAAGGGATCATCCAGTACCAGACATCGCGATGCTCGGGATGCACGGCGATCGTGATCTTGTTGCGGTCGTGCGCTTCGGGCGGAATGCCGTCGCGAACGTGCGTGAAGATGGCGGCGCGTGTCGACATGCGCGTCGGTGCCTCGAGATTCAGAAGACGCGGCAGCACGCGTCCGAAGCCGCTCGCATCGAGCACGAAGCGCGCATGCACCTGATATCGCGCGCCGGCCTTGTCGACGACTTCGAGCATCGGCGCATCGCCGGTCGTCATTTCGAGCACGGTATGGCCGAAACGCACTTCGGCGCCCTGCTTCGCCGCTCGCCGAATCAAAAGATCGTCGAACACCGCGCGCTCGACCTGGAACGTCGTGCTCCAGCCGTCGGAATGTTTGTCGCGGAAATCATAAGCCGACGTCCGATCGCCATGAACGAACTGCGCACCGTTCTTGTACTGAAAGCCCGCTTCCACGACGTCTTGCAGCATGCCCGCTTCTTCGAGGTACGCCATGCTCTGCGGCAGCAGGCTTTCGCCGATCGAAAAACGCGGAAAGTGCTGCCGCTCGAGCACCAGCACGGAACGCCCCTTTTTTCGCAGCAGCGCCGCCGCGACCGCACCCGAAGGGCCCGCTCCTATGATGACGACATCAACGGAGGCATTCATCGAACTAACTTCTTTATTCATTGCTATTTCTCATCATGGCGGCTGCGATCCGTAGGGCAAATCCGACGCTTGCACGACGCATCAGCGATTACAATCGAGCAACCCACGTATCAAAGGTTCAACTTCTACTTCTTTCCGGATCCAATTGTGCAGAACACCGAATTATCCAGCGTGCCGTTCGTTTCAGAGACAGCGTTCGGCGTCTGGTTCCTGCGAACGCATACGTGGGAGCACCACGTCCTGCGCGTCGCGATCAACGACCTCAAGCGCCTGATCGACGGACCGCTGCCCGACCACCCGACGATCGTCGACGTCGGCTGCGGCCAGGGCATTTCGTTTCGTCTGCTGGCGAAAGCGTTTGCGCCGCGACGCATCGTCGGCATCGACTTCCATAAGCCTTCGCTCCGGCTCGCCATGCAGGCCGCGCGCATTTGCGAAGACAACCCCGATACGGCCGCCACGCGCATCGAAGTGCTGCACGGCGACTGCGCCGCTTTGCCGCTCGCCGATGCAAGCGCGGATATCATCTTTTGCCATCAGACGTTTCATCACCTCGTCGAGCAGGAACGCGCGCTCGCCCAGTTTCGTCGCGTGCTCAAGCCCGGCGGTGTGCTGCTGTTCGCCGAATCGACGGATGCCTACATAAAGTCGTGGGTCATCCGCCTGCTGTTTCGCCATCCAATGCAGGTGCAGAAGAGCGCGGACGGGTATCTCGACATGATCCGCCAGGGCGGCTTCAACTTCGGATCGCGCAACGTATCGCTTCCCTACCTGTGGTGGAGCCGCGCGAAAGACTTCGGACTTCTGGAGCGCATCGGCCTCTACACGCCGAAGCCCGGCAAGCGGCGGGAGACGCTCGTCAACGTCGCGGCTGTCAAGACGCTCTGATCGACAGACCCGGCGCATGGGACGAACCATGCGCCGCGCTTCGATCCCGCGTCACTTCTTGAGCGTCACCACTTCGCCCTTCAGCGCGACGCCGGCGATCACGGCACCGGCGCCGCACGTGAACTCCGTCGCGCTTTCGCGCTCCACGTTCCTGTAGTTGCTCTTGATGTTGATGACCGCGTTGCCGCCTTCCTTGCGCACGCGATCCTGCAGTTCGAGCACCGCCGACAAGAAAACGTGCCGGCATGCCGCCTCATCGCTCTTGCCGAACGCGTTGGTCTTCTTGTTGGTCGCGAATTCGCCGAACGACTTGGCGACAGCCGGATGCTTTTGCCCGGCGAAGAAGAGCGGGATATCCTGATCCACCTTCGTGCCTTCGCTCTTGAGCGCGGACTCGACCGAATAGTTTGCGACCGAATCGCGCGCGAACGCGTGCGACGACAAAAGGCACGCGAGGACCGCCGCGCACATCACCTGAGTTTTCATGATGTCAACCTTCGTGAATGATGTTTATTCGGTGTCGAGACGAACGACATCGCCGCGCACGGCGAGCGTCGATCCGTTATTGCTCGCACCGCACGTGAACTCTTTGGACGAGGACGTTTCCGTGTGCTGGAAGCGCGTCGTCACGTTGACGACCGCGTCCGCCTGGCGCGCGCTCGCATAGTCGCGCAACTGCTTGAGCGCCTGATTCAGCGCCATGTTGCAGGTCGCTTCCTGACCGTTCATGTCGCGCGGGACGCGCACGCGTACTTCCTTCGTTTCGATCAGCTTCTTCACGCCCGCGTGCGGTTCATCGCTGAAATACAGCGCAACGCCCTGCTTGCTTTGCGTCTGCACGTCGGCAGGCATCGGCAGCGAGCGAATGTGCGTCGTGCAGCCGGCTTGCGAAATCACGATGCCGGCCATCAGCGCCAATACAATTTTGGTTTTCATTCTTTAGTCACTCTTTTTCGTTTATCGATTCACGCCCGTAACTGCACCGACGGGCAACGGTCAAACTACGGCGAACATCAAACCCGCGCAGCTGCCGCCGAATCCGAACGACACCGACAACGCGCGGTCAATGCGCGCCTCTCGCGTGACCTGCACGAGCGGCATGTCCAGCGTGAGCGGATCAGGCGACTCGATGCGCCCCGTTCCGGCGATGAATCCGTCGCGCATCATGAGCAGCGTATAGATCGCCTCATGCGCGCCACACGCGCCGAGCGGATGCCCCGTCATGCCCTTGGTCGATGAAAACGCCGGCACGCGGGCACCGAACACGTCGCGCAGCGCGCGCAGTTCTTGCACATCGCCGAGCGGCGTCGATGGCGCCTGCGTGTTGATGTACTCGGGCATGTCATCCGCTCCCGCGACGGTCATGCGCAACGCGCGCGCAATGCCGTCGCTGTGCGGGCTCACCATGCCCGCGCCGTCGGTGCTCTCGCCGAAGCCTGTCAGTTCCGCGTGAATGCGTGCGCCGCGCGCCCGCGCGTGATCGAGCGATTCGAGCACCAGCACGCCTGCGCCGGAGCCGATCACGAAGCCGTCGCGCGTGGTATCGTACGGACGCGAGGCGCGCGATGGCATGTCGTTGAAGCCGCGCGACAGCGCGTGCATCGCATCGAACATCAGCGTCATGTTGTCGTGCAGCGCTTCGCTGCCGCCGGCGAGCACGACCTGCTGGCGTCCAGTCTGGATGAGCTGCATTGCCTGGCCGATCGCGAGCGCGGAGCTCGTGCACGCCGACGACGGCGAATACGCGACGCCCTCGATGCCGAAGGTCTGCACGACGTTCGCCGACGCCGTGCTGCTCATCGCGCGCGGGACGGTATAGGGCGGCGTTCTGTCGATGCCGTGAGCGTGCACCGCGGCCATCGCCGCGTCGTACTCCGCCATCGCGCCGACGCCTGAGCCGATCACCGCACCGGTCGTCGGTGAGCGCAGCGTAGCGTCGTCGAGCCGCGCATCGTCGATCGCTTTCTTCGCTGCGTGACACGCGAAGCGCGCGGTGTCGCCCATGAAACGCTCGAGCTTGCGATCGAACGGCGGCTCGTTCGCAACCGATGCGACCGCCGCGACCTGCGAGTGGAAGCCGCGCGCGCGCCACGCGTCGATGCGCGACACGCCGCTGCGGCTTTCGCGCAACGCGAGGCTCACTGCGTCAAGCGAATTGCCGAGACACGAGACAATGCCCATGCCAGTCACGACGACGCGCTGCATGGTCCGCGTGCGGCTCATCGAATGCGCCGGAAAATCAGCGACGTATTGATTCCGCCGAACGCGAAGTTGTTGCTCATCACGTATTCGGCATCGATCGCGCGTGCGTCGCCAAAAATGTAGTCGAGCGGCGCGCACGCCGGATCGATCTCAGTCAGATTCAGCGTCGGCGCGTACCAGTTGCGGTTCATCATCTCGATCGTCCACCACGCCTCGATCGCGCCGCACGCTCCGAGTGTGTGCCCGACGTAGCTCTTGAGCGAGCTGATCGGCATGCGCTCACCGAAAGTCTGCGCAGTAGCCAGGCTTTCCGCGATATCGCCCCGGTCAGTCGACGTGCCGTGCGCGTTCACGTAGCGAATCGCTTGCGCGTCGAGCTTCGCGTCGTCCAGGGCGAGCTGCATCGCGCGCGCCATCGTGCTCGCGGTCGGCTGCGTGATATGCGCGCCGTCCGAGTTGCAGCCGAATCCGACGATCTCCGCATGGATCGTCGCGCCGCGCGCCGTCGCATGTTCGTACTCTTCGAGCACGAGCGTGGCCGCGCCTTCACCGACGACGAGGCCGTCGCGCTTCGCATCGAAGGGCCGCGGCGTGAGTTGCGGTTCGTCGTTGCGCGTGCTGGTTGCATACAGCGTGTCGAATACGGCGACCGCCGGACCCGACAGTTCTTCCGCGCCGCCCGCGAGCATCAAGGTCTGCTTGCCCGTCGCGATGGCCTCATAGGCGAAACCGATCGCCTGGCTGCCCGACGCGCACGCGGACGACGCCGGAATCACGCGTCCCTTCAGGTCCCAGAACAGGCTCACGTTGACGGCGGTCGTGTGCGGCATCATCTGCACGTAGCTGTTCGACGTGACGTCGGTCATCGAGCCGGTGTTGAGCATCGTGCCGAAAGCGCGGATCGGCGCGACCGAGCCCGACGACGAACCGTAGGCCACGCCCATGCGCCCGTCGCTGATCGACGTATCGCCGGCGAGGCCCGCGTCCGCGAGCGCGAGTTCGCTCGCGCGCACCGCGTACATCGATACGAGTCCCATCGAACGCGTTTTCTTGCGCGGCCAGTCGGCGGGTTGCGTGAAGCCGGGGAGCGGACATGCGAGACGCGTGTGCAGCGCTTCGAAGAAGTCCCATTCGTCGATGCGGCGTACCGCGTTGCGACCGGCCTTGAGCGCGGCTTCGACGTCGCTCCAGCGATCGCCCAGCGCCGTGACGCCGCCCATGCCCGTGATGACGACGCGCTTCATCAGATCATCCCGCCATTTACGCCGATCACCTGGCGCGTGACATACGAAGCCGCGTCCGACATCAGGAAACTGACGACGGCCGCCACTTCGCCCGGCTGGCCGACGCGATTCATCGGCACCATCTTGAGCGCGTGCTCGACGGGCGCATCGGCGAGCATGCCGGTCTCGATCAAGCCGGGCGCCACGCAGTTCACCGTGACGTTGCGCGACGCGAGTTCGACCGCGAGCGCCTTGCTCGCGCCGATCAGCCCGGCCTTCGCCGCGCTGTAATTCACCTGTCCGCGATTGCCGATCACGCCCGACACCGAGGCGATGGTGACAATCCGTCCGCCTTGCTTGGCGCGCACCATCGGCATGGTCAACGGGTGAATCACGTTGTAGAACGCGTCGAGACCGGTCTCGATGACCACGTCCCAATCCTCTTCGGTCAGCGCGGGAAACGCGGCATCGCGCGTCACGCCGGCGCTGCACACGATGCCGTAGTACGCGCCGTGCGCGGCGACGTCGGCTTCGAGCGCCGCGCGGCAAGCGGCGCGGTCGCGCACGTCGAACTCGATGACGCGCGCCGAGCCGCCTTGCGCGGCAATGCCTGCGGTCACCGCTTCGGCTTCAGTGCGGCCGGTGCGGCAATGCACGGAGACAGCAAAGCCGTCCGCGGCCAGTTGATAGGCAATGGCGCGGCCGATGCCGCGGCTTGCGCCCGTTACGAGAACCCGACGGCTCATGCCCTTGCACTCCCTTCGATGAACGTCTGAAAATCATGTGGCTGAAACACTTTGATGACGGCCTGCGCAACTTGCTCGCCGTCATACCCGATCGAGCATTCGTACGCGCTGTGGCCTTCCTCGCTGCGCAGTACTTCGCGCACGAAGATGGTCAGCCGCGCGCCACGAGCGAACGCGCTCAAGCGCGCCTGATAGCTGCGCGTGCCGAGCAGCACGCCGGGGCGCGCGCGTTCGCCCGCGCGCATCGCGATCAGCGAAACGTGCGCGGCCACGCTCTGCGCCATCAGCTCGATGCCGATCCACGCGGGCATCGCGCCGTCGTCGTCCGCGTACCACGCGTCGGGGCGCACCGTGGCGCGCGCCGTCAGCGTGTCGTCGCCGCACGACGTGACGGCGTCCACGAGCAGCATCGTGCCGCGATGCGGGATGATCGATTCGATCGGCGGAAAGACTTCGATACGCTCGTCGGTAATGTTCATGATCGTGCCGTCCATCGTCATCAACCCGCGAGAATCACGCTGACATTGCTGCCGCCGAACGCAAACGAGTTGCTCATCACGTGGCGTGTGCGCGGCGCGCGTGCCAGCCGGCGCTCCGTCTCGACAAGATCGAGAGCGGGCAGCGCGGCATCGGCTTCGCCGTCCCAGCGATGCAGCGGCAACGCCGCGTCGTCGTGCGCGAGCGTGAGCCAGGCGAAGCCCAGTTCGGTCGCGCCCGCCGCGCCGAGCAGATGGCCCGTGAACGGCTTGGTGCCGCTCGCGGGCACGCCATCGGGAAACACGCGCGCCATCAGATGCGCTTCCATTTCGTCGTTCTTGCGCGTGGCCGTCGCGTGCATGTTCACGTAGCCGATGTCGCCGGGCGTCACGCCTGCATCCGCGAGCGCCGCCCGCAGCGCCATTTCGCCGCCGACGCCTTGCGGATCGGGCGCGGAGACGTGATGCGCGTCGCTCGATTCGCCCACGCCCGCGAGACGCACGGCGCCCTCGTCGCGCGTCATCAGGAACACGGCCGCGCCCTCGCCGATATTGATGCCGTTGCGGTTGCGGCTCATCGGATTGGTGCGCGCGGCGCTGACCGAATCGAGCGACGCGAAGCCCTGCACGGTCAACTCGCACAGCGTGTCGACGCCGCCGACGATCACCGCGTCGCACAGATTCAGCGCGAGCAGACGGCGCGCCGACGCGAATGCCTTCGCGCTCGACGTGCACGCGGTCGAAATCGTGAACGCCGGACCCTGCACGTTCAGCGCGGCCGCCGCGAACGGTGCGGCCGTGCCGATCTCCATCTGCCGATAGTCGAAGTGTTCTGGCAGCGCGCCCGTCTTCGTACGATGCGCGAACGCTGCTTCCGCCGCGGCGACGCCCGACGTGCTGGTGCCGAGCACCACGCCTATGCGCGCCGACCCGTAGCGTGCGCGCGCTGCTTCGATATCGCCGCGAATCAGTTCGAGCGCCGCCAGCAGCAAACGGTTGTTGCGGCAGTCGAAGCGTTCGAGCGCGGCGGGAGGCGCGTGGTCGAGCGGCGCGAGAACCCGGCCGACGCATGCCTCG
>Ga0182735_1002441_pt1 | contig 11253 bp, 9 predicted proteins | sample eDN5th30CKraftMG_FD_128524 | JGI IMG/M metagenome (GOLD analysis project Ga0182735, IMG submission 128524) | Enriched Miracle-Growth compost microbial communities from Emeryville, California, USA - eDNA 5th pass 30_C Kraft MG (version 2) (version 2) ... | reverse complement strand
TAGCGAACTGTGCTTTCCAGCTTCGTATGCCCGAGCAGCAGCTGTACAGCCCGAAGATTCTTCGTCCGGCGGTAGATCAGCGAGGCTTTTGTACGGCGCATAGTGTGGGTGCCATATGCGGTATCGTCGAGGCCAATCGATGCGACCCAGCGATGCACAATACGGGCGTACTGCCGCGTCGACAGATGCGGTGACGTATGCAAGCGGCTCGGAAACAGAAAATCCGCCGCCTTTAGTCCTCGCGCCTCGATCCATGCTTCAAGGCTCTCACGGGTTTGCTCCGTTATCTCGAATTGAACCGGACGCTGGGTCTTTTGTTGCATGACGGTGGCTCTCGCGGCCACATGGCTTCCGTGACGTATGTCCTGCACCTGCAATCGCGTGAGATCGCACGCTCTAAGCTTGCTATCGATTGCGAGATTGAACATTGCGAGTTCCCGGACGTTGGACGCCATCTTCAGTCTCGTTCGGATTGCCCAAATTTCTCCTAGCTTTAGAGGTGGCTTCTGCCCGGTGAGTTTGCCCTTGTTCCATGGCGCAGGACGGCCAACGGTCACATTCGCGGATTCCATGACAATCTCCTTTCGCGTAAAGGGAGATTCAGTGTGCTCCTACGGAGGGTCGCTATCCGACCCTGAGCCGACCTTTCCCTGGCCCGATAGCAGTCTTTCAAGACGCGTGCTGGCTGGCTTGCTCAGACGTCAAACGACGCGTTCGCCCCCTCCGTGTCGAAGCTAATCTCGAACTCTTCGCATTCGAGTTCGTCGGGCGACTCCCAAAGCTTGCTCGCCATCTCGAAGACATGATCCGGTACGACCATGGAAAACGTGGGACCTCGCTCTTCATTTCTGCGTCGAACTCGCGCACGACGGATTTCCAAGGGTGCGTCGAGGACATGGAGGTGAGGGGGAAATCCTTCGTTCGTGATCATTCGACAGAACTGGATTCTTGGTTGCTGCTGGATCAGACCAAGTTCGAGCACAACGTCTCGACCCGACGCCAGTACTCTGCGGCTGTGGTTCCATATCAGACCCAGCAACCGTTCTTTTCGCTCAACATACCAAGGCACAAAATCGCCGCCTGGGCGGTCTGGGCTGAACAGCGTCGCAAACCACTCGTCGAGCGGGATGTGCACGCCGTTGCTGCTTGCAGCCAGAGCCGCGCCGAAGGCGGATTTTCCAGCCCCTACCGGGCCCTCGATCAAATGAACTTGAGACATGCTTGACAGTCACTGATTAAGAAACGGGCGAGATTATCACGCGACCCTCCAACGCCCGCTTCTGGCCGAGACTGTGTGAAAACTCGTGATGGACTTGTTTTCGAGGGTGTTCAAACCCTTCCCTCAACTCCGATCGTCGATCCTGAGTTGATCTGAGAGGCCAACTTCCGACATGACCCTCAGCACGGTGAGTTTTCACACAACCTCGGCCGGCAGCGGAAGTTCGATTGGATAGCCGAATGCAAGCTCAGAGTGCTTATCGGAGGCGAGTATCCACTTGCCGAAGCCGCAAGGGCCCCCGTAGAGATGGCAAGCCGTTTCACCGTGGGCAAGCTGCTACTGCACATGGCTTGAAACTGAAGACGCTTCAGCGCGTGGGCGCATGAGTCAGATGTGGGCTGGTTTGAGCAACCGGGGAAATCCGGGTGAGTCCAGCCTGACCCCTGTTTTTCGCATCTGGCTATCAGCATGGCGCGAATTGCCGTGTATTCGACATTCCCGCCAACACGACATTGGCCTATTCTGCGCCCGCCCAGAACCGTCTTCGAGTGCCGTCATGACCGCGCAGACCGATTCCCGCAGCCGTGACGTCCAGACCGAGCGCCTGCTGACCGCCCCGATTTTGCCTGTGATGTTGTCGCTTGCCGGCCCGACACTGCTGGTGATGCTCAGCCAAACGTTTGTTGGACTGATGGAGGTGTGGTTTCTCTCCCAGCTCGGTGAAGACGTGCTCGCTGGCGTGTCGGTTGTGTTTCCACTGCTGGCATTGACGACGGCGCTTGCGACCGGCGCGGTCGGTGGGGGAATGCTTGGCGCGGTTGCGCGGGCGCTGGGGCGCAACGACCGCGTGCAAGCCAACGCGCTGGTTTGGCATGCTGTCGCCATTGCGGTGGCGTTTGGGCTTGTCACGGCAGGGCTCGTCTTGGCTTTTGGCTCCGCGGCGTTCAGTGCCATGGGAGCTAGCGGCGAAGCGCTTGCGCACGCCGACCACTATGCCGCCGTCGTCTTTGGCGGCGCACCGCTGATATGGCTGTTCAATGCACTGCTGGCGCTCATTCGGGGCAGTGGCAATGTGCGCTTGCCGATGCGGGTGGTGTGCGGCGGCGGCGTCATCCTGATACCGGTATCGTGGCTGCTGATCTTTGGCGCGGCAGGCTTTCAGGGGCTGGGTGTGACAGGCGGCGCGTTGGCAATGGTTTTGTATTACGTCGTTGGTAGCCTGGTTTTCGCAATATATCTTTGGCGTGGCCAAGGAGTGCTGCAGCCGGCCGCCAGACCGGTGCGGCTGCAACGTCGGCTATTTGCCGAAATTCTCAAGGTCGGCGGCGTGTCGGCCGTTATCGCGACAAGTACCAATCTCACCATCGCCATCGTTACCGGCTACGTTGGGGCGTACGGTCTGGCGGCCGTGGCCGGATACGGGGCGGCTGCGCGATTGGAATTCTTGTTGGTGCCGCTCAGTTTCGGCATCGGCGGGCCTGCCGCGATCCTGATTGGCACCAACGCTGCGGCAGGCAGGATCGATCGCGCACGCCGCGCCGCGTTGATCGCAGCCTGTCTGGGGTTCGGCGTTGCCGAGACTATTGGGTTGGTGGTTGCGATATGGCCCGAGTTATGGCTGGGCGCGTTTTTGACGGACCCCGAAAGTGTGGCGACGGGAAGCGTTTACCTGCGCCATGTTGGCCCCTTTTTTGGCTTCTTCGGGCTTGGATTCACCCAGTACTGCGCCGCGCAAGGCACCGGAAAGATGGCGGTACCGTTGGCGGGGGCCTTGGCGCGCACGGTGGTGGCGTTGGGTGGGGGGCTGATCGCCACCACGCAGACCGGGCTATTCGTCAGCGTGGGCCTGGGTATGGCGGCTTTTGGTGCGGCGGGGCTTTATGCGCTGCTGCGCGATTGCCGGAAACAGGAATAACGAAGGATGGCTTTCGACGTCCAAATGGCGCAACAAAGTGGGCCGATATTTTTCAACAACGTGGATGCCGTTCCCCGTGCCGGATTAAGCTAATCTTTCATTGCCTGAAAAGGAAGCATGATGCGGCACGTTGGTTTAATCCTGGAAGATGGCTTCCAGCTGATGGGTTTGGCGGCGCTCTCTGCCTTTGAGCTCGCCAATACTGAGCTGGGCGATAAGGGCTATCGGCTGACGGTGCTCTCTGAAAAAGGCGGCACGGTCAGGTCGTCCATGAACGCAGGTATCGAAACAACGCCGCTAGGTGTCATACCCGATACCCTGATGGTTGCCGGCCAATTGGCGCCCCAGGATATTTCGCCCGGGCTGCGTGCGTATCTCGCCCGTGCGGGGGAACAAGCCCGCCGGGTGGCTGGGGTATGCACAGGCGCTTTTGTACTAGCACACGCCGGTCTGCTTGACGGCCGTACCGCCACCACGCACTGGGCGCATGCGCCGGCGCTTCGGGCGCGCTTTCCGAAGGTCAGGGTCGAAGAGGACCGAATTTTCATCCGTGACGGCAACATCTGGACGTCGGCGGGAATGTCATCGGCCATCGACCTGACGCTTGCGCTGATCGAGGACGACCATGGGGCTGCGCTTTCCCGGGCACTGGCTCGTAGGCTTGTCGTCTACCATCGTCGCCACGGCGGGCAATCGCAATTTTCGGCGATGCTTGCGCTGGAGCCTCGCTCTGACCGGGTAAAGCGCGCGCTGGCCTACGCCCGTGAAAACCTGCGCAATCCCTTGTCTGTCGAAGAGCTTGCCGAGGCTGCCAGCCTGTCACCGCGTCAGTTCAGCCGGGTATTTCGCGAAGAAACCGGGCGGTCTCCGGCCAAAGCCGTGGAAATGCTGCGCTTGGAGGCTGCGCGCGTCATGTTGGAAGACGGTCGTCACCCTTTGGAAATCGTGGCGCGTGACACGGGTTTTGCTGACCGTGACCGAATGCGGCGCGCCTTCCTGCGCAACCTTGGCCAGCCCCCGGCCAGCGTGAAGCGGAGCCTGATGTCGATGCAAGACCGCGACGCCGCCTAAGTGACCTTGGGCGGCCTGCTTATAACCGGTGTCTGTTTTTGCCGGATCTATGGCATTTGAGACTTCACCCGACCCGCGCATAGTACGTCCATCGAAGGCGCCATCCAGGCGCCACACAAGGACAAATCATGCAGATGACGGGCAACACAATCTTTATCACGGGCGGCACCTCGGGCATTGGCCGCGCGCTTGCCGAACAGTTTCATTCCCTGGGTAACAAGGTCATCATCGCCGGGCGCCGTCAGGCCCTGCTGGATGAAGTGGCCGCCACCCATCCGGGGATCGAGGGCATCGCCCTGGACATCTCGGATGCGGCCGACATCGACCGCGTTGCCGCGCAACTGATCCGCGACTACCCGACGCTGAATGTACTGGTCAACAATGCGGGGATCATGCCGTTCGACGATCCCTCGGGCCGGATCGATGATGCCGTGTCGCGTCAGATTCTCGACACGAACCTGCTTGGCCCGATCCGGCTGACCTCTGCGCTGATCGAACATCTGAAGGCGCAGCCGCGCGCGACCATCATTCACAACACCTCGGTTCTGGCCTACGTGCCTATCGCCACCAATGCCGTCTATTCCGCTTCGAAGGCGGCGCTGCACTCGTATGCCTTGTCGCAACGCTTCATGCTCAAAGGCACGAGCGTGTCCGTCCAGGAAATCGCGCCTCCGTGGGTCGACACCGACCTGATCAAAAAGAGCGGTGACCCTCGCGCCATGCCGCTGGACGCCTTTATCGCCGAAACGATGAAGGGGCTGGCGACCGACGCACCGGAAGTGTTTGTTGAGGCGATTCGTGCCCTGCGAGACAACCCCGGCATTGGTGAACATGCGCTGATTGACGGTTTCAACACTGAAATCGCCGCCAACCCCATCCCCGTCTAAGACGCCTGACAGGCGGGCTCGCGCCCGCACAGACTGCATTTTTTGGAGAGTTGAGTCATGACCGCAACGCTTGCCGACGATTCGCGCACGGTGTTGCTGCCCGCGGGATTCCTGGCCTTGGGAACGTTCGCCATTGGCACAGAAGGCTTCATGATCGCGCCCTTGCTGCCGGTCATGGCAAAGGACTTTGCGCTGCCCGTGCCCACCATCGCGCTGTTGGTGATCGTGTTCACGCTGGTGCTGGCATTGTCGTCGCCGGTGACCACTGTGGTGACCGGCCGCATGGCCCGCAAGCAGGTGCTGCTGATCGCGATGGCCCTGTTCGCCATTGGCAACGTTGTGGCCGCGCTGTCTTCGTCGTTCACGGTGCTGATCGCCGCGCGCGTGCTGATGGCCATTGCGGCGGGGCTATATGTGCCCGCCGCCAATGGCCTGGCCGGCGTCATCGTCCCACCCACGATGCGTGGGCGTGCGCTTGCCATTGTCAGCGGGGGGCAGACATTGGCCATCGCACTGGGCCTGCCGCTTGGCGGACTGATCGGCCACGCCTTCGGCTGGCGGGCAACCTTTCTGCTGGTCGGCGCGATGAGCCTGGTGGCCATTGCAGGCATTTTCACTGGCATCGACCGTGACGCGGGGCAGGGCATCGCGGTGGCCAGTTTGCGCGAACGTGTCTCGGTGGTGGCGCAGCGTTCCGTGTTGCGCTTGCTGGCGGTCAGCCTGTTCTGGTCAATCGGTGCCTTTGCTGCCTACCCGTATATCGCCGAGTATCTGAGCGCCGTGTTGGCCTTCGGTCCATTGGAGATCACAGCATCTGTTTCGCTCTGGGGGCTTTGTGCAGCGGCGGGGGTCATGACCGGTGGGGTTCTCAACGATCGCTTCGGGGCTGGCACGGTGGTGCGCGGGTCACTCGTGCTGTTGGCGTTGTCGTTCCTGGCTTTGGCCGTTGCAACGGTGCTGCCACCGGGAGTTTCGTTGGGTCTGGTCATGAGCGCCGTGGCTGTGTGGGGCTTCACGGTGTGGTCATTCTTTCCCGCGCAGATGGCACGGCTTATCGGCGCGGGCGTCCCCTCGCAAGCGCCCGTTGCACTAGCGCTTAACACCTCGACGATGTATTTCGGATTTTCAATCGGCAGCGCCCTGGGTGCCACCGTGTTGGGCGCTGGCGCCATTTGGGCAATTGGCGTCGTGGCGGCCATGGCGGAACTGATCGCCTTGGGCCTGAACGCCGCCATTGCGCGTAGAACTTGAATTTCTCTGTATCGGCGGGTTCACGGCTGCCGGTTTTCAGCAACACCACTTTGAAAGGAACCAAGAAAATGACTTCCCGTATCAACACGCCCGCCGCCGCTAGCGCCTCCGGCGAAACCGCCGACGTTTTCGCCGCTATCCGCAAAGCGGTGGGCATGGTCCCCAACGCCTATGCGGCCATTGGCGCCTTGAATACGCCCGCACTTAAGGCGATGCTGTCCGCCGACGCGGTGCTGGCGCAAGGCGTCCTGTCCGCGCAGGACCGCGAAACCATCAAGTTGGTGGTGAGCGCGATTGCCGGTTGTGACTACTGCGTCGCTGCACACAGCTTGGCGGGCAAGGCATCCGGCCTGCCCGTGGACACCGTGCGCGCCATCAGGGCGTTGCAGCCGACCGGCGATGCAAAGCGCGATGCGCTGATCCAATTTGTCCGGCACCTTCAAGAAGGCCGAGGCACCCTCGACGCCGAGCAATTCATGGCCTTGCGCGCGGCGGGTTATCCGGACGAGGCCGTCGTGGATATCGCATTGGCCATCGCCGTCATCACGTTTACGAACGTGTTCAATCGTGCGAATGACACCGTGGTGGAATTTCCAGAACTGAAGTAATGGGAGTGACGGGGGAAGGGGAGCAGTAAGGAGGGGCGGTCGGGTCGGGTCGATGATCGTTCCCGACCCATTGCTGACCGTCACGGCGCCACCAGCTAATGACCTCATTGCGGCAACTACGAGCGCATGTTCTAGTTACATCAGTTCAAACGGAGAGAGGACGCCGCAGAGCCTGCCTTGCTGTTCTTCGACAAGCCATAGTCGGGTTTCTTTATCTGCATCGTCCTCAAGCAGATTTTCGACCTCATGGTCCGGCCCAACCACCGTTGCGCTTATAAGCTGGAGCTCTGATCCTGCACCCTGAATTGTTAGCGACAGAGCCTTCGCCCAATCATTGTTGGCGCGCAGGTATCGAGCAAGCCCATACTCCGTCACCAACTTCCAGCCCTGGATGTAGACAGGAAGGTAGGAGAACGAGTGCGTGAGCATCAATTGCCGAGCATGGGCTACGGGCTGCCACGGTTCCACAACAACGGGCGACTTCACCATAAAGTCTTTGACTTTTTTCTGCGGGACATGTGGTTCTTTCATAAGTGCCTCCTCTAGTCCTATGCAAAGCTCGATGGCTGCGGCGGTCGCATGCCGCGCGAACACGCCAGAGTGCATCGCGTCATTTCTCGCTCTTTTTACTGTGCCGAACAGTGCCGAAAAAGTGGGGAACCGACCGGGGTAAGTGCTAGACAATTGCGATAGCACGACTGACGACTGAGCCAAATCTGCAAGCGCTTTCTCATATTTACCAAGGTTCTCCTTGCGTCCGCGAAGACGCATTCCAAGCGCCTCGACAGCGAAGCATATCGCCTCAAAGCCTTCCGCGTCTGCAAGCGCGGCGTAGCGACTGGCGCGCAGCTCGTCGCGATGAAACATACGTTCGTGCCAGTCGAGTGGTGGGATAGTCATGCTAGAGTTTGCCTACTTGGGCATCCAGTTATAAATCAACCGCTAGTGTCGCAGATCTCCGCCGTGCCCATCGAACTCAATGCAGGGTTAGTACGAATGCAGCTGGCGTACTGTCAAAATAAGGTGCGCTGCTCATCTTCGCTCCGCGTTAATGCTCATGATTGCCAACTTTGCAAGCCGCGAGCATCTCAGACCTACCTAAGGCATTCTTATGCTGCAGCTCTTCGAAGGACCGCTTATGGCCGAGAGCCGTCATTCTTAAGTGGCCGTTTTCGACCCAAAGCAGCCCTTGGCGAGGGGCAGCAACTGGTTGACTTTGGCAGCTCAGTTTCGGGGAGCTAGCCGTATCACTTGTCTCGTGGTATTTATTCGTTAGCGACGAATAAAACAGGACGGTATCGCATGTTTGAACATTTGCAGAGAGAGCTTCGTCGTTTGGCTGCCGCTCAGCAGGTTTCCGTGCCTATTGAAGGAGACGCGGAGGGTTACATCGATAAAGAGTGTCCCGCAGAGGCGTGCCTGTTCCAGTTCAAGATCTACGGTGATGATTGGACAAATATCGTAAGGGACGAAGAGGTTTTCTGCCCATCTTGCAGGCACGCTGCTCCAGCGAAATCATGGTACACCACCGCTCAGATCGAAGCTGCGAAGGAGTACGCTTTGGGCTGCGTGATCAACGGCCTAAACGGCGCGATGCGAGCAGACGCCCAAGCCTCTAAACGACGGCAAAAGCCAGGTGCTTTCCTCAGCGTTACATTAGCCGTTAAAGGTGGAAAGGATGCTGTTCTTTTACCGGTAGCCGCAGCGGAACCGATGCGGCTACGAACCAGATGCGACAATTGCGCGTGCAGATACTCCTACGTTGGCGCTGCCTACTTTTGTCCGAGCTGCGGAAAAAATTCGGCGAGCCATACCTTTCTCCAAACTTTAGCGACTATCCGAACATCAGCTGCATTGGGTGGAACGCTGCGCGGAGTACTCGGGCCCGACGAAGCTGAGGTGATGACACGGACTCTACTGGAAAAAGCCATCTTAGACACAGTTACTTCTTTCCAGCGGCTTGCTGAGCAGCTGTATGAAGCTCGAACCGGCAAAGAACCGCGGCGTAATGCCTTCCAGAATATTGATGCAGGCTCTGCAATGTGGGAGACGGAGCTCGGACTTTCGTACTCTCAGCTACTGGACGCCTCAGCCCTGGCACGACTGCGTATCTACTATCAGCAACGCCACCTTCTCGCGCACCAACAGGGTATCGTTGACAACGACTATGTTGCACGCAGCGGGGATACAACCTACGAGGTTGGGCAACGGCTACTAATCAAAGAAGGTGCCGCGCTAGAATTCGCAGACTTGATAGAACGGCTCGGGACAGCACTATTGGCCCGTTGTTCGCCTTGAACTGCATTAAGTTTCGTCAAGTCACTGCTGGCGGTCACAGCCATGAATTCAACTTTTTCCGGATAGCAGCTTTTGGCCGAACGCGATTCTTAACCGCAATCTCAATTCGAGACTAATCTGACAGATATTGCCAGATTAAGTTTGCTTTACTACAACTGAGATATACCCGTGGACTAGCAGCGGAAACGCCATTACTCTACAAACACGATGTTGAGATAGTGTGGTTTCTTGCTGTGTATCTGGCACCAAGCGTCAAATCGGTTTCGATCCACAGCAACGTAACCACTATCATCGTCGTTGGTCAAAACATGAGTGACGCCTGCGAGAGGCCTAAGATAGTTGCCCTCACGCGCAAACACTCTCGTCATTATCAGGTTCTCAACAACCTGACTCAGTGAGCAACCGTGGCTTTTCATCAGATAGTCATCTAGCCCTTTGTCCAGCGCAAGATATCCACCACGCATCGCCATAATGTTGATCGCAGACATCTCCGCAGGGCCAATACTTGCAGGCTCCCACAATGCTTCTTCTTCTCGATCGAGACTCTTTTCCTTGTACTCTATCGAGCGGTATGCCCAACCTAGCTGCTCACCAGCCCGTACTGGTTCTGCAATGAGTAAGGGAGCCACTTTCTCCACACTTAAATCGTCTCCGTAGGGCATTCGAGCATTGAGATGACTAGCAATCTTTGCCCATACAACCTCCAAGATAACCCGAGCCGGGTTATGGCGCGTAGAGAATATGACAACCCAAGCATGGTCGTCTCTTATAGCAAGGTATGGATGGCCATTCCCTTTGATCAGGCAATAGTCATTTGACGTAACTAGACTGGGAAGCTTCGGAACTCCAAGGCCCTTGCCATTTATTTTTCCGCGCTCCTCAATTATGTCGATAAAAGCTGCCCGGATACCTTCTTCTGTCTTGTAGCCTCCATATCCGTGCACAATACTTGCAGGTGCATGCTGCTCTTGAACGAGAGCATAGAACAGCATTGCATCTTCTTCAGGGATATGGTGTAGATCTAAGTACCGCTCCGGCGCCATTTTTCCTGTTATTTGCGCGAAGGACTTCCGTGCATGTGATATCTCTGGCTCAAAACCGCCGTTTTTCAGTTTTTCCTCAAAATGCTCTGCAAACTCCCTTCGAATGTCTCCAAGATGATCAAAGGCGTCAATATAGTCAGCTTTTGTGAGCGTTTTCTTGATCTCAAAGATGCAAAGAACTCTATCAATGTCATAAATGAATTGACTGGTAAGTCCGTATTGTTTGCCTTCGCCTTCAACCAACATGCAGTCAATCTGCTGAGGCAGCATCTTTCCGCCGACCTCGATGAACCCGCTGACCACCCGTAGGTTCAGAAACTTCGGTATCACAAAATCCTTGTCAATACCTTGCTTTGTAATTTCCTCATAGGCACTCCCTAGCGTAGGCATATGAGGCATTTCAAATTCGGCAAGCTTCTTTTTTTCTTGTTGAATGAAGCGCTGCAAGAGTTCTGATGCGTGATTGATCATCGAATTTTTTTAAGCTGTTATTGATCGCCAAATCTGGATTACTGGACTTTACGGCGTTCGCTGTGAGCAGTTCCTTATTTGGACTAGAGTAGCTCGCTGGTACCCAGGCAAAACGGCAACGACCTCCACTGTGCCTCGCCCAAAGCTCCCCGATTCGCTTTTTCTCCTTGCTATCGGAGCCGTCCGCAATATGGCCGCCCTTGTACTCAACAGCGAGGAATACCCCCAGACGTCATTTTTACAACGAAGTCAGAATAGAACTTGTCCGACTCGGTCTGCAACCAGAAAGAAGTTGGTTTCTCCTCGACGTTCCGTAATCGCTTCAAGTTTACCGGTTTTAGCGGCGCAGACCATTAATCGTGAACGACGGCTTCTGGCCGGAAGCAGTCGTTGACGACAGACCGCTTCCCACCCAAAGCGGAGGTTCACGGGTTCACCGTAAATAGGGCTGGCCGATAAACCAAATTCGGTTGTTGCTGGAATAAGAACG
>Ga0182735_1002440_pt1 | contig 11254 bp, 9 predicted proteins | sample eDN5th30CKraftMG_FD_128524 | JGI IMG/M metagenome (GOLD analysis project Ga0182735, IMG submission 128524) | Enriched Miracle-Growth compost microbial communities from Emeryville, California, USA - eDNA 5th pass 30_C Kraft MG (version 2) (version 2) ... | reverse complement strand
CTCATCCGAGACGCGTGTGCCGGGCCGGATCATGCCGAGTTCGACAATTGTACCAAAAGCGACACGGGGCTCGGTACGACGGGGCCGCAGTGTCTCGAGGGCTGCCGTCGAGAGCGTGTCTTCTTTGCTGATGCGCTCTTTTGCAGCCAGAACGTAGTCGCGCTCTCGTTCAATGCCGATCCAGCGGCGACCGAGACGCTCTGCCACGGCGCCCGTCGTGCCCGTACCGAAGAACGGATCAAGTACGACGTCGCCGGGATTCGTAGTGCCGATCAGGATGCGGTGCAGCAGAGCCTCGGGCTTCTGCGTCGGATGCGCCTTGCGACCGCCGTCATCCTTCAAGCGCTCCGGGCCGGAACAAATAGGGAATAGCCAATCCGACCGCATCTGCACGTCTTCGTTGCCCGCCTTCAGCGCATCGTAATTGAAAGTGACACGCGAGCGACGGTCCCGGCCAGCCCAGATCAGCGTCTCATGGGCATTCGTGAAGCGCTTGCCCCGGAAGTTCGGCATCGGGTTGACCTTCCGCCAGACGATGTCGTTCTGAAGCCAGAATCCGAGATCCTGGAGGGCAACGCCAAGTCGAAAGATGTTGTGATAGGAGCCGATCACCCAGATGGCGCCATCCGGCTTCAAGACACGTCGCGCCTCCCTGAGCCAGGCGCGCGAGAAGCCGTCGTAGTCGGCAAAACTCTCGAATTTGTCCCAGGCGTCGTCGACGCCCGCGACGACGGTATTATTGGGCCTCAGCAGCTCTCGGTCGAGCTGGAGATTGTATGGGGGATCCGCGAAGACCAAGTCGATCGACTCCGAAGGAAGCGAGCAAAGCTGCTCGATGCAATCTCCTTCGAGAATCCGGCCGACAGGAAGGCTGTTAGATCTGCGACGACGCACACCCATACGACGCTACTCTCGTACAAAACGCTGGGACGCTAAGAAGCTCACGGCGTCGCAGGCTGCGCAACCGGCACTTCATGTTCGGTAAACGGAGTGTGAAGACTAAGGGTTAATGAGACGTTAATCCATCAATCTCCAGACACCCGTAACAGTTGCACGTGATTGCGGCGAACGAAGGACGAACATGGCCGCTTCTGCTTCGGCCCTGAGTGTCCGCACGGCTCGCTGATCCACGTTCCCCTCGCCGCCATCCCAATGCTCCTCTCATTGCATCGTGATGCTGCTCGCGGTGCGGGCGGACTGTTGACTGCGAACGAGCCGGCGATGTAGCGTTGTCTAACAATCGTTCGAAAAAGTGCAAAGCTTCGAGTGGCGCAGTCGACCGACGACGGCATTTCATGCGCGTGGGATTGCGCACTGTGACTTCGGTCGGTCACACCGAGTCGCGTTTTCGAAGAGCACAGGGTGGAGAACACGCATGTCGGATCGCTACGCTCAATTCACGAAGCTGCAAATCGATTTTCCGGCGCCGCGGGTCCTGCGCATTACCTTCAACCGCCCCGAGGCGCTCAATGCGATCGATGCGGAAACACATAAGCAGCTGACTTATGTGTGGCGCACGATCGATGAGGATCGGAATGTCAACGCGGTCATCCTCACCGGGGCCGGAAAGGCGTTTTCCGCGGGTGGCGATCTGCGCATGGCGCAGAGGATGCTGACCGATCATGAGACGCGTATGGTCGAGTGGAAACACGCCAAGGATCTCGTCTACAACGTCATCAATTGCAGCAAGCCCATCATTTCCGCCATCAATGGCGTTGCGGTCGGCGCAGGGCTCGTGGCGGGCATTCTGGCGGACGTTTCCATTGCGGGTCGGTCAGCGCGAATCATCGATGGGCATACACGGCTCGGTGTGGCGGCGGGCGATGCGGCAACGATCATATGGCCTCTGCTCTGTGGCATGGCCAAAGCGAAATATTACCTGCTTACGTGTAAGCCCATCTATGGCGAGGAAGCCGAGCGTATCGGCCTCGTGTCACTTTGTGTGGACGACGACAAACTGCAGGAAACCGCCCTCGAAGTTGCGACCGAGCTTGCCTCCGGAGCGCAGAGCGCCATTCGCTGGACGAAGTATGCGTTGAACAATTGGCTGCGTATGGCGGGTCCGGCATTCGACGCGTCGACGGCGCTCGAAATGATGGGCTTTTCGACGCCCGATGCCGTGGAAGGCGTCACGTCCCACCTCGAGAAGCGCAAGCCGAAGTTTTCGGACGATTGTCCATTGTGAATGGAGCCGACGATCATGCTCGAGGATATGCCGAGATCCAGGCTGCCCATCTATCGCAATGCCATCGACTGGGCTTGGTTCGATCGCGAATTTCCTGCTCCGGACGTCTTCGCGGAGACACTTTTCAAGTGGCCATACGAGCGCGTTCGGGAGTTGCAGAACAAGCGCTTCCTGAAGGTCATGGAAATCGGCTGGAAGAACGATTTCTACAAGAAGCTTTGGGGAAGCCACAGGATCGAGGCCGGTGACATCAGATCTATCGACGATATTCGAAAGTTGCCGACATTCACGTCCGACGACATCAAGAACAGCCAGACCACGGATACGCCGTTCGGCTCGATAGCTGGTGTTATCCCGAAGGACGAGCTCAAAAGACAGCCGCTCAAACTTCAGACGAGCGGCGGCACAACAGGCAAGGCGCGGCCAACGCTTTACGGTGTTGTCGAGTGGGAACTGAACGGCCTGCAGATTGCGCGCAGCCACTATCTTCAAGGCGCGCGACCAGGCGATATCGTTCAAATTCCCGCGACGTGCTCGCTCGCGAACCTTGCATGGTCGCATTACCACGCGGCGCACTATTACCTCGCGGCCATGCCGCTCACCACGGGCAGCGGCGTCGTCACACCGAGTCGCAAGCAGATGGAGATCGCGTTCGACTATGGGACGACCGTGCTCGTCTCGTTTCCCGAATACATCACCACGCTAGCCGCAGAAGCGCGCAAGGGACTGGGCCGGGACCCGCGTGAACTGAAGCTGAAATACATCACGACCTACCTTGGGCCGGATCTGGAGAACGGCCTTCGGAAGGAACTCGAGTCGCTATTCGGATGTCCCGTTTTCGATAATTACGGGACGCACGAGATCTCGCACGCTGCGTTCGAGGCTGAAGATCGCAATGGCATGTATCTCATGGAGGATTGCATCCACATCGACTTCGCCGATACGGAAACGGGCGCGCCGGTATCGACCGGCGAGGTCGGGAATATGATCGCGACGTCGCTCTATCGTTCGATCGTGCCGCTGATCCGCTTCAATCTGAGGGATCTCGGACGCCTCATGCCACACGAGAGAACGGCGCTCGGCAGCGAATTTCGCCGCATCGATCATTTTCTCGGCCGCAGTGATTCGATGGTGAAGATTCGGGGCACGAACGTCTATCCGATGGCGTGTCTCAATGCGGTGAAGAGCGATCCGCGTACGACGGGGGAATGGATCGTTGTCGCTGATCGCCACGTTCGTGATGGCGTGATCAGGGACGAGCTGACCGTGCAGGTTGAAACGCGCTCGGACGCCGGCGGTACGGACGGGCTCCAAGAGTATCTGGAGAAGCGGTTGCTTGCAGATCTCGGGCTCAAGGTTGCCGTGCAGCTGGTGGAGGAAGGTTCCCTGCGCGAAGTGGCCAATCTCGGCCGGGAAGGCAAACCGCGTCGCCTCCTCGACCGTCGTCAGATGAAAACATAACCGGTCATTGAACGATATGGTGATGCGCGCCGTCCCGCGCGCATCCGTTTGCGGAGATGCGATGGCGAGCACAACTCAATCGGAGCAGGAGACGCTTCTTTATCCGTTTGCGGCGCCTCCTGACATCGGTCGTGCGATCGAAGTCGCACCCGGAATATTCTGGGCCCGCGTTCCACTCCCCTTTCGACTGAATCACGTCAACATCTATCTGATCGACGATGGTGACGGGTGGACGATCGTCGATACCGGCCTCGACTTCGAGGGTGGGCGCGCGGCTTGGGAGGCCTTGCTTGCCGACCCGATGGGCGGGCGGCCTATCACGCGCGTGATCGTCACGCATTTGCACCCCGATCATATCGGCCTCGCCGGATGGCTTTGCCGCAAGTTCGATGCGCCGATGCTGACCGCGCAGTCGAGCTATCTGGGCTGCCTCAACGTGGCGCTCCGCCCCGGAACGCTAACGGATGGACCCTATCAGGACTTCTATCTGCACCATGGTTTCGATCGTCGGGCCATGGAGCAAATCAATACCGAAGGGCATGCGTATCTCTGGAAGGTGGCCCCGCTGCCGCTCACGTTTTCGCGCATCCTGGCGGGCGACGTGCTCACGATCGGGGGACGCGACTTTTCAGTTCTGTTCTGCGAAGGGCATGCCGTCGATCAGATCGTCCTCTATTGCGAATCGGAAGGGCTATTTCTCGCCGCCGATCAGGTGCTCGCCAAGATCACGCCGAATGTCAGCGTTTGGCCCGTCGAGCCTGATGGCGATCCGCTCGGTCTCTATCTTCGCTCGCTGGACGAAATCAAATCGACAGTGACGGACAAAGCCCTCGTTCTGCCGGGCCACCAGCTGCCATTCTATCGACTGCATATGCGTTGTGAGGAATTGGCCGCTCACCACGAGGCGCGCTGCTCGGCAATTCGCGAGGCTTGCGCAATAAGGCCACGGTCGGCAGCAGAGCTCGTGCCCGTTCTTTTTCATATCCAGCTCGACGCGCATCAGATGGGGTTCGCCTTCAGCGAGGCGATGGCGCACCTGAATTATATGCTGCGCAAAGGAGAGCTCTGGCGCGAGAAAAACAAGAGCGGCGTCTATCAGTTCGCGATCAACCAGCCTTAGGCGATTTTATAGATCAGACGCTCAAGTAGAGCTGACGTACGTGATCGGAAGCCGCCAGCTCTTTCGCATCCCCGACCATCGCCACGCGTCCGTTCTCGAGGACGTAAGCGCGGTCGGCGAGAGCCAGTGCCATATGTGCATTCTGCTCGACGACGAGGACGTCGGTTCCATTCCGGCTGATCGTTCGGATGATGGAAGCGATGGTCTGGACGATGGCCGGCGCCAATCCAACGGACGGCTCGTCGAGGAGAAGCAAGCGCGGCGCGGCCATCAATGCGCGTCCGACAGCTACCATCTGTTGTTGGCCGCCGGAAAGGTTCATCGCGCGCTCTCCAAGCCGGTGCTTCAAGGCGGGGAAATATTCCAGGGTACGATCGAGATCGCGGCGAATTGCGGCATCGTCCTTTCGCAGGTAGGCGCCGAGCTCGAGATTCTCGAGAACCGTCATGGAAGGGAAGAGACGCCGTCCCTCAGGGACCAGAGAGATTCCGCAGCCGACAATGCGGTCTGCTTCCGTGCCCGCGATGTTCTCGCCGTTGAAGATGATTCGTCCGGCGACGGGCTTAACAAGGCCGGTGATGGCCTTCAGGATCGTCGTCTTGCCGGCACCATTCGATCCGATCATCGTGGCGATCTTGCCGTGCTCCACGGTCAGATTGATATCCGAGACGGCGCGGACCTTGCCATAGGCCACCGACAAATTTTCGACGGAGAGCAGCGCGGCCTCTTGCGTCATGCGGCATCCCCTCCGAGATAGGCGCGAATGACCTCGGGGTTGCTGCTGATCTCTTGCGGCGTACCTTCGGCAAGCTTTTCGCCGAAGTTCAGCACAATGATGCGGCCACACATCTGCATCACTGCCCGCATGTTGTGATCGACCAGAAGGATCGTCGTGCCGAACTCGTCGCGAATTCTGCGAACCACATTGAGTGCGTGCGTCATCTCCTGTCCATTCAATCCGGTCAACGGTTCGTCGAGACACAGGAGGCGGGGCCGGCTCGCAAATGCGATCGCAATGCTGAGCAGCCGCTGGTGACCGTGGGGAAGGTTCTTGCCGTCCTCGTCGAGAAGCGCAGCCAAGCCGACGAGGTCTGCGGTTTCACGGATGCGCCGATCGCGCTCGGCATTATCGCGCAAGAAGGCATAGCAGCCGGTCAGGATGTTGTCGTAGACGGTCAGCTCGCCGAGCAGGCTGTTGTGCTGAAACGTTCGAACAAGGCCCAAGCGGCTGACAACCGACGGCTTGAGGCCGGTGATGTCCCGGCCTGCAAACACGAGGCGGCCTGCGTGCGGCCTGTAGTAGCCGCTGACGAGGTTGAACGTAGTGCTCTTGCCTGCGCCATTCGGTCCGATCAGGCCGAGGATCTCGCCCTGGTGGATCGAGAAGCTGAGATTGGAAACGGCACGGACGCCGCCGAATGATCGCGACAGCCCGGTTGCATTCAAAAGCGAAGTGTCAGCCATCGACCGCCTCCCGTTGGCGCGATGTCTTCTCGGACCGCTGCATGGCCGGTCTTCTTGCTAGACGATCCATCAATCCGAGAATGCCGTTCGGCAGCGCGAGCATCGCGATCACGATCGCACCGCCAAACAGCAGATGCTCAAAATGCCCGAACGATATGACGTACTGGTTCAGGAGCGTCAGCGCGATGGCACCGACGATGGCACCCGTTACGTGCGCCTCACCGCCGATCTTCACGTAGGCCAGCGCGTAGACCGCCAGCAGAAAGCTGAAATCGCCGGGACTGATGACGCGATTGGCGTGCGCGAACAGTGCTCCTCCGATGCCTGCCGCGAACGATGCCAGTGCGAGGCACATGATCTTGATCTTCTGCACGTCGAGACCGACACTCTCGACCACGGCATCATTGTTCTGAATCGCTTTGAGCAGCTTTCCGAACGGGCCGCGCTCGAGCCAAAGCATCATGCCGACGAGAAGTGTGGTGGTCGCAACGACAAGCAGCGAATAGAAGGGATCGAGCCATCGCGGCGGGTAGATTCCGATCATGCCGGAATTGCCGCCGATGACATCGCTTTGCGTATAGATCAGGCGTACGACCTCGGTGAAGGCAAAGCTGATCAGCATGAAATAAGGACCCTTGGTCCGCAGCGTCACATATCCGAAAAGGACGCTGACCAACAGCGCACCGAGCCCGCCAAGCAGGATGGCCAATGCGAAGGGCCACTCATACCAGGCCGTTACGATTCCGGCCGCATATGCGCCAATGCCCCAGAATGCTGCGGTCGCGATGTTGAGCTCACCCGTCAGCATGACAAAGCGCAAGGCCACGGCCGCGAGAATATTGAGCGAGATCCAAAGCACGACCTTGAGCGTGTAGGCTTCGTGGCTGGCTGCCGCGAGCACGAGCAGCGCGCCGAGCGCCACGGCGCCGAGAATGTCCATCCACTTAGCGCTCGACATGGCCCATCAATCCTTGCGGACGTACGAGAAGGAAGATCATCACGAGCACGAACATGACGATCGTCGCCATGGTCAGATCGTAGAAGTATCCGAACAGGCTTTCGATGAAGGCAACGAGCAGCGCACCGAAGATTGCTCCGGGGATGCTGCCGAGCCCACCGATAATGATGATGATGAACGCCTTGATGAGATAGTCGCCGCCGATTGCGGGCTGGCTGACCGTTAACGGCGCGATGAGGGCACCGGCCAAGCCGGCCATGACCACGCCGATCAGCCATCCGTAGAATGAAATCCGTCGATAGCGAATGCCTTGCAGCATTGCCGCCTCGCGATCTTCCGCCACTGCACGCAGTGCCTTGCCGAGCTTCGTCTTCTGCAGCAGCATGTAGAGGATCGCGGTGAAGGCGACTGCAAGGCCGAGAACGAGCAAACGCTGTATCGTTATCCTGCCGCCCAGAATTGTAATGGTCCCCGGTACAATCGGCTCGATTGGTCGCGGCGTTGCGGTGAAGACCTCGACGAGGACGCCTTGCAAAAAGAGGATGAGACCGACGGACAGGATGAACGAGCCGACGAGATCACGCAAATAGCGTTCGAAGCCGATCCAGTATGTCAGCGTGCCGAGCACGATGACGGCGCCGGTCGCGGCCGTCAGGGCGATCAGGAAATCCGCCCAATGCGGCAGTCCGAGAGATGCCGCGAGAATCGGCATCAGCGAGGCTACGACCAATGCGGCCAGCGCAAAGAACTCCCCGTGCGCGAAGTTCACGATCTTCATGACGCCGAAAATAAGCGTGAGACCGAGAGCGAACAGAACGTAGACCGAGCCGATCTGCAGCGTATTGATGACGATCTGAGCGACGAGATCCATCGAAGGTCCGGAGCGATATCAATGAAAGCCTTCCAACGGCGAATTCCTTTCGCCATTGGAAGGAGACGATCGATCGCGAGCGAGCCTACTTTGCGAGCCGCTGTTTGAGCTCATCGGGCAGGATGCGCACGACTTCCACTGTCTTACCGTTCTGGATCTGCGTCACCACAATCGGGATCAAGAGCTGTTGCGGCGATCCGTAAACGGCCTTCGAGCCGAACGTGGATTTGCCGTAGGACGTTTCGAAGATCGTTTTCGGAAGAACCTCGGCAATCTTCTTGGTGTCGAGGCTGCCGGCGGCCTCGATACCTGCCTTTGCGGCCATCACGCCGTCGTATCCGCCCATGTGAATGACGTTGAGCGATTCTTTGAGGACTTTCTTGGCTTCTGCGTTGAGGTTTCGCTGAACCTCGGTGGCGGTCGGGCCATCGAAGTCCGCGGCGAGCCCCATGTATGTTCCATCCGCGGCGGCGCCGCCCGTGCGCACGAGCACATCGGATCCGGTTCCGGCTCCGATGACCTTGATGCCTTTCCAGCCTTGCACGTTGAGCTCTTTCAGCACCGTTCCGGCATTGGCCGGCGGCGTTCCGCCCAAGTCTACGATATCCGGCTTCTGTGCACCAATCTTCGTAGCGATGGGCTGGAACTCGGTGGTCGAGCGCTCGAAGAAGAGGCTATCGATCACCTTGATGCCGGCCGCTTCCCAGTATTTCTTGGAATCCTTGGCCGTATCCTGACCCGAGGCATCATTGGGATTGAGCAGCAGGACCGTTTTTGCTTCGGGGTGACGCTGCTTGACTGTCGCGTAAATCGGAGCGAGCACTTCATCGGGCGTATTGATGATCGTGAACGTCATCGGGAACTTCGGTCCCTTGACGCTACGCCCCCACGCCGACGTGAACATGAGAATTCCCTCACGCTCCGTGAGGGCCTGGATCGCCTTGGCGGGGGCCGTCCCGACGCTCTGCGTGATGATCCGCACGCCGTCGCGGCTGATGAGCGTCTCGGCCGTTTTCATGGCATCGCCGGCCGTATACTTATTGTCGACCGACCGCACCTCGACCTTGTAGGTCTTGTCGCCGACTTTTATGCCGCCTGTTTCGTTGATGCGCTTGGCCGCTTGCTGGGCTGCCCAGTCGGTGCCGATTCCCCAGGATGCCGCAGCCCCCGAGAGGGGGACGGACACGCCGAGAACAATCGTATCCTTCGGCTGCGCCACAGCGTTCCCAGCGGCGCCAGCCAAAATCAAGATGGACGCTATCGCGCCTCGCACTCGCTTCATGAAGCCGTCTCCTCCACACGGAATTGTTCCCGCGCAACCTCTCACATGCTAATGTGCGTGCGCTGATTTTGTCGGTCATCGTCGCATTCTGGCGGCTGCCACAATCACGAGGGTCCGACAGATTTTCTAACCGCCGTTCGATAGGACTAGCGTACCGTATTGCCGTCAGTCAACAGGGCGACCGGCGCAACGAAGTCCACGAGGACGGCTCATCGACAGGTGGACACCACAACGTGCCAGAAAAGGCTCTCCGACGCCGCAAATACAAGACCGTCACCAAGTCGATGCAATCGCGTCTGCTCATTCTCGATGCGGCCGCGCGCGTCTTCGGCCGCAAAGGATATAGCGAAACGTCGCTTAGAGAAATTGCGGAAGGTGCGGGCATGCAGGCCGGCAGCATCTATTATCATTTCGCGTCGAAGGACGAGATTTTCGACGAGGTCCTGTCGACGAGCATGAGAAACATTCACGAGAAAGTGGAGCGTGCCGTTCAGGCGCTCGGAAACGCGGCCAGCCATCGCCAAAGGATCGAGTGTGCCATGACTGCACATCTCGAGATGCTCCTGGAGGACAGCGACTACTACGGGGTGGCATGCCGACTGATTACGCAGGCGCCGGAGCCTCTGGCATCCCGTCACCGGGACTTTCGTCTGCAATACGGCAGGCTTTGGGATGGCTTCCTGAGAGACGCGCAAGAGGCCGGTGAAATCAGGAAAGACATCAAAATCGTTCCGCTTCGGATGTTGATCATCGGCGCGTTGAATTGGACCCTGGAATGGTTCGATATCGAGAGCCACCCGATCGAGGAGTTCGTCCGACAAGTGTCGATGACCGTATTCGATGGTGCCGCCGTTGCGACGACGGAGGCGGAGCCTCAGCGAGCGCGGGCGGGCGCTGCTCGGCGCAACGGGATGTCGTAGGCTTCCCGTGAAAACTCGGTTGGTGCTTCCGATGAGGCTCATCGGTGAGCTTGTTGGTGCTTGGCGGATCAGAAACGTCGGGAAAATAGCGGGCGCCGGTCCATTATGATTCCCGATTCGATGAGACGTTTCTCGAACTTTTTTTTGCGCGCCGTGCTAAATTGGCCCCCAAGCTTTGCCATTCCGGATGAGCCGCGCATCCGGATGCAGATGCACGCGTCTTTGATCCGCCGAGTGAAGAGATTGACATTCTTCACATGAGAATGAATTGGGAGCGCCCGCGCATCGACTGCGACAACATTGCTCGCGGGGGTGGGGGCTTGTCAGGATGATGATTTGCTGTTCTCTTTAGTTTGCATCCCGCAGAGCTTTGGTGCGGGTTTGATAATCGGCCCGAGTGCGGTGATCACTGCGGAAGGCCCACGAAGAACAACAAGTGTCTGTAGTTCACCTAGCCGATGAGGAAACACATGAAGGTGACGCGCCGCAAGGCACTCACAGGCGGTGCTGCGGTTGCAGCGGCCGCTGCTACAGGTGTCTTCAAGCCTGCAATCGCAGACTCCGGGCCGATCCAAGTCGGCTATCTCCCGGCATTCACCGGACCCAGCTCGTCGACGGGCATCGGTATCGGCCGGGGAACCGAGCTGGCGGTCAAGGAAATCAACGACGCCGGCGGCATCAAGGGTCGCAAGATCGAACTCGTGATGCGGGATACGCAGAGCGACCCCACCAAGGCGGTCAATGCTGCGGCGGAACTTACGCGCCGGCATAAGGTCAGCGTCATCTGGGGGCCGCTCAACTCCGGCGAAACCGCGGCCGTCATGGCGAATATTGCGCGCGACAAGGTTGCACACCTGCATCCGTGCTGGGTGGACACGCTGATCGACGTCAAGAAATACCCGTTGGCGTTCCGCAGCGCGCCCAGCAACCAGCAGATCGGCCACGCTGCCAATCATTATGTCGTCAACGTCGTGAAGGCGAAGAAGGTGGCGG
>Ga0182735_1002439_pt1 | contig 11260 bp, 10 predicted proteins | sample eDN5th30CKraftMG_FD_128524 | JGI IMG/M metagenome (GOLD analysis project Ga0182735, IMG submission 128524) | Enriched Miracle-Growth compost microbial communities from Emeryville, California, USA - eDNA 5th pass 30_C Kraft MG (version 2) (version 2) ... | reverse complement strand
GCCCCGCTCAAGCGCGCGAGGCTCGACTACATGGTGCAGAAGGCGACCGAAATGGGCTCGGCCCGGCTGCAACCGGTCATCACGCAGCATACGGTTGCCGAACGCGTGAATCTCGAGCGGATGCGCGCCAATGTGATCGAGGCGGCTGAACAGTGCGGCATCCTGCGCGTTCCGGAGGTGGCCGAGCCGATGCCGCTCAAGCGAGCGCTCGACACATGGGACACCGGCCGCACGCTGGTCTTTTGCGATGAGGATGCTCCCGTGCAGGACCCGATCGAGGCACTGAAAGAGGTCGAACCGGGACCGCTGGCGGTGCTGATCGGCCCCGAGGGCGGGTTCTCCGAGGACGAACGCGCTTTGTTGTGCCGGCACCCCCATGTCGTGCATTTGGCGCTCGGACCCCGCATCATGCGTGCGGATACCGCGGCGGTTGCAGCCCTGACGCTCGTCAATGCCGTGCTCGGCGACTGGCGCTGAAGGCAAAGATAGTGGATCGCATTTTCGGCCGTGAGAGCGGACGCCTGAATGAATCTAAGCTCAGGGACAAGAAAAGATCATCAGACCGGATGCGCGTCGAAGCCGCTGTCAAGGGCTTGTGCGGTCACGCGGCGGGCGCCATAAGTTGACGCTCTTCGAGCCGTGACGCGCCCATGCAGCGGCAGCATACCGTTCAATCGAGGTTAAAGCATGTCGACCCGTCAGGCCGGCTCCGCGGCCCCGCCCATCGGCTCTCGCGACGACCTCGTCGAGTGGTTCGCGGTCGGCTCCAAGCCGAAGTCCGCATGGCGGATCGGCACCGAGCACGAGAAGATTCCCTTCCGCACGGACGACCTGAATCCGGTCTCCTATGCGGGCCCGCGCGGCATCCGCGCGCTGATGGAGGAGTTGATCGGCCGGTACGGCTGGGAGCCGATCCACGAAGGCGATACCATCATTGCATTGAAGCGTCCGGAGGGCGAGGCAGCGGCAACCGTTTCCCTCGAGCCGGGCGGTCAGTTCGAGCTTTCCGGTGCCCCCCTCGCGGATCTCCACGCGGTCGATGCCGAGACCAGAAAGCACATCGAGGAAGTCACCGCGATCGGCAAGGATTTGCAGATCGGCTTCCTCGGCACCGGTTTCTCTCCGAAGTGGACCCTCGCCGAGACGCCGCGAATGCCGAAGCAGCGCTACGCCGTCATGACGCGCTACATGCCCAAAGTCGGCGCGCACGGCCTCGACATGATGTATCGGACGGCGACCATCCAGGTGAACCTCGATTTCGCGAGCGAGGCCGACATGGTCAAGAAGCTGCGCGTCTCGCTGGCGCTGCAGCCCATAGCCACGGCGCTGTTCGCTTCATCGCCCTTCAAGGAAGGGAAGCCCTCCGGTTTTCTGTCGCTCAGGAGTGAAGTCTGGCGTGACACGGACCGCGCCCGCACCGGGCTTCTGCCCTTCGTATTCGAAAACGGCATGAGCTTCGAACGCTACGTCAGGTACGCACTCGATGTGCCGATGTATTTCATCTATCGCAATGGCGAATATATCGACGTCGCCGGCGCCTCCTTCCGCGATTTCCTCGTCGGGAAACTGGCAGAAAAGCTCGGCCGGCCCGAGCTCAAGGGCATCGAGCCTACGATCGACGACTGGTCGGACCACATCACGACGATCTTCCCCGAGGTCCGAATGAAACGCTTTCTCGAGATGCGTGGCGCGGACGCCGGGCTCACGGCCCAGATCGCAGGATTGCCGGCGCTTTGGGTGGGGCTCCTCTACGACCAGACCGCGCTCGATGCGGCATGGGACGTCGTGAAGGGCTGGAGCGCCGAGGAGCGCGAGGCGCTGCGCACCGATGTCCCGCGCACTGCCCTCTCGACGCGCTTCCGACGCATGAAACTCCTGGATATCGCCCGCGAGGTCGTTGCGATTGCCGGAGAGGGTTTGAGGCTGCGAGACATCAGGAACGACAAAGGCGAGGACGAACGCATCCATCTGCAATGCGCGGAGGCCGTCGTCGACAGCGGCCGCACCACGGCGGAAGTGATGCTCGAGGCTTTCGAGGGGCGTTGGGGCAAGCGGATTGATCCTCTGTTCCGCGAGATCGTCTTCTAATCGCCGGCCAAACTCGTACTTATCTCATTCCGCCGCTCTTGCGTTCGGTCTCGACGCCGACGCAGCGCACGCTATAAGAGCGGCCGAGAAGATCTCCCCCGGAGGCGGCATCGATGGCAGGCAAAGAGCTGGTGGAAAGCCCGAAAGCGAACGGAGACGCGCAGACCAAGGCGCGCATCCTGGCGGAGGCTTTACCCCATCTCATCCGATACGACGACGAAATCGTCGTTGTGAAGTTCGGAGGCAACGCCATGGTCGATCAGGCGCTTGCCGACGCCTTCGCGAAGGACATCGCCTACCTGAAGCTTTCGGGCGTCAATCCTGTCGTCGTGCACGGCGGCGGGCCGCAGATCGGCTCGATGCTGAAGCGGCTCGACATCAAATCCGACTTCGTGCACGGCCTGCGCGTCACGGATGCCGCCACCGTCGAGGTCGTCGAGATGGTGCTTGCCGGCTCGATCAACAAAGGCATCGTCTCGGCGATCAATCGCCAGGGCGGCAAGGCGGTCGGCCTCTCCGGAAAGGATGCCAACTTGCTCCTCGCCAAGAAGGTCACCGAGATGCCGGATCCCGAGACCAACGAGATCAAGGCGGTCGACCTCGGCTTCGTAGGCGATCCGGTGAAAGTGAACCCTGAGATCATCGAGGTCATCTCGCGCTCCGACCTGATCCCGGTTATCGCGCCGGTGGCAGCATCTGCCGACGGCCAGACGCTGAACGTCAACGCCGATACGTTCGCCTCCGCTCTCGCGGGGGCGCTGAAGGCGAAGCGCCTTCTGCTGCTCACCGATGTGCCAGGCGTGCTCGACAAGGATAAGAAGCTGATCGAGGACCTGACGGTGGACGAGGCACGCGGACTGATCCGTAACGGCACCATCACCGGCGGCATGATCCCGAAGGTCGAGGGCTGCATCGAAGTGGTGGAAGCCGGCGTCGAGGCCGTCGTCATCATCGACGGCCGCGTGCCGCACTGCGTGCTTCTCGAGCTTTTCACCGAGCACGGCGTGGGCACTATCGTTCGAGCGTCGCGGGAATAGCGAAAAGCAGAGGCGGCGCGAAGTGCGTGATGACCCCTCCCCTCCCCGCGAGGGGGAGGGGAATGGGCTGCGGGCCCTGAGCAGTCCCTGCGCCACGCCAATGTACCGGAACGATCACGCCGGCTCTGTGTCGCGGGTAGCCCACATCTCCTTGAACGCCGGACGCGCCTGGCAGGCGGCGAGCCATTTCCTGACGTTCGGAGCGGCCTCGAACAATTGCGATGCGGCAGACGCATAACGTACGCATTCGGCGACATTGATGTCCGCCACCGTGAACCGGCCGCCGACGAGATAGCCCGTCTTGGCCAACGCCGCATCGAGGACGGCGAAAGGCGTCTTCAACGCGTCGATCGCAGCAGTCGCACCTTTCGGATCGCGCATCACATCCAGCGCCCGACCTTCGATCTCGGTGATCGCCCAGATCGACCACATCGTCATCTGGCCGTCTTCGACGAGGTCGGCAGGCGCAAGCGGACCACCGTGCTTCTTGGCGAGATAAAGGTTGATCGCCAGGGATTCGAACAGCACCAACCCGTCGTCGTCGATAACTGGAACATGGCCATTCGGGTTGATCTTGAGAAATTCCTCGCTGCGCGTGTGTTGCGGGGCGGCGTGTGGGCGGTAAGGTTGCGTCACGGGGACGTGCTTGAATGGTATACCGAGCTCCTTCGCCAGCCAGATGTTGCGAGTGGCGCGACTGCGATAGACGCCGTAAATGGTGAGCATGGAGTTGTCCCCGATAGGTTGCCGATAGAATGAATTACCCGCATCCCACCATGGCGGAGCGGATCATGGCAAGCGGCACGGCGAATGAGGGAGAGTACAGGGGATGAGCGCGTGACCAGCCAACAGCGCCCGCGGCACGTGCGCGGTTTCGACCAGACGCGCATCTGGATATTCGATCTCGACAACACGCTCTATCCGGCCGAGTGCAATCTTTTCGCGCAGGTCGACCAGAAGATGGCCGAGTACATCCAGCGCTATCTTGGCGTGCCGTTCGCCTACGCCAGGCATCTGCAGAAAAGCTACTATCGCCAGTTCGGTACCACGCTTGCCGGCATGATGCGGGTGCACAACATGGACCCGAGCGAGTTCCTGGACTTCGTGCACGACATCGACCTGTCGGGCGTGCCCGAGCACCCGGAGTTGCGCCAGGCGATCGCGCGGCTACCGGGGCGCAAGCTCATTTTCACGGCGGGATCGCACCGACATGCCGAGCGCGTAGCAACGAAACTCGGCGTGCTCGACCTGTTCGAGGACATCATCGACATCGTCGATGCCGGATTCATTCCGAAGGAGAAGCGGGAAGCCTACGACCGCCTCCTTGCCTCCCACGACGTGCTTCCGATCGAGGCGGCCATGTTCGAGGACATGCCCCACAATCTGGAGCCGCCACACGACCTTGGCATGACGACCTGCCTCGTGCACTCGAGCTACATCGATCATCCGATCCAGCTCAAGATCCGGGAATGGACCGAACCTCCGGCCCACGTGCATCACATGACGCAAAATCTCGCTGAATTTCTCGGAGGGCTCGGCGCAAGTCCAACCAAAGAGTGATGCCGTCGACGAACCTACGGCGATGTGGGCGATCATCGGCACGCGTGCCAGCGGCCACGATCGAAATGGAAATGGTTCTTGTGTGCGCCGTTGTAGGCGGGGCCGATCGCCACGCGGAAATAGCGGCAAGAGCCCTTGTGGATCTCACTCAGAAAGCGACCCGCCGGCGTATCCTGGCCCCAGTCGGTGAGGACCGTGATGCGGCGTCCGTCAGCCAGTCGAAAGGCGCTCACGTCCAAGGCGTTCGCTGACGCGTGTTCGCTCGGATGCTTGGCGAACGCGGGACTGCCGCGGATGTTGCGGCACGCGTAGCTTCCAAGATGCTCGACGACCGTCACGCGGCTGCCAAGCATAGCGTTCGCAGCCGGTTGCACGATGTGCTCCATCCACATCGCCAATGCCGCTGCCATCTGACACGTGATGGGGTTTACCGAAAGGCGCGCGCCGGCCGTCTTCGTCACGTGCACCGCCGTCGTCCACCCGCAGCCGGTTTGGGGTGATTCGTCAGGCACGGCACGGGCCTCGATATACGGGGCTTTGAGCACGCGTCGGCAGAGCGCGGGATCGTCATGAAGGTCGGCGATCCGTCGATCCAGCAGCCAGCCGTCAGGCTCGGCCAAATCCAGCGGCCAGAAGTCCGAGACATGCGGCAAACGGCTGGCGACTTGCCAGCCGACCGCGATCGTTGCGAGCATCAGCGCGAACAGCAGCAACGCCAAGCCAATTGCAGCCACGCGCGCTAAGGCACCCCTCGTCGGCGTCACGCTCCCGACTGGCCTGTGCGAGCTTGACCCGGCGCGTCCTCGGCCGACCCGTGACGCGGCCCCTCACCGGGTGTGCCGCTCGCGGTCGCAGATCGCTCGCCGGTGGTCGGGCGATGAATACGCACGCGCTTGATACGCCGAGGATCGGCATCCAGGACCTCGAGCTCGATACCACTCTCGTGCAGCACCCGCTCGCCCTTCTCCGGGACACGCCCAAAACGCGAGACGACAAGGCCTCCGACCGTATCGATCTCGCCTTCGTCGTCCGGAAGCAAGAGCTTCATGCCGAGGTGGGCCTCGAGATCGGCGACCGGTGTCCGGGCCTGAGCCACGAGACCGTGCCTGGCATCCTCGGTGATGCTGGCGGCTTCCTCGACATCGTATTCGTCCTCGATGTCACCGACGACCTGCTCCACCAGATCCTCGATGGTAACGAGACCATCGGTGCCACCGTACTCGTCCACGACAAGCGCAATGTGCCGGCGCGTACTCTGCATGCGAATGAGGAGATTCACGACCGGCATGGACGGCGGCACGTTGAGCACCGGGCGCAATACGCCAGCGGTGCGGATCGGCCGCGCCAGGTCGCCCGAGCGCCCGGTAGAGGCGTGTTGACCCTCCGCGGGCGATCTTGCCGCAGCGTCATTCACGGTGCGCGACGGATCGCCTTCGCTCAAATAGCGAAGCAGATCCTTGACGTGCACCATGCCACGCGGATCGTCGAGCGTGCCGTGGTAGACGGGGATGCGGGAGACGCCGGCCTCGTTGAAGAGGCGCATGAGATCGGCGACGGAGGCCTCCTCCTCGATAGCGATGATATCGGCGCGCGGGACCATCACGTCCTCGACGCAAAGGCCGCCGAAGCGCAGCAGCCGCAAGAGCATGTCCCGCTCGGTGGCGGAGAACGTGGTGTCGCCTTCGGCGTCGGTGCGAACCGCTTCCTCCAGCGTCTCACGCAGGGTTTGCTGAGCGCCCAGACCAAGTCGTGCCCGCAAGGCGGCCAGCCAACCTGGTCCGCTGGGACTTCGAGCATCTCCATTCTGGCCGCTGTGGCCATTCTCGGATGCGCTTGGAGAGGTCGCATCGTGCGAGTTTGCCATTATCTGCCGCTCACTCGTTGCTGCGATAGGGATCGGGAACGCCGAGCACGGCAAGGAGTCGCGTCTCGAGCGCTTCCATGCGGTCGGCCTCGGCATCGGACTCGTGGTCGTGGCCGAGCAGGTGCAGCAGCCCGTGCACGACGAGGTGCTGCACGTGATGGGACACGGGAATACCGAGGTCTCGAGCTTCGGCCGCCACCGTCTCGGCAGCGAGCACGACGTCGCCCAAAGGCAGAGGTTCATGCCGTCCGAGCACACCCGGCGGCGGCGCTTGGGCAGGAAATGAGAGCACGTTCGTCGGCTTGTCTTTGCGGCGAAACTGCGCGTTGAGGGTGCGCACGTCGGAGTCGGTCGCGAACGCGACGCAGGCGGAGGCCGGCCGACGAAGCAGGCTTTGCAGCTCCGGCGCCGTTTCCAGCGCTGCCCCGGCCTGCGCGACCAGAGCCTCCAGAGCTTCCGCAGCCGGCCAGTTGCCGCCCTCGATCACGACCTCTAGTGCCAAACGTTGAGGAGGCTCGCTTTCACGCCCGTCGTCGACAGTCGTTGGGCCTATGTCGCCCGGAGTATCCATCGGGTCTAAGAAATACCTTTCACTCGCTCTTCGGACCAGCGCGCTCGGCGCGATCGTAGGCTTCGACGATACGGGCGACCAGATCGCGACGGACCACGTCGGCCGACGTGAACCGGATCGCCTCGATGCCCTTCACGCCTTCCAAAAGCCGTACGGCCTCGCCGAGCCCCGACTCCTGCCCTCGTGGCAGGTCGATCTGGCTTGGGTCGCCCGTGATTGCCATCTTCGAGCCTTCGCCGATCCGCGTCAGAAACATCTTCATCTGCATGCTGGACGTATTCTGAGCCTCATCCAGTATGACGAACGCGTGCGACAGCGTACGGCCGCGCATGAACGCCAACGGCGCCACCTCTATGATCCCCGAAGCAAGGTCCTTCTCGACCTTCTCGGGCGGCAGCACGTCCTTCAGAGCATCGTAAAGCGGCCGGAGATAGGGGTCCACCTTCTCCTTCATGTCACCTGGCAGAAAGCCCAGGCGCTCGCCGGCTTCGACGGCCGGGCGCGACAGAATGATGCGCTCCACCAAACCGCGCTCGAGGCATGCTGCCGCAAACGCGACTGCGAGATAGGTCTTGCCCGTCCCCGCCGGACCGATTCCGAAAACGAGATCGAACCGTTCGAGCGCGCGCAGGTAGGCGCTCTGCATCGGGGTGCGCGCGGTAACGATGCGCCGGCGGGTCCGAATTTGCGCCATGCCCTCAGCCCTCGGAGAGCCCGAGCGCGCATGACGGATGAGACCGTCGATGTCTCCCGTTCCGATCGTCTCGCCCTTGGCCACGCGATCGTAGAGCGCGAGCAGCACCTCGCGGGCGGTCTCGGCTCCCGCCTTGGGACCGGTGAGCGTGATGACGTTCCCCTTCGCATGAGCGGTGACGCCAAGCTGGCTCTCGATGCGTGCAAGATGGGAATCGTACTCGCCCAATACCCGCGGCAGCAGGCGGTTGTCTTCAAGAGTCACGACGACGCGATGCTGGTCGTCGGTGGCCTTAGGTGGCCTGGATGTCCCCGATGGGAACGATCCGCGAGCCTCTGTCAATCGTGCTCTCCTCCGAAGTGCATACGAGAACCCTAGTGTATCGATTCCGAAGTTCGTCATCGCTTGCAGCAGGCTCCGAACGAACTTCGGAATCGATCAACACACTAGCAAGCTACTGTTTTTCATGTGGTTTTCGGATTTTAGGCTCGTTTCTGCGCTCGCAGCTAAGGATGCAGCGAACTTCAAATCCACCCACGCTAGCAAGGCTATCACCGATCGCCTCCGCGCGCGCGACAGAATTTTCGGGAAGACATCGCCCCAACCCGGGTTAGGGGCTTTTAATGACGCCAGCGAGACTGTTCGGCCCGGCAGAGATGATCGTCGTCGGCACGATGCGGCCGAGCCATGCCTCGCTCGCCTCGGCGTGCACCGGCTGTAGATAAGGCGAGCGACCGACGAGTTGACCTGGCTTACGGCCCGATCGTTCGAACAAGACCGGAACCGTTCGGCCCACGAGACCCGTCGCGAAGGACGATTGCTGCTCGTCGAGCAGGGCCTGCAGCCGCTGCAGCCGTGCCGATTTCACTGCATCGGGAAGCTGGCCGTCCATGGTCGAGGCCGGCGTCCCCGGTCGCGGGCTGTATTTGAACGAGAAGGCCTGGGCGAAACCCACGTCCCGGACGATGTCGAGGGTGGCCTCGAACTCCGCGTCGGTCTCCCCGGGGAAACCGACGATGATATCGGTAGACAGAGCAAGGTCCGGCCGTGCCTCACGCAAGCGGTGCACCAGCGCCAGATACTCCGCGCCCGTGTGCTTGCGGTTCATCGCCGCCAGGATGCGGTCGGCACCCGCTTGAAACGGCAGGTGCAGGTAGGGCATCAGCTTCGGTTCGCTCGCATGCGCGTCGATCAGATCGTCGGTCATATCGCGCGGATGAGACGTGACATAACGCAGCCGCTCCAGCCCGTCGATCGCAGCAAGATGTCCGATGAGGCGCGCAAGCGACCACGCTTTCCCGTCCGGCCCCTCGCCATGATAGCCATTGACGTTCTGGCCCAGAAGCGTGATTTCCCGCACGCCCTGGGCAACCAATTGTCGGGCCTCCTCGAGCAACCGCATGACCGGGCGCGAAACCTCGGCACCGCGTGTGTAGGGAACGACGCAAAACGTGCAGAACTTGTCGCAACCCTCCTGCACGGTGAGGAACGCCGTCGGCTGCCGGCGGACCTTGGGGGCCCGCGCCGGCAAATGATCGAACTTGTCCTCCTCGGGGAATTCCGTCTCGACAAGGCCGCGCTCTCCGGAGCGCACACGCGAAACGAGACCTGGCAGGCGATGGTAGCTCTGCGGACCGATCACCAGGTCGACAACCGGAGCACGACGAACGATCTCGGCCCCTTCCGCCTGGGCCACACAGCCGGCAACGGCGACCATCGTCGTGCGGCCTTCGCGCTCGCGCCGCAGCTTGATCGCCCGAATGCGGCCGAGTTCCGAGTAGACTTTCTCTGCGGCCTTCTCGCGGATGTGACATGTATTGAGAATGACGAGATCGGCATCATCCGCCGAATCGGAAGCGATGTAGCCCTCAACGCCCAGCGCCTCGCTCATGCGCTCGCTGTCATAGACGTTCATCTGGCATCCGAACGTCTTGACATGAACACGGCGGGGGCCACGCTCAGCCCCCTGATCCGGTGAAGCCGGCTCAATAGAAGGCGCGCCGTTCAATTTCAGAATGTCGCCGTCATTGCTCATCAGTCCACCCACTCCTGATGACGCCGCCGCTGAAATTACGACATCGCTCTCAAGCACTTCGTGAAATCTACGTGACAGAATGGTGCAGCGCAACAAGTCTGCGCACGATCGGATGACAGAGCGTAAATATGTCTGTGGATCGACAGTAGATAACAAGCGTCAGCGGAACCAAATCGCTATTCCCAGCAATGCGATAGCAAATATCCAAGCGCCTGCGATCTGCCCCGTAACCTGCACGATCCGGAATCGGGCGAGCGCTACTCTTGGAACGGCGATCACCAGTAAGACCGCAAGGACCGCCGATGCGACCGCCGCGACGGCCTCGAGCCTTCCCGAAAAACCGGGATGCTCGGGCGGCACGGCAAGGCCAACGACAACCGACACGGCAACAGCCGGCACGAACAGCACGGAAGGAGCAGTTGAACGTCCGAGCGCCGCTACAATTCCCAGGAGCAGGGCAAGGAGCAACGGTAGCCGCCAAAGCCCGGGGACGAGCACGGCCGATGGTTGCAGCATCACACCGGCGCAGGCGCCGACAAGGACGATGACACACACGAAAAGAAGCCCGCGCCAGCTTTCGGCGGCGCCGGTCACGAGTGCCAGACCGACCATGACAAGCGCGGTTTCGACAGCGACGAAGGGATGCAACAGGAGGGAGGCAAATCCCGTTACGCCGGGAATGATCTCATGTGCTTCCGCCATTCCGGCCAGCAACCCGAGCAAGACCGCTGGCGCTACCGGCAGAGCACGTGAGGGGTAGCGCGGGCGGCCGACACTCCCCATCCGATCCCACTCAGCCAATCGTTTCGGGGGCGTGCCCATGAAGGGCGGCCTCCCATACCGTCAGCGCTTGTCGCGTGGCGGCGACATCGTGGACCCGCAGGATGCTGACGCCTTGCATTGCCCCGGACAGTGCAGCAGCGATGGAGCCGGGCACTCGCTCTGACGGAGCGGCCGCGCCGGTCAGCCGCCCGATCGTGCTTTTACGCGACGCACCGAGCATGATCGGCACGCCGAGGCCATGCAAAATCGAGAGACCGGCCAAAAGCTCGAGATTGTGTCCGAGCGTCTTGCCGAAACCAATGCCGGGATCCACGACGATTCGGTGCTTCGGAATGCCGGCCTCGAGGCAGGCTTTCACGCGGGCGGAGAGGGTGTCGAAGACGTCGAGCAGAACGTTGTCGTAGCGCGGGTCTTGCTGCATCGTTTTGGGATCGCCGCGCGAGTGCATGAGGATCACCGGCAATCCCGTCTCGGCCGCAGCTCCCAGGCTCTCCGGATCGAACTCCAAAGCCGAGACGTCGTTGATGAGATGCGCGCCTGCCGCAGCGGCCTTTCGCATCACTTCCGGCTTCCGCGTATCGATCGAAATCCTCGCGGAAACCCGGCCGGCCAGTCCCTCGACAACCGG
>Ga0182735_1002437_pt1 | contig 11264 bp, 7 predicted proteins | sample eDN5th30CKraftMG_FD_128524 | JGI IMG/M metagenome (GOLD analysis project Ga0182735, IMG submission 128524) | Enriched Miracle-Growth compost microbial communities from Emeryville, California, USA - eDNA 5th pass 30_C Kraft MG (version 2) (version 2) ... | reverse complement strand
CGTGGTGCGTGTCGCGCCAGCTCTGGTGGGGACACCAGATTCCGGCATGGTACGGGCCTGACGGCAAGGTTTTCGTCGAGGAAAGCGAGGACGAAGCGGTCGCCAAGGCGCTGGCCTATTACATCGAGACGGGCGCCATCACCACCGAGCAGGCAAACGCGATGGCGGTCGATCCTGCGAAACGCGCGCCGTTCCTGATCCGCGACGAGGACGTCCTCGACACCTGGTTTTCTTCGGCATTGTGGCCGTTCTCCACGCTCGGCTGGCCGGAGAATACGCCGGAAGTCGGCCGCTATTATCCGACCAATGCGCTCGTCACCGGCTTCGACATCATCTTCTTCTGGGTCGCACGCATGATGATGATGGGGCTGCACTTCATGAAGGAGGTGCCGTTCCACACCGTCTACATCCACGCGCTCGTCCGCGACGAGAAGGGCGCCAAGATGTCGAAGTCGAAAGGCAACGTCATCGACCCGCTCGGCATCATCGACGATTACGGCGCCGATGCGCTGCGCTTCACGCTTGCCTCGATGGCGGCGCAGGGCCGCGACATCAAGCTCTCGACACAGCGCGTCGAGGGTGAGCGCAACTTCGCCACCAAGCTATGGAACGCCACCCGCTTCGCCGAGATGAACGGCTGTGTGTCGGCGTCCGGTTTTGATCCTCGGTCGGCCCGGGAAGTGCTCAATCGCTGGATCGTCCACGAAACCGCGCGGGCATCGCGCGAGGTCACGGCGGCGATCGAGGCTTACCGCTTCAACGAAGCGGCGCTCGCGGTGCGCGCCTTCGTCTGGAACAAGTTCTGCGACTGGTATCTGGAATTGGCGAAACCCGTGCTGCTGGGCCCCGACGGCGCCGCCAAGACCGAGACGCGCGCCACGGTGGCGTGGGCGCGCGACGAGATTCTCAAGCTATTGCACCCGTTCATGCCGTTCATCACCGAGGAATTGTGGGCGGTGACCGCAGGCGGGAACCCGCGTGGGCAACTGCTCGCGCTGACGCCGTGGCCCGATTACGCAAATTTGAACGACGCCGCCGCCGAGGCTGAAATCGGCTGGGTGATCGATCTGGTGACGGCGGTACGCTCCATCCGTTCGGAAATGAACATCCCGCCGGCGACGCAACTCCCGCTGGTGCTTGCCGGCGCCTCGGAGGCGACGAAAGCGCGCGCCGGACGCTGGAAGGAATTCGTGCAACGGCTGGCGCGGCTTGGCGAAATCTCGTTCGCGGAGCATGCGCCGGAAGGTGCCGTTCAGTTGCTCGTGCGCGGCGAGGTTGCGGCGCTGCCGCTCAAGGGGGTCATCGACATCGCGGCCGAGCGTGCCCGCCTGACCCGGGAAATGGGCAAGGCGGAGGCCGATATCGCGCGTGTCGATGCCAAGCTCGGCAATGCCGATTTCATGCGCCGTGCACCCGAAGAGGTCGTTGACGGCGAGCGGGAAAAACGCCAAGAGGCCACCGCGCGCCGCGCCAAAATCCTGGAGGCGCTGGAAACCCTGAAGGGAGCGGTTTGAGGGGTGGGCGTGGGGTGCGCCCGGCTTTTTTTGAAAATTGATTTCATCTTGGGGGCTCAATGACCGGTTCGATCATCACCGGTGGCGAGGGGGCGGCAGGAGGGGTGCCGCAGCCCGACGTCGTTCTGCTGGCGGACGCGTATCGGCGCTGGAGCGAGAGCAAAGGCAAGGATATCGACTGCTGGCAGGAGATTGCCGCCGAGGAATTCAAGTTCGGCTCGTTGTCCGCCGGCGCGGCCCATCTTGCCAATCTCAATGGCGGCGGCCGCGAGGCGCTGCGGGCTTTCTTCGAGAATATCTACAGATACTGGAACCTGGTCAGCTTCAGGGCCGACGAGTTCATCGTCGCGAACGGCTCCATCGTGCTGCGCGGCCGCGTCGTCTGGCAGAACAGGCGGACGGGCAAGGTTTTTTCTTCCGCCAAGATGGATTACTGGCATTTCCATGACGGCAAGGCCGTGGAATTCTTCGAGGTCTGCGATACCGCCGGCATCCAGGCGGCGGCGTCGGACTGATCGGGGGTGGGACAGCGACAATGCGGATTTTCCTTGCAGGTGCGACAGGCGTTATCGGCGAGCCCTTGGTCCGCCTGCTGGTCGCCGCCGGTCATGAAGTGACCGGCACGACGCGGTCGGCGGAAAAGGCCGCCGGTCTCGCGACGGCCGGCGCCACGCCGATAGTGGTCGATATTTTCGATGCAGAGGCGGTGAAGGCGGCGATGGTCGCGGCGCGGCCGGAAGCCGTCATCCATCAATTGACCGATCTGCCCGACAGCGCCGATCCCCAGGTGATTTCCGCGTCGCTGGAGGCCAATGCGCGCATCCGCATCGAGGGCACTTACAACCTCATCGTGGGCGCGAAGGCGGCTGGCGCGAAGCGGTTCATCGCCCAGAGCATCGCCTTTCTGTATACCGGCGACCGGCGCCCCTACACGGAGGACGATCCGATCAAGCCGGCTACGGACGTTTCGGCGCGCGGCGTACACGCGCTCGAAGGCGCGGTGCGGGACACGCCGGGGATCGACGGCGTCGTGCTGCGTTACGCCAGGCTCTACGGTCCGGGGACCTGGAACGAGAAGACCGGTGACCGCAAGCCGGACGGCACCGGCTATATCCACGTCGATGCAGCCGCGCAGGCCGCCGTGCTGGCGCTGACGAAGGGCCGCGGCGTCTACAACATCGCGGAGGATGACGGAGAATTCGCCGTCGGCCGGGCGCGCCGCGACCTGGGCTTCGATCCCGCGTTCCGCCTCAAGGCCTGAACGGTTTCGAGACGAACGGCGAGCCCTTGAGGCCGTAGCGCCAGGGCAGGTCGACCGCCTTGCTGATGCCGATCCGCGGACCGGTGACGATCTCCACCGGCCGGCTGCGCGCGTAAAGCGCGAATGGCGGCGCATCGAGCGCCATGCCGTTGAGCGCGTGCGTGACGCCGAGCGCCTTTCCCACCTTGCCGGGTCCGGAGCAGAGGTTGCGGGGCTCCGGCGTGCCGCGCCGCCGCTGCATCCTGGATATCCCTTCGGACGGCTCCAGCGCACGGATCAGGATGGCGCTCGCGCTGCCGGCCGGCTCGCAAACGAAGTTCAGGCACCAGTGGATGCCGTAGGAACGATAGACATAGGCGACGCCGGCGGGGCCGAACATCACGGCGTTACGCTGGGTTTTTCCGACATAGCTGTGCGCCGCCGGATCCGTGTGGTGATAGGTCTCGATCTCGACGATTGTCCCGCCGACGCCGTCGATCAGCAAGGTCGCGCCGATCAGTTCCGGCGCGACCTCGTGGACGCTCCGGTTGAAAAAGTTCTTGCGAAGAAGGCGTGGCATTCCGGGGAGCGAAGCGCGGGGTTTTGGCGGCAAAGGAGTGGTTAACTCAATCGCACACCTGTGTCATTGCAGCAACAGTTCAGCAAGATTTGCCCGCTACGCCGATCTGCCCGGGCAACGCCGCTTTTCCGCCACAGCGCTCCGTGATTTCGATAGCGTCTAATCTGTCGTCCCGGCCCGTTGCGGGCGAGACCGATCGGGCCGGAGCCAAGAAACGTAAATGGACGCCGAGTCGCCGCTCAAATCCAGACTTCCGAGCCGTCACGTCACGGAAGGTCCGGAGCGTGCTCCCCACCGTTCCTATTATTACGCCATGGGGCTGACGACCGCGCAGATCCATCAGCCGTTCGTCGGCGTGGCTTCCTGCTGGAACGAGGCTGCCCCCTGCAACATCGCGCTGATGCGTCAGGCGCAGGCGGTCAAAAAGGGCGTCGCCGCGGCCAATGGCACTCCGCGCGAATTCTGCACCATCACCGTAACCGACGGCATCGCCATGGGGCATGGCGGCATGAAGGCGTCGCTGCCGTCGCGCGAGGTGATCGCGGATTCGGTCGAACTCACCATACGCGGCCATTCCTACGACGCGCTTGTCGGCCTTGCCGGCTGCGACAAGTCGCTGCCGGGCATGATGATGGCGATGTGCCGCCTCAACGTGCCGTCGATCTTCATCTACGGCGGGTCGATCCTGCCCGGTAATTTCCGCGGCCAGGTCGTGACCGTGCAGGACATGTTCGAGGCGGTCGGCAAGCATTCCGTCGGCATGCTCTCGGACGAGGACCTCGACGAACTCGAGCAGGTCGCTTGTCCCTCGGCCGGCGCCTGCGGCGCGCAATTCACCGCCAACACCATGGCGACGGTTTCCGAGGCCATCGGTCTCGCGCTGCCTTATTCGGCCGGGGCTCCGGCCCCGTACGAGATTCGCGACAGGTTCTGCATGACCGCGGGCGAGCAGATCATGGAACTGATCAAGCTCAACCTCCGTCCGCGCGACATCGTGACCCGGAAATCCCTCGAGAACGCGGCGGCGGTGGTGTCTGCTTCCGGCGGTTCGACCAATGCTGCGCTGCATCTGCCGGCGATCGCCCATGAGTGCGGCATCAAGTTCGACCTTTTCGACGTCGCCGAGGTCTTCAAAAGGACACCGTATATCGCAGATTTGAAACCGGGCGGCCGTTATGTCGCCAAGGATATGTTCGAGGTTGGCGGCATTCCGTTGCTGATGAAGACGCTGCTCGAGCACGGTTACATGCACGGCGACTGCATGACGGTCACCGGCCGTACGATGGCCGAGAACATGAGATCGGTGAAGTGGAACGACAAGCAGGACGTCGTGCGGCCGGCCAACAAGCCGCTGCTGCCGAACGGCGGTGTTGTCGGTCTCAAGGGCAATATCGCGCCGGAAGGTGCGATCGTGAAGGTTGCCGGGATGGAGAAGGTCCAGTTCTCCGGTCCGGCACGCTGCTTTGACGGCGAGGAAGCCTGTTTCGACGCCGTGAAGAACCGGAAGTACAAGGAAGGCGACGTGCTCGTGATCCGCTACGAGGGCCCCAAGGGCGGCCCCGGGATGCGCGAGATGCTCGCGACCACGGCGGCGCTGTACGGGCAGGGGATGGGCGGCAAGGTCGCGCTCATCACCGATGGCCGGTTTTCCGGCGCCACGCGCGGATTTTGCATCGGTCATGTCGGTCCGGAAGCGGCGGTCGGCGGGCCGATCGCCCTTCTCAAGGACGGCGACATCATCACCATCGATGCCGACAAGGGCACGATGGACGTCAATGTTTCGGATGCGGAGTTCGACCGGCGTCGCGCGGAATGGAAGCCGCGCGCTTCGGAGGTCGTTTCGGGTGCGATCTGGAAATATGCCCAGCAGGTCGGGAGCGCGCGCGACGGCGCCGTCACCCACCCCGGCGGGGCGGTGGAAAAGACGACGTATGCGGATATTTGAGCGCGTGGCATCGGCGTGTGTTGTATCCCTGGGGCTGCTCGTCCCGGCATATGCGTTTGACGGCGCGGCGACCACGTCGGTGGCGCCAGCGGTCAGCGTCGACATGATTCCCCGCGGCGATGTGGCGGCTCCCTCGTTGTCGGTCCCGGCGCCGGCGTTGGCCCCGGCCGACCCCGGTCTCGGGACACCCTCCCTGGGCGGTCCGACCCTGGCGCCCGCGATCGGCATTCCGCGCCCGCGCATCGATCTCACCCGCAAGCCGACGCCGATGGAGGCGTTCCGCGCCGGTACCCAGGCGCTGCGCGCCGGCGACATCAAAGGCGGCGTCTCCGCCCTGGAATATGCTGCGGCCAATGGCCACGCCGTCGCTCAGTGGAAGCTCGGCCGGATGTATTCGGAGGGCGATGGCGTCTCCCGCGACGATCTGCGCGCCTTCGAGTATTTCCGCGATGTGGCCGACGCCCATGCTGACGACATGCCCGGCACGATGCAGTCGCGTTTCGTCGCCAGCGCTTTCGTGGCGCTCGGCCAGTACTATCTCTCCGGCATCCCCAAATCCTCGATCAAGGCGGACCCGGAACGGGCGCGCGAGATGTTCAATTACGCGGCGTCCTACTTCGGGGACGCCGACGCGCAGTTCTATCTCGGCCGGATGTATTACGAGGGGGCAGGCGGCCCGAAGGACCCCCGGCAGGCGGCGCGCTGGCTCGGTCTGGCCGCCAACAAGGGGCAGCACGAAGCGCAGGCCCTGCTTGGCGGCATGCTGTTCAAGGGCGACGTGGTGCCGCGCCAGGCGGCGCGGGGGCTGATGCTGCTGACGCTCGCGAGCGATGCGGCGCTCAAGCAGGAAAAATGGATTCACGACCTGCACGATTCCGCCTTCAAGCAGGCGACCGACGAGGAGCGCCAGCGCGCACTGCAGTTCCTCGAACGGCGGCTCAACGGCCGCTGATCCCGCCGGCGGCGCGGTCCGCTGACGTAAACCCTGAAAGTCAAATCCGATCAGCCGCGTGCGGTCAGCTCTTGGCTGGCGGCATCGCGAGATCGATCCAGACCGGAACGTGGTCGGAGGGCTTTTCCCAGGCCCGGACATGCTTGTCGATGCCGGCCGCCGAAAGCAGGTCGGCCGCCTGGGGCGACAGCATGAGGTGATCGATACGGATGCCGTTGTTCTTCTGCCAGGCGCCGCCCTGGTAGTCCCAGAACGTGTAGAGCCCGGGATCGTCGCTGACCGCGCGGATCGCGTCGGTCAGCCCGAGGCTCGCGAAGCTGCGGAATTTGGCGCGCGTCTGCGGAAGGAACAGGGCGTCGTTGCGCCATAGTTCCGGATTGTGAACGTCGGCCTCGGTGGGAATGACGTTGTAGTCTCCCGCCAGCACGAGCGGCTCCTCCAGCCTCATCTGCTCGCGTGCATAGTCAGAAAGTCGGTCCATCCATTTCAGTTTATAGGAATATTTCTCGCTGCCGGCCGGATTGCCGTTCGGCAGATAGATGCAGCCGATCCGCACGGCGCCGCCCGGTGCCACCGCGGTCGCGGCGAGGAAGCGGGCCTGCTCGTCGCTGTCGTCTCCCGGCAACCCGGCAGCCACGTCTTCCAGCGGCAGCTTCGAGAGGATCGCCACGCCGTTGAAAGTCTTCTGGCCATGAACGGCCAGGTTGTAGCCCAGCGCCTCGAACGGCTCGCGCGGAAAAGCCGGCGTCTGGCATTTGATCTCCTGCAGGCAGACGACGTCGGGCTCCCGCGCCTTGAGCCATGCGGCAAGATTCTCGATCCGCTGGTTGATCGAGTTGATGTTCCAGGTGGCTATTCGCATGGCGTTCCGGATGGGATATAGGCCTGCCGCGGGCTTGAATGCCGTCCGGCGAGGGGCGGGCGCGGCGGGCGGCGGTTCCGCCGGTTAGCGTGCATACCATTGGCAACTATGGTATTAAAGGTTTTGATCGACGGGCTCGAATGGCGGGCGCAAAGACCCGCGAGCCGACTTGAGGGGTGAAGCAAGCGAGGGATTTGCCACGCCAGCTCCGCGGGGGGGCGGCTGGACGGTACGGGATGAACAGACGAAAGCTGGGAATTGTGGTTATCGGCGCCGTGGCGTTGGGAGTCGCCGTATGGGCAGTGCGCTGGGCCAGCACGCCGGGCAATTCCATTGCCCCGTCGCAAGCACAGGCGGCACGCGGCGTCTCGATCACGGTCGCGAATGCCGTGAAGAAAAAGACGCCGGTGAAGGTGGAAGCGCTGGGTACCGTGTCACCCATCGCCAGCGTCGCCATCAAGCCGCGCGTCGACAGCGAGATTTCCGAGATACGGTTTTCCGACGGCGCCACCGTGCGGGCCGGCGACGTGCTGATCAAGCTCGACAGCCGTTCGATCGAGGCCCAGATCCAGGCGGCGGAAGGGCTGGTGGCGCGCGATCAGGCGCAACTCGAGGGCGCCGAGCGCGACGTGCGCCGCTACACCGAGCTCGTCTCCAAGAACGCCACGCCGGTCACCAATCTCGACAACGCCAAGACCCAAGCCGCGGTCTATACCGCTGCCAAGCTCGCGGATGAGGGGGCGCTGGCGAACCTTCGGGTGCAGCTCAGCTACACCACGATCCGCGCGCCGATCTCCGGGCGGATCAGCGCCGCCGCGGTGAAAGTCGGCAATTTCGTACGTTCCGCCGATACCACGCCGATCGCGACGATCATCCAGGTCGCGCCGATCTACGTCACCTTCTCGGTGCCGCAGAAGGTGCTGCCGGATATCCGCCGCGCGCTCGCGGCCGAAACCGCGACCATCGAGGCGAGCGTCCCCGGCGAGCAGCGCAAGGCCGCCGGCACCGTGACGATGATCGAGAACACGGTCGATCCCGGCACCGGCATGGTGCTCATCCGTGCGACCATGCCGAACACGGACGAGTTCCTGTGGCCCGGCACCCTGGTGACCGCCCAGATCACGCTGCGCGAGGAGGAGGCCGTCACCGTGCCGTCGGCGGCGATTCAGGTCAGTCAGGCCGGCAGCTTCGTGTTCGTCGTCAAGGACGGCAAGGCACACGTGCGCCACGTCAAGGTCGCGCGCGTGGTCGGTACCGAGACCGCGCTGGAGGAGGGAGTCGAGGACGGCGAGGCCGTCGTCACCGACGGGTTCCTGCTGCTGACGGACGGCTCCGCCGTCGTCCCGCGCTCGCCCAAGGCCGGGACCTGACCGATGGGTTTTTCCGAGACTTGTATCCGTCGTCCGGTCATGACCACGCTGGTGACCGTGGCGATGATCGTATTCGGCGTGTTCGGATACCGTCTGCTTTCGGTCTCAGCGCTCCCGGCGGTCGATTTTCCGACCATCCAGATCACCGCGACGTTGCCCGGCGCGAGCCCGGAAACCATGGCGGCGTCGGTCGCCGGCCCGATCGAGCGGCAGATGTCCACCATTGCCGGCATCACCTCGATGACGTCCACGTCGGCGCTCGGGACGACGACGATCATCATCCAGTTCGACCTCAACCGGAACATCGACGGCGCCGCGCTCGACGTGCAGACCGCGCTCACGGTCGCGCAACGTCGCCTGCCGGTCGAGATGACGACCCCGCCGTTCTTCCGCAAGGTCAATCCCGGCGACTTCCCGATCCTGTTCATCAGCCTGATCTCCTCGACGCTGCCGTTGTCGAAGGTGGACGACTATGCGCAGTTGATCCTGGGCCAGCAGATCTCGCAGTTGCCCGGCGTCGCGCAGGTGCTGGTGTTCGGCAGCCAGAAGTTCGCCGTGCGCGTGCAGGTCGATCCGATAGCCGCCGCCCAGCGCAATATCTCGCTCGACGACATCCGCAACGTGCTCGCGAAGGCGAACTCCAATACGCCGGTCGGCACGCTGGTCGGCCCGCGCCAGAACGTGACGCTGACCGCGTCGGCGGCGATGCTGCATGCTGCCGATTATCGCAAGATCGTCGTCGCCTATCGCAACGGCGCGCCGGTGCGGCTCGAAGAGGTCGCGAGCGTGATCGACGCGGTCGAGAACAACAAGGTGGCGAGCCTGTTCAACGACGAGCGCGCCATCGTGCTGGCGATCCAGCGCCAGCCCGACGCCAATACGGTCGCGGTCGTCGATGCCGTGCGGGCGCGCCTGCCGGCGTTCCGCTCGCAGGTACCGGCCTCGGTGAAGATGGAAGTCCTCAACGACCGCTCGGTGTCGATCCGCGCCTCGGTGGTGGACGTGCAGGAGACGCTGGTCATCGCCATCACGCTCGTCGTGATGACGATTTTCATGTTCCTGCGCACCGTTTCCGCAACCGTCATTCCGGCGCTGGCGGTGCCCGTGTCGCTCGTCGCGACCTGCGGCGTGATCTATTTCCTCGGCTTCTCGATCAACAACATGACGCTGCTGGCGCTCACGCTGTCGGTCGGCTTCGTGGTCGACGACGCGATCGTGATGCTCGAGAACATCGTGCGCCACATCGAGGGCGGCATGCGGCCCTACGAAGCCGCGCTCAAAGGCTCGCGCGAGATCGGCTTCACCATCGTATCGATCACGTTCTCGCTGATCGCGGTGTTCATTCCCATCCTGCTGATGGGCGGCATGGTCGGCCGCGTGTTCCGCGAATTCGCCGTGACGATTGCCGTCACCATCGTGATGTCGGCCTTCGTGTCGCTCACCCTGACGCCGATGCTGTGCGCCCGCGTGCTCAAGCCGCATCATGAGGGCGAGAAGCATAATTTTGTGCTGCGCTGGTTCGAGGCGATGTTCGAGCGCATGCGGCGGGGCTACGAGCGCTCGCTCGACTGGGTGCTGGACCACAAGTCGGTCATCATCGTGCTCACGGTCGTCACGCTGGTCACGAGTGCGCTGCTGTATGTCGTCATCCCGAAAGGCTTCTTCCCGGTCGAGGACACCGGCTTCATCTCAGCGACGGTCGAAGGTCCGGCGGATATTTCGTTCAGCGCGATGTACGACCGCCAGCGTCAGGTCGCCAACATCATCAAGGCCGACAAGGCCGTCGAATACGTGAACTCGACGGTGGGCACCGGCGGGCCGAACCCGACCAACAACTACGGCCGCCTGTTCATCGCGCTCAAGCCCAAGAAGGAGCGCGGCGAAACCGTCACCCAGGTCATCCAGCGCCTGCGTACTTCCGCGAATTCCGTCACCGGCATGGTGACGTATTTCCAGGCGGTGCAGAACATCAACATCACGGGGCGCGCGTCGAAGAGCGAGTTCCAGTACACGCTGCAATCGAGCGATACCGAGAGCCTTTATGACATCGCGCCGAAGCTGCGCGAGAAGATCGCGCAGGTCGAAGGGCTGCGCGACGTCACCACCGACCTTTACATCAAGAACCCGCAGATCACGATCGACATCGACCGCGAGCGCGCCGCGGTCTACGGCGTTTCGGTCGACCAGATCCGCCAGGAACTGTTCAATGCGTTCGGCAGCCGTCAGGTCGGCACCATCTATACCGCCGCGAACGACTACCAGATCATTCTCGAAAGCCTGCCGGAGATTCAGGGCGATCCGGATGCGCTGTCGAAGATATTCCTCAAGACCAGTGCGCCGGCAGCGGTCGTCGCGCCGGGCGCGGGTGTCAACGGCGTCGGCGTCCTCTCCGGTCCGGTCATTCCGCTATCGGCGGTGACGCGGGTCACGCGCAGCGTCGGGCCGCTGCAGGTCAATCACCAGGGCCAGCAGCCGGCGGTGACGATCTCGTTCAATCTCGCGCCCGGATTCTCCATCGGCCAGGCGACCGATGCGATCAACCGGATCGCGGCCGAATCCAACATGCCGGCCTCGATCTCCGCCGGGTTCCAGGGGTCGGCGCAGGTGTTCCAGGATTCGCTCAAGGGGCAGGGCATTCTGGTGCTGGCGGCGATCTTCGCGGCCTATGTCGTGCTCGGCGTGCTTTACGAGAGCTTCATCCATCCGATCACGATCATTTCCGGATTGCCCTCGGCCGGCGTCGGTGCGCTCCTGGTGCTGATCGCGTTCCAGATGGACCTGTCGGTCATCGCCATGATCGG
>Ga0182735_1002435_pt1 | contig 11274 bp, 9 predicted proteins | sample eDN5th30CKraftMG_FD_128524 | JGI IMG/M metagenome (GOLD analysis project Ga0182735, IMG submission 128524) | Enriched Miracle-Growth compost microbial communities from Emeryville, California, USA - eDNA 5th pass 30_C Kraft MG (version 2) (version 2) ... | reverse complement strand
CGCATCCTCAACCGCGCCGCCATCGTTTCACCGATGGAAGGTCTGATTGACGAGTCGATCGAGCAGGGCGTGCTGATCGGCAGCCCCAACCAGGTCGAGGCCATCATGTCCAACCTGGAAAAGCGCCCGGCCAAATACGCCGATCCGAAGATCTGACGGCGCCCCGCCAAAGGCGGCGATCACCGCCTGGCGTGGCTGGCGCCGCGCCGGGCGTTCCCCTGTCAGGACGCGTCCCCACGCCCTGACAGACCTGGTTCGCCAGACCGGCCGCATGAAGCCGGCTGAGGAGAGAAACGCCCATGATCGATCTGCACTACTGGCCGACCCCGAACGGCTGGAAAATCACCATCATGCTGGAGGAAGCCGGTATTCCGTACCGGGTGGTCCCCGTGAACATCGGCGCGGGCGACCAGTTCAAACCGGAATTCCAGACGATCAGCCCCAACGGCCGCATGCCGGCCATCGTCGACACGGCCCCGGCCGACGGCGGCGAGCCAGTGTCGATCTTCGAATCCGGCGCCATCCTCGAATATCTGGCGGAGAAATCCGGCACGTTCCTGCCGACGGACGTGCGCGGGCGCTATCGCGTGCTGCAATGGCTGATGTGGCAGATGGGCGGCCTCGGGCCGATGCTCGGCCAGCATGGCCATTTCAAGCTCTACGCCCCGGAGCAGGTGCCTTACGGCGTCAAGCGCTACGGGGACGAAGCCCGGCGACTCTATGGCGTGCTCGACCGCCAGCTCGGCCAGACCGGCGCCTGCGTCGCCGGCGACTACTCCATCGCCGACATGGCGATTTTCCCGTGGATCATGACCCACAAGGCCCAGGAAATTTCCCTGGACGCCTATCCGAACATCGCGCGGTGGTACGCCGAACTGCGCCAGCGGCCGAAGCTGCAGGCCGGCCTCGACGTGGGCAAGGACTGGCGCAAGCCCATGACCGATGAGGCGAAGAAGGTGCTGTTCGGCCAGACCGCCGCCGGCGCCGCGCCAACCGGTAACTGACATTTCCGCATCCAGGGCTTCCCGATGACCACGATTGAATGCTTCTTCGACTGCTCCAGCCCATGGACCTACCTGGGCTTCGATTCGCTCATCAAGCTGGCTGACGAACTGGGTGAAACCATCACCTGGAAGCCGATCATGGTGGGCGGCATCTTCAACACCATCAATCCCACGGTCTACGCCTCGCGCCAGCAGCCGGTGCCGCAGAAGGCCAACTACATGCGCAAGGACCTGCAGGACTGGGCCCGCCATTGCGGCATTGAGATCAACTGGCCCAAGGTGTTCCCGGTGAACAGCGTCAAGGCCATGCGCGGCTGCGTCTGGCTGCTGCCCCAGGGCAAGATGGTTCCGTTCGCCCGCGCCGTGTTCGAGAGCTACTGGCGCGATGAAAACGACATCTCCCAGGACGGGCATCTCGCGCCGATTCTTGATCGCCTCGGCATTGATCGCGACGCCTTCTTCGCCGCCATCGGCCAGCAGGAGATCAAGGACGCCCTGCGCGCGAATACCGACGAGGTGATGGCGCGCGGCGGCTTTGGCTCGCCAACCATCTTCGTCAATGGCGGCGACATGTATTTCGGCAACGACCGCATGCCGCTGATCCGCGACGCCATCCTGCGCGCCCGCGCCGCCTGACCGCGCGGAGCGATCCCGCCGCGCCAAAGCCCGTCGCGCCAAAGCCCATCGCGCCAGGCGCCGTCGCGCCGTCGCGCCCGGCAACAAAACAGACATCAGACATTGAGGAAACGCCCATGCCCCGCGCCGTCATCTGTCATGCCCTCGAAAGTCTCGACGGGCTTTCATTGCAGGAGACGCCGCGCGCGCCGCTCGGCCCCGGGCAGGTCCGCGTCGAGATCCACGCCGCCGGCATCAATTTTCCCGATCTGCTGATGACCACCGGCGGCTACCAGTTCAAGCCCGAAACGCCTTACGTTCCGGGCATGGAGGCGGCGGGCGTGGTGAGCGAGACCGGGCCGGGCGTCACACGCTTCAAGGTCGGCGACCGGGTGATGATGGGCGGCAAGACCGGCGCTTTCGCTGAAGAGGCCGTGACGGCGGAAACCCAGCTGGAGCCGCTGCCGGACGCCCTGTCGTTCGCCGAGGGCGCCTGCTTCCGCGTCGCCTACCTCACCGCCTGGTACGCGCTCAATGAGCGCGCCCATCTCAAGGCCGGCGAGGTGCTGCTGGTGCACGGCGCCGGCGGCGGCGTTGGCCTCGCCGCCGTGCAGATTGGCAAGATGATGGGGGCGACGGTGATCGGCTGCGCCTCATCGCCGGAGAAACTCGACGTCATCCGCGCCAACGGCGCCGACCACGCCATTCTCTATGGCGCCGGCCCGTTCAAGGACGAGGTCAAGCGCCTCACCGGCGGCAAGGGGGCCGACGTGGTGTTCGACCCGATCGGCGGCGATATTTTCGAGCAGAGCCTGCGCTGCATGAACTGGGGCTGCCGCCTGCTCATCATCGGCTTCACCGGCGGGGTCGGCAAGGCGGCGACCAATCTGGTGCTGATCAAGGGCGCCAGCGTGCTCGGCGTGCGCGCCGGTGAGTCGGCGAAGCATGATCCGGCCAGCGGCCAGCGTTCGAAAGCCGCCCTTGCCGAACTGGCCGCCAGCGGCCGGCTGAAGCCGCACATCTCCCATATCGTGCCGCTGGAGCGCTGGCGCGAGGCGTTCGAACTGATCCGCGACCGCAAGGCCATCGGCCGGGTGGTGATCCAGACCCGGTGAGCCGGTGAGCATGGCGGGGTTCCCGGCGGAACGGGAGCGCCCCGCCGGCCCTTCTCAGTGCGCCAGCAGCAGCGCCCGGTCGGTCTGGGTGATGACGTCGCGCGTCGTGCCGCCCATGAACCACTCCAGCCAGCGCGACTGGCCATAGCCGCCCATGACCATCAGATTGGAGCCCAGGCGCTCGCTCTCGTCCAGCAGCGCTTCGGTGGCGACGCCGGCGTCCAGCTTCACCGGATGGATCGCCACCTGCCCGGGCCCCTGGGCCGTCTGGCGACGCAGATGGGCCGCCAGGTCCTCGGCCGACCGGTCCGTCGCCTCGTCTTCCCTGGTGAAGGCGTAAACGATGTCGGTCTGGCGGGCGTTGGCGATCAGCGGCATCGCCTCGGCGACGGCGCGGGTCGCCTGGCGGCAGTCGCGCCAGCCAATCAGGATGCGGTCGAACTTCTCCGGCGCGTGCGCCCCGGGCGGGGCCAGCAGCACGCCGCGGCCACTCTCGGTCAGCACCGCCTCGACCAGATCGCCCCAGTCCTGCTCGGCGTCGCCGCGATAGGGGCAGGTGGCGATGAACAGGTCGGCCCAGCGCGCCTGGCGCGCCGCCAGCCGGGCAAGCCCGGCGGGGCGGGCTTCGAGGCGCCGCACTTCATAGGGCACGCCATAGCTGGCCAGCCGTTCGTTGAGCGCCTTTTCGATATTGTCGCCCTCGCGCCGCACCTGATCCTCGATGTCGGCCACGACGGAAACCGCCGCCGCGCCGGCCTCGATCGGCATCACCGTGGCGAACTCGGGCAGCGCGTTGGTGAACAGCCCGATCAGGCGCGTCACGCTGGGGGCTCCCAGGCTGGCGATGACCGTGCGCGCATGCGCGAGCCGGACCTCATCCTCCGCCGAACCATCAAGGTGCACCATCAGATCCATCATCGCCCATCTCCCTGAGAACCGCGCGTCATGCGTCATCGGCTCCGCCGGCCGCCAGCGCCGGAAGTTCTTCGTTGTTTCCGGCACAGGACAGCACGCCGCGCGGCGCGCGTGAAGCGCCTCTCTCAAAACATTTACGCCTTCCCGCAGAACCATGCTATGGGCCCTTGCCGTAACCTTCTGGCCGCAACATCCGATGAGCATCATGTCCACTGACGGGGTCACTGACGGGGTCGCTGACGGCGACGAGCCGAAGCTCAATCTTCAGTCTTACCTGCCCTACCGCATGGCCGTGCTGTCGGAGGTCGTTGCCCAGGGACTGGCCAGACAACACCTCAACCGGTTCCACATCGCCATCCCCGAATGGCGGGTGCTGGCGACGCTGGGCGCCTTCTCGCCGCTCACCGCCAAGGCCATTGGCCAGCACAGCCGCATGCACAAGACCAAGGTGTCGCGCGCCGTGACGGCGCTGGAGGCCCGCAGCCTCCTGCGCAGCGAGGTCAGCCCGCACGACCGGCGCGAGATCAACCTGTGGTTGAGTGAGGAGGGCCAGGAGCTTTACCGGCAGATCGTTCCCCTCGCCCACGCCTACCAGGCCGAAATCGTCGCCGGCATCGACCCCCAGGACCTGGAGACGATGACGCGGACCATGGAGATCATTTTCCAGCGCGCCGACGCCTGACCCCTTGCGCTGGCGAGCCGGACAGGCCGCGACGCACGGATGACCACGGCAAGGCCGGCGCTGTCACCCAAGGTGAATTATAATTGCAATGTTATTTCATTGCATATATAGTAAAGTGCATCGGGCAGGACCTGCGGCGCGCGCCCAAGGTCCGCCTGCCTGGAGCAAACCCGTTCATTCCGAAGCGGCGCCTTACCCATCCTTTTGGCTTGACGCGTTTTCCCCGACGGTATGACGTCCCGGAGAACGTCAGCCCACGCCTTTGCCACAGGCGCCGCCGTTTCGCCGACAGCCGTTTTGAGGGAGCCAACCCATGTCCGCCAGTTCCGGCCGCGCCGTCTGGATGAACCGCAGAGCCGTGCTGGCGGCGATGCTGGCGCTCGCCAGCGGCGGGCCCGCCATCACCGGCGCATCCGCCGCCGGCGACGGCGACAGGCTTCCGGTTGTCGCCAGCTTCTCCATCCTCGCCGATCTGGTCCGCCAGGTCGGCGGCGGGCGGGTGGAGGTCACCGCGCTGGTCGGTCCGGGCGGCGACGCGCATGTCTTCTCTCCGGCGCCGGCCGACGCGAAGCGCATCGCCGCCGCCCGGCTGATCGTCACCAACGGCCTCGCCCTCGAAGGCTGGCTGCCGCGCCTCATCAGCGCCTCGGGCGCGAAAGCTCCGGTCATCGTCGCCAGCAAGGGCGTCAACGCCGCCCACCTTGACGAAAACGCCCCTGGCCACGTCCATGACGTCGCGCCAGACCACAGCCATGCACACGGCCATGGCGGCCTCGATCCGCACGCCTGGCAGGATGTGACCAATGTCAAAACCTATGTGCGCAATATCCGCGATGGCCTGATCGCCGTCGATCCCGCCGGCCGCGAGGTCTATGAAAGCAACGCCGCCGCTTATCTCGCCCGGCTGGATGAGCTGGACGCGGACATCCGCCGCCGCATGGCGGCGATCCCGGCCGACCGCCGGCGCATCATCACCACCCATGACGCCTTCGGCTATTTCGGCCGCGCCTATGGCCTTGGGCTGATCGCGCCGCAGGGCCTCTCCACCGACACCGAAGCCTCCGCCGCTGACGTCGCCCGGGTGGTGCGCCAGATCCGCGCCGAAAAAGCCCCGGCGGTGTTTCTGGAAAACATCGCCGATCCCCGCCTGATGGCCCGCATCGCCCGCGAAACCGGCGTCAGGGTCGGCGGCCAGCTTTACACCGACTCCCTGTCGCCCGCCGATGGCCCCGCCGCCAGCTACATCGCCATGATGCGCAGCAATGTCGCGACCCTGGAGAAAGCGCTGGCGCCCTGACGCCGGATCGGGAAGACGCGGAAGCGCCAGACCCCGGCCCGGCCAACCGGAATCAATGAGCGGGCTCATCCATCCCTGTTCGAGCCCGCAGGGGAGAACCGGCGCCGCCGCCTACTCGCCCTCGATCTCCGCCCGCAGCATCTCCAGCTCCAGCCAGCGATCCTCGGCGGCGGCAAGCTGCTCCTGAAGCTGGCTGGCGGCGGCGGTGAACTTTTCAAACGCCGCCCGGTCTTTGGCATAGAGGTCCGGATCGGCCAGCTTCGCCTGCACCGCCTGCTGTTTCGCTTCCAGTTCGGCGATGGCTTTGGGCAGCGTCTCCAGGGCGTGCTTGTCCTTGAAGCTCATGCGCTTCGCAGCGGCCTTTTCAGCCGGCTTTTCCGCCGGCTTCACGACAGCCTTGTCGACGCCTGGCTTCGACGCCGTTTTGGCGCTGGCGATATCGACGCCGCGCTGGCGCAGCATGTCGCTGTAGCCGCCGGCGTATTCCTGCCAGCGGCCATCGCCTTCTGGAACCAGCACGGCGTCAACGATGCGATCGAGGAAGTCACGGTCGTGGCTGATGAGGATCACCGTGCCGGAATAGGCGCCCAGCATCTCCTCCAGCACGTCCAGCGTCTCCAGATCGAGATCGTTGGTCGGCTCGTCCAGCACCAGCAGGTTCGAGGGCCGCGCCATGGCGAGGGCCAGCATCAGCCGCGCCCGCTCACCGCCGGAGAGCACCTTCACCGGCGTGCGCGCCATTTCCGGCGGAAACAGGAAGTCCGCCATGTAAGACACCACATGGCGCGGCTGGCCGCCGACAAAGACGTTGTCGCCGCGTCCCCCCGTCAGGGTTTCGGCCAGGGTGGCGTCGGGATCGAGCAGGGCCCGGCGCTGGTCCAGCGTCGCCAGCTCCAGATTGGCGCCGAGGCGGATCACGCCCGCGTCCGGCGCCAGCGCCCCGGTCAGCAGGCTGATCAGCGTGGTCTTGCCGGCGCCGTTGGGGCCGATGATTCCAAGCCGGTCGCCGCGCAGCAGCCGCAGCGACAGATCGCGCACGATCACCCGCTCGCCGAAGCTTTTGCTGACGCCTTTCGCCTCGATCACCTGCTTGCCGGAGAGTTCAGCCTCGGAGGCCGCCATGCTGACCTGGGCGGAGGCCTGGTTGACGGCGCTGCGGGCCTCGCGACGTTGCTGGCGCAACGCCGACAATTCACCCATGCGCCGCACATTGCGCTTGCGGCGCGCTGTGACGCCGTAGCGCACCCAGTGCTCCTCGGCGGCGATCTTGCGGTCGAGCTTCTGGGCGGCGACCTCTTCCTGCTCCAGCACCTCGTCGCGCCAGGCTTCAAAACGGTCGAAGCCGATATCGGCCCGGCGGGTCTGGCCGCGATCGAGCCAGACGATCGACTTGCCGAGCTTTTCCAGAAAACGCCGGTCGTGACTGATCAGCACCAGCGCCGTGCGCAGGCCCGCCAGCTCCTGCTCCAGCCATTCGATGCTCGGCAGGTCGAGGTGGTTGGTCGGCTCATCAAGCAGCAGGATATCCGGCGCCGGCGCCAGCGTGCGGGCAAGCGCGGCGCGGCGGGCCTCGCCGCCGGAGAGGCTGGAGGGGTGCTCCTCGCCGGTCAGGCCGAGTTTTTCCAGATACATGCTGGCGCGCCAGCTGTCGTCGCCCTCGGTCAGCCCCTCCATCACCCACGACATCACCGTGTCATGGCCCGAGAGGTCCGGCTCCTGCGGCAGGTAACGCAAGGTGGCGTCCGGCTGCAAAAACCGTTCGCCCGCGTCGGGCTCGATCAGGCCGGCGGCGACCTTGAGCATGGTCGACTTGCCGGAGCCGTTGCGGCCCACCAGCACCACCCGGTCGCCGCGCGCCACCGACAGCCCGGCGCCGTCGAGCAGTTGCTGCGTGCCCAGACGCAGCCGCACGCCGGCGAGGGAAAGCAGCGGAGGAAGGGCCATCGAAACTACCTTGCGTATCTGCGGGTCAACCGGCGACGCCGGCCTGATAATCCTTGACGTCGGAGACGCGGATGTCCGGCCAGCGCTCCTGCTCATAGCTGAGCGAGAAGGCGGTGGTGGCCATGAACACCGGCTCGCGGTCGAGATCGAGCGCGATCGACGAGGTGTGGGCGTTGACGAATTTGTCGAGTTCCCCCGCCCTGTCGCTGGAAATCCAGCGGCAGATGGAAAAGCGCGTCGGCTCGAAATCGATCGGCAGGCCATATTCCGCCTGCAGCCGCTCCTTCAGCACGTCGAGCTGCAGGGCCCCGACCACGCCGACGATGGCGCCGGAGCCGTCGACCGGCTGGAACACCTGCACAACGCCCTCCTCGGCCATCTGCTGCAGGGCTTCCTTCAGCTTCTTGGCCTTCATGGGATCGGTGAGCTTGATGCGCCGCATGATTTCCGGCGCGAAGCTCGGCACGCCGCGGAACACCAGGTCCTCGCCCTCGGTCAGGGTGTCGCCGATGCGCAAGGTGCCGTGGTTGGGAATGCCGACCACGTCGCCAGCAAAGGCTTCCTCGGCGATCGACCTGTCCTGGGCGAAGAAGAACTGCGGCGCCGACAGGGTCATCGGCTTGCCGGTGCGGGCCAGCCGCGCCTTCATGCCGCGCGTCAGCCGGCCCGAGCAGACGCGCATGAAGGCGATGCGGTCGCGGTGGTTGGGATCCATATTGGCCTGGATCTTGAACACGAAGCCGGTCATGCGCTTCTCGGTCGGCTCCACCATGCGGGTCGCCGCCTGCTGGCCACGCGGCGGCGGCGCGAAGGCGGCCATGGCGTCGATCAGGTCGCGCACGCCGAAATTGCGCAGGGCCGAGCCAAAGAACACCGGCGTCAGATGCCCCTGTCGGAAGGCGTCCAGATCGAACGGCTCCAGCGCCGCTTCCGCCAGCGACAGTTCCTCATGGAACGCCTCGCGCTCGTGCTCCGGCAGCAGGCCGAGCAGCCTGGGATCGTCGGCGCCGGTGACGGTGAAGCCGGCGTCGTCCTTGTCCACCAGCCGCACCCGCCGGTTGCGCAGATCATAGGTGCCGGCAAAGGAACGACCGCTGCCGATCGGCCAGGTCACCGGCGAGGTGTCGAGGGCCAGCGTCTTCTCCACCTCGTCGAGCAGATCGAACGGATCGCGGGCCTCGCGGTCGAGCTTGTTGACGAAGGTGACAATCGGAATGTCGCGCAGGCGGCAGACCTCGAACAGCTTGCGCGTGCGCGCCTCGATGCCCTTGGCGGCGTCGATCACCATCACGGCGGCGTCCACCGCCGTCAGCGTGCGGTAGGTGTCTTCCGAGAAGTCCTCGTGGCCTGGCGTGTCGAGCAGGTTGAAGACGTGATCGCCATATTCGAAGGTCATCACCGAGGTGACGACGGAAATGCCGCGCTCCTTCTCGATGCCCATCCAGTCCGAGCGCGTCGCCGCGCCGCCGCGCTTGGCCTTCACGGCGCCGGCAAGCTGGATCGCGCCGCCGAACAGCAGCAGCTTCTCGGTCAGCGTGGTCTTGCCCGCGTCCGGGTGGGAGATGATGGCGAAGGTCCGGCGGCGTTCGACCGCCTGCGCTTCCGGCGAGGTCTGGACGTTCATCGAAATGCGATCTGGCGGCGCGCGGCCGCCGGTTGGTTATCGGCTGGATATCTGGAGGGCGCTCTAGCAGGTTTCCGCGCCGGGGGCGAGCCGCCGCCATACGCGCGTCCCATCATACGCGCGCGCCATGCCGGACGGATCAGGGCTGGCGCCAGAGCCGGCATGGCGCTGGCGAACGCCCTATGGCTTGCGCCATTCCATCATCAGCAGCCACGGGGCGCGGCGATAGCGGGCGACGCGAGCGGCGTCCGGCCAGGCGGGATCGGGCTCCGGCTCGTCAAAGCAGGCGAGCCTCAGCCCCTGCCCCAGCAGCGCCTGCATGTAGCGCGACAGCGGCCGATGCCAGTTGCGCACGCGGACGCCGGCCCACGCTGCCCATTCGGCCCGGCTGTCGAGATAACCGTCGATCGCATAGCGCTCGGCAGGGCCCTCGCCTTCCCAGCCGCCGGCCGTCGAGAATGAATTGAGATTGGCGATCAGCAGGGCGCCGCCGGGGCGCAGCACCCGCGCCATTTCAGCGACCGCCTGTTCCAGGCCTTCGATATCAATCAGGGTGAGGTAACTGACCGCCAGATCGAAACTGGCGTCTGGAAAATCAAGCTTTTCGGCCCGGCCGACGCGGTAATCGCCGCCGGGGTCGCGCGCCTGCGCCGTCTCCACCATCAGCGGGATCGGGTCAACGCCCACCGCGTTGACGCCGGCGGCGCGCATCATCCGGCAGAAGCGCCCCTCGCCGCAGCCGACGTCGAGGGCATGGCCGTAGCCGCCCGCCCGCACGCGGGCCAGCATCGGCGCATCCAGCACCGCATGGCGCGAAAAATCACCGTCGATGCTGGCGATCCACGCCGGCGCCGATTCGCTCCATCCTTCGCTCATGCTGAAGTATTTCCCTCAAACCCACCCGCCAAAAACGCACGCCCTCCACTTTCCCGGAGAGACGCTCCCCCGCCTTCAGGCGACCTGCTCATCCGCAGCGCGTGGCGAGGGCGTTTCGTAGTCGAACACCTTCATATAATGGGCGATGGCCTCCGGCGTTCCCGTGGCCTTTTGCAGGTTGTCCGACAGCTTCACCGCCGGGCGGCCATTGGCCGAGGACACCTTGCACACCAGCGAGGCCGGGCGCAGATCGAGATCCGGCCGGGTGGCGCAGCCCTCGAAATCATTGGTGAGGTTGGTGCCCCAGCCGAAGCTCATGCGCACGCGGCCATGGAAGTGGCGATAGGTCTTCTCGATGGAATCGACGTCGAGCGCGTCGGAGAACACCAGCAGCTTCCCGCGCGGATCGCGCCCCCTCAGCCGCCACCAGGCAATGATTTCCTCGCCGCCCTCGATCGGCGGCTTGGAATCCGGGCGGAAGCCCGTCCAGTCCGCCACCCAGTCCGGCGCGCGCCTGAGGAAGGCCGTGGTGCCGAAAGCGTCCGGCAGCACCACCAGCAGATTGCCGCCATAGTACTTTTTCCAGGACTCCAGCACCGTATAGGGCGCCATCAGCCGCGCTTCGTCGCTGTCAGCCAGCGCCGCCATCACCATGGGCAGCTCATGGGCGTTGGTGCCGATGGCCTCCAGGTCGGTTTCCATGGCGTGCAGCACGTTGCTGGTGCCGAGCAGCGATTTGCCCAGCCCCTCCTTCAGGGCCTCCACGCACCAGCGCTGCCACAGGAAGCCGTGGCGCCGGCGGGTGCCAAAATCGGAGATGCGCAGATCAGGCAGCTGCCGCAGGCGCTCCACCTTCTCCCAAAGGCGCGCCTTGGCGCGGGCGTAGAGCACGTCGAGATCGAACCGGCCCATCTTGCGCATGGCGGCGCGGGAGCGCAGTTCGTTGACGATGGCCAGCGCCGGGATTTCCCACATGCTGGTGTGGGTCCACAGGCCGGTGAAATTGAGCACGAACTGCCCGTCCTCGCGGCGCAGGTCGTATTCGGGCAACTGGAAATCCGCCAGCCAGTCGAGAAAGTCCGGCTCGAAGATCTGCTTGCGGCCATAGAAGGTGTTGCCAGCGAGCCAGATCATCTCCTTCTTGGAGAAGCGCAGGGTGCGGGCGTGGTCGAGCTGGTCGCGCAGCTCCTGCTCGTCGATGT
>Ga0182735_1002434_pt1 | contig 11275 bp, 6 predicted proteins | sample eDN5th30CKraftMG_FD_128524 | JGI IMG/M metagenome (GOLD analysis project Ga0182735, IMG submission 128524) | Enriched Miracle-Growth compost microbial communities from Emeryville, California, USA - eDNA 5th pass 30_C Kraft MG (version 2) (version 2) ... | reverse complement strand
TGGCCCTTACACCCTGGATCTTGACGTTGTTTTTCGACTCGTAGGCCTGCACGGTAGCTGCGAACGCCCGGCTCTCGGCCTCCAGGATGCCGATCTTCGCCTGCTCGGCGCGGACGCCGGCCTCGTAGGCGTCGTATTCGGTCTTCTTCGCCTGGAGCTTCTGGGCGTAGGCCTGAACGTCGGTGCCGTAGGCTTCGATCTGCGCCTTGACCAGGTCGGCCTGGACTTTCGCCCCTTCCATCTTCGCCCGGTAGATGTCGATCAACGAGGTGACGCCCTGTAGCCGAGCGGTGTACACGCGAACGGTCTGCTCGTTCAGGTCACCCTTCGCCTTCTCTCCCTCGATCTGGGCCTTGAACACTTCCAGCTTCGCCAGTTCGCCCTGCAGGCGCTTGCCGTACACGTCAGCGGCCACCTGGTAGGCGGACTGACGGGCGTTGAACAGCGACACCTCGGCGTTGTAGAGCGAGATATCGCTTTCCAGGCGGAGGCGTGCCGCATCGAACGCGCGCTGCGCCATGGCGTTGAACTGGTCCATCAGTTGGGCTTCCAGCCCAATGCCGCGCTCTACCGCGGCGCGCAGGTTGTCGATCTCCCACTGGGCGGAGTTGATGAGGATTTCGCGCGCGTTCTCGCTGACCTTCAGTTGGTTGGCCTCGCGAATGTCGGCCACCCGCTTCAGCAGCGCCCCTGGCGGTAGCATGTGACCGCGGCTCGCGAAGTCCTGGAAGGCGTCGTCGACGGCTTTCTGACCGTTGATGTCCTCGCGAACCCTGGCGCGATCGAACAGCGCCTGCTCGATCGCCGGAGGCAGCCCGGTCCCGCCGGCCAGCATGCGTGCGAGGGTGGACTTGAGCAGACCCAGATTCGTCGACTGGTAGGTCGGCTCCGCCCACTGCAGCACCGTCGACGGCGCCGAGCCCACGAACTCTGGAGCCGACTCGTCGAACCTCGGTAGGTCAGGGAAGACGAACTCCGGCACCGAGATCGGCACCAGGTCCCCCACATCCGGCATGGTGATGGACGGCGCCACCGGCAGGTCCACGTTGCCGGTGTTCGGCCGCACGGGCGCACCAGAGGTATCGATGGGCGACGGCCTCGGTGGCAGGTCGATACCAATCACCGACGGCGAGAACTCCGGCGGCTCGTCCAGGTCACCCAGGCCCTGGTCGATATCGCTGAAGTCCAGGTTGAGGTCGGGCACTTGGATGTCGCCGATCGCCGGCAGCTCGGCCCGCACGGGAACCGAGATATCGGGGAATGGGTTGTCCGGCGTGTTCGGCAGGTCGATGGTCGGGGTGGGCGGCAGCGTGTCGAGTTGCGTGCCGATGTCCTGCAGGCTCTGCAAGGTCTCATAGGCCTTGCCCAGGGCAGCGTCCGCCCGCTGGTTCATCAGGTCGATCTGCTCGCTGACGATCTGGTAGGGGCGGTCGTAGCGAGACACCGCACCGTCTTGTTCAGCCATTACACTCTCCTCGAGGTTTCGTCTTGCAGCAGTTGCAGGTCGTAGAGCTTGAAACCGCGGCCGGGCTCGTTGCGCAATGTGAAGCGCCAGTCACGGGAGCGCAGCCCCTTACCCAGCTTCACTCGCCCGGGAACAGCAGAGGCATCCGGCCTGGCCGCCAGGGTGTAGTCGTAGGCCACTTCGCTGCCGGTGCTGGTGACGCCCACCGAGACGCCGAGTTGCCCGGCCGCCGCGTAGCGGAGATAGAGATAGCCCCCTCGCTTCAGCTGGGGCGAACCGAAGTCCACCAGGCCGGTGACCACCAACGACTGCAGCGGCGCGCCGTCCGCCACATAGAGCCCATCCGGCCCTGCCGCCAGCAGCAGCCCGCCGACAGCCGCGAAGGAGTTCACCTCCGGCAAGGTCAGTCTCGACATGCCGAAGGTCTGTGTGTGGCAGGTCCAGGCGACATGCTCTCCCTGGACGGCCTCACCTTCGGCATGCCCCCAGTCATCTACGACCTGTCCCCCGACAACCGTCCCCTGGGCCAGTTCGGTGGCATGCAGGACGTCATCCACCAGATCAGCGGTGACGGCGGATTCCTGCTCCAGCGCATCGCTGGCCACGGCCTGGTCCTCGACGACCTCGGCCACTTGCGCGCCGGCGACGACCTGCTCAGTGCCGGCGGCGGCGTCCTCTACCAGATCCTGGGCGCCGAGAATGAACCCGCCGGAAGCCTGGGCCGTATCGGTCAGCACCAGCCTCCCGGTGGCGGTACCGGTGATCTCTTCCGAGGCCCTGGCCGAATCCAGCACACTGGCCTTCGGCATCTCCACCAACCACTCGCCGGCGGCGGCCTGATCGCCTGCGACCTCCAGCACTCCATGGGATATCGCCTCGCGAGCCCTGGCCCGGTCGGTCACCAGGTCGCTGGACAGCACCGCCTCGCCGGCCCAATCGCTGGCCTGCGCGGAGTCGACTACGATGTAGGCCGCCCGCTCCTCCACGACTTCAGCGGCCGACGCCTGATCCGGCACCACCTGGCCGACAGTCGAAACAGTGAACGCAGTTGCCACGGCGACCGAGGCCAGGACATCGCCCAGCACCGCGAACAGGGATTCGCTGGCCTGCGCAGATTCGCTGACCAGATCGCAGAGACACTCTTCGTCAGCCATTCACCACCCCCAGGAAGCAGGCTTGATTCTTGATATAGGGCATGGTGTCGGCCCCCTTGATTTCCTCCGGCGCATCGGGCTCCGGCTGGTAGACGATGGCTTCGGACGTGCCGAAGGCATTGGCCGTCGCCCACATGTGCATCAGATACCCCTTGGTGCTCCCGTCCGGCATCGACACCTCCGGCGACGGCAAGAACCACGACAGGTCCTGCGACACCCATTCGAAGGTGTCCCCGCTCTCCTCGGGCATATCGATCACCCCGCCGAAGTAAACGAGCTTCACGTTCAAGGTCCCCTCGTAGTCGCGGTCTCTGGAGTACCCAGCGGGGAGCGGCGGGTAAGTTGGGTTCGGCCAGTACGGCGAGATACCCCCGCCGATCAGGATGTTGCCTACTCGCGGCGCGGCGACGAGGTCGCACAGGCGCATCCACTGGCCGCTATCGGCGATCTCGGCACAGGGATTCGACGTGTCGTAGTTGACGCTCACCACGTAGCGCGTCAGGTAGTTCGGCCCGCAGGGACCTATCGAGCCGGGCTCGTAGATGGCGTAGGTGTAGGTCGCCGACCAGGGATCAGCCAGGGTGAGATTGCTCCAGGTCTCGGACTCGGCAATCCCGGATTGCGTCTCCCGAATGGCGTAGAAGCAGGCCTCGCGCATGTAGGCCGGCAGGCAGACAACGGCGGTCGTTTGCCCCTGGGAGCCCACGCTCTTGCGGTAGGTCCGGCGGCGAAAGAACACATTGCGGCTCAGCGTCCCTCGCTCCTGCGGGAAGATCGAGTCGTTCCACGCCGCCCCACCGATTCCGAGCTTGGTGCCCTCGATCTCCTCGTAGAAGCTGCTGTCCGCGAACTCCGTGCGGTCGTCGAAATCATCGCTGTACCAGGCTCGGCGCACGCCGCGGCCGCCGTAGGTGGTGGTCTTCGACCACTTCCCGATGTACATGCAGTCCTCGTAGTCGCTCACGGTCTCGTCGGTCGCCGTGTCCTTGTTGGTCGCGAACCACTTGATGGCCTTGAGCTGGTCCCCGGCGAAGAAGACGAAGACGGTGGTGTCGCATTCGGCGAAGCGAATCCAGGGCTGGGTGTTCGCGCTGAAATCGTGCGACAGGATGCTCATCTCCTCAATCCAGGCCGGCTCCCAGAGCTTGAGGTTGTAGACGCTGGCCGTCTGGGCATTCGCCATGTTGCCCTCACCGACCTTGCCCACAGTGGCCATGGAGCCCGGTGCAATCGGCTGGACAACCAACTGGTCAAGCCGATCGAGGTAGAGGTCCGGGCCGTCGATGCTGAGCAGGCGGAACTGCTGCTGCAACTCGTCGGTGGTCATATAGTCGAGTTTCGCCAGGGCGGCCTCGAAGCGGACCTTGCTGAAACGGTTGCCGTAGGCCCGCAGAGCCTGCCGCATGCGCTTCTTCTGCTGGCCATCGTTCGGCGCCTTGCTCGCGGCTATGGCGATATTGATGTTGTAGTGCGCGCAGAACTGCAGCCCGTCGGCGTACCAGCCGTAGCCGGTGTTATGGGCCTCGGTTCCCGACTCGTTGAACGCCCAGCCGCAGGCGCTGCTCAGTCCGGTCAACTGGTAGAAACCCGACAGTTGCTCGGTCGTCAGCAGGCGGAGAACCTGGCCTGCCCGAATCATTGCCTCCAGGTCCTCTGTATCGTCCGGGAAGGTCTCCCCCGTCGGCACACCGCCGAACTCCTCCAGGTAGGCGAGCACATCGGTATCGCCCAGTTTCTCGGCCTGCAGCCTGTACTTCTCGGACAGGCTCAACGCGTTGAGCGGCAACGGCATAGCCACCATGCCCCGGGTTCCGCCGATCTCCACCAGCCACCGCCGACGATCGGCCCCTACGGCAACGCCGTGCGTTCGGAACCACCGGAAGTCATAACGCACCTGGTAGCCGTCCCGCAGCACCTCCTGCTCGAAGTCGCTCAGCGGCTCGGGCAGTTCGCCGTCCGCCAGCGGCTGCAGGACGTCCTTGTAGAGGGGGTTCGCCGGCAGTCGGCCCAGCCCCATGATGGCCTGCACCACGCGCTTCATGCGCCCCGAATACATGGTCGGGCGCACCCCGCTGTACTGGCTCGGGTGTTCCAGCTTGGAGGTGTTGATGGTCTGGTACGGCTTCACCGCCAGGCGCGCCGAGCGCTGCTGGCCAGCCGGCAACTGGTGCAGGCGCTGGCTGGTCAGCGTGGGGTAATAGCTGCTCAGCAGGTCTTCCTCTTCACTCAGGAAGCCGTAGGTGACGACACCGGAGAGCACTTCAGGTGGCTGCGCTCGCTGGAACTGCGGGATCATGACGGGCTCCTGCAGCGAGCCCGCGACGATGCTGATCAGGTTCGTTTCACCCGCCACGCGGACGTAGCAGTAGGAGACGTCCGAAAGGCGCCGATACAGGGCGCCACTGAACATGCCAGTGATGGCCATCCTGTCCTTCAGCTCGCGAAGGACCTCCTGCGCACGCGGCGCCAGCGACAGGCCAACCTGCCGATCACCGATGATCGACAGGTTGTGGATGGTGTAGTCCATCAACTGGTCAGGGTGACGCGGTAGCCCAGCTCGTAGCTGTCACCGTTGTACAACTGCCGAGTCTGCGCATAGCGGGCGGCCGAGGCCAGCACCCCGCTGGTGGAGCCCTTGCCGTTGCTCGACAGCAGCGCGGCGCCATTCACCTCGATGCTGGTGGTGCAGACGATGTTGAACACCGCCTTGGCCGCCAGGTTGTCGATCGCGTTGCCGGCGGCGGCCCCGGGCGTCCAGGTCGGACGGTTGGCGTTGCTGTAACCCTCGGTCGCGCTGGTGATCTCGCTGGCGGTCGCGGAGAAGTTCGCCGCGGTCCAGTTCGCTGCCGGGCTCACGGCCCCGGAATAGAGGGCGAGATACCAGCCGGCCTTCTTCGCGGTCGCGCCGAAGTAGGTCGCCAGGATATCGGTCAGCCCCTGGTCAGGCAGCAGGTTCGGAGACTCGCGCGCGTCGAGCCCACCGTTCACGCTGTCGAAGTAGACGCCTGAGGCCTTGAGCCCATCCCGGGGGAAGATCAGGCCGGACTCGGTGATGATGTAGTCGCCCTGTTCCAGGGCCTTCAAGAAGCGGCGCTTATCGCCATTGCTGAGTTTCATTGGGGGTCTCCCTCAACCACCTGCGTAAAGGCGGTGACCGTCGGCCACCAGCCAGCCACGCCCAGGCATCGGGAGCCTGAGCCTTTTCTCCTGAGCCAGGACCAGTTGCCCCTCTGGCAGGCCCAGGACGAAACCTTTGTCGGAAAGCCAGACGGCCACCGGAACCGCCGGCACGTCTTGGAACAAGCTCCCATCCAGCACGGCAGCTGCACCTGCAGGCGGCGGCGAGACGTCGAGCGGCAGCAGTTGCCACTGCTCCGGGTCGGTACCAGCCAGGCGGTAGCAGCGCTGCGAGTCGGCGAGATAGATGCCGTCGTTCACCGGCAGCACCATGCGGATCAGCGAGGGGAGCTGGATGAAGTCCTGCGCGGTATTGCACAGGCCGTAGCGAAGCGGCGCGCTGTAGTAGAGGGTTCGGCCCGAGGCGACCAGTTGCCGGCCCATCCAGGCCTTGACGATGTGCCCGCCTGGCAGCGGCTCAAGGAACCTGGTGCCGGGCATCGCACCCAGCTTGCCGGCGCCGACGAGGAACGACTGGAAGCCCGGCGGCGCATCCAGCACCCGATAGAGCGCAGCTCCATTCGCGTCGGTTCTGTAGACCGACACCGCGGTCGCACCATCGACCTCCGGGAGATCCAGTTCGATACCACCGCCCTCGGCGACCTCGACGACCTGCATGCGGCTGAGGCCGCCTTCTTCATCGCCACGGCGGAAGCTGATGGCCACGCCGTAGCGGCCCGCATACAGGCCGCCTGCGCTTGCCGGCCTGGCCCGCAGCGCAGGCACCGGCAACGCCATTGGCTCGACCTGCCCACCCTGCAGCCGGAACAATCCGCTGCGGGTGGCCATGACCAACTGCCCGTTGAGCAGTTCGCACGCAACCGGCCCATCGACCGGCATATCGGCAAGCTCCACCAGGGCGCCGCTCGAGCAGTCGAAGAGCTTGCCCTGTCCGAAACAGAAGGCCGCGCCAGAGGGGAACGAACACAAGCTGTGGAGGCCCGTGCTCGGCTCCCGGAGTTGCAGCGAGTTGGCGGCGCTCACATTGCCCTCGGCGTCGAGGACGACGTTCAGCGCGTCGTGCAAGGCGCCATCGGGCAGCGCCTCGTCCGGGGAAAGGTTGTCGATACCGATGGGCCAGGGCCCGAGCTTCATTTCCATGCCGCGCAGGGATATGTCCCTGCTGGCAGTCAGGCAACCTGCGGCCGCCCCATCCGCAGCCCAGAGGAGCAGCAACCGATAGGCCTGATGATGTGCTGGGCATTCCTCACGCCGGGGTAGCCGAAGCGCTCGCCATCGCCGGCAGCGCCAGGAATGATCGTCGCGCCAGCGCCGTGCAGGACGCGGATGCGCAGGTCGAACTGCCCGGCCGTGTATTCGGAGACAGCCCAGTCAGCGATCCCTGGCGGCTGCACTACCCGATTGCGGAACGCCACGAACGGCACGCCCCAAGCGGTCGTGACACCCATGCTCACGTTGTCGGCACGCTTCGGCGGGCCAACGAGATAGGCGCCGTGACGGGTCGCCAGGAAGCCAGCCGGGTAGATCCAACGGTGCTGGTTCTGCACCACCTGGGCGCCGAACCCCAGGGCGAGGAACCCGGCAGGCTTCACCGTTCGCGGGATCGTCGGATCGATGTAGATCGAGACGGACGCGGCCCCGAAAGCCGACATGTCGTAGCCATAGGCCTGGGCCTCCCCACCCTTCGACACCGAGGGGAAGCCCATCTTCAGCGACTTCAGGCCGTCGACCAGCAGCGTCCGGCGGCGAAGGCTGATCCAGTGCGCTTCGTTACTGCGGAACGCGAGGAGGCCAAAGGGGGCGACGTACTGCGTCCCCGGGATCGTCACCCGCGGCGTGCCGAAGAACGGCCGGTTTCCATCGTCGCTGTTGATGCCGTCCTTGTAGTACATCGCGTCGATACGATGGCCACGCACGCCGCCGTGGTTGTCGATCGCCTGCTGCGGCGCTCCGAAGGGGGCCCAGACGGTCAGCGGGCTCAGCACTGGCTTGCCGAATGTCTCCCCCGACTGGATCGATGCAGGCGCTACTGTCTGCGGGTAGTTGAGCGATGGAGTGCCGAAGGCCTGGCCGAGGTAGCCGGTCGGGTAGATGCTGTTGGCCTTGACCACCGCGGCGCCTGCGCGGAAAGCGTCGATACCGGCCGGGTAGATGACGTTGCTGCCTACCTTGGCCGTACCGAACGAAGCACTCGCGTCGATACCGCTGACGCCAAGGGTGCGCGTGAACGGCAGGTTCGGATCGCCCCATAGGCAGGTGGGCGTGCCGAAAGCACCCGCGCGGATGCCGTTGCAGAACACGGTCTTGGTCCGGTACTCGACAGCCGGGCGGCCGTACAACGCCGCGTCGAAGCCTTGAAGGCGGTAGCTCTCCCATTGGTTGTGCACCGCCGCCCGGCCGAACTCCGCCGAGTCGTGGCCATAGGCCCCCACCTCTGGCGTCACGTTGCTGACCATCGGCTCGCCAACCATATCGACGTAGTTGTAGCGCGGCGCGATGATCGAGCGATGCACCTGGGCGTCGTGGAATCCGACCAGGCCGGGGGCGATACCCTTGTTGTCGAGGTCCACGTAGCTGCGCAGGTTCTGCACCGTCGGCTGGCCCAGGTGCGGCGGATCGGGGAACTGGTACTGCACCACCTCGCGCACCCGGAACGCCACGAACGGCGCGCCCATCTCCAGGCTTTCCCAGTTGCCGATGCGCTCCAGGTACCGGCGGGTATTGACCGCCTGGGCCTGGCCGAAGCGCGATGTGTCGGCGCCAGCGACGGCAACCACGCGGGCGGCATTCACCACCGCCGACCAGTTGCTCATCACCAGGGAGTCGAGGCCGGGCGGCTGGATATGGCGGATGGCGAACGCCACCAGCGGGTTTCCCCACAGGGTGGCGTCCATGCCCTGGGCCACGACTGCCCGCGCACCGTTTACCACGTCCGGCGTGCCGAACCGGCTGGACTGGTGGCCGAAGGTCCCCACCACACGGTTGCGGTTCTCGATGTAGTTGAAGGTCCCGAACCGCTCGCCCCAGTCCCCAGGCTCCGCATAGGGGGCCACGACCTGACGCAGATTCCAGACCTCGGCGCGCCCCCATTCCAGGGCCGAGGGGATGGAGATCGGCGCGACGAGGCGCGGGTTGTGATCGACGCCGGGCACGCCCAGGGCGGACATGTCGCGGCCGACGGGGTACACCCGCTGGCTGTTGTCCTGGACGTTGGTCTGCCCCCAGTAGGTGGCCTCGAAGCCCAGCGGCGCCAGCGTGCGCTGGAAGCCGATCAGCGGCGTACCGAAAGCCCCCTGGTAGATCCCGCCTGGCTTCAGCTCGCGCTGGCCGTAGGCGACGAATGCAGTGCCGTAGCGCGCGGCGTTAAACCCGCTCGGCTTGACCTCGCGAACGCCACCGGACAGGTAGGCCGTGCCGAACAACGTGGCGACGAACCCACTGGGTGCGGCGTACTTGCGCAGGTTCTGGACGGTTGGAGTACCAGCGCCGCCCTGGTAGATCCCGGTCGGCGCAACCGTTCGGTTGAAGTTCTCGACCTTCGGACTGCCCAGGCCGGCGGGTGCGATCCCCGTCGGGAAGGCCTGCTGGTTGAAGTTCTTGACCGAAGCCGAGCCCATTCCGCCAGCGGCGAAGCCCGTCGGCCGAATGTAGCTGTTCCAGTTCTTGACCACGTGCGAGCCGACGACACCGGCTGGAATCCCGCCAGGCGCGACGAAGCTCGTCCAGTTGATGACTGCCGGTGCGCCAAGGCCGCCGGCCTCCAGTCCCACCGGGAAGACGTACTGGGTATCGCCGCTGGGCGTCCCGCCGCGGATAAACTCCAGAGGCACCGAGTTGCCTGCCGGCGGCGTGTAGACCTCGCCGAACTCCAGCGGAACCTGGTTGCCGGCCGGCGGCTCGTAGGGTGGGTAGAACCGCATGTCGAAGCCGACAGCGGAGCCGCCTGGCGGAACATACCCGGGGCCGGAGAGGTTGAAGCCGACGATGTTGCCAGCAGGTGGCGTGTAGGGCATGGCCGCCTCCTGGTCAGTCGGTGGCTGGTGTCACACCGGAGACGATCATGTCCTGGTAGCCGTCGAGGCGACAAACCACGTCAAAGCGGTGCGCGGTGCTCAGGCCATCCACGCGCCACGTACCGTCTGCAGCGGAAACTACTTCGGCAACGATCACCCCATCGCCAAGCGCACCCGCAGCAGGACGGAACAGAACACGTATGGTCGCAGGGCCAGGCACTCCCTCGATGCGCGTGATGCCGTCAGGGAAGGTGCCAGCCAAATAGCCGTCGCCTGGTGGCGGCATATGCGGCCCTGGCTCGAACGGTTGCGCGGCCCCCAGCAAGGCATATTGCCAAGCAGAGAGAAGCGAACCGGCCCTATCGGTCATACCGAATCACCTTCCCACCGCAGGGCCAGCGTGTCGTTAGCGGGGTTTCCGGCCGCTCCATGCCAGTTGAAATTGAGCTGCGCAATACCGGGAATGCCACGGTGCGGAATGAACAACGTCTGTTCCTCGGTTCCGCCGAGGACCATGGTCAGCGTGTCGCCTGATGCCACGGCGGGCGCCGACAGCGACGCAATCCCGTATAGCTGGGAAACGTCCGAGCCGAAGGACATGAACGGTACTCCTACATAGAGATTGCTATCCCGCATGGATGTCACGTCGTAGGCCGGCTTCGCCAGGATGGAGCACGAAGACTTGATGCTGCCTCCCTCAGTAACAGCATCGCAAGATGGCGTGTAGTAATTGGGGTATCCAGCCCCGGTGGCAGACGGCGAGTTCGTTATCGGCGAGGGAGCGACCAGTGCGGCAGCGCCAGGTTGAGGCTGCCCATCAAGTCCTTGAGGGCGCGCAATGGCGAAGAAGAGCAGAGGAAACCCGTCCAACGTCTGGTCCAGCGACGCCCGCAGGATGTAAGTGGTGTCACTGCTGCTTTTCTGGCGGATGACGCCCACCTTCATCGCCACCCACATCAAACCTTCCCCGGCGTAGCCGTATGACGTCCGCATACCTGCATAGCAAAGCGTGGTAGGCGTCAAGGAAGAGCTGCCGGTCGGCGGAATGTATGGGTAGTTTCGCGAGGGAGTCGCATTGACCAGGTTTCCCGCGCCATCCGTTCCCGTGCCGATGCTCAGCGCAAAGAACGGAGGGAACCACGTATCACCCCCTAACGTGCTGAACCTGGTGCCGAACCCGACCTTCAGGTAGATGCTCCCCAGTGAGTCGGTGAACTTGTAAAGGCGGTAGCCGTAGACGGTGTTCACGGCTGAGGCGGTGTGCGTAAGCGTGTCCGTAAAGTCTGCCAGTTGCCCCGTATCGGCTGTCTGTTCGAGCCCCAGGGCAATAAGCATGTCGTGAAGCTCCTGGAACGCGGACTGCCGATCAATGCCCTGCCCAGAAGCCTTATCGTTCGCGGTAGGCCAGTTTGCTGTGACCGTTCTGCGTTTGCCTGCCATAGCTCAACCCTACATCGGGGCCGGCGTGACGCCGGCCATAATCACGTCGTTGCGATCTTCCTTGC
>Ga0182735_1002433_pt1 | contig 11276 bp, 8 predicted proteins | sample eDN5th30CKraftMG_FD_128524 | JGI IMG/M metagenome (GOLD analysis project Ga0182735, IMG submission 128524) | Enriched Miracle-Growth compost microbial communities from Emeryville, California, USA - eDNA 5th pass 30_C Kraft MG (version 2) (version 2) ... | reverse complement strand
GCCGAACGAGCTCAGGCCGTCGAGCCGCAGCTCGAACGAAGGGCGCGAGACGCCGTCGAGCAGCGAGGCGATTTCGTGCCCCTGGGCGTTGTCGATGTCGCCGATGAAGCTGAGCGTGATGTGGTAGTTCTCGGGGTCGATCCAGCGCGCGCCCGGCAGCCCGCCGCGCAGCAGCGCGAGCTCCTCGCGCAGCGGGGCGGGAATTTCAAGCGCAGTGAACAGGCGGGGCATGGATCGAACCTGACGGAATAAGCGGAATCCGGGGCAAGCCCGCGGCGGCTACGATCTGGCCTTGGCGCGGACCTTGGCGATCAGTTCCTCGACCGCGGGCAGGATGTTCTTCACGATGACGTCCACGCCTTCGGCGGTCGGATGCAGGCCGTCCTTCTGGTTCAGCCTGGCGTCGCCGACAATGCCGTTGAGGAAGAACGGGTAGTAGAGCGCGTCGTGCGCCTTGGCGATCTCGGCGAAAATGCGGTTGTAGGCCTCGCCATAATCCCTGCCGAGATTGGGCGCCGCCATCATGCCGGCGACCAGCACCTGCTGGCCGCGCCCGCGCAGCTTGCCGACGATGGCGTCAATGTTCCTGCGGGTGATCTTCGGGTCGATGCCGCGCAGCATGTCGTTGGCGCCGAGCTCGACGATCACGGCGTCGGCATCCTGCGGCACGGCCCAGTCGAGCCGCTCCAGCCCGCCGGCCGAGGTGTCGCCCGACACGCCGGCGTTGACGATTGCGACGCTGTCGCCCCTGGCCTTCAGTGCCGCCGCGAGCCGCGCCGGGAACGCCGCGTCGGCGGGCAGGCCGAAGCCGGCGGTGAGCGAATCCCCCAGCGCGACGATCTTGACGGCCCTGGCGTCGGCGGGAGTGGCCTGAGCGGCGCTGGCCTGGGCAGGCGCGCTCTGGACAGGCGCGCTCTGGGCGGGCGCATCCTGCGCCGGCGCCGGAAACGGCAGCGCGGCGAGCAGGAAGGCCGCGCTCGCGAACGTGAAGATGCCACAGTGTCGGTTACGCTGGACGGCCTTCCGGGGCTTCCCATATGACCGTTGGCGGCCGCCGCGGGAGCGCGGCCGGAACGATGGCAGGGCAACCAGCGCTGAAGCAACCAGAGCCGACAACGAAGAAAAACCGGAATTCATGAACGACACCCCTGCGGCCTTTCGGAAGCGTTCGCCCGCCATCTCGCTTTCCGGTGTGAACCTTTCGCTCGGCGACGGCGCCGCGCGCGTCCATATCCTCAAGGATATAGGTCTCAATATCGGCAGCGGCGAGGCCGTGGGCCTTATCGGCCCGTCCGGCTCGGGCAAATCGACGCTCCTGATGGCGATGGCGGGGCTGGAGCGGGTCGATACCGGCTCCGTCACCGTGGCCGGCACCGACATCGTCGGGCTGGACGAGGACGCGCTCGCCCGGTTCCGCGGCCGCAACATCGGCATCGTCTTCCAGTCGTTCCACCTCATCCCGACCATGACCGCGCTGGAGAACGTCGCGGTCCCGCTGGAACTGGCTGGCGATGCCGATGCGTTCGCGCGCGCCGAGCGGGAACTGGTCGCGGTCGGCCTCGGCGAGCGGCGTTCGCATTATCCCTCCCAGTTGTCGGGCGGTGAGCAGCAGCGGGTCGCGCTCGCCCGCGCGCTTGCGCCGCGGCCCTCGATCCTCGTCGCCGACGAGCCGACCGGCAACCTCGACGAGAACACCGGCCGGCAGATCGTCGATCTCCTGTTCGCGGGGCACCGCGAGCGCGGCACGACGCTGGTGCTGGTGACGCACGACAGTTCGCTGGCCGCGCGTTGCGACCGGGTGGTCCGTCTGCGTTCCGGCCGCATCGAGCGCGAAGCGCGCGTGCCGGCATGACGCTCGCCGCCTCCGCTTCCCGGTCATCCGCCTTTCCGTCTTCGGCCTCCGTCGCGCTGACGCTGCGGCTCGCCGCGCGCGAGCTGCGGGGCGGGCTGCGCGGCTTCCTCGTCTTCATCGCCTGCATCGCCATCGGCGTGATGGCGATCGCCGGCGTCGGCTCGTTCGCGCGCGGACTGACCGAAGGGCTGGCGCGGCAGGGCCGGGTCATTCTCGGCGGCGACGTTTCCTTCATCCTGATCCAGCGCGAGGCAACCGCGCAGGAGCGCGCCTTCATCGAAGGCGCGGGCGACGTCAGCGTCACCGCGACGATGCGCGCCATGGCGCGCGGGCCCGACGGCAATGCCACGCTGGTGGAGATGAAGGCGATCGACAGCGCCTATCCGCTCTATGGCGCGGTGGAGACCGATCCCCCGGGCGACATCCATGCCCTGCTCGCGAGGAAGGGCGACACGTTCGGCGCGGTGGCCGACGAGGCGCTGCTTTCCCGGCTCGATCTCAAGCCCGGCGCGGTGCTGACGGTGGGCGACGCGAAACTCGAGATCCGCGCTACCCTCCGGAACGAGCCCGACAAGCTCGCGGCGGGCATTTCGTTCGGTCCGCGCCTGATGATCGCGCAGGATGCGCTGCGCGCCACCAACCTGCTGCAGCCGGGCAGCCTCGTGCGCTGGATGTACCGGCTGCGGCTGCCGCAGGCCGGCGCCATCGACGACGCGGTGCGCGCCGCCATCGAGCGGACGCGCGCCGCGCTGCCCAATGCCGGCTGGGAGATCCGCAGCCGCTTCAACGTCTCGCCCGCGCTCGAGCGCAACATCGAGCAGTTCACGCAATACCTCACGCTGGTCGGCCTCGCGACACTCCTGGTCGGCGGCATCGGCATCGCCAACTCGACGCGCTATTTCCTCGACCGCCGGCGCGCCACCATCGCCACGATGAAATCGCTGGGCGCCTCGGGAGGCCGGGTGTTCGCGATCTACCTGTTACAGGTGCTCGCGCTAGCCTCGATCGGCGTGCTGGCCGGCGTCGCGGTCGGCGCGGTGCTGCCGTTCGCGGCGCAGGCGGCGTTCGGCAGCATCATCCCGCTGCCGTTCGTGGCCGAGGTGCAGCCGCTGCAGCTTCTGCTTGCCTGCGGCTACGGCCTGCTGATCGCGCTTGCCTTCGCGCTGTGGCCGCTCGGCCGCGCGCACGACGTTCCGGTGTCGGTGCTGTTCCGCGGCGAGGTGGCGCCCGACCGTGGCTGGCCGCGGCGGCGCTACGCGCTGGCGACGCTGGCCGTCGCGCTGGCGCTGGCCGCCTTCGTGGTCGCCGCCGCCTACGACCGGCACATCGCGCTGATCTTCATGGGAGCGTCGGCGGCGGCGTTCCTGCTGCTGCGCGGCGTCGCCGTGCTGGTCATGGCGCTCGCGCGCCGCGCCCCGCGCGTGCGCTCGACCGTCCTGCGGCTGGCGATCAACAACATCCACCGTCCGGGCGCGCTGACGCCGACGGTGGTGCTCTCGCTCGGCCTCGGCATCTCGCTCCTCGTCACCATCCTCGAGATCGACGGCAACTTGCGCCAGCAGTTCACCCAGGCGCTGCCGGCGAAGGCGCCCTCGTTCTATTTCGTCGATATTCCCTCCAGCGAGGCCGAACGCTTCGATGCCTTTGTCCACCGGCAGGCGCCCGACGCTTCGCTCGAGCGGGTGCCGATGCTGCGCGGCCGCATCGTCAGCGCGGCCGGCATTCCGGCGGAGGAACTCAAGCCGAAGCCCGACGCGGCCTGGGTGCTGCAGAGCGACCGCGGCATCACCTACACCGACACCGTGCCGCGCGGCTCGCGCGTGGTCGCCGGCGCGTGGTGGAAGCCGGACTACGAGGGGCCGCCGCTGGTCTCGTTCGAGAAGAAGATCGCCGACGGCCTCGGCCTGAAGCTCGGCGACGAGGTGGTGGTCAACGTGCTCGGCCGCGACATCGCGGCGCGCATCGCCAACCTGCGCGAGCTCGACTGGCAGTCCCTCGGCATCAATTTCGTGCTGGTATATTCGCCCAACACGTTCCGCGGCGCGCCGGTGATGCACCTCGCGACGCTCACCTATCCCGACGGCGGCACGGCGGCCGAGGAAGTCGCGATGCTCAAGGGCGTGTCAACCCAGTTCGCCTCCGTTACCAGCGTCCGGGTCAAGGATGCCCTCGACGCCGTCGGCACGCTGGTCGCCAACCTGGCGCTGGCGGTGCGGGGGGCGAGCGCGATCACCCTGCTGGCCGCCGCGCTGGTGCTCGGCGGCGCGCTGGCGGCGGGCCACCATCACCGCGTCTACGATTCCGTGATCCTCAAGACGCTCGGCGCGACGCGCCGCCAGCTCATCGCCGCCTACGCGCTGGAGTACCTGCTGCTCGGCCTCGTCACCGCCATTTTCGGGGTCGCGGCCGGCTCGCTCGCCGCCTGGCGCGTCGTGGTCGACGTGATGCACCTCGCCTACGCCTGGCAGGCGGGACCTGCTGTCGCTGCGGCATTTGGCGCAGCGGTCGTCACCGTCGCGCTCGGGCTGATCGGAACGTTTGCCGCGCTCGGACGTAAGCCCGCGCAGGTGTTGCGGAATTTATGACGGCGACGGAGCGGCCGCGCCGCCTTCGCGGACAAAACGGCGGCGGCCGGCCATCTTCCGTTTACGGGGTTCAGGTACTAGATTCACGTCATTCGGCGGGCGCGGCCTTTCGGGCTGCGACGCCACCCAGCCGGTAAACAATCCGGCACAGAGAGGTACTTCGATGTCGGACTTCAACCGGAATCCCGCGGTTCGAGGCTTCGGTGCTGACAGTGCGGTCGCGATAGACGCCGGTCTGCGCGCCTACATGATCCGCGTCTACAATTACATGATGGTCGGCGTCGCGCTCACCGGCGTGGTGGCGTGGGCGACCTTCAATGCCGCCGTGGTGACCGGCCCCGCCGGGAACATCACCGCCCTGACCGGCTTCGGCCAGGCGCTGTTCGGCAGCCCGCTGATGTGGCTGCTCGTGCTCGCCCCGCTGGCGCTGGTGTTCTTCATCAGCTTTCGGATCCAACACCTGCAGGCAGGGACGGCGCGACTGTTGTTCTTCGTCTACGCGGGCCTCGTCGGCCTGTCGCTGGCGTCGATCTTCATGGTCTATACCCACGCCTCCATCACGCGGGTGTTCTTCATCTCGGCGGCCTCGTTCGGCGCGCTGAGCCTGTACGGCTACACCACGCAGCGCAGCCTGTCCGGGCTGGGCTCGTTCCTGGTGATGGGCCTGTTCGGCCTCATCATCGCGATGCTGGTGAACCTCTTCCTCAAGAGCACCGGGCTCGACTTCGTGATCTCGGCGGCCGGCGTGCTGATCTTCGCGGGCCTCACCGCCTACGACACGCAGAACATCAAGGAGATGTATGACGTGCAGGACGACGGCACCGTTGCCGGCCGCAAGGCGGTGATGGGTGCGCTGCAGCTCTACCTGGACTTCATCAACCTGTTCATGATGCTGCTGCGGCTGCTCGGCGACCGCCGCTAGCGCGGTTTGAGCGAAGTGGGTAGCGGTTCGCGTGAAGAAAGCGCGACAAAGCAAAAAGTGGGAGTCCCGGCTTTGATTCCATCAGAGCCGGAAAGGCGCTAGCCGCCCGGCAATCCCGGAAATGCCGACGCCCCGGCCGCAAGGCCGGGGCGTTTTGCATCGGCGGTTGTTTCATGCCCGCGCCCTGCGGCAGACTGCGTGAATGATTACTGCGCCTGTGAGCGACATCGTCATCCGCGCCGCCGTTCCGGCCGATATTCCCGCCATTGCGGCGATCTATGCCCAGGCCGTCGCGGAAGGCACGGCGTCGTTCGAGCTCGACCCGCCGGGCGAGGATGAAATGGCGCGGCGGATGCGCGACGTGAGGGAAGGCGGGTTTCCCTATCTCGTGGCCGCCGCCGGCGACGGCATTCTCGGCTATGCCTATGCGGCGCCCTATCGCGCCCGGCCGGCGTACCGCTTCACCGTCGAGGACTCGATCTATGTCGCGCCGGCCGCCCATCGCCGCGGCGTCGGGCGGCGGCTCCTTGCCGGGCTGATCGCGGGGTGCGAGGCGGACGGGCTGCGGCTGATGGTGGCGGTGATCGGGGATTCGGCCAATGCCGCCTCGATCGAACTGCACCGCGCGGCCGGATTCCGCATGGTTGGTACGTTCCACAATATCGGCTTCAAGTTCGGCCGCTGGCTCGACAGCGTGATGATGGAGCGCCCGCTCGGGCCCGGCGCCGCGCGCCCGCCGCAGGAGCGCGCCGGCGCCCGTTGAAAAGCGGCGCGCCGGCATTCGCCGGCCTGCGCTTCAGCCGCTGACCAGCTTGAGCGATTTGTCGAGCACGCGCAGCACGCGGTCGAGTTCATGACCGCGTCTCAGGATCAGGCCGGTCGCGCTGATGACGCTGTAGATCCCCTGCTTCCGCGCCAGCTTAGGGTCCTTCTCGATCCGGTAGATGGGCACCTCCGACGCTCGCCGGAAGATCGAGAACACCGCGCGGTCCTTGAGGAAGTCGATACCGTAGTCGCGCCATTCGCCGGCGGCGACCATCCGCCCGTATAAACTGAGGATGCGGTTGAGCTCATGGCGGTCGAACGTCACGGCCGGCGGCGCGCCGCCCCTGTCGGCCGCCGGAAACTGACTTGGTTCGACTTCGCCGGGCCCGAAGCTCATGCGGCGCCTCCGTGATCTGGGCGCCCATGATTGCCCCGATTAACCGCGCCAGCAAGTGGCACGCCGATGGCGCCGGGAGCATCGCCATCGGCCGACTTTCGAGGCGAATTCGACCTCACGTATTCGTCAAGAACATCATAATAAGGCCCTATTTCGGACAAGCGAAGAACAATAGGGCCTGCGATGTATGTATCGTTGCCTCAGGGTCCGGTCCACAGCGCGAACTTCGGATCCTCAGCCCCCCAGCCCCCCGGGGTTTGCCGGGCCGGACCACTGAGGCGCGTTAGTTAGGTTCAATCCCCCAATGAACTATGGCCGGCTGAAACAGCCGGCCATTTTTTATGCGCGGGTTTGATGCGCGGGGAGTTCCCGAAGACGCGAAGCGCCGGATGCGCCCGGCAGCCGGATTTACGGCAGCGGCGCGGAAGCCGCCGCGAACATCGGGCCCGGCGTGCCGGCCGATCCGCCCTGCACCAGCACCGCGACCTCGTCGACGCCGGGCGCGCGGAATTCCTGGATGGGCAGCGTCCAGATCGCCGCCGTGCCCTGCCAGTCGCCGAGCTTGATCCAGCGCCGCACGACGTTGTGGTAGGTCAGCGTCTTGCCCTTGTTCTCGCCGCGCGTGACCTCGACGGGCACGCTTTTCATGATCGGGCACAGCCAGACCTCGCCGCGCTCGCCGGCCTTGGCGGCGTCGGCGCTCACGGTGAGCTTGCCGTCGGCGAGCGCGAGCGTCATCGGCACTGACAGCACGTCCGGCCGGTTGCGGCTGAGCGCGATGGCGCGGTCGATGTCGCCGCGGTTGGCGCCCATCGCCTGCGCGACGCCGTTCACCACCACCTGCGGCGTAAAGACGTTGCGGTCGCCGCGCATGCGCGCATAGGCGCGCTGGCGCGAACCGTGTCCGGGCAACGCGAGCGTGTCCTTCCAGCCGATGTAGTCCCAGTAGTCGACGGCGAGGCTCAGCGGAATGAGCGTCGGGTCCTTGGCGAGCTCGCCGGCGAGCTTGTCGGCCGGCGGGCAGGAATCGCAGCCCTGGCTGGTGAACAGCTCGATCACGGCGCGCGGCTGCGCGAAGGCGGCGGCGAACGGCGCGGCGAGCAGCGAGGCTGCAACCGTGCCCGCGAGAGCGAACCGCCGACCGCGCGTTCGGTCACTCATGTCGATCTCCCGATGCCCCGCCCGGACTTGGCCCCGCCCGACTTGCCCACTTTCCTTAGGAGCAAGGCCGATCACCGGCCACTCAATTCGCGGTGAGAGCTCCCGATAAACGGAAAATGCCGTGGCGCAAACGGTTCGTGCGCCACGGCGGATCGCGATGATCTCACGCCGCGAGCTGGCGCAGCACGTACTGCAGGATGCCGCCGTTCTTGAAGTAGTCGATCTCGTCGACCGTATCGATGCGGCAGATCAGCGGTACCCGCTTGATGGTGCCGTCGCCCGACACGATCTCTGCGGTCATCTTCTGGCGGGGCCGAAGCTCGCCGTGCAGGCCGCGGATCGTGACCTGCTCGTCGCCCTTGAGGCCGAGCGTCTGCCACGAGGTGCCTTCTTCGAACACCAGCGGCACCACGCCCATGCCGATCAGGTTGGAGCGGTGGATGCGCTCGAACGATTGCGCGACGACCGCGCGCACGCCGAGGAGGAAGGTGCCCTTCGCGGCCCAGTCGCGCGAGGAGCCGGTGCCGTATTCCTTGCCGGCGAACACGACGAGCGGCGTCTTGGTCTGCCGGTAGCGCATCGCGGCGTCGTAGATCGGCATCTGCTCGCCGGACGGGTAGTGGATCGTCACGCCGCCTTCGACGCCGGGCACCATCTGGTTCTTGATGCGGATGTTGGCGAAGGTGCCGCGCATCATCACCTCATGGTTGCCGCGGCGCGTGCCGTACTGGTTGAAGTCGGCCGGCTTGACGTGGTGGTCGGTGAGGTACTTGCCGGCCGGGGAGGCCAGCTTGATCGAACCGGCCGGCGAGATGTGGTCGGTCGTGATCGAGTCGAGGAACAGGCCGAGGATGCGCGCGTCCACCACGTCCTCGATCGGCTGCGCGGTGCGGCCCATGTGCACGAAGTAGGGCGGGTTCTGGACGTAGGTGGACTTCTCGTCCCATGCATAGGTCAGGCCGCCCTTGACCTCGATCTTGCGCCAGTTGGCGTCGCCCTTGAACACGTTGGCGTACTTCTTCTTGAAGATGTCCTTGGTGATGTTCCGGCGGATCACCGACGCGATCTCGCGGGTGGTCGGCCAGATGTCCTTGAGGAACACCTTGTTGCCCTTCTTGTCGACGCCGAGCGGTTCCTTGGCGAGATCGACCTGCATCGAGCCGGCGATCGCATAGGCCACGACGAGCGGCGGCGAGGCGAGATAGTTCGCGCGCACGTCGGCGTTGACGCGGCCCTCGAAGTTGCGGTTGCCCGAGAGCACCGCCGCGGCGACCAGGTCGCTCTCGTTGATGGTCTTGGAGATTTCGGCCGGCAGCGGACCCGAGTTGCCGATGCAGGTGGTGCAGCCGAACCCGACGAGGTTGAAGCCGAGCGCGTCGAGGTCCTGCTGCAGGCCCGAGTTCGCGAGATAGTCCGCGACGACCTGCGATCCGGGGGCGAGCGAGGTCTTCACCCACGGCTTCACCTTCAGCCCAAGCTTGACGGCCTTGCGCGCCAGGATGCCGGCGCCGACCATCACGCTGGGGTTCGACGTGTTGGTGCAGGAAGTGATCGCCGCGATCACCACGTCGCCGTGGCCGAGATCGTGGTCGCGGCCGGCGACCGGGACGCGCTTCGTCAGCTCGCCAGCCTTGTTGAATTCCTTGTCCATCGACCCGGCGAAGCCGGTCTTGACCTGCGTGAGCGGCACGCGGTCCTGCGGGCGCTTCGGGCCGGCGAGCGAGGGCTCGATGGTGGCGAGGTCGAGCTTGAGCACGTCGGTGAACACCGGGTCGGGCGTGTTCTTCTTGCGGTAGAGGCCCTGCGCCTGCGCATAGGCCTTGACCAGCGCGACGCGGTCGTCCTTGCGCGCGGTGTCGGCGAGATACTTCATCGTATCGTCGTCGATCGGGAAGAAGCCGCAGGTCGCGCCGTATTCCGGCGCCATGTTGCCGATGGTGGCGCGGTCGGCGAGCGAGAGGCTGTCGAGGCCGGGTCCGAAGAACTCGACGAACTTGCCGACGACGCCGCGCTTGCGCAGCATCTGCGTGACGGTGAGCACGAGATCGGTCGCGGTGACGCCTTCCTTCAGCTTGCCGGTGAGCTTCACGCCGATCACTTCGGGCAGCAGCATCGAATAGGGCTGGCCGAGCATGGCCGCTTCCGCCTCGATGCCGCCGACGCCCCAGCCGAGCACGGCGAGGCCGTTGACCATGGTGGTGTGGGAGTCGGTGCCGACGAGCGTGTCGGGGTAGGCGACCTCCATGGTCGCTTCCTTGCCGTCGATCGTCACCTTGTCCTTCGCGGTCCACACCGTCTGCGACAGGTATTCGAGATTGACCTGATGGCAGATGCCGGTGCCGGGCGGCACGACGCGGAAGTTCTCGAACGATCCCTGCGCCCACTTGAGGAAGCGGTAGCGCTCCTGGTTCTGCTTGTACTCCTCGTCGACGTTCATCTTGAACGCCTTGTTGTTGCCGAAGAAATTGATGATGACCGAGTGGTCGATTACGAGATCGACCGGCACCAGCGGGTTGATCTTCTGCGGGTCGCCGCCGAGATGCTTCATGGCGTCGCGCATGGCGGCGAGATCGACCACCGCGGGAACGCCGGTGAAGTCCTGCATCAGCACGCGGGCGGGACGGAACGCCACCTCGCGCTCGGAGGTCTTGTCCTTCATCCACTGCACGAACGCTTGGATGTCTTCCTTGGTGACGCTGCGGCCGTCCTCGTTTCGCAGCAGGTTTTCCAGCAGCACCTTGAGCGAGAACGGCAGCCGCGAGATGCCCCTCAACCCGGCTTTCTCGGCGGCCGGCAAGCTGTAGTAAGCGTAGGTCTTGTTACCGACCTTGAGTGTCCTGGCGCACTTGAAGCTGTCGAGGGAGGTCATGGCGGGCTGTCCTTGTCCGGCTGGCGGAACACCGGAACGTTTTATGGTATTTTATTACCTAGAATCGGGTTCCCCAACCCGTGCACGGGCGGTGCCGCAGACGGCAAGGTCCATGCGATTGGCGGCGTTATAGGAGCTTTTATAGCGGTCTGCCACTGAAGCAGAATGGTTCTATACAACATCGCCTAATGCCGGATGATCGAAATTCACATGCCGCGGACACGCGATCTCGGGAAGCTGCCAAAATGAGCGGGAGCGCCGGTTTTCTGCGGCTTTCCGGGGCGGGCCTGACCTGCGTGCGGGGCGACCGGCAGGTGTTTGCCGGCCTGGACTTCGAGGTTTCCGGCGGCGAGACGCTGGCGCTCACTGGACCCAACGGCGCCGGCAAGACGACGCTGCTGCGGCTGATCGCCGGGCTGCTCGCGCCCACGGCCGGGACGCTGGCGCTGGAAGGGGGACGGGCGGAGGCGGCGCTCGCCGAGCAGGTGCACTACGTCGGCCATCAGGACGCGCTCAAGCCGGCGCTGAGCGTGATGGAGAACCTTCGTTTCTGGGCGGATTTTCTCGGCGTGGCGGCTTCCGGGGAATCGAATTGCGGGCGCGCGCTGGAGGCGGTGGGCCTGTTCCAACTGGCGCACCTGCCGGCGGGTTACCTGTCCGCCGGTCAGCGGCGGCGGCTGGCGCTGGCGCGGCTCCTCGCCGCGGACCGCCCGGTCTGGCTGCTC
>Ga0182735_1002431_pt1 | contig 11283 bp, 9 predicted proteins | sample eDN5th30CKraftMG_FD_128524 | JGI IMG/M metagenome (GOLD analysis project Ga0182735, IMG submission 128524) | Enriched Miracle-Growth compost microbial communities from Emeryville, California, USA - eDNA 5th pass 30_C Kraft MG (version 2) (version 2) ... | reverse complement strand
TAGCTCTTCTCTCCGGCAGCAAAACGATAAGAACAGTTCACACCGTAATCGTTAGAGGAAATCTTCTGTTCGATTGCTGTGAACATTCGCACGGTATCGACGCCGACATCCGTCTCGATACCCCAAGGCTGGCGATACTGAGCCGCACAAGCGAGATCATTGGTAAGATCGAACTTAGCCGAAACTTTTGGAACCCAATAGCTCTTTGCTTCATCGACTTCCGTCTCGTACGGGCGACGCGTAATCGGGTTGATCCCCCCTGTCGACGCGCCCACCAACGAGCCGCCAATATTCTTCAGCTTGCGCTGCGGGGCTACAAAAGTGCCGGTTGCCTCAACGGCATTGCCTTGTTCAAAGAGAATATCGAAGTCCTGCGAGCCGCGCTCGAAGCCACCTGCATTGGCAGCAACCGCGCTTCCCAGGAAAGCGGCGACCATCCCTGCCATTTTCACGCGCTGTACACTCATAAATGTCCTCCCACACAGCAACGGCATTAACGTTGACGAAAACGTAAATCAGGAAGGATTCAGCCCGCAAGATGCATTAATTTGGACTGGCACTGCCTTCTTTTTGAAGCCTCCCTCAAAAAGGGCCAAAACTTCAATTGTGAAGCGATTTATTAGCGGAAATTGGCGACGCTCGTTGCAAATTACGCGTAAATTAGCCAATTTTCAGCCTCTTTTTCGCCTTGTTGCGAAAGCGCAACATTACTCAAAAACAATCGAAACGGCGGTTCGATCTGTTGTTTCGTTGGTTGAAACAGACCGAAATCCACCTATCGGTAGCAAAACACCCGGCAGCGGAATGCACTGCCGGGTGCTTGATTCGACCGAAATCTTTTTTTCTTACGCTAGGTCAATTCAGCCAGCATCACGGATGCGTGATTCGGCTGTCGCCACTCGTTGCGCGGCTTCCTTCAGTTCAGCCAGCCGCTCGCGCTCGGCTTCAACGACTTCCTCGCGCGCATTGGCAACAAATTTCTCATTCGAGAGCTTTTTCTCGATGCGGTCCATTTCGGCGGCAATCTTGCCGGCTTCCTTGGCGAGGCGTACGGCTTCCGCCTTCAGGTCGATCAGATTGCCAAGCGGGATGCAGATTGTCGCCTCACCCAGCAGCATCTGTGCCGAACCTTTTGGAGCCTGTGCCTCGAACGAAACACTCTCGACACGCGCAAGACGCTTGATCGCAGCATCGTGACGGCCAAAGCGGTCAATGCTCGCCGCATTGGCATCCAGCACGACAACAGGAGCAATCGCACCAGCGGGAACGTTCATTTCAGCGCGAACCGAACGGATGCCGGTGACGAGATCAACCAGCCAGTTGATGTCAGCCGCTGCTTCCTCATCCTCGAACGACAGTTCCGGCCAGGCTGCAAGCGCCAGCACCGTATCGCGCTTCCGTCCCTCGCCTGCCGTCAGGGTCCAGAGCTCCTCAGTCATGAACGGCATGAAAGGATGCAGAAGCTTGTAAATCTGGTCGAGGCAATAGGCCGCCGTGGCTTGCGCCTCTGCCTTGTCAGCTTCATCGTCGCCCATGAAGATCGGCTTCAGCAATTCCAGATACCAGTCGCAGAACTGGTTCCAGACAAAGCGATAAGCAGCACCAGCCGCTTCGTTGAAGCGGTAATTGGCAATGCCCTCGGTCACCGCGTGCGTGGCCTTGGTTAGCTCGGTCAGAATCCAGCGATTGACCGCCAGCTTGGCGTTTTCCGGGCGGAAATCCGCATCGAGCTTGACGCCATTCATCTGGGCGAAGCGCGTGGCGTTCCAGAGCTTGGTGCCGAAATTGCGATAGCCTGCGATACGTGCCGGATCGAGCTTCACGTCGCGGCCCTGAGCGGCCATGATCGCAAGGGTGAACCGCAGCGCATCGGCGCCGTATTCATCCATCAACTCCAGTGGATCGATGACATTGCCCTTCGACTTCGACATCTTCGCGCCGTGCTTGTCGCGAACCAGAGCATGCAGATAGACCGTATGGAACGGTATTTCCTCCATGAAATGGAGGCCCATCATCATCATGCGGGCGACCCAGAAGAACAGGATATCAAAGCCTGTCACCAGAACGCTGGTCGGATAATAGGTTGCGAGTTCCGGCGTCCTGTCCGGCCAGCCGAGCGTGGAGAAGGGCCACAGCGCAGACGAGAACCACGTGTCGAGAACGTCGGTATCACGCTCAAGCGCAACATCTTCGCCATAGTGAGCGCGCGCTGCCGCCTTGGCTTCGGCTTCGCTCTTTTCGACAAAACATTTGCCATCCGGGCCATACCAGGCCGGTATCTGGTGTCCCCACCAGAGCTGGCGCGAGACGCACCATGGCTGAATGTTTTCCATCCAGTCGAAATAGGTCTTTTCCCAGTTCTTCGGAACGATCTGCGTCGTGCCGTTGCGAACAGCGGCCATTGCCGGCTTGGCAAGTTCCGCCGCATTCACATACCACTGGTCGGTCAGGTAGGGTTCGATCGGCACGCCGCCGCGATCACCATGCGGAACGGCATGGGTATGATCCTCGACCTTTTCCAGATAGCCGCGCTCGTCCATCAGTTCCACGATGCGCTTGCGAACCGCAAAGCGATCCTGGCCGTCCAGTTCGGCAATCAGGGCCTTCAGTTCCGGCGTGAGCTGCAGTCCTTCGAGGAAGTCGTTGTTGTCTTTCAGCGTAACGGCAGCCGCCGGCGTCAGGATATTGATCGCGCGCAGGTCATTGCGCTTGCCGACTTCAAAGTCGTTGAAGTCATGCGCAGGCGTGATCTTGACCGCGCCGGAACCAGCTTCCGGATCAGCATAGTCATCGGCAACAATCGGAATATGACGGCCAACGAGCGGCAAGACGACATCATTGCCGACAAGAGCGTGATAGCGCTCATCCTTCGGGTTGACCGCAACGCCGGTATCGCCCAGCATGGTTTCCGGGCGCGTCGTCGCAACGACGATATAAGTATGCGGATTTTCCGGATCGAATGGAACATTCTCCAGCGGATAACGGAAATGCCACAGGTGGCCTTTCGTTTCACGCGATTCGACCTCAATGTCGGAAATTGCCGTCAGCAGCTTCGGGTCCCAGTTGACCAGTCGCTTGTCGCGATAAATGAGCCCCTGCTTGTAGAGCGAGACGAAAACTTCGAGAACCGCGCGCGACAGACCCTCGTCCATGGTGAAGCGTTCGCGCGACCAATCGCACGAAGCACCAAGACGACGCAGCTGATTGGAAATCATGCCGCCTGATTCAGCCTTCCACTGCCAGATCCTCTCGATGAACTTCTCGCGTCCCATGGCGTGACGGTTTGGTTCCTGCCGTTCGGCCAACTGGCGTTCGACAACCATCTGCGTCGCAATACCCGCATGGTCCATGCCGGGCTGCCACAGCACATTCTTGCCGCGCATGCGCTCGAAGCGAACCATGATGTCCTGAATCGTGTTGTTGAGCGCATGGCCCATATGCAGCGATCCGGTGACGTTGGGCGGGGGAATGACCACGGCAAAAGGATCGGCTCCTGGCTTAGCTCCTGCTCCCGCTTTAAATGCCCCCGCTTCTTCCCAGCGTTCGGCAATTTTCGGCTCTATGGCCGCGGCGTCATAAGTCTTCTCAAGCATGGAATTATCCGGTCTTTTTGCGCAATGAAAGGATTGAGCGCTCAATAACAACAAACGGGTGATAAATCACTTTAAAAGTGAAAACCCGCCTGCAAGACAGACGGGCTTTTGCATTCAAAGGCCGTTTCAGACAGACAGTACGTCGATTATCGGTCGCCGCGCACCACACGTTCGATTTCTTCCCGAACAAGCCGCTCAACAAGCGTGGGCAGATTGTTGTCGAGCCAGTCCTGCAACATCGGGCGCAACAGTTCCGCAGCGATATCGTCGAATGAACGGCGCGGCTCGGCACGGACCGCATGGTTCAAATCCTGAAATGCCGCGGCTACCTGACGTTCCGCCATCTGAGACAGCATATGGGCAGCAGGTTGCGGCTTTGCAACGGCTTCTGCGACTGAAGCGGCTGCCTTAGGCTGAACCGGAACGTCCTGCGCGGTTTCCGCCTCGGTTTCAGGCTCAAGCAAAGTGTCGACCGCCTGGGCAATGCCTGCTTCGACCGAAAGATCCATTTCTTCCAGAGAAATATCCAGTCCGCCCGGCTGCTGCGAAGACGCCGAGTCCTCAAGGTCGGAATGATCGTCGTTCTCGGCATTGAGAACAATTTCGTCCTCGTCATCGGCCTCGATTTCCGGTTCGCGCATTGCCGGTACCGGCTCGATCGGGCCGCGCAATGTCGGTTCATCCTGAAACACATTGCGCATCATTGAGGGCTTTTCCGGCTGCGCCACGGGTTGCTCAGTGACCGGACGGCGGAATTCCGCAACCTCACCCCGAACCGGAGCGCTTGCCGACACCGGTGCAGGCTGGCGGGTGACATCGCTGTCCTCGATGATCCTGCGGATGGAAGCGAGAATCTCTTCCATCGACGGTTCACGTGCTGCGCTGGATGTCTGTGCCATGGCTAATCCGCTTTCCTGTATTGCGACATTGTCTGCAAAAGACAGAGAATCAATGGATTAAGGGTAGCGGACGATCCCCGGTTTGAGAATCCCCGGCCAATGCACACGCACTCAAACTCACAGCTTTATGGATTTGTTAAGAATTGACGAGGCTGCGGAATCCCGAATCGAAGGCAAACTAAAAGGCACCCGAAGGTGCCTTTCAATTCTTATCCGAGGGCAAACGATTAGCGGCCGTCTGGCGTACGCAGGCCGAACCACTTGTCCTTGACGGCATTGTAATGTTCTTCCGGCTTGTACTCGGCAACCTGCAGACCCATCTGGCTGGCGGTCATGCGACCGGTCGCATTCAGGAGAGCGTAGCTGGCAACAACGACGTTGCGTTCGGATTCGACGAGAGCGATCTGCGCAGTGATGAGATCGTTCTGCGCATTCAACACGTCGAGCGTTGTGCGCTGCCCAACCTTACGTTCCTCGATGACGCCATCGAGAGCAAGCTGCGCGGCAGCAATACCGTCACGGTTGGCCTTGACCGAGGCACGGGCAGCTTCGAGCTGCGACCATGCCGCACCGATTGCCTGACGAACCTGATCACGAACCACATCGACTTCAATGCGCGCCTGACCAAGCTGCTCCTTGGACTGGCGAACCTGTGCCGAAGTACGGCCACCGGTATAGATGGGAATGCTTACACCAACGCCGATGGAAGCCGAATTGCCGTCGGTCTGCGAACCGCCGTCACCCGCATAAGTGTCGAGAAGGCTGGCGCTTGCCGTGAGTCCGACGGAAGGGAGCAGAGCGCCTTCCTTGGCCTTTACGTTATATCCGGCGGCATTGACGGCGTACTGCGTCGCGAGAATGCCCGGATGGCCTGCAATCGCGATGGAGAATGCTTGATCCGGAGAGGCCGGCAGGTTCCTGGCAGCCGCAGCTGTTGCCAGCTTATCCGGCTGAACGCCGATTACCTGCACGTAGGTCGCTTCGGCCGACTTCACGTCGGCGCGGGCAGAATTCAGCGCCGCAACAGCGGTCGAACGGCTGGCATCTGCCTGAGCAACGTCGGTACGCGTACCCTCACCCACGTCGAGGCGAGCGCGGGCGGCGCGGACCTGTTCATTCAGGGCAGCGAGATTGCGTTCGCGCAGAACCGCAATCTGACGCGCCTGATAGACATCCATATAGGCGGTTACCGCCTCATAGAGTCTGTTCTGCTCTTCGTTGCGGAGATTTTCGCGCTGGGCGAAGACCTGGGTTTCTGCAGCGGCGACGTTGTTTTTGGTTTGAAATCCGTCAAACAGCATCTGGTTCAGCTCAATGCCGAACGTACCTGTCGTACGATATCCCCGGCTTGAAGGTGTTTTGCCACGCCCGACATTATAGGAGCCGGTAATCTGCGGGCGATAGCCCGACTTCGCAATGGCTACGCCTTCGTCCGTAACGCGGACGCCGGCGCGGGAATAATTCAGGTTGGCATTGTTCTTGTAGGCTTTTACGAGAGCGCCGGTCAACGTCTCCGAGAACGCTGCCTGCCCCGTTAAAATGGTGCCAGACAACAATGCTGCGGCCGCTACCAGTCCTTTGCACGTTTTGAACACCGGGTACCTCATTATAAGAACAAACGAATCCAACTATCGAACCAATTGGTTCGGGCAAATCCTAATAACCTCTAAATTCGGTTATTTCCATTGCCCCCGCCAGAGCTTGCACAAACAAATTCCACAGCGTTGCAGAATTGTATCATCCGCTAAATTAAAATTCGAACTGTGGAATCCGTTCGAAGCCCGGTAGCGGACGAACCGCAGTGTTGAACACACCGCGTCCCGATGCAACACCATTTTCTTTAACGTAAATCCGCGCAACTCCCGCATTCCCGCGGCCTTCAACGGCAACGAGGCGTCCACCGTCCTTCAACTGGCCGAGAAGCGCATCGGGAATGAAATCGACAGCGCCCTCAATGACAATCACGTCGTAAGGTGCTTCCGAGGGATAGCCTGCCTGCAGTTCACCTGAAACGATCACAACATTGTCATAGCCCAGTTCCGAAAGACGGGCGGTCGCAGCAGCCGACAATACGGAATCATTTTCCAGGCCGATAACCGATCCTGCCAGCTTCGAAAGGATTGCTGAGGAATATCCGGTGCCGCAACCGACATCGAGAACGACGTCCGTGTTCTTGATGCGTGCGAGCTGCACCAGCTTGGCGAAAGGCGAAGGCTCCATCAGGTAGCGAGGCTCCTTGCCTTCGCTTTCGAGGAGCTGGTCTTCGTCGATATAGGCAAGGACCTGACGGGCCGCTGGAACGAACGCCTCACGCGGGACGGTCAGGAAAGCATCGATAACTGCCAGATCGGTCACGTCCGTCGTGCGTATCTGATTGTCGACCATCTTTGTGCGAAGATCCTGGAAATCGGCTGCCATAGCCCTAAACCCTTCCTTGTCGCGGAATGCGATGTTTCATGCCATTGGAGCGCCCTGCATACTGCCGGAGCACCATAAACGAGATTTGCCGTTGATGTGGCAAAAATCGCGGGTCCAGTCAATGAAACACAGCATTTGCGGCATTTATGCTCACTGTTACCGGTATCAGAGCTGCAGGCATTCATCGGCGCACCGGGGCCACCTTATATTGCTGCTCTGCACATCGGGATATGAAAATGCCGGAAAGCCTTCCGCTCCCCGGCATCTGTCCTTGACATACAGCCTGCCCGAAACCGCATCATGCTTTCCGAACGGGCTCTATCGTTTACAGCGCTTTGAGACAAGCGCCCCTGAAATCACATTATTGAGCGTTCGACGCTGGAAAGCCGGCGGCTTCCAGAGCAGAAAGCACGGCAGCTTGCGAAGCATTGCCGCCGAATCCGACTTCCTTCTTTTCGAGGTCGATTTCGATTGGCGCCGTCGCATCGAGCTTGCGCAAGGCGGAAGTAACGCTATCGGCGCAACCGCCGCATTTCATCTTGGGGATGGAAAACTTCATCAAATCAGTCACTCCTTCTAGGGATGGCCATAAGATGGAGCTTCCCATCGTGGTAAGGTCAAGGGCCTTTTTTGCCATTTCTCATTCAAGGCGCCTCGCAAGCCTCCGGCACGCTTTTTTCCAATTCCAGCGGCGACTTGGTCAGTGAGCCCGTCATGATCTGCATGGGCTTGAATGGTGGTTCTTCCTGCATACCGGGATTGGTAAGATGGATCGTATAGCAGCCAGTAAAAACTTCCTTCTTGCCATCTGCCGTTTCCGCTTCGATAGCGAGGGGCTGACTCCAATATATCTGGCCCGCACCTGGATCCGGCTCGGTCTTGCGCAGTGCGACCTTCACACTTTTGGTGTTTTCATAGCCTTTCATGAAAGTCTTGAAGTCCGGCTCCCGCCCCTCTTCGGAATAATAACCATAGGCCCGTGCATATTCCTTGCGATTGATTGCATTGTAATAGGATTCGATAAGTGCCTGGGGCGTGGAACGATCATCGCGATAGTCTGGAACCGTCACGCCTCCGGCGGCATCCTGCGTCTGTTCGGAAGGCTTGGTTTCCTGAACTGGCTCGGAAGCATTGTCGTGCTTTTCCTGCACGTTCCTCGGTGTTTCTTCAGGTGCGGCCTTTTGCGGATTTTGCGCCAAGGCAACTCCGGCTGAAAAGCCCGCTACCCCTGCGCCCAGAAGGCCGATTACAGCAGCCAGCATCAGAGGTTTCATCCGGTCATTCGACATTCGCTTCTCCTCTTCCTAGCAATTTTTTGCAGGGCGCTTCGGAGGCGCTCCCGATTTGGTGTATTGCAGTAATGATGTTACAACACTAACTATAGTGAAAACGTGGCAATCGCGGAGGAAACTCAGCCTGTTGCGATGAGATTGGACGATTCTCCGTCCATATGCCAGCACGATACCGGAAGAGAGAAAATGGGCCGTTTCGCAGTCATGACGCTAACCGACAAAGCAGCTGATCGCGTTCGCGAGATCATCGCCTCGCGGGATGGCGCTCTTGGTATCCGTGTGGGTGTGAAAAAAGGCGGCTGCGCCGGCATGGAATATACCATCGACCTCGTCACGGACGCCAAGGCTGGCGACGATGTGGTCGAAAAGGATGGCGCGAAGGTGTACATCGCGCCAGAAGCCGTTCTCTTCCTGCTCGGCACGCAGATGGACTTCGAGGTGACGACACTGCGCACGGGTTTCGTTTTCAACAATCCGAACCAGACATCGGCTTGCGGTTGCGGTGAGTCCGTTGAAATCAAGGCCGCCTCCCCGGAAAGCCTCCGCCAGATGCAAGGCGCAGCCTAATTCAAGCACAAGGTCCGTCAGCAAATGGATGACGAAGCTCTTCGCGATCTGCTGCAGGACTTCGGCCCCATCAGCATACGCCGAATGTTCGGCGGCAAGGGCATTTATCACCAGGGCCTGATCTTTGCGCTTGTCGTACGGGACGAGCTGCTGTTCAAGGCCGATGAAATAACCATTCCTGAATTTATCGACGCTGGTGCGACCCGATGGACCTATGAAGGCCGCAAAGCTGGCGATCCGGTCGCCATGCCTTACTGGAGCGTGCCGAGTGAAGCTTTTGATGATCCTGAAGTGATGACGCGCTGGGCACGCCTTGCTTATGATGCTGCCCTGCGAAGCGGGAAAACCAAGCCCAAAAAGAAATCGGCTGCACAGCGTTCGCTTGCAGCCGATTGATCATTTCTATTTCCGTCAGATTCCAGTTGGAATCAGCATGAATGCCGGAATGTCGTTGCCGAAACCGACAGGTGTCGGGCCGTCATCATCACGATCACGACGGCGCTTCTGTTCATGTTGCGGCTTGCCGCGGCGCTCATCGTTGGAAGCGCGGATCGCATCGCGACGCTCGCTGGCTTCGATGACCGGCTGCGGCTGTTCCGCAGGATCGACGATTTCCGCAGGCTTGGCCTTTGCCTTGTCTTTCGGCTTGTCCTTGCCCTTGGCGTCCTTGCCTTTGCCGCGCGCATTCTTGTTCTTGCGCGCATCGTCCGCCTCGTCGGAGGCCGGCAGGGTCGACAGATCACCGTCGAGCCATTCGATCTTTTCGCCGATCATATTCTCGATAGCGGCCAGATATTTCGTGTCCGAAGGCGTGACGATGGTGAAGGCCTTGCCGGAACGTCCCGCGCGACCAGTACGGCCAATACGGTGGACATAATCTTCCGAATGAATCGGAACATCAAAATTGAAAACGTGGCTCACATCAGGAATATCGAGACCACGGGCCGCGACGTCGGAAGCAACCAGCAACCGCAATTTGCCATCCTTGAAGTTCGACAACATGGTCATGCGCGCACGCTGGTCCATATCGCCATGCAGAGCGCCGGCATCGAACTCATGCCGCGTCAGTGAGCGGAAAAGCTCGGACACGTCCTTCTTGCGGTTGCAGAAGATAATCGCGTTCTTGAGCGTATCGCCTTCGGCACGGATAAGGTCACGCAGGACCGCGCGCTTGTCCCAGTCCTTCTTGCTGGATTTCACCAGACGCTGGGTCACGGTCTTGGCCGTGGATGAAGCCTTTGCAACCTCGATGCGCGTCGGGGAATGCAGGAACTGTTCCGTCAGCTTGGTGATTTCCGGCGGCATGGTAGCCGAGAAAAACAGGGTCTGGCGCGTAAACGGGATAAGCTTGCAGATACGCTCGATGTCCGGGATGAAGCCCATGTCGAGCATGCGATCCGCCTCGTCGATGACGAGAATTTCAACACCGGTCAGGAGCAGTTTGCCACGTTCGAAATGATCAAGCAGACGGCCGGGCGTTGCGATGAGAACGTCGGCGCCGCGTTCCAGCTTGCGCTCCTGTTCATCGAACGAAACACCACCGATCAGCAGGGCCACATTGAGGCGCTGATTGACGCCGTACTTGGCGAAGTTTTCCTCAACCTGGGCTGCGAGCTCACGGGTTGGTTCCAGAATGAGCGTACGGGGCATGCGAGCACGAGCCCTGCCCTTTTCCAGAAGCGTCAACATCGGAAGCACGAAAGAGGCCGTCTTTCCGGTTCCCGTCTGCGCGATACCGAGAACGTCCTTGCGTTCAAGGGCTGGAGGAATAGCTCCAGCCTGAATGGGAGTGGGCGCAGTATATCCTGCCGCTTCTACAGCGGCGAGCACTTTCGGGGAAAGACCGAGTTCGGCAAATGTCGTCAATGGAGGCGCAGCTCTCTGGTTTGGAAATGATTTCCACCCATCCTGTCATTGCAGCCGCGTCATCGGGCGCAGGAACCAAGGCAGAATAAGGCGTCTGCAACGCAAAATGCGTTTTCTTGCAGCATCGCGTACGTCCACAGCGTGCAAAAGTCAACTAAAATACCATCGAAAGGTATCAAATTGCTTCGATTGTGCTGCAACAATCGAAATCAATGCGGAACTTGAACAAATTTATTCAAATTATCAAAAGCTAAAGAGCATTTGCCTAGCTGAACCGGTGCACCACTTATCTGCCAAAACTAATGCCTGAACTGCTCTGTCAGGATGCGCTCGTCCCAGGAATGATTTCGGTCAAAAAGGATGGCGACCTGACTGTTCGGCGCCTCCCGCACGGTTACAGACTTCACCGACTTGACCTCGTTATTGTCAGCGACCGCATTGACCGGGCGTTTTTCGGTTTCCAGCAAATCCATGCGAACGGTCACGTGCTTTGGCAGAAGCGCACCGCCCCAGCGGCGCGGACGGAAGGGGCTTACCGGGGTCAACGCCAGAAGCGGCGCTTCAAGCGGCAGAATGGGGCCTTGCGCCGAAAGATTATAGGCAGTGGAACCCGCAGGCGTCGCGACCATAACGCCGTCGCAAACGAGT
>Ga0182735_1002424_pt1 | contig 11299 bp, 13 predicted proteins | sample eDN5th30CKraftMG_FD_128524 | JGI IMG/M metagenome (GOLD analysis project Ga0182735, IMG submission 128524) | Enriched Miracle-Growth compost microbial communities from Emeryville, California, USA - eDNA 5th pass 30_C Kraft MG (version 2) (version 2) ... | reverse complement strand
CCGAAGACTCGATGCTCAATCCGGGCTATCCGGCGGCGGTGGTGGCCGGCAATGTCGAGACGTCCAGCTGCGTGACGAATGCGCTGTACGGCGCCCTGGGCGTCATGGCGGGCAGCCAGCCCACCATGAACAACGTCACGTTCGGCAATGCCCGCTACCAGTACTACGAAACCGTCTCGGGCGGCTCGGGGGCGGGCGGCCGCTTCGATGCCGAGGGCCGGTTGGTGGGCGGCTTCAACGGCACCTCGGTGGTGCAGACGCAGATGACCAACTCGCGCATGACGGACCCCGAGGTGTTGGAGCTGCGCTTCCCGGTTCGCCTGGAACGCTACATCATCCGCGAAGGCTCGGGCGGCGCGGGCCGCTGGCACGGCGGCAACGGCGGTGTGCGCACCTTGCGCTTCCTGGAATCGATGACGGTGTCGCTGCTGTCCAACGGTTGGATCCATCCCGCCTTCGGCGCCGCGGGCGGCAAGCCGGGAGCAGTAGGCCAGTCCCGCGTCATCCGCACCGATGGAAGCATCGAACCGCTGCAGCATGCCGACAAGGCGGAGCTGCAGGCAGGCGACATATTCGAAATCGAAACGCCGGGCGGCGGGGGGTACGGGGGGTGACAAAGCTCTGGCACGAGCGTACCCGCTTCAGCTTGCTTCAGGAAAGCGATGATTTGGCTGTCGGCAAAGCGTAAGGCCTTCGTGCGAAATTCCCTAAATACTTCTATTAGAAAATTCTACCTTTAAGACCGACGGATTCAACCGGTCAGTGCAACACTTAGTCCAACACTTGCGCTGGGGTTCTAAATCCCAGCGTTTTCCGCGGCCTTGTATTTAGTTTTGCGGCGATTTCATCCAACTGATTTTGGGTGCATGTCGCTAGCCCAGTTCTCTTTGGGAAGTACTGTCTAAGCAAGCCATTGGTATTCTCGTTTGTCCCTCACTGCCAGGGGCTACTTGGGTCGCAAAAGTACACCGCCATATCCGTAGCCATTGTAAATGCCTTGTGGGCCGAGAGTTCTTGACCGCGATCCCAAGTCAAACTTTTCAGGATTTGCTCAGGTAGCTTCTTCATTTGCGTCGTTAATGATTGCACCACTGCTATCGTCGTTTTATTGCTTACCTTGCACAGTACGGTAAACCGGGAGTGGCGCTCCACGACCGTGGCAATGGCGCTGTTCTTGGATCCCATGATCAGATCTCCTTCCCAGTGACCTGGGATGGCTCTATCTTCTATTTCTGCGGGTCGCTCACGGATAGAAATGGCGTCCACAATTTGGCCTCCCTGCACCGTTTGATGTGATTTTGCATGGCGAAACATACGTTTTGTGCGTAAGTGCTTTTTAAGCTCCTCACGAAATAAACCTCGTATCTGGATAAACAGGGATTTGTAGATCGTTTCATGAGACACGTACATTTCCTTTCCATCTGGAGAATGATGCTTTAGCCACGCTCTTCGAAAGACAGGCAGTCAGCGCGTAGGATCCGCTCTCGTGGTTCTACTCTGTCATGGTAGAGAAGGTAAGAATAAACCGTGGCAGGCGGCTTCACAATATCGTGAGCAATATCAATCATAGGGCGACCCTGTCGCCATAGTTGCCAGATTCGTGCTTTACGCTCATGGGTCATAGCTCCGTAAACACTGACCATTACACACCTCCAGATCTTATTCGATCAATAAATTTAAGGTGTTGCACTGACCGGTAGAATCCGTCCTGTTCCTTTTTCGGGATAATTACTACTTGACCTCATCCACAATCGTGTTTGAGAGAACGCCGATGCCGCTGACTTCAATCTCCAACTGATCACCTGCCTTCATAAAGACTTGCGGGTTGCGTTTGTTTCCGACTCCGCCCGGTGTGCCGGTCGAAATCGCATCGCCCGGTTCAAGCCTGCAAACTGTGGAAACGTAAGCGACGAGTTTTGCGGTTTCCCATTGCAGCAAGCCGTAGGAGCTACGCTGCATTTCATGACCATTGAGCCGCGTTACCAAGGTCATCTTGTTGGGGGCAGATATCTCGTCGCGGGTGACCATCCACGGGCCGTACGCACTGGAATTGTCGAAATTCTTGCCGGCGGTCACGCTGTGCAGTTGCCAGTCCCGGATGGAGCCGTCCATACCTATCGAATAGCCGGCCACGTAGTCCATGGCTTTGGACTCAGGAATATGCCTGCCTGCCTTGCCGATGACAACGACGATTTCGCCTTCGTAGTCAAAACGCGTCGACACAAAAGGTCGCACGATATGCTGGCCGCTGCCGACCATGGACTGTGGATGTTTGCTGAAGATGAAGGGATATTCCGGCGCCTCTTTGCCGGTTTCAAGCTGGTGGTCTTTATACGACCAGCCCAGCGCAAACATGCGTGCGTCGAGGTTGGGAATCAAACGTTCGAAAGTGATGTCCTCAAGCGGGATCGCAGACCGGCTGGCGACGTAGCCTTCAGCTTCGGCCTGCAGGCCAGCGCCACCGTTGAGGAAGTCCCGGAGATCTTTGCAGCGGTCGCCAAACCGCGCGGTGAAGTCTACAAAGCCCTTGTCGGTGACGGCACCAAACTTTGCAACGCCTCCAGTTTTCACCGAACATAATTTCATGATGTTTCCTCAAAAAGATTTTTTGAAATCAAACTTGGCGGTCGGATGTTGGACCATGGCTCAAGAATTAGGCGATATAGCCGTAAATGTATCGGTCAGGCCGCAACACGACTGCTTTTGCGTTTGCGCCAAGCAGGATCTTCTCTATAACTTGCTCGCAGTCGCGAATCACTAAATCAGTAGTATCGGCCGATATAAAGTCTTCCTCCGCGGGGACAACCTGGATTTCGTTTATCTCAATATTGCTCAGATCCGGGAAGATCGTGATATCCATTTTTTTTGAAGTCTTTAACTTAAGAACTGAAAATCCCTCGCCGAGGGCGAAATCAAGTAAGACCCGTTCTCCACCAGGAATCTCAATCAATGGCTGGGGAAACAACTGCCCCGGCGGCATGAGCGCCTGTTTATTGGTATCCGTCTGAAAGAAACCGGTTTTGAAGCGGGGCTTGGGCTTGAACTTCAGTTGCAGGATATATTCCCGGGCGGGCTTGACCAGGCAAAGAAATTTCAAGACCGATTGAGCGAAAATCGCATCAGCCAAGGAGGAGGGTTGCATGAAGCGTCCGATTTGTATGGCCATCTTTATTAAATTCCACGCATGCGGCAAACGTTCCTTTTCATAACTTTCCAGCAAGGTCTCCGGGAGACGATTGTGATATACGGCCGCCAGCTTCCAACCTAAGTTTGTTGCATCGCGAACGCCGCTATTCATCCCTTGACCCGCAAAAGGGGGCGTCAGGTGTGCGGCATCGCCCGCGAGAAAGACACGTCCGATGCGCCATTTGTCGGCTATGCGAGCGTGAAATCCATAAGTCACCTGACGCACGATTTTCAGATCTGCGTCCAGTGGTTCAAATTTCCGGATGCAATCGCGCGCAAATTCTTCATCGGCATCCACCACGCCCGCTTCCCCCTTATGCAACATGAATTCATAGCGAAGCGTTCCTTCGGGACCTGGAAGACGCACTGCAGGTCGCCAAGGATTGCAGAATGTTTTTGTATGTCTTAATGGGTGAGTCCTGCCGACCAGATCCACGATCAGCCATTTTGCGCTGTAAGTGCTTCCGCCCAGTTTGATGCCGAGTTTTTCACGTATCTCACTTCGCCCGCCGTCGCACGCCACCAGCCAGTCACAGCTGATTGTCTTTTTGCTTCCTTTTGCGGCGAGTTCAAGCGTCAGTTTGCGGTCACTTTCAGAAAAAGCTGTCAGAGAGTGCTCGAACCATATGGTGGAATCTTTGAACCGGGCCAGGCCATCTCGAAGCTGCTCAACCAAAAGCCGCTGCCGGAAAGCATTTCGCTTGTTGTACCCGTAGTCTTTAAGAGTGGGAACTATTTTCGCGAATTGTCTTCCGCTCCACGAGTAATACCATGTGCCATAACCTTGCACTACATGACGCAGGACTTGGTCGACGAGCCCAACGGTTTGCAATGTTCTAAGACTTTCATCATCGATGCTTACAGCTCTTGGCTCCATGGCGACGCTGGCGTTTCGTTCAATCACCAAAAACGGGACACCATAAATCCCCAGAAGATTGGCAAGCGTCAATCCCGTGGGACCGGCGCCGACAATAACCACCGGGAAATAATTTTCGGATTGTGGATTGAGCGGAGCCACCGGAGGGGACTGGGGAATATCCATTTACTATATCCATTATCGTTGGTTGCAATACTTCCTGTTCCGTAGCAGGCGCTCATGGCGCATGTATTCCGTCTTGCGTGGGAGTTTCCGCTCGTTGCCCATTTGTAGCCAGATGGCGAATTAATACGGCCTATACTTTTATTGCATAACTGAACGGAGACGAAATGAAATTGCACCATCTGCGCAATTTGCTCGCGATAGTGGAAAAAGGCAGCATTAATGCCGCAGCAAAACATTTGGGTATGGCGCAGCCGGCTTTAAGCCGCAGCATGAGAGAGCTGGAAAAGGAAATCGGTGCCCCGTTGTTGCAGAGACATGCGACCGGCAGCTTGCTGACCGAACCCGGAAAGCTTTTTGTGCGTCGCGCGTCTGTCGCCATAAATGAACTCAGGAAGGCACGAGAAGAAATCGGGCAATTGGGAGGTGATGTGCACGGGACAGTTGTCGCTTGCATTTCCAGTGTCTCCCATATTGCGCTGCTATCTGATGCCCTGACACCGTTCAGCGTGGCTTATCCAAACGTCAAGCTACAGGTTATCGAGGGCGTTTACCCTCCTGTTGAAGCCAGGCTAAAAAATGGAGATATAGATTTTTACGTGGGGGCTGCACCGGTAAGAGCATTGCCAATGGAGCTTCAGCTCATTAAGCTTTTTGACAACAGACGTGTCGTACTTGCGCGCCATGGGCATCCGCTGGCGCGCTCGCGCTCACTTGCTGATCTCGTCAACGCGAATTGGGTGACCAATTCCATCACGGAGCAGCCCGAGGCTGAACTCGCAGATCTTTTTGCACGTCACGGCCTGCCTGCTCCGCGTTTGGCCCTTCAGGGGCAATCGGCACTTACGTGGATCACTGCCGTCGTACACGCGGACATGCTGGTGCTCCAGCCAATTCAGTGGGTCCACTCTCCCATAGTGAGCAGCATTATTGCGCCACTGCCAATACAGGAGACCTTGCATGCCCCGCCGAACGTATTGATAAGGCGTGCTGCTACGCCTCTTACTCCTGCTGCCGAGTATCTTTGCGATCTTCTGCGACGCCCGGCCATGCGTTATCACTTGGAGGGCGTGGTGTAGAGAAAGCCATGCTCAGGCGGTCACGATGGTCGGTTTGCTCCGACGCATTGGTAATGACACGAAATGCGGGTAAAACGCCGCATGGCCAGTTCTACTGGATATGCACATTTAGCATAACCACGACTAAATTGCCATCTTGTTGGGCGTCGATCCGTTGACGAGAATAGTCGAAAAACGGAGACATGAATGTGCCAAACCACAAGCGAAATAATATTCCTTACCGCCGCTGCTTGATTTGGCGGCTGAGCTTCCGTCCAAGCCTTTCCAAATCTACCCATAAAGGCGGTTCCGATGTGGTTACGCGTATTGGCTGAGCGATTTTATCGTCTTTGAGCGCCGCCGGTGATTATCGGAAACAAGCCAGGTGTCGGCCGAATCAAGCCATGGAGGCGGCGAATCCGCCAATAAGTTGAACATCTCTCTGGGTTAGTGGCTGAAGCACTGCTGCAAGCGATTTTCAATGCCTTTATCAAGAGGCTTATTGCTGCCGCCGAAAGCCAGTCCAACGAGAATCGCTGTTAACTAACTAAATATCTTGAAGGAATCAATGTCGATGCTGCCAGAATTGAAATTAAGGCATATGGGTATGTATGTCTGGAACCTCGAAATGATGTCGGATTTTTATCAAGAAGTCTTGGGGTTTTTGGTCACTGATAAGGGCTTTGTTCGCGACCACCATGTGGTGTTTTTGAGCCGGGATCCCCGTTCCCACCATCAGTTGGTCATGGAGACAGGAAGGCCTCCTGGTTCTGGCCCAGGCTTCGGACTACAGCAAATTTCTTTCCAGGTTCAAGAGCTGGAAGACTTGCGGGTGATGCTCCGTCTGGTGGAGAGCAGGACAGACGTCACTGCTATTAAGCCTGTTGACCATGGCAACTCCTGGTCATTGTACTTTTGGGATCCGGAAGAAAATCGAATCGAAATTTATCTGGATACGCCATGGCACATTAAGCAGCCTTATTTGGAGCCCCTTGATCTGAGTCTGGATGACGGGACAATCTGCAAAATCACTGAAGACAGGGTGAAAGAGGACCCAACGGCGATGGCTATGCAGGATTGGCGAAAGCAAATGGAAGCGCGGCTCGAGCAATGATTATGAGCGTTTAATGCTGACCGGGTAATTTTTATTTAGCTGATTTTCCGTACTGAGATATTGAAGCAATCAATACATTAACTCCAAGGAGACACAATGAAACGCATCATCAAGACGGCACTGGCGGCGACTTGCCTGGCATCAGCCGCAGCCAGCCTGGTTGCCACGCCTGCTGCGGCAGCCGAGCCCTTCAAAGTCGGACTCATCATTCCCATGACCGGTCCCTTTGCCTCCACAGGTAAACAAATCGACGTGGCCGTCAGGCTCTACATGCAGCAGCATGGCGATGTGGTCGACGGCCGTAAAATCCAGGTCATCCTGCGCGATGACGGTGGCTTGCAACCTGAAAACACCAAACGCATTGCCCAGGAAATGATTGTCCAGGACAAAGTCAATGTCCTGGCCGGTTTCGGTCTTACCCCTCTCGCCTTTTCGGCCGCGCCTGTCGCTACGCAAGCCAAGGTTCCAATGATCGTTATGGCGGCAGGTACGTCGTCCATTGTTCAAAAGTCGCCGTACATTGTTCGTACGTCTCAAACTGTGCCCCAGAACACGGCTCCTTTGGCCGACTGGGCCGTCAAGAGCGGCAAGATCAAAACCGCCATCACTCTGATCACTGACTATGGCCCGGGCCATGATGCAGAAAAAGTCTTCATCAAGCACTTTACCGAGGGCGGCGGCAAAATCCTGCAAACCATCCGCACTCCGCTGCAAAATCCGGACTTCGCGCCCTTCCTGCAGCGCGTGCGCGATGCCAAGCCTGACGCCGTATTCGTGTTCGTGCCATCCGGTCCCGGCAGCGCTCTCATGAAGCAATTCAAGGAAAAGGGCCTGGCCAAGGCTGGCATCCAGCTCATCGGCACGGGCGATGTGCTTGATGACGACCTGCTCCCCAACATGGGCGACGAAGCCCTGGACGTGGTTACATCGCACTTCTATTCCGCCGCGCACAACTCGCCCGAGAACAAAGCCTATGTTGCCGCGTTCGAAAAAATGACCGACAACAAAATGCGCCCCAATTACATGTCGGTCGGCGGCTACGATGGCATGCAGCTAATCTATGCGGCCCTTAAGAAGGCCGGCCCCAATGCCACTGGCGATCAGCTTTTGGCCGCTATGAAAGGCATGAGCTTGATGAGCCCCCGTGGCCCGATCAGCATCGATCCGCAGACCCGCGACATCATTCAAAATATATATATCCGCCGCGCCGAAAAAATTAACGGCCGGATCTACAACGTCGAGTTTGAAACTATCCCCAACGTCAAGGACCCGGGGGGCTAAGCTCGCCTTACCGGCATGCCGGCGGTACGTAGTGCTTCAATAGCACGCCGCCGGCCGCCACGCATTCATTCCTCTGGAGAGCTTCATGTTTGTCAAAAATATATGGTACGTCGCAGCCCTCGAGCAGGAATTCGAAAAAGCAGTTGTAGCCCGGCGTATATTGGGCGTCCCTGTCATCATGTATCGCACATCCAACGGTGTGTTTTTTACATAGCCAATCTTTGGCATCAGAAGTTCATAGCATCACTTCATAGTATATATTGGTGCGGTTGCCTGATATGCAAAGACAAAGATACGCCAGCTCCGTTGACGCCTCGAACAGATTGGCGAGAAGAGAATACGGAATGGCGATGGCTAGCGTATACTCCGCTATTGAAGCGGCGGAAGGCGCATGATGACAAGATCGTCTTCTATGGTAATTCCCGGTGTGCTGACGAAATGAACAAAGTCAAAGGGGCGGCACCAGCCCAAAGTCCAGCAAAATCGGCGCCGACTAGCGCGGTTGCGTCTTGTATGCTCATATTGGATCAGTACACAGAGCACCGATTAAGTTGAAAGAATACTTGGTTGCCGGGTATCAAGGCTTGCCCGCACTGGCAGACCGCGACTCGCTGATCTGGTCCTCGCTGAAATCCTTGGAGCGCCACATCAGGCGCGTGCCGTCGGTCTGTGAACTAAGCTGGACTACCGCGTGAATGACACGGAAATTGGCCGCATGGGCGGCCAGCCAAGTATCCGGGTCGGGACTAGTGCCGAAATACTGCTGGCATTCCGTTGACAATAAGTTGGCCGCCCACACGCACCTTCAGTTCTCTCTTTCCCTTCCTAAGTTCCCAAGCATACAAGCCATTTAGTGTCGGCATACGAAGATTGATGCAGAGATGATCGGTCCAGATCCTGTGGCGTCTTGGGCGGCGGTCGCTTCGTGATGTACGAAGGAGCGCCGACGATGATCATTCGCACATTCGGACTGATGCGCACCGCGATCATATCTTTTGCTATGCTCGCCGAGCCGCACACCTGCGTCATACCGCTGTTCCACAATGTCGACGAGGTACTTATCCGAGTTGATCTCGACCTTGATATCCGGATATTGCGGCAACAGCATCGCCAGCTTTGGAAGTAGGATTGAATTGGCTGCATGTTCTTATCAATGCCGATTTGACGGATAAAGTGATGCTATGTGAAACCCACGTAGTGGCTTTGAGATGATGATTGACGCTTTGCACCAGGAAGTTGAAATGCAGAAACTTAAACTGGGAAACACCGATTTGACGGTATCCGCCATTGGATCGGGTTGTATGGGATTGAGGGAAATTGCATCGCTTGAAGAGAACAAGGTGACTAAAGTCGAACTTTCGGAAGGCGATCTTGCCGATATCAACAGCGCTTTATCCCAAATCAAGGTGCAGGGAGATCGTTACTCGCCTGGTCGGCAAAAGCTGGTCGGCCGTTAATTCATGCAGTATCAAACAGGAGTCATGAATGAGCAATAACATCGAAGGCAAAGTTGTCGTCATTACCGGTCCAAGCAGCGGTTTGGGCGAAGCGACCGCCCTGTATTTATCCTCGCAAGGGGCGAGGCTTGTGCTTGGAGCGCACGTAGACCGTATCAACGCGTTGGCAGCCAAGCTGGCTGGCAGCGGTAAGGCAATCGCCTTGGAAACGAACGTCACCCGGCGCGAACAGGTAAAAAGATTGGTTGATGTGGCTGTGCAAACCTATGGACGCATCGACGTCATGATAAACAACGCCGGATTGATGCCGCAATCATTGCTTGAAAGCTTGATGATCGATGACTGGAACCGGATGATCGACGTCAATATCAAAGGGGTGTTCTATGGCATTGCAGCGGCGTTGCCCTCTATGAAAGAGCGAAAGTCCGGGTATATCATTAATGTATTCGTCCGTGGCTGGCCACAAGGTTGATCCGGGCGGCGCCGTCTACTCGACCACCAAGCATGCTGTGCTCGCCCTGTCGGAAGGGCTGCGTCAGGAGGTCAAGCCCTACAATGTTCGCACGACAGTCATTTCGCCGGGCGCCGTTATCACCGAACTTCCCAATACAGTGGCCGATCCGGTAGTCGCCGAGCGTATCAACAGGCTTTACGATGAGGTCGCCATTCCTGCGAACTCGTTCGCACGTGCTGTCGCGTTCGCTATGAGTCAACCTGAGGATGTCGACGTGGATGAAATCGTATTCAGACCGACACTGCAGGCCCATTGACGGATAATGACAGAACAAATAAAGAAAAGTCCGGTGCGGCTAAGGATCAAATGAGTTGTAATTTATAAAGCCTATGCTCTTCTGGCATTGACGATGCTCATGTGGGCGGGAAATTCCATAGTGGGCAAATTGGCGGTTGGTCATGCCTCGCCTATGATTCTTATCACTATTCGCTGGTTGGTCGTGATGGTGGCACTGTATGTTCTCAAGAGACAGCAGATCGCTGCGGACTGGCCGGCTATCCGGCCACGACTGGCTTATTTGCTATTTATGGGGGCCCTTGGTTTTACAGGGTTCAGCGTTGCGCTCTATTACGCGTTGGTCTACACCACTGCAATCAATGCCAGCATCCTGCAAGGAAGCATGCCGCTTTTCGTATTTTGTGCCAGCTTCATTTTGTTTGGTAGCCGGGTAGGCCGGGAATATTATGCCGATTACGTAAGTTGGCTGTCCGCATTCGATCAGTTGGGTCTGCGCATGCTGCTTAACCAACATGTGACCATCACACATGCCGGCCGCGCTCGAGGGGGCATCGAAAGAAAATCCGCTGATCCTGCTCAGCCATTGTCCTATTGGCGCCGCAGCCAATGCACGCGCAGGGGTGAACCTGCAGCTGTCGGGTCATACGCACGGCGGGCAGATTCTCGGGCCGCATGTGCTGACACAACGGGCCAATGAGGGTTTTGTTTCCGGCCTGTATCAAGTGGGTGGAATGCGGTTGTAAGTAAGCAACGACACCGGCCTCTGGAATGGCCTTCCCATTCGGCTTGGCCGGCCCTCGGAAATTACGGAGATCGTGCTGCGTGCCGCTGGCTCGGATACTATTTCCGGAAATGGCATAAGTGGGGCGGGATAGCGTAAGCCGCCAACAAAGATTCTATTGCTGCATGCCAACGGCAGAGGGTAATAATTTATCGGACGTTTGGCGCGTGTCCCGAGTGAAACACGCGTATCTTTCGTAAATTGCACCGTTTGAGCTATTTGGTGTTATTCCACGGCACGGCGTTTATTTTTCAGGACATGATTGTCAATAAACGTCATTACGGCTTCGCCCTTCGGGTTCTTAATCCAGTATTTAAGACGTGCGATGCCGTAGTCGCGCCCCGCACGAGGCGTTTTCAACTCAATAACTTCCGCTGATATATCCAGTATTTCGTCGGGCCGAACAGGTTTGGCAAAGCGCAGCTCGTCTATGCCCGCACCACAGATGACCGGATCCTCCACAAGAAAACCACCGAGAACGGAAAGCGCATGAACCACCGACAGGGATTGCAGGCCGCTGACAATCAGTCCGTCGAACATTGAATCCTTCGCGGCCTCGGGATTGTTGTGAAATGAGAATGGGTCGAAGATATCGGCGAAATTCAGGGCACTATCCACGGAAATTATTGTTT
>Ga0182735_1002419_pt1 | contig 11312 bp, 10 predicted proteins | sample eDN5th30CKraftMG_FD_128524 | JGI IMG/M metagenome (GOLD analysis project Ga0182735, IMG submission 128524) | Enriched Miracle-Growth compost microbial communities from Emeryville, California, USA - eDNA 5th pass 30_C Kraft MG (version 2) (version 2) ... | reverse complement strand
TGGATTTGATTGGTGTTGTTGGTCAGAAGCGTCATCCAAATATTGTCAGCCTGCGTGATCGTCCGCCCAATACGGCTTTTATAGATATCGCCTATCTCAAAGTCTTCAAAAAACCGTCCCTCCCACCCTGCCTTCTCTGCCATGATGAATCTCCTCTCTTGGATTTGACACAGGCCATTGAATCGCTCAGCTGGCCTTCGTGCGGCGTTCAATGGCATCCTGTGTCTGGATGACCCGCTCTGCACGTTCGAGTATGGGTTGCTCTACAACTTGCCCGCCCAGCATCACGCAACCGACACCCGCCTCCGCGGCCTCCTGGAATGCGACAACTACCTTGCGAGCGTGTTCAACCTCTTCGATCGTCGGGCTGAACACGGAATTAAGGATAGGAATCTGACTAGGGTGGATGGCGCACTTGCCGCTGAATCCGAGCTGGCGGCTCGCGATAGCGTCGCTGCGTTCCGCTTCTTGATCCTTGAAATTCATATGCACCTGGTCCATCGTAAACAACGAGGCCATCGCGGCCGCATTGATTATCGCGGACCGGGCGAACAACAAATCCCAGCCCGGGCCGGTACGCGCGACCGGTAGACCAAGATCCCGTGCATAGTCCTCCGCACCAAACATCAATCCCTTGAGGCGACGCGTCGACAGCGCGATATCGACCACCCGATGAATGGCGCGCGCACTCTCGATTGCAGCTATCAAGCCAATCCGGCCAACCGGCAGACCCGCTTCTTGTTCCAGCAGCGACAGCACCGCATCGGCGGCAACGACATCCTCTGGCCGCTCGACCTTGGGCAGGAGAACGGCAAACAAATTGGGGCTGATTACAGCGCGCATATCGGCGCTTTGCCGCCCTGTAGCCACAGAGTTGACGCGCACAATGAGCGCCGGCGCGTTGGCCGGAAAGGTGCGTCGAAGCACCGATCCCACCATTTCGCGCGCAAGGTCCTTTTGATCTGGAGGAACCGAGTCCTCGAAATCGAACATAATGGCGTCGGGGCTCGCTTCGCCTAATGCAAGCGCCTTGTCAATCATGTTCTGCCGCTGGCCCGGCGTGAACATCAACGAACGTAAGATATCCAATGCTGTCTCCAATCAAATCCCAGCTAATGCTTTACATTGCAGATCTATGTAGGCTGCAGCTCAGCGCCCCGATGCGGCCGCTAGTAGACGACCCATTTTTGGAACAATAGGCGGCAAGCCAAGAGCGCGCAAAATACCCCACAGACTGGCTTGCGTGGTCGTGACAAGAGGTTTGCCGATACTGCGCTCAGCGGCGTCGATCGTCTTCAAGGTTTGCCAGTTCGTGCAGGCCAACAAGACTGCGTCCGCTTCCGGCATATCTATTTCCTCGACCATCTTCATAGCCACTTCAGGCGGCAAACGGCCGATCTGAAGGTTTTGCTCGATTCCGAGGCCGCAGTCCGCGAGGACCTCGAAGCCGTTGGCGCGCAAGAATGCTACGATTTTTTCATTCATGGCCGGCACGAAAGGAGTGCCGAGCACCAGGCGTCTCACTTTGAGTTCACGCAGGGCGGCAAGCATCGCGGAAGAAGTGGTGGTCGCAGGAATACCAGTGATCGACTCGATCCGCTGGGCTATTCGCCGGTCGAAACCTTCGCCGTGATAAAGGCTCGGCACTGTCGCACAAACAAAGATAAGATCTACGCCGGCCGTGGCGACCAGCCGGCTTGCCCGCTCAATATCCTGCACCATGACCTCAACTGCAGCGGGGTCCACGCCGGTAAAATGCGACAGACGAGAACTATGTAACGATACGGAAAGGGGCAATGCCCGACTCAATTCCATCTCGACGCTAGTATTGGAAGAAGGAATAAGTACAGCGACACGCTTCATATCCTCGAAGCCCATGCCCGGCGCTGCTTCCGCTGATTGCTCCCGTCTTGGATCGGCATTCATGAACTGTTTCACCCTTCTCAATTTGCATGCATAGCGGGCGCGATGGCTGCGATGGCATCGCTATCAAATCCCAATCGCGTCAAGACCTTTTCATTATGCTGCCCCAGCGTGGGAGCGGAGCAGGTGATCGGACAGCGCTCTCCATCCCCTTTTACCGGAATGCTGACAATAGGCTGGTCCGTGTATGAGCCCATCGCGGCTTTAGCGAATATTTTCAGTGCTTCGGCCTGAGGATCATTGATCAATGCCCCGTAATCACGAACCGGAGAGCAGGGAATGCCAGCCTTCTCCAAGGCGGCGAGCAGCTCATCGGAGCCTCGATTCTGAACCGCTTCAGCTACTGCGGCGTCAACGGCTGCTCGATTCGCCACCCGCTCCGCATTTGTGCGAAATCCCTCCGTGGCTGTCCACTGCTCCCGACCAAGAACTCCAGCCAGTCGCTTGAACAACCTATCGTTACCCGCGGCAATCAGAATGTAGGCATCGCGGGCGCGATAAGCACGGTAGGGCACAATGGTGCTTATGCCGCTGCCGTATGCCTTCGGCACCTCGCCACTGGCCCAGACCGTACCCAAGATCATCATCGACCATGCTATTGAAGTCTCGTACAGTGCAGTGACGATGCGCTCGCCCTTGCCGGTCTCACGTACGCGCAATAAGGCGGCAAGAACCCCGAGGGCGCACCACATTCCCGTGCCCATATCAACCACCGAAAAGCCGACTCGCACGGGCGGGGCCCCTTCCTCGCCGGTGACGCTCATGAGCCCTGAATAGGCCTGCATGAGCGGGTCATAACCTGGGAGATCCTTGCGGGGACCTGTATCCCCATAGGCCGTGATGCTTGCGCAAATAAGCCGTGGATTCACTTGCTGCGCCCAATCCGGACCGAAACCGAGTTTATCGAGACTGCCCGGGCGAAAGCTGTCAACCATGATATCGGCCTCCTGGACCAATCGCGTCATCACTTCGCGTGCCGCGGGGTGCGCCAGATCTAGAGCTATGCTTTCCTTGTTCCGATTCAATTGCAGGTACATTGCCCCGTCATCGCGCACGAATGGAGGCCCCCATTGGCGTGTATCGTCGCCACAACCCGGTTGCTCCACTTTAGTCACCGCAGCACCCAAGTCCGCCAGGATCGCTGTAGCGAAAGGACCGGCAACATTGCGAGTGAGATCAAGAACTCGCACACCTGAAAGCGGTTGCCAACCATTCATGACTATTCCTGTATCGTTATATGGCGCCATGCCCGGCTATGTTGCTCAGTAGGAGCGCGGCATATGCAGGACATGTTGCGCCACATAGGCGAGAATAAGATTCGTGGAAATAGGGGCGATCTGAAATAGCCTGGTTTCCCGCCATTTACGTTCGATATCGTATTCACGCGCATATCCAAACCCTCCGAAAGTCTGTAAAGCGGCTTCGCCCGCATGCCAGGCGGCTTCTGATGCCAACAACTTGGCAATATTCGCATCCGGACCGCAATCCATTCCGGCATCGAACAATGCCGTTGCCTTGCGTATCATCATGTCCGCGGCTTCACTCTCGCAGTGCGCCCGAGCGATAGGAAACTGAATGCCTTGGTTTTGGCCGATGGGCCGTCCGAAGACGATGCGCTCAGAACTGTATCCGGCTGCCTTGGCGCAGAACCAGCGGGCATCTCCAAGGGCTTCCGAAGAGACCAGTATGCGCTCCGCATTCAAGCCGTCCAGCAAATACCGAAAACCCCGCCCTTCTTCCCCGATCAGGTTTTCAGCCGGTACAACAACGTCGTCCAGGAATACTTCGGTTGTATTGTGATTGATCATGGCCGGAAGCGGCCTGATCGAAAGCCCTTTACCGAGCGCCTCCCGCAGGTCGACAATAAAGACCGACAGCCCCTCCGTCTTGCGCTCGACTTCGGAAACCGGAGTAGTGCGCGCCAGTAGCAGCATAAGATCCGAGTGCAACGCTCGCGAAGTCCAGACCTTCTGACCCGTGATGTGATATGCCTTGCCTTTCCGAACCGCCCGCGTCTTCAAATTCGTGGTATCCGAGCCCGTGGTCGGCTCGGTAATGCCGAAAGCCTGTAGACGCAATTCACCCGCCGCAATCGCCGGAAGATATCTGGCCTTCTGCTCAGAACTGCCATGGCGCAGTATTGTGCCCATTATGTACATTTGGGCATGGCAGGCTCCTGCACTGCAGCCGGCCGCGTGTATTTCAGTAAGAATCACCGATGCGGCGCGCAGGGGCAGTCCGATTCCACCGTACTCTTCGGGTATAAGCGCCCCAAGAAATCCCGATTCCGTCAGCGACCGCACGAACTCGGTAGGATAGCCCCCCGACTCTTCAAGGCTGCGCCAGTACTCCCCGGGAAACCGTGCGCAAAGACGCCGAATCGACTCTCGAATGTCTGAATAGTCTTCCCCCACGTCAATCCGTACAGGACTGTCCGATTCAGCCTGGTCTCGGACTTCTGACGAGCAGTCGGCATGCATATTCATGCACTCCGGACATCTTCTGGGAAGAATGTGCTCGGTGGAATGACATTGGGGTCGATTATCACGTCAATGAGCGCCGGCCGGCCCGAAGCGAACGCCTTTTCGAGTGCCGGGCGGATTTCGGAGGGGTGTTCCACCCGAATTCCCACGCAACCGAATCCACGAGCGACAGCCGCCCAATCGACATGTCCGTAATCACATCCGGGTTGTTCCGCTGTGATTCTTCCCGGCTCGTTGTAGTACTTTATAAGGAATTTTTCGTACCCCAGCGTGCTATTGTTCAAGACAACCTGGACCGCGGGAATGTTGTATCGCGCCGCCGTTTCCAGCTCTCCGACGCAATAACCCAAGCTACCGTCGCCAATCAAACTCAACACCTGCCGACCTGGCGCGGCGAGCTGCGCGCCGAGCGATGCCGGCAATCCCCAACCCAGCAGATCGAAGCCTCTCGCATATGTGATGTTCGGCCCCGGTATGGGCGTATCGTAATGGACATCAACCCAGATCGACGAAAAACTGAGATCGCCCAATACAATGGCATCCTCGCGTAGAAACTCCGAAATTTCATACATCAACCGCTGCGGTTTGATGGGAACCGCGTCCGAAAGCTGATCGGGGCGGATCTTTGCACGCCATGCGGAAACCCGCTGCTCGACTTTCTCGAAGACCTCTTTCAGGTATCTGCGTTCGGGCGCCAGCTTGCGTACTTCCTCCAAAAGACCGGCCAGCGCCGGCTTGGCATCTGAAACGATACCCACGGCAGTCGGATAATTGCGACCGATCTCTTCAGGATCCAGATCGATATGAATCACCGTCACTTTGCCAGGCTCAGGGCTGGTCCATTTATTCGTCGTATGCATATCGGTATTGCTTCCCACGAATAGCACCAGATCGGCGTCCTCGACTGTCTGATTCGCCGAAAGCCGAGAGTGAATGCCGCATACGCCTACGGCGAGAGGATGCTTTTCCGGGATCGAGCCCTTGCCGAACAAAGAGGTTGCGACGGGTATGGACAAATGTTCCGAGAGTTCGATGAGTTCCGGCCATGCACCGGAATGAACCACTCCACCGCCCGAGATGATGACCGGCGTGCGTGCCTTGACCAGCAACTCAGCGGCTTCTTTCAGGCGGTCCGGATTGGGCCATACACGTTGAGCGGGCCAGGTCTTGTATTGCTCTTCAGCCTGAATATCGATATCCCATTCCTGATACATTGCATCAGGATACAGTTCAACCTGCACCGGGCCGGGGCGACCCGTCGTGGCGATGGCATAGGCGCGAGTAATGAGCTCCGATACTCGCGCGGGATGATGCACCTGAATGCCCCACTTCGTATATGGCCGCAGCACTTCATAAGTGTCATATACGCGCCCCCGGCAAAACATTATGGGATTCTTTGCCGATTCAGTGGGCGTACGGGCCGCAGTAATCGCAATGACGGGAACGGAGCTCATCCAGGCTTCGCCTATTCCGGTCAATAAGTTCGTCGTGCCCGGCCCTTCGATCGCTGTACAAACGGCAGGCTTGTGTGAGATACGTGCGTAGCCATCGGCCATGCAGGCAGCGCCACGCTCATCTCGGGTCAGTATCACCTTGACATCATCGCGGCCGGCAAATTCGGCGAACAATGGAATCGTGCTTCCGGGCACACCAAACAAGTATTCGGTTCCGTGCGCTTTAAGCGTTTCCACGATTGCCCTGGCACCGCGCATCCGGACGCCTTTTTTTGACATTGGCGTACCACGGAAAGGATCGCTAATTCCCATTTGTTCTAGCTCCGATTTGATTGCGACTTACGAAAACTGCACAGTGGCTACGCTGATGAATCCGCAAATGCGGCAGTCACGCGGGGACTCCATCAATGTTTTGGGCCTGCTGCAGGCTCCAAATGCTTGCCAAAGAGCTCCAATGCTTGCTTTGGCCATAAAGTCGATAGATTCGTTGCCGTTGCATACAGATCCGGAACGAACATTTCCAGTCTGTTCCGGTCCATTCTCAAAGTCGGTCCGGCTACGCTGACCGTCCCTAAGGCGACCATCGGCGCATCGGGGTGCGGAATGATGACGGCCACTGCGGACATGCCGTGCTCGCCTTCGTCGATGGCCATGGCAAAACCATCGCGCCGCGCTGCACGCAGTCGCTTTCTCATTTCAGAAGACGAACGGACCGCATTGGGGCCGTACTCCTCTGGCGACCCGAATCCCGCTTGCTCCACCAGTGCGAGCGCCCGATCCTCGGAAAGGGATGCCAGCCAAATTCTCGCAGACGCGGTCGTGTGAAGCTGGACCTCTTTTCCCGTCTCCGGATCGAATCGCAAGCGCGTACGCGCTCCCTGAGCGCGAGCGACCCATGTCAATTGATCGCTCTCGGCAACAGTCATCCGCACGAGCTCGCCGGTCTTCTGCGCAAGCATATCCAATGGCCGCTTGGAGGCTTCCACGATCCCTGTGGCAGACAAGAGGCGGAAGCCCAAAGTCGGAAGCCGCATCGTGAGATGGTATTGCTGCGATTCCGGCTCTTGTGCAACGTAACCTTCCGCCTGCAATTCCGTTAACAGGCGATGCGTAGCGCTCTTGACCAGCCCGAGTCGCTGCGAAACTGTCGTCAGGGGTAAGCCCCGAGGCTCCATTGCAAGCATTTCCAATGTGTCGAGGCATCGGCCTATCATCTCTTCGGCTGCCATGTCGCTCCTGGAAGTATGGTGAAAAATTCTCTATAGCGTTATTGAGATCGAGCATCGAATATCCCAAAACTCAATATTTGTGAACTTGGTTCCATTTTTTATCAATAGTCGAGCCATGTCAAGAACTTTGTGGGAAAAGTCGATTGGCCGTATCTGTCCGGCCTAACTCGAAATATTTATGCGTGAAAGATCATGGCCGATTGCATGGCCGCGTCAATGCGGAGATCTTCCTTGAACGCCCGGAGTTAACCAGCGGAGCGCCCGGCGATGATGGGAGAGAGGGCAGAAAGTTCGTTGGCGGCTGTCTTCAATTGCGGACACAGTTTGCGCATCTGCGAGGGGGTCATGCGTGCCGTCGGGCCAGCAATGCTGAGCGTCCCCAGCGGCGCGCCGTCATAGCCTGGAATGACCATGGCAACTGCCGACATGCCTGCTATGTACTCATCGACACTTATTGCGTAGCCATCTTTGCTCGCCGTCTTGAGCTCGTCGATCAACCTTTCAATGGAGCGTATCGCATTGGGTCCGAACTCATCAGGCTCGCCAAAGCCACGGTCCAGAACGAGCTTGACGGCATGTTCCAGAGGAAAAGTAGCTAGCCAGGCCTTTCCAGTCGCCGTGACATGCAAGTAGACATCTCGCCCAGTGTCAGGCGCAATACGGAGGCCTGACTTGGCGCCTTGGGCCAAGCCCACCCAGGTAATGCGATCGCCTTCGGCCAAAGCCAGACGAACGAGCTCACCGGTGGATTCGGCTAAGCGATCCAGGATCGGCTGATAAACCGCGGAAATTCCGCTACGCGACAAATACAGAAACCCAAGCCGAGTCAGTTGCAGCGTAAGGAAATAGCGGCCGGCAGCCGCGTCTTCGCGCACGACATTACATGCGACCAGTGCATTCAGTACCTTATATGCGCCCGCTTTGGGAATCCCCAGGTGAGCTGCCACATCGTTGACCGTTACGCCATTGATCTCACTCGCCAACAGATCAAGAGTATGCAATCCTTTTCCAATAGCGGTTCCAGGCATTTCAAATTCCTATCCATTTACTGGGCCCTGCTTACTTAGCTCGGGTATTACCAGGGTGTCTATTCCGCCCATATCGGCGCAGAAAAACATGCGTTCCATGGCTAGAGTATATTGTGAGCCCGGATAGTTTTCGATCTCCCTCCAAAACTGGATAGTGCCTGCAAGGTACGGTTAATGTCTTATCCTCGCCACATGCTCCGCAGCTCTGATCCCGAACACGAGCCCTTTCATCAATCCGCCAACGTATGTCGCACCACTACGCCCTTCCAAGCCGGCTGTTGTCGCGCCGGCGGCATATAGGCCCGCTATGGGAGCGCCACTGAGCGACTGTACGCGTGAGTCGGCATCAATCGCCACGCCCCCAAACGTATATGTGATGCCTGCACACACTGGGGCTGCATAGTATGGCGGACGATCGATGAGCCAGGACTTGTCCTTAGGAAGAGAACGCGGAGGATTCAATTGATCAAAGCCATTGCTCGCCACTGCGCGCCGGTGAGCCATCACCGTGTCTTCTAGTATTTGGCCGGGAACATTCATGAGCCTCGCCAGTTCATTCAGTGTATCGGCCTGCAGAATCGTACCTCCGGCTCGAATCAAATGAGGATTTGCAGGAATACGCGCGTTTCTGCCAGGCCCTTCCCATATCGCCTTATCGAAAACCGCCCAAGTCGACAGCGGGTTCTCCAGTTTGGCAACAGCATTAGCGAGATAGACGCCACCGGCCCCCTCATCCGCAAACCTTCTACCGTTTCCGTCTACAAGTATGCCGGCAGTGGCTAATTCGTCAAGCTGCGGATATGGCCAAGCTCTAGGATTGCTGAAAGCATCACGCGACAACAGATGGCCGTAGAAATAGCGCAGATCTGTAATCGCTGCGCCAAATTCCTGGGCCATCCGCAATCCGTCCCCCACACCGGTTGATGCCCCTCGCTGCTTCAGTTTTTCCGGCGCCGAAGTAATATATTTATCAAGCAGGGCCAAATTTCCCTGGAAACCCCCATCGGCGAGCACTACCGCAGTTGATGAAATATGATGCTCGTTTCCTCGCATACGTACCGAGACCCCTACGCACGCGCCGCCACATTCCATGAGCGAGAAAGCTTCAGCCCCCTGGACGATACGTCCTCCTCGCCCGATTAGATTGTTCGCCAGTGTCCTTAGTGCGTAATCTGGGCCTCGCCCATACCAATCCGCGCCTGCCATAATCCGGCGCGGTGGAGCCATAACCCGATTTTGCCAATCGACTACCAGGCTCATGCGCACAAATTTAACGCCCTGACCCTTTATCCAATCGCCCGCCCGTGCGCTGGTATGGGCAAGCGCCCTAACCAGCGCTGGATCGGCGTGTCCTTTTGTTGCGACGTTGACAGCCTCGATCAGCGTCTCGGCGCTGTCATTGATACTATGAAACGCCACATGCAACACGCCTCCGGACATGCGGCTATTACATAAATAACGCTCTTCAGCACCTCGCTCCAATAAGGCGACTCGCAAGCCCAACTCCGCCGCGCGATTGGCAGCCGCAAGGCCTGCGATACCGCCTCCGACCACGATCAGATCGTATTCTTGAATATCGGGCATGGGTTTTACTTCGGCAAAAGCATTTCTGAGATGACACGTATGAGTTCGACATAGCTCTTCATGAGAAGCAGCAATACCAGACTCATCAGGAGCCCGCACACCAGCACGAGCCAATGCATGGAAAACAGCAAGATCGCGATCCCTGCCAAAAGAATAGGCAGAATGGAAATGATTACTGCGATCGTCGTGCCGCGCTCAACAAAAAGCTTGATCGTGGGAAATTGTTCCATGATTCGATAACTGTCCATAGAAGATAAAAATTTGGAGACAACCCTCAGTACCCGGCTCGTTGGGCTGCGCTTCGCCCTGCCAACCGTCCCGATGTAAAGGCCCAGCTCAGATGCTGGCCATGGCCTTCCAGCATGACACCGCCCTGGCCGAACAAGCCTGCGCCATACAAGCCGTCGATAGGGGCGCCGTCACCGTCGATAATGCGAAAATTCGTGTCGATCGCAAGACCTCCCTCTGTTCCTCTCACGTAACAACTGACCGGCCCGAGGGCAAAGAATGGCGCACGTTCGATAGGCGGTTTATCCGTTGACCGTGTCTGTGCTACAGCGACACGCAGTTTTTCCGGGTCCGCCCCAAGGCTGCGTGCGAGGTCTTCGACTGTCTTAGCGCTATGAAAAAGATCAGGCCGGCTTCTACGGTAGTCAGGGACGTACGCATAGGCAATCCCCGGCGCTGTGGATACGAAATGCGGAAATGCCGAGTACATTTTGGCCAAGCGGTCATCAAAGACGATATATGCATGCTGCCGAGGTTGCTTGGCGATAGCGAATTCGGGTTCGTCAAGCTCGTTGCAGAAGCGCTCTCCCAGTGCATTTACCAGTATTGCCCCGTCTCTGTATAGGCTCGCCTGCGCTTCCAGCACAGTGGTAAGAAAACTCATGATAAATGGCCGCAGGATGGCGGCAGGGAGGTGCTTCATGGCCCATTGCATAAACCAGGTTAGCAGCCGCCACGGTGGAAGCTTATGTACGAGGCCATCAAGCGGCGGCGGAACGAAGCGTACCCGGGCAACCGCCATATGTGAATTCAAGATCTTTCCACCAAGCTCCGTCACTGGTCCGTGGAGATCACCCGTGTTCGCCGGATTGCAGGACGCACGTATTGAATCGACCCCGGTTTTCTAGACAGTCCCGTTCTTCAAAAAATAACGCTTTTCGTATTCCACCGGCGGTAGCTGCTGCACATAGCCATGTCGTCGTTTACGGTTGTAAAACATTTCAATGTAGTCAAAGACGTCAGCCCTGGCCTGTTCCCGCGTGGGATAGACTTTTCGACGAATACGCTCGCGTTTGAGCAACTGAAAGAAGCTTTCTGCGACCGCATTATCAAAGCAATTGCCACGCCGACTCATGCTGGGCGTCAGCTTGTGATCGCGTAGGAAGTCACGCCAGTCGTGGCTGCCAAACTGACTGCCTTGGTCGGAATGAATGATCACCTCCCCGGCAGGGCGACGACGCCAGACGGCACTCAGTAATGCATTTAGAACGAGCTCTTTGTTGATCGTATTGCTCATGGACCATCCCACCACCTGACGGGAGAACAGATCCAGCACCACCGACAAGTACAGCCACCCTTCATGTGTACGGATATAGGTGATGT
>Ga0182735_1002417_pt1 | contig 11325 bp, 11 predicted proteins | sample eDN5th30CKraftMG_FD_128524 | JGI IMG/M metagenome (GOLD analysis project Ga0182735, IMG submission 128524) | Enriched Miracle-Growth compost microbial communities from Emeryville, California, USA - eDNA 5th pass 30_C Kraft MG (version 2) (version 2) ... | reverse complement strand
TGGCAATATATCCAGGACCTCGCCGGCCGCAGCGGCGTCCGCCTCTCCTGACCCGCGCTCGCACGCTCGGCGTCACAAAAAAAAACGGCACGCTTTGGAGCGTGCCGTTTTTTTTATCGGGTGAAAGCTGCCGTCAGCCGTTGCCGCTGAGGAACTGGTTCGGATTGACCGGCGTCGAGCCCTTGCGGATCTCGAAATGCAGTTGCGGCGAGGTCACGCTGCCGGTCTGGCCGGAACGTCCGATGATCTGGCCGCGCTTGACGGTATCGCCGCGCTTGACCAGCAATTCGCTGGCGTGGGCGTATGCGGAGACGTAGCCGTTGGCGTGGCGGATCAGCACCAGGTTGCCGTAGCCCTTAAGCTCGTTACCGGCATAGGCGACGGTGCCGTCCTCGGCCGCTTTCACCGGCGTGCCTTCCGGCACCGCGATATTGATGCCGTCATTGTTCTGACCGTTGAGCTTCGAGCCATAGGCGGCGATCACCCGGCCGCGAGCCGGCCAACGGAAGGACGGGATGGCGCCGACAGCCTCGGCCGATTTCGTCGGCTCGGCCGGCGTCTCGACCGGCGCCGACGGCGCGGCGATGCGTGCGGTCTGCGTCGGCTCGACGGAAGCGACCGTCTTCGGCGCCGACGGCACCGGCACGGCCTGCGGCTGATGAGCCTGCTGCTGGAGGGTTTGCGGCGGCGTGCCGCGCGGCGCGGCGACCGCCACGGTCCGCTGCTGCTGCTGCAACCCGTTCGCTGCCACCGGCACGGCGCGCGGCGCCACGCCCGGAATGGTCAGCCGGTCGCCGGCATTGAGCTTGGCATAGGTCTTGATGTGGTTGGCGCGGGCGATGTCCGCGACCGACTTGCCGTAGCGACGGGAAATCCCGAGCAGCGTCTGGCCGGGCTCGACGATATGGGTCGTCGAGGCGCCGCTGGCCGTATGAGTGACAGCCGGAGCAGCGACCGGAGCGCTCGCCGGGCTGCGCGGCGCAACGCTCGCCGTCGTCTGCGGTGCCGGCTGTGCGCCGCCACCGATGTAACGCGGAATGACGATCCGCTGGCCGGGGCGCACGCGCGCCGTATCGGTGATGTGGTTGGCTTGCAGGATCGCCGACTGCGGCACGCCGTATTTGCGCGACAGCGTCTCGATGTTCTCGCCCGCCCCGACGGTGACCGGCTGGCCGCCTTCCCAGGTCCATCCGGCCGAAGGCGGTGGCGGAAGCTGCGGGCTGACCGATCCGGTGATGTCCGAGGAATGGCTCGGCCGATAGGCGCCGAGACCGGCGCCGCCGGAGGCGCTGCCCGCCGCGACGGTCGCGGGGCGGCTCGGAGCCGGCGCCTGATAGGTCGATTGATAGGTTGACGATGCGGGAGCCGGCAACGCCCGCGCCTCGACGCGCGGCGTCGGCGCACGCTGCACCGATCCGGTCACGTCGGCGGACGGCGCGGCGGTTCGTGTGTTGGACGCGAACAATCCGTTGCTGAATCGCGCCGAGTCGGAGCAACCGGCAAGAGCGACTGCGGTGAAAGCAACCGCGGCAAAGCGCGGCAGTCGATAAGACCATGAGCGCGTGCTGAACGACGCAGCGAAGCCCGACATCTTGGTTACCCACTCGTACGCAAAAAGAAGCGAAGGTGAGTAAACACTTTGCGAGTAAATAAGCCTTTAAGCATCGATTAGGATTAAGCCCGGCTTGCAGCGCGCGTCGAAGCCTACAATTGCTGCGCTTTTCCCGGTAATAGCGGCACAAAGCGTACCGCGATCAGCGCTTCGCGCGTCTCGCCCGTTTCCGTTTTGGTAACCTTGGTGAGATGTTGTGCGCCCTCCTGCGGACCGAGCGGCGCGATGAGAATGCCGCCGACGGCAAGCTGGTCGATCAGCGGCTGGGGAACTTCCTGCGCCGCCGCGGTGACGATCACCCGATCGAAGGGCGCGTGGTCCGGCGCGCCGGCCATGCCGTCGCCGGTGAGCACCTCGACATTGCGATAGCCGAGCGCCTGCAACCGCTCGCGCGCGACCTGCGCCAGCGTCGCATAGCGCTCGATGCTGACGACCTGCCGTGCCAGGCGCGAGAGGATCGCGGCCTGATAGCCCGAGCCGGTGCCGATCTCGAGCACGCGATGATGCGGGCGCAGTTCGAGCTTCTCGGTCATATAGGCGACCACATAGGGCTGGCTGATCGTCTGGCCGCAATCGATCGGCAAGGCTTGGTCGGCATAGGCGCGGCCCTGCATGGGCGACGGCACGAAGCGCTCGCGCGGCACCTCCTCCAGCGCGCGCAGCACCGCTTGGTCGCTGATCCCCGCCCGCCGCAGGTCGAGCAGAAACCGCATCCGCTGATTGTCGCCCGGCCTGTCCGCCGACGGCGGACCGCCCGGTCCCTGATCCGGTCCCGTATTCGGCGCCTTGTCCGGCGCTTTGTCCGGTCCTTTGCCCTGCGAGTTATCCCGCTTGCCGCCTTGCCCCGTCATCATGCGCGCGCCCCCGCGCCGTTCTGGTGTTCCTGTCCATTTCTATCACGGACGGATGCCTTCGCCGCCACCGAAATACCGGCCACCAAGAACCGGCGCGGCATGGAACAATTCATCAGGGCGCTGCATTATCGGCCAGGGGGACGAGCGACCTTGAGTGCCTTGTTAGTGCCGCTTGTGAACAAGACGTCCAGTGGGGACGGGAACGAGCTTGCGGCCGTGCTGGCCGCGGGTCAGCTGGGCTATTGGGAAAGCGACCTCGACACCGGCGAACTGCGCGTCTCGGATGCCTTCCGCTCGCAATGGGGGCTCCTCCCCGATGCGGCGTTCACGGCCGACACGCTGCGCGAGAATATTTATCCCGAGGATCGTCCGCAGCTACGGCGCGCGCGCCGGGCGGCGATTGCCGGACGGCCGATCGACCTTGAATTTCGCGTCGTCTGGCCGAACGGCGACATCCGCTGGATCAATATCCGCGCCACGCCGCAACGCGACGCGGACGGCCGCCCGGTGCGGCTGATCGGCGTCTCGCTCGACATCACCAACCGAAAGCAGACCGAGCAATCACTGCGCAGCGAGACGCAGAACCTGGAACTGCTCAACAATATCGGCGCCGCGCTCGGCGGCGATCTCGATCTGGAAGCGATCGTCCAGATCGTCACCGATGCGGCGACGCAACTGTCGGGCGCGCAGTTCGGGGCGTTCTTCTACAACGTGTTCGATGCGTCGGGCGAGAGCTACATGCTCTATACGATATCCGGCGTGCCGCGCGAAAAGTTCTCGCAGTTTCCGATGCCCCGCAATTCCGCGCTGTTTGAAACCACCTTTCGCGGCAACGGCATCCTGCGCTCGAGCGACATCCGCAAGGACCCCCGCTATGGCCGCAGCCCGCCCTATTACGGCATGCCGGAAGGGCACCTGCCGGTAGTGAGCTATCTCGCCGTGCCGGTGATCTCGCGCACCGGCACCGTGCTCGGCGGACTGTTCTTCGGCCACGAGCGCGAGGGCGTGTTCACCGAACGGGCCGAGCGGCTCGTCGCCGGCATCGCCGCGCAGGCGGCCGTCGCCATCGACAACGCCAACCTGCTCAAATCCGCCAAGGACGAGATCGCCGAGCGGCGGCGCTTCGAGAAGCACCAGGAACTGCTGCTCGCCGAGATCAACCACCGGGTCAAGAACACGCTCGCCATCGTGCTGTCGATCGCCACGCAGACGCTGCGCAATTCGGCAAGCCCCGAGGCGTTCCGCAGCAGTTTCGAGGCGCGCATCCTGGCTCTCGCGGAAGCGCACAATTTGCTCACCGACGGCAACTGGCAGGGCGCCTCGCTGCGGGCGATCATCGATCGCGTACTCAGCCCGTATGGCGGCGCCGACCCACAGCGCTATACGCTCTCCGGCAACCGCGACGTCAATGTCGGGCCGAAGACTGCCGTAGCGCTGGTGATGGCGTTCAACGAACTCGCCACCAACGCAGCCAAATATGGCGCGCTGTCGAACGACACTGGCACTGTCGCCATCGCCTGGTCGGTCGAGGACACGCCACCACCGCGCATCAGCCTGCGCTGGGCGGAAATCGGCGGGCCGCCGGTGACGGCCCCGGTCCGCACCGGCTTCGGCAACCGGCTGATCCGCAACCTGTCGAACGATGCCGCCGCCGAGGTGATGATGGATTTTGCAGCCGATGGATTTGTCTGTACCTTCGATCTGCCGCTGCGCAGCGGCGCGGAGGCGTGACGAAAGATGACGGACAGCCGGAAAATCTTGCTGGTCGAGGACGAATATCTGATCCGCATGCTGCTGGAGGATATGCTCGACGACCTCGGCTATGACGTGGCGGCGACCGCCGGAAGCCTGCCCGAGGCAAGCGAGCTTGCCCGCTCGCAGGACTTCGACGCGGCGATCCTCGACGTCAATCTCGACGGTAAGGAGGTCTATCCGGTCGCCGATATCGTCGCCGCGCGCGGCCTGCCCTTCGTGTTCGTCACCGGCTATGGCGGCGGCGGCCTGCCGACGCAGTACCGCTCGCGGCCGACGTTGCAGAAGCCGTTCCAGATCGACGAATTGAACAAGACGCTCTCCGCCGTCCTCGCCCGATAGAGCGTTTTCGAGCGAAGCGGAATCCGTGAGGCGATCTTTCGATCGTGCCCTATCGGAACACGCTTGCGAGCTTGGTCATGAACGGCTCGTCGGTCAAATCGAGCCGCAGCGGTGTGATCGAAATGCGGTTCTCGGCAAGCGCGCTCATGTCCGTACCCTTGCGTACGCCGGCCGGCGGCGTGCGCGAGAACGCGATCCAGTAATACGGATTGCCGCGCCCGTCGAAGCGCGGATCGATGCGCAGCAGTTCCTGATCGCGCTTGCCCTGCGAAGTCACGGCGATCCCCTGCACCGCGTTGACGGCGCAATCGGGGAAATTGACGTTGACCAGGACGTCGCGCGGCATGCCCTCGTCGAGCACCTTGCGGATGATGTCGGGGGCGAAGGTCATCGCCGTCTTCCAGTGCGGGTCGCCCTTGCTGAGACCGGAATAGGATTGCGACAACGCGAAAGAGGCGATGCCCAGCACCGTGCCCTCCATCGCCCCGGCGACGGTGCCGGAATAAGTCACGTCCTCGGCGGCGTTGCGGCCGCGATTGACGCCCGAGAGAATAAGATCGGGCAATTCCTTCATGATGTGCCGCACGCCCATGATGACGCAGTCGGTCGGCGTGCCGCGCACGGCGAAGTGACGTTCGCCGATCCGCCGCAGCCGCAGCGGATCGTTGAGCGACAGCGAATGCGCGACGCCGGACTGGTCGCTCTCCGGCGCTACGACCCAGACGTCGTCCGACAGCGTGCGGGCGATCGCCTCGCAGACTTCCAGCCCCGGCGCGTAGATGCCGTCGTCATTGGTAACGAGGATGCGCATCACGCGGCCGCCACGACTTGGGTGCCGCCCATATAGGGACGCAGAACCTCCGGCACGGTGATCGAACCGTCGGCGTTCTGATAGGTCTCCATCACCGCGATCAGCGCGCGGCCGACGGCGACGCCGGAGCCGTTGAGCGTATGGACGTGGCCGCGCACCTTGCCGTCCTTGCCGCGAAAGCGCGCATCCATGCGCCGCGCCTGGAAATCGCCGCAGACGGAGCACGAGGAAATCTCGCGATACATGTTCTGGCCGGGCAGCCAGACTTCGATGTCGTAGGTCTTGCGCGAGGCGAAGCCCATGTCTCCGGTGCACAGCGTCATCACCCGGTAGTGCAGATCGAGTTTCTGCAACACCTTCTCGGCGCATTCGAGCATCCGCTCGTGCTCGGCGAGGCTTTCCTCCGGCGTGGTGATCGACACCAGCTCGACCTTGGTGAACTGGTGCTGACGGATCATGCCGCGCGTGTCGCGGCCGGCGGCGCCCGCCTCGGCGCGAAAGCACGGCGTGCAGGCGGTGAACCGGATCGGCAACTGCTCCTCGTTGAGGATCGTCTCGCGCACCAGATTGGTGAGCGGCACCTCGGCGGTCGGGATCAGCCAGAGCGGACGCGCGTATTCATCACTAAACAAACGTCTAAACCAGCCACGTTGTCGCTCTAGTGAGGCGTGCGCCATTTCCTCCATACTTGCAGAAGTCAATCGGAATGATTCTTGTTGAGTATCACGAGCCTCATCGTAATCTTTCCAAAACCGATCTGCATCAGGCAAGGCCGTTGCGAGGAACTGATCATCCTGGAATTTCGGTAACTGCGCAGTTCCGAACATAGACTTGCTATTTACAAGTAGCGGTGGGCTGACCTCGGTATAGCCATGCTCGCCAGTATGAATGTCGAGGAAGAACTGGCCGAGCGCGCGTTCGAGCCGCGCCAGCCCTTTCTGGAGCACGACGAAACGCGCGCCGGAGAGTTTGGCGGCAAGCTCGAAATCCATCTGGCCGAGCGCCTCGCCAAGCTCGAAATGCTGTTTCGGCGTGAAGGCGTAATCGCGCTTTTCTCCGAAAGTGCGGTAGAGCACGTTGTCGTGTTCGTCCTTGCCGTCCGGCACATCGTCGAGCGGCAGATTGGGAATCTGCTCCAGCTCCGTGTCGAGCTCACCGGAAGCCTTGCGCTCTCGCGCTTCCAGATCCGGGATCCCCGTCTTGAACGCGGCGACCTCCGCCATCAGCGCGGCGGCGCGCGCCTCGTCCTTGTTCTTCTTCGCCTCGCCGATCTCCCTCGAGGCGGCGTTGCGGCGGGCCTGCGCCTGCTCAAGCTCGGTGATCAAAGCGCGGCGCGTTTCGTCAAGCTTGAGCAGATGCTGCGCCAGCGGCGCGAGGCCGCGCCGCGCCAGAGCGCGGTCGAAAGCCTCGGGGTTGTCTCGGATGAAGCGGATATCGTGCATGGGGCAAATCGCGGGAGCAAATCGTATTGGCAAACGGCGCGGACAGCCGCGCGGCGGATATTTATTCGGCGGGCGTCATTCGGCGGGCTTGATGGCAGAGTCGACGGGCGCGTCCGACGGGGTTGTCTCGGCTTTGGATGCCTCGGCCTTGGATGTCTCAGCCTTGGCCGCCTCTGCCTTGGATGCCTCGGCTTTGGCCGCCTCGGCCATCTTGGCCTTGCGTTCGACCATCCGCACCGACCAGATCGATCCCTCGTAGAGCAACATCAGCGGAATGGCCAGCGATAGCTGACTGATGACGTCGGGCGGCGTCAGCACGGCGGCGATGACAAAGGCGCCGACGACGAAATAGCGCTGCTTGCTCCGCAACTGGGCGGAGGTCAGCACGCCGATGCGCCCGAGCAGCGTCAGCACCACGGGAAGCTGGAACGCGGCGCCGAAGGCGAGCACCAGCGACATCATCAGCGACAGATATTCGCCGACCTTCGGCAACAGCGCGATCTGCGCCGAATCCTCCCCGCCAAGCTGCTGCATGCCGAGCGAGAAGCGGATCAGCATCGGCATGACGACGAAGTAGACGACGGCGGCGCCGGCCGCGAAGAAGAAAGGCGTGGCGATGAGATAAGGCAGGAACGCACGCCGCTCGTTGCGGTAAAGGCCCGGCGCCACGAACCGATAGATTTGCGTGGCCACGATCGGAAACGACAGGAACGCGGCGCCGAACATCGCCAGCTTGAGCTGGGTGATGAAATATTCCAGCAGCGCCGTGTAGATGAACTTGGAGTTCTCCGGCCCCGCGACCCACACGAACGGCCAGACCAGCACATTGTAGATCTGCCGCGCGAAATAGAAGCACAGCACCATGGTGACGACGAAAGCGATCAACGCCTTGATCAGCCGCGAGCGCAGCTCGATCAGGTGATCCATCAACGGCGCCTTGGTGGCCTCGATGTCCTCGTGGGTCATGCCGCCCGCCCTCACCCGCCATTCTTGGGCGGCAAGCCGGCGGTAGACTCGGCGGCGACGGATTCGGCGGCAGCGGGTTCGGCGGCGCGCGGTGTCGTGTCAGCCGCCGGTATCTCAACCGGCGGCACCTCAACCGGCGGCACGTCGATCCGCGGCGCCGGATCGGAGACGGCAGCGTCGCTCGCTACTGGCTCCGCCGGCTTGTCGTCGAAGACGCTCTGCAATTCTTTCTTCGTTTCCGCCAGCGGATCGAAATTCGTGTATTGCGAGACGCTACCGGTGAGCTGGTCGACCTCTTTCTTGATGTCGGCCATGTCCGCCTCGCGCATCGCGTCCTGGAACTGCCCCTGAAATTCCGCCGCCATCCGCTTGATTTTGCCGGTCCACTGGCCGACCGAGCGCAAGACGCCCGGCAACTCCTTCGGCCCGATCGCGATCAAGGCGACGACGCCGATGACGACGAGTTCGCTCCAGCCAATGTCGAACATGCGGTCTCAGACTCCAAGGGGCGCCACCGTCAAGCGGTTTGCGCCCCTCAACCTTCCCTAACGCAACCCGCCCGCGAGGACGCGATCAGGTCGTCGTCCCCTCGAATTTGCGTTCCGTCTGCGCGTGCTGCTGGACGGGGTCGGCCGGCTTACCGTCGATCGTCTTCATCGGCTCCGGCTTGCCGTCGGCAGTCTTGTCATCGTCGGCCATTCCCTTCTTGAACGCCTTGATGCCCTGCGCGACGTCGCCCATCAGATCGGAAATCTTGTTGCGTCCAAACAGCAGCAGAACCACGGCGATCACCACGATCCAGTGCCAAATGCTCATCGAACCCATTGGAGAAACCTCCGCGGCAACGTGCCGGTGCAACCGACCTCCCGTGCCCTCCTGGTGTGACCGGCGTATGATCGCGGGGCGATCGAGACGGGTCCAGGGACGGCACGGCCGGCAGGCGCCTGTGTGTTATACTCACCTATAAGGTTAGGCGCCAGACACGGCAAAAACAAGAACTTACGCCAAAAGTCCGCTGGCGGCCGGGTGGCTATACGGTCGCACGCCGGCAGCCGGTTCCGGCCTCAGCCCTCCTCGACGCGCTCGGCCGGCGGCGCCAGACCGAAATCGAGGAGATCGCCCGGCTCCAGCGGTTCCTCGTCGTCGCGCAGCGCATCGTCGTCCGACGGCACCGGGATGGCGAAACCGGGCGGCAGCCGTCCGTCGAGCAGGCCGGCGCCGCGCAGTTCGTCGAGGCCCGGCAGGTCCTCGACCGTTTCCAGCCCGAAATGCGAGAGGAACTCGTCCGACGTGCCATAGGTGATCGGGCGGCCCGGCACCTTGCGGCGGCCGCGCGGCTTCACCCAGCCGGTTTCCAGGAGCACGTCGAGGGTGCCCTTGGCGGCGGCGACACCGCGGATTTCCTCGACCTCGGCGCGCGTCACCGGCTGATGATAGGCGATGATCGCCAGCGTCTCGATCGCCGCGCGTGACAGCTTGCGGGTCTGCACGACGTTCTTGGTCATCAGCCACGACAGATCGCCGGCGGTGCGGAACGACCATTTCCGGCCGATCCGCACAAGGTTGACGCCGCGCGTCGCATAGTCGGCTTGCAGCCCACGCAACGCATCGCGCACCGGCACGCCCTGCGGCAGGCGCTTGGCGAGCGTCGCCTCGTCGAGCGGCTCGCGGCTGGCGAACAGCAGCGCCTCAAGCAGCCGGTACTCGTCCGGTCGCTGCGCCGGATCGGCCGGCGTCGCCTCCGCGACAGGCTCGGCCTCCGCCGCCGTTTCCGGCGCGCCAGCGTCATCATCGTCGTCGGCGATATCGGCATCGTCCTCGGCGTCACCGCTCTCGGCACTGTCTTCGGCGGCACTGCCTTCAACGGCATCGTCTTCGACATTGTCACCGGCATTGTCGTCGGCAATATCGGCGATGTCGGTCACCTCGCCGGTCTCGACGGCGTCCTCGTCCACCGCCAGCGCCACCTCGGCGGCGATGACGGGCTCGTCAGACTGCGCCGACGCGGTTTCGTCGAACGGATTCTCGATCACCACAAATTTCTTGGCCAACCCCGACATCAGCGGCCCCCTTCCGTTGCGAGCGATTGATTGGTAGCGCCGTAGGTCGGGAACGCGCCAGTCCCCTTCTCGCGTTTGCGCACATAGATCGGCATGAACGCCTGCGCCTGATGGATCTCGGCGATGCCTTCGCGCACCAGTTCAAGCGCCGAGACGAAGCTCGACGCAAACACCGTCGCCGCCACCGACGGTTCGACGACGTAAGCGATGAGAAACTCGTCGAGCCGCGTCCAGTCTTCGGCGACGCCGACCAGCCGCTGCAACACCTGACGCGCTTCGGCGAGCGACCAGACCTTGCGCTGCGCGAAGCGCACCTGTCCGAGCGCCTTCTGCTGGCGCTGCGCGGCATAAGCGGATAGCAGATCGTAGAGCGTCGCCGTCCATTCCTGCTGGCGGACCTCCGCGATCGGCTCGGGATCGCCGCGCAGAAACACGTCGCGGTCGAGTTGCGGCCGTTCCATCAGCCGCTTCGCCACTTCGCGGAAGGCTTCCAGACGGCGCAGCCGGTAGGCCAGCGCATTCGCCATGTCCTCGGCGCTCGCCGTGCCTTCCGGCGCCGCGTCGGGCAGCAGCATGCGCGATTTGAGATAGGCGAGCCACGCCGCCATCACCAGATAGTCGGCGGCAAGCTCGATGCGCCGGTGGCGCGCCGCCTCGACATAAGCGAGATACTGATCGGCAAGCGCGAGGATGGAAATCTTCGCCAGATCGACCTTCTGCTGCCGCGCCAGCGTCAGCAGGAGATCGAGCGGGCCCTCGAAGCCCTCGACGTCGACCACCAGCGCCGGCTCGCTGCTGGCGCGATCGCCGATCGCCGCCTCGGTCTCGAATGCGGGAGACAGGCCAGTCTCGCTCATGCGGTCATCGTCCCTGTGTCACCGGCGAGCATCGCCGCGAATATGCGGCGCGCCGCTTCGCCATCGAGCGGCTCGGGCTGCCGCCGCGCGGCCAGTGCCGCATCCGCCCGATCAAGCGCCACGCCCGACAACATCGGCACCGCCGCCGCGACCTCGCGCATCTCGTCGAGCCGCCCGTTGCAATGCAGGACGACGTCGCAGCCCGCCGCGAGCGCCGCCCGGCTGCGCTCGCCCAGCGTTCCCGACAGCGCGCCCATGGAGACGTCGTCGCTCATCAGCAGTCCTTCGAATCCGATTCCGTCGCGAATCACTTGTCTGACTATTGTGGCGGAAGTCGTGGCCGGCGCGACAGGGTCGATGGCGCTAAACACAACATGCGCGGTCATGCCCATCGGCAGCCGGCTGAGCGGCCGGAAGGCGGCAAAGTCGGTCGCTTCAAGCTCGGCACGGGTCGCATCGACGACCGGCAACCGCAGGTGGCTGTCGGCCGCAGCGCGCCCGTGGCCCGGCAGATGCTTGAGTACCGGCAGCACGCCGCCCGCCATCAGCCCCTCGGCGACGGCGCCGGCGAGCGCCGCGACCTGTCCGGGGGTCGTGCCATAGGCCCGGTCGCCGATCACCGGGTCGGC
>Ga0182735_1002416_pt1 | contig 11328 bp, 7 predicted proteins | sample eDN5th30CKraftMG_FD_128524 | JGI IMG/M metagenome (GOLD analysis project Ga0182735, IMG submission 128524) | Enriched Miracle-Growth compost microbial communities from Emeryville, California, USA - eDNA 5th pass 30_C Kraft MG (version 2) (version 2) ... | reverse complement strand
GCGGGAGAAATACTGCGGCGTTGCGGTCTCGGAGGGACGGTGCGCCTCGGCGTGCAGCGCGGTCGCCTTTTCCCAGAAGGTCCGTTGCGCGGAGAGAACAGTCACGGTGCATTCCGGATCTTTGAAGAAATCTGGAAAATCCTCCGCCGCGTAGGGATGAATAAACTTCTGCTCGGTCGGCCATGGATCGCCGCGCGCACCGAGCTCAAGCTTCACCCGCGGCGTGATGTAGGCCATGCTTTCATATTCAGAGCTCGCAAGCGCAGGCGGATAGTGGAAGTTCACTGTCTGCGCGTCGTTGGCATCTATTTCCAGCGACCACTTGCCGTCGCTCGGCTCGCCCAATTGCTCGACGATCGCGGACCTCAGCGCCGGAAGAAGCTTCTCGGCAATATGCCGCTCGACGTCACTCACCAAGGCTTCGATCAGTTTGTTCGCTTGCTTCTTGCTGATGCCTTCCTTTTCCGGATCACGGTCGCCGGTGTAGCCGAGCTCCGCGCGATCGAACGAAAGGTCGATATCCTCGGAAAAGCGGCGGATGGCGCCGAATGCCTTTGAAAGGGATGTGCCACCCTTGAAAACGAGGGTGGCTGCATCTTGCTTCTGCAGGCGAAAAAGACGCTTCAAAGTCCAGCAGACCCAGAAATCCTTTTCAATGATGGTGTTGGCAACACCTCGAAGGGCGCCCGTTTCACCGAACAAGGCAGCCCGATCGTTAGCCGGAAGAAGAGCGACCCTATCCATCGATCTCACCCGACGCGTTGGCGATCGAGACGAGTGTCGGCCTCATCCAGGCTGGGGCCTGGACCGCGGAGGACGCAAGCATCTTCTTGTCGTTGGCTGACAGGCGGCGCACTGCGACCTGCGCAACGTCGCCGGCACGCATCGCTCCCACATGGCGAAGCGCTTGCACGACCGTGCCAGCCGCACTGCCAGGAGCGATCAAATGCTTGGGTGAGGCATGTCGGAGATCGACGACTCGCTTTCCCAGGACGACCCGGCGGGAGGGACCGTCGGTGAGATAGGTGGTCTTCGCTGGCACCTGCGTGGTGAGCCCGAGTGCGTTCGCCGCGCGGACGCCTGCAATCTGCAACTGAGAACCGGTCTCCCTTGCCAGCGCCTGGGCGATATCGTCCGGAGCTGGCGAAAGCAGGCCAAGCTGCGGATGGACCTTCGGGAAGTCATAAAGGCCTCGCGTGAGGCGCCGGAGCTTGCCACCCTTGACCAGTCGCGACAGCGCCTGATCGACCGCGGCGCGTCCAGCAATGCCCAGGAAATCGCTAGGCGTGAAAACGCCGCCACGCCCGCCAGCGCGGACGCGTTTCATGATCTGATCCGAGACTGATGTCGAAGTGCTTTTCATATGTCAGAAAATAGCGTATCTTTTTCTGACATTCAAGCTATGCAGTCGCGGCGGAACAGAAGCTCCGGCCATACTCACCTTCGGAAACAGAGGACATTGATGAACAACAATCCTCCACTCTGGAGGCAACCTCATCTTGTGCGGGCATGCCTACTCAGCAAAGACTCACGGCTTGACCGCTGCATTAAATCCAACCAGCGGATACTCCACGCCGCCCTCGACGACCCGTATGGCGAACTCCGAGACCGGCGAAAACTCCTGGCAGACCAACGGCCGGGCTGGCGGAGGCGTCTGGCTGTTGTAGACTGGCATGAATTGCTCCCGAAAGGTTTGAAAGTCGTGGTTCTGGAGCATGATCGCCTCATTACTGTTTGCCTCGTTCCAAAACCCGAGGAACTGTGACGCATATTTGCCAAAGACAATCGCAAGAGCCTTCATCAAGAGCGAGTTGTCGTTGAAATCGTAGTCGTCCCAAATCCGGACGCCGACCCGTGTCGGTTTGACGAAAAGGCGGTCGTCGCCGGCTTTCTTGGACAGCACGGCCTCGAAATAGGCGCGGGCGGCGAAAGGCCCTATTGCACCATAGGCATCGGAACTCAATGGCGATTCACCGTTGGCGGCATAGGTGTCGGTACCGATCCCGCGCTTCTCCAAAAGCATTACAGGATCCTCGATTGTGGCTTCGAAGCTCGGCGTCGGGACGCTCCAATGGTCTTCCTTGCTGTGATCCTTTGCGACCTTCGTGGCGACGGTCCGCAGCGCGTCCCATCGCTCGTCGAAACCTGTCTCCACGCCGGCCATCTGCGGAAGGGTCGCGATGCTCTTCTCGAGCATGGAACTGACGACCCTTTTGACAGTTGCGCTCGAATCGAACTCGCTCAGCCGGAAGCGGCAGACGAACAGCGGCCTTTTGGGGTCGGCTCTGACCTGTTCGAGCTGCCGTGTCTTCGATTTTCCGAACTGCCAGAGCTCGGCGAACTCGCTGGCCATCGGACAGTTGAGATTCATGAACGTCCTTGGCAGCAGATAGATTGCTACGTGATGCCGGTTTTTCAGGAGCTCGGGAGGCAACTCGCCGCGGCTCAGGCTGCCATTGCTCCAATTGAGGGCGACGACGGACTTGACGGCGGTCTTCGACGCCTTGAGCGCAGCCGACAGCACGCTCGGTTTTTCGCCTGACCCTTCGGTTGGAGGAGCCTGCATGATCACGGCTCCTTGTACTTAACCGTAAAGCCTAGATCCTCATTGCGAAGGGTGACGTTCTGCTTGAACCAGACATGGGGACGATTGACGATGTTGTCGTCTCCCTCCGCAAATCGGCGCGGTAGCTTGAATATCAAGATGCCGTCGACCTTGGTCGCTTCCTGGAGGAAACTGCCGCCGGTGAACTTGTCCGGCGACGCCAAGATCAGCGTCCATCCGCGGTTCCACAGGAGACCAGGCACGAGGCGGAGCTTCAACTCCACATGCCCGTCTTCGAGAATGAGCGTATCGCGATCGGTCACGAACACCTTGTTCGGTTCGACCAGCCCTCCAAGTCCGACGATCTGTTTGGAAGCCCGTGCCTCGAGATAGCGGGCGCGCGCGTCAAGGAGCCGGTTCTCCCGTTCGACGCGGCCTTCCTCCAGCCGCCGCATGTTTTCCGAGTACTTTTCGGTCGCCGGTCTCTGGCCCACATAGACGTCGGCATAGAGTCCGCCCGAATCGTAGGCAAAACTCGTTCTTTCCTGCCAGAAGGGCAAGTCGACGAGTTCGTCATCGAGTTCCTCCTTGTCGCGCAACAAGGCTGCGATATCCGCTGGCGCCAGAAGCTTCGCAGCTGCCGGCGCTGGGCCGACCAGGGCGTCGGCCACCGCACGGAATTTTTGCTGCAGCTTGGCGATGCGGTCGTTGCGCTTGACCTTGCCATCGACAATGGCAAGCAGCTTTGCGCCATCCCCAGTCTCGCCGTCCTTGCTGCCGCCGCCGCCGTCACCCTCACCGTCGGACGGTTTCGAGGGATACTCCTTGTACTTTTCCAAAACGATGGCATGGAGCTCTGCGGCAAACGCCGCCTTTTGCTCCTTGGTCAGGCGCGTGATGTCGAAAGGAAACCGCCCTTCCTCCGTCAACCAATCGACGAGTTCGTTCAATTCATCACGCGCAAAGACGATTTCGTCGACCAGGTCTGTAGATGCGAAAATCGACCGACCACCGCGGACGATGTACTCGAACTCGTCAAGCTTGAGGATGCTCTCATAAGCGTTGTAGAGCCGGTAAAAGGCGATGTTCAGCGTGCTGCCTTCATTGATGTTGCGCACACGGAACGTGGTCGTATTCTCGTGGGTGGTTTCGATCGATTCCGAAATCGAAATCGACCGCTCTTCTTTCGAGCGGCGGTTTACTTCTTGCGACGCACGTTGAACGGAGCGGTTGAGCTGGCGCGCAACCTCCTTTGTCGTGTTTGTCTTTGAGAAATTAGCGCTACCGGAAATTCCAGCATATGAGCCCGACAGGCCGCCACTGAACGACGTCGTCGTCTCGTTTTCCTTGCGCACTTCCTTTTCGAATACCGTCTCAAAGTCGGCACGGTCGATCCGGGTAATGTCGACGAGGGACGTTGCGGTCTCGCTGCGGGTGCTGTTGTAGCGCTCGGACGTCTTCAGCGTAACTTCCCTCTGCTCACCAGGGCTCAGGGGAATCGTGGTGGCAAGCTCGCCTAGTGATACGCCGGTCCAGGTGAACCTGTAGGAGAGACGCTCTCTCAGGCTGATCTCCGGGAAGGACGTCACGACGATGTCCGGAACCGGTCGGACGAACAGATTGTAGCCGATGACGAATGTTTCGCCGATCAGTGTGATCTCCTTCTGCGGCAGGGCAATGACGCATCGAACACGGAATTCCTCGTTGTCCTGGCAGAGATCGAGGATCTCGCCAGGTGTAGAGCCATCGGCGGCGCGAAGTCCGTGCTCCGTGAACTGGAACAGAAAGGTACTGTATCCCTTCGACTTATAGAGTTCGAGGACCTCGATCCAAGGATCATAATCGATCACCGCCGCCTCGTAGTAGTCGAAGGTTTTCGAGTTGTGTATCGGTACCTGCCAGCTTCGGCTGCTTGCGCCGATACCAAAGAAGCCGCTGCTGGAACGGGTCACCGTCTGATAGGTCGTCCAGCAGGCGGTCCTGCTGGACTTCACATAAAGATCACCTTCCTCGAGTTCGAGCGGTACGGCCGCTCCACTCCCGTCCTGATAGACCGTGATCGTCGTCGGCGCGGTAAACAGATGAAAGTTGAGATCTGACGCTGCATCGGCAAGCTGGCGCTTCTTCGCCTGCAGCTCCGATCCGAAATTCTTCAGATCCCGGAACTGAGCGATGAGGGCCGGGATGACCTCCACCTGCGACGTTTGGATGGCTTTGCTGACGTCGCTCGCCTTAGCCGATAGGCTCGTGGCGAGCTCATCCTCGTTGCGCAGTGATCGATATTGGCGGGCGATGGTCGCCGCATCTGCCCTGATGTTCTCGACGGCTGGAAACTCCGTCTTTGCCTTCTTCACGGCCTCCGCTGTCGCGGCGTCCTTCGCCGCCTGATCCCCCGGCATTTCGCCCGGGAAGAACACCTGTACAAGCGCGGTGACCTTATCCCATGTTGCCTCCCAGCCAGCCTGGAAGTCACCGACGAGCGGATAGTCGACCTTCGTGTCGGTCTCAATAACTGGCTGATACCAGCGTGTTCCGCTTGTGGTTGGAACTCGGAACACGCAGCCGATCTTGATCGCGATGACCTTGTCTACTTCCGGGGGCAGCTTGTAGGCGCTGAGCCGACCGCTAAAAAACGTGGGATGATCTGTGCCAGTCGGAACTGCGTTTCGCGCCGCGCTCGTATCGGGAACGTAGGCGGGCCAGTCTTCCTTGAGGTCGAATGTGTTGGCGGCGATCATCGCGCTGTCTGGCACATTCTTGAGCTTCCACGCCCGTTCGACATAGGCGCGCAGCAGAGCCGAGTTCGTCGCGGCTATTGGGACGCCGATCTTCGCCAGGATGGCCTTCCAGTCGCCTCCGTCGATCCTGATGGCATTCGATCGCGCGAATGAATAGGCGTTGGGCGCATCGGCGACTTTGTACGGACCCGACAAGTACAAAGCATCGCCCAGCGCCTGCGTTCCTTGTAACCCCTGAAACTCGGCGCCTTCCGCCGTCGTAACGACATCTGCCATTGCCCCACCCCCCCTTGATCATTTGCGAATTTATGCACACTATGGGTTGAGTGACAATGTAGTTTCGGTGGAATTGTTGTATTAGTCACTTATTCGTTCCAGGTGTTCAGGTGGTGCTATGTAATAATCGCACCAATACTTTATTGCGTGCTTTGTGGGTGGCCATCTCAAAAGAACCGCGCATGCCTTTCTCAAGGAGAGTAGCGGTACGCCAGCGCGTCAGGGCCGATGGGAGGGGAAATGACACAACTTGTATTCGTTCACGGTGTCGCAACGCGGGATACGCCGGAGTATCAGGCCGCAATTCAAAATCGAGACAGCCTGTTTCGAGATCTGCTGTTCGGCAAGGACCTTACAATTCACTCGCCCATGTGGGGTCAGTTTGTTCCGCCAATCCGCCACGAAGTTTTCGAAACCGATAAGGGGGTACGCACCTATTCCCTTAACGTCAGCACGACCTCGGGGCTCGGAGGCGGCCTGATGGGCGGCGGCGCAGCCTCAGCGGGCAACCCAGACATCTCGATCGGCGCAATCGGAAAGCAGGACCCGGTCGCCGCGCTCGATGCGATTTGCTCGCAAATCGCGGACCGAGCGGCTAACGAGAAGCGCCCGTTGAAACCAGAGGAACTTCACGCGTTCAGGATAGCCACCAACCTCATTGCCGACGACAAGGCGGCGGTGGCATTCGCCGGCGATGCAAGTCCCAAGGCGATCGCCGACAAGCTCAAGGAGGGGGCTCCGGCGACGTTTGGCATCGGCAGCATGATCAGCGACGCCATCTCGGCCGTCACCGACCGCGTGCGCAACGCCGCGTCCACGCTCGGCTTCGGCGCCGTCCGAGGTAGCCTTAGCCCCTCAATCGGGCTCTTCATCGGTGACGTCTTCGTCTACCTCAAGGAAGGTGATCGCCGCCAGAAGATACGCGACGAAGTCGGTAAAGCGCTCAAGAATGCACACGCAGGGGCGAAAAGCGGCAAAGGCCCGCTCGTCGCCGTAGGGCACAGCATGGGCGGCGTCATACTGGTCGACATGCTGGCTGATCCAGAAGCCGCCGGCCTTCCGGCAGATATCAAGATCGATGCCCTGCTGACGGTCGGGTCACAGCCTGGCTTCTTCGCAGCGCTTGACACTCTTACGTCGAACCCGCCAGCCGCTTCCCCCCGCCGGCGACCGGACTGTGTTTCGAACTGGTTCAACGTGTTCGACCCGATCGATCCGCTCGCCTTTCGCACCGACATGGTTTTCGAGTCTGCGACTGACGTCGCTTTCAACTCTCTCACCGGCATCACGGAGGCACATTCCAAATACTTTCAGCGAGCACAATTTTACGCACGCACGCGCGTACGGCTTCAAAAGGCCGGGGTTTTGTGAGGTCGCGCGGATGCCGCTTCTCATTGATCGCGATATCCCAGGCCCCAAAACCCACGCTTTCGTCCTTGGCGTTGGTAGCTACCCTCATGCTAAGATGGGCGCTGGTGTTCACGAGAACCTCCGCCAGGTTCCGGACCTGCCAAGTGCTGCCGATAGCGCGAAGCTCATGTGCGACTGGCTGATCGCGCATCAGGATCGGTTCTCCCCGCCGCTCGCGACGCTCGACGTCCTGGTTTCCGATCCGGCCGTCCCGGCCAATCGCTATCCTTGGACGCGTGGGCCGATCGATCCCGCGACCGAGGCCAACGTGACGGCGAGAGGGCTCGAGTGGTATACGCGCGTGGTGGGAGAGCCGGGGAACGCCGCGTTTTTTTATTGCTGCGGTCACGGGGCATCGCACCTGCAGCAGCCTGTCTTGTTCCTCGAGGATTTGAATCGGAATAGGGTCAATGCCTGGACCCACATCAACCTCGGACTGCTCGCGCTATCGCTGAGGAAGAGTCAGACTGTTTCTGCAGCGCTCCTGCTGTCGGATGCGTGCGGTCAATACGTGCCTGAATTCGAACTCGGAAAGTCCCAGGACACCCGGTTTTTTGACGAGCCGAACGTCTTTGCACCGAGCCGAAATCAAGTTTCCTTGCTCTGCGCGGCGGCTGAGGGGCAATTGGCCTACGAAGGCGAGCATCAGCGTGGAAGCAATCTCCAGTTCGGCCGCTTCACCCAGACTTTGTTGAACGGGTTGGGCGGATCGTCGGCGCGTTGGTTCCGGAATGGGTGGGGTGTTCCCTGCCGCGACCTGATCGGCGATCTCAAATCCCTGCGCCGCGCCTTCTTCGACCACTGGACCGACGAGCCTTTCGAGCCGTTTCAGGCGGTGACGCCGACGGATCCACTTCCGATCGTTTATCCAGAAGGTTTCGAACTGCCGCTGGTCGTCATGACCGATCCTCCTGACCGCATGCCGGACTACCGCCTCGTCATCAGTCAGAAGAGCGTCCCCGATCCGCCCTGGCTCAAAGACCGGAATGCAGGTGATCCGAAGGCCTGGATCACCACCGTAGCCCCCAGTCGTGACGCGTTTTACGCTATAGCGGTCAGGGGGAATGATCACTATCCGCTCCTGTTTCAGCCGAAGGAGCCCCTTTTTGAGCAGTGGGTAGCTGTGCCATGAAGACGAGCTTGCATTTCGAAGCTCCGAGCGATCTCTCCGTCGGTACCGTGCGGATCACTGGCGATGGTCGGGATATCGCCGACTGGGTCGCTACCCCCGATAACCGGACGTTCGAGCAGGAAGACCTGAAGCCCGGAATCTATTCGGTCGAAATCGGTCCGGCGGGTGTTGCACCTCAATCTGTGCTTTTCGAGATCCGCGAGGGACAGGCCAATACCGTATTGCTGCCGACGTTCTCCGCGCTTTCATCGTCGGGCAGCAATACCAGCTTCTTCGACGTAGATACCCAGAGGGCGGTTTCCGATATCCCGGACTCGATCAAAGTTGAGTTAGTCACGCAACCGCTTGGACTCTCACCGGACAACGAGCAGAGCTCCGGCTTTCAACATGAAGCGACTGCCGAGCCCGAAATCTCACGCCCAATAGACGTTTCGACCGTCCGCAGGCGCATCACAATCGCGCTGTCAGAGGAGGCCCGTGGCCGCGAAGCGTTCGACACGTTTCGCGGAAAGTCAAAAATGGAGCTGCTTTCTGGGCGGCTTGAAATCGAGATACCGACCGCCCCGGCGCGAGCCCCGTGGGCCGGCCATCGTGTCAGGCTGTCGGCAGCGATTGAGAATGTGCGGATCGAGAGATGCCTCTTGCCCCTCTACAACGGCGGGACGAGAATCACAATTGCTCCACCCGCCTTCGCCCCCGCTGATCTCGAAATCGGGATCATGCCCGTTGATCCGAAACTGAGGGCCCTCGTGCGGGCCCTGGATGCCGGCACATCCGCCGAAGCGGTGGCTATTCGTGACGACGTTCTCGGCGACGAAACCCCAGCGATATTGCTGGCGGCAAGCGCGGATCCTTGGGCAGCCATGCTCGTGGGCCTCCTTACAATCCGTTTCCCCGATGTTTTCCACCCGCTCGAGACCGTCTGGGCTGACAGTCTTGCCAGGCAAGCCGGATGGGCCTTCGATACGCACGTCATTCGCGCAAGCCAGGCACTCTCCGCGGCAAGCTCGTTATCCCGCGAGGCGCAGGCCGACGCCGTCGCGCAAGCCGTTGCTGGTCTCGCCAATGCACAGGTCGCTGGTTCGCCTTACTACCGCTATACGAACCAACTCTTTGCCGAACTGACGGGGGGGATCGCGAGCTACCTCAAGATGGACAAAAACGGCATTGATGAAGCCGTAAGAAAGAAGTTCGAACGCCTTTACAGCAGATGGTGCCGAGAACTTCCCCTCCAGCGCGGCTCCGGATCCACTTTCACCTGGCTTGCTCGCGACCAGATCGCACTAAAAGAGCGAAACGTTCTCGTTCCACATCGCAACCCGTCCGGCAGGTTGCGAGGCAGGGATGCGATGATTGTTTTCGAAGGCCAAGTAGGCGCTGGCCAGCTCGCAATCATCAGCGCAGGTCCGACGATATTTCAGCGCTCCTTGTTGAGCGAGGAGAGTGCTCTTTCCCAGCTTCCCGAGGAAGCAAAAGGCGATGCGCCGCGCTTTGCCTTGTCGGACATGCCCGCTCTGCGGCGTCCTCCCGGCCCCAAGAATGATCCGAACAAGGGCAGGTTCGGCGGCGAAGCAAGCCGTGGCGGTTTTCGCCTAACCTCAGGCTTCGAGGAGGCGAACGGCCGAAATTGGGTCACAATCACGCTGACAATTGAGGCTGACAGTTCCGCTAACCTCGGGCTTGGCGATTTCGCCTGGTTTGCGCTGCACCCGACGTTCTCGCCGCCAGTTCTGAAGGTGTCCTTTCGAGGAAATCGTGCACGTCTGCGCGTTCAGGCATGGGGCGGCTTCACGGTGGGCGTATGGATTCCGGCGACCGGCGTCGAGCTCGAAAGTGACCTAGCCTTAATCCCGGACGCGCCGCGGATTATTCAAACACGCTGAATCTCGCCTGAGTTTTCGACTGCTTTCCTAGAGCTGTATGCCTTGTATTCGAAATTCATCAAGACCCTCTCTTGCTGCGTGGGGTCGGATACGTATTTCAGCTGGTAGAAGACTATCCCAAACCATTTAGGATGGGGCGCATATCCTCCGCCTCATCACCGGCCTTGCCCGGCTTATCGCCGGCTGAAGTATTATCCCCCGCCAGAAAATGCTCCCTGCTCAGCAGCCCGGCATCCTCCAGCGCCTCGATGTCCGGCAGATCACGCAACGTTTCCATGCCGAACGCCGAGAGGAAGTGCTTCGTCGTCACATAGGTATAGGGCGCACCCGGTGTCGGGCTGCGGGGCCCGGAGGCGATGAGGCCCGCACCGCGGAGTGCCGCGATCGTGTCGCGGCTGACCTCCTTCCCGAAAATCTTGCTCAATTCCCCCCGCGTCACCGGCTGGAAATATCCCACCGCCATCAGCACCATCGCCTCGAACTCCGACAACATTGTTGCCGCGCCGCGTGTAGGAGCAGTTGACGCCCGGATCGTTTCCGCGAAACGCAAACGCGTTCGATGCTGCCAGCCGCCGGCGACCGACACCAGTTCATAGGGCCGATCCCGCAGTTCTTCCCGGAGATCGTCGATCAGCAGATCGATGCTGCAGTCCTTGCCGACGACGCGCGCCAGTGTCTCGCGTGTCACTGGCTCGGCGGAAGCAAAAATCACGGCCTCGACGCGCAGCATCCACTCGCGCCAGCGCAGCTCGGGCGGCAGGTCTTCGAGTTCGCGGTCGAAGAGGATTTCATCCTCCGACCGCGATTTGCTTCCACGATGTATCTTGGCTGCGCTGGATCCTGCCATCGTCACAGCCCGTAAATCCGGAACGACGATCGGCCGGAGAGCTCGCGCACGGCGCCAAACCCATCCAGCCGCTCGAACAGCCGCATCGCGGCCCAGCGGGAGAGATTGCTGCCCGGCGCCGAGGCCGGTACGGCGTCTTCCTCGAGCAGTTTTTGGATGACGGCGCCGGCGCCTTTCGTGCGCACCTTTGGCGCCACGGTGCGCAGCGTCTCGGCGCGGCGGGCGATCTCGCCGGCGGTGCGCAGGGCCGCGCCCGCTGCCTCGGTGAGGGCAAGGCAGACGGCGCGGGCGAAGGCCGGTTCCCCCGGGCGCACGCGGCCCCTGCCTCCGAGCGTCTTGAAGGCCGGCCCATAGCGCTCGGCCATCAGCAGCGGCACGGCACAATCCCATTTCAGCAGCGCGGCAATCAGCTGATCGGCCAGCATCCAGGCGAGCGGTTCGGCATCCGGCCGCACCGCATGGATGGCCGTGACCAGGTCCGCCGCGGCAAACGGCGC
>Ga0182735_1002410_pt1 | contig 11353 bp, 9 predicted proteins | sample eDN5th30CKraftMG_FD_128524 | JGI IMG/M metagenome (GOLD analysis project Ga0182735, IMG submission 128524) | Enriched Miracle-Growth compost microbial communities from Emeryville, California, USA - eDNA 5th pass 30_C Kraft MG (version 2) (version 2) ... | reverse complement strand
GAGCCGTTCAAGACCACCGTCAGCATCGATGCGACGCGCAGGATCATCACCCGCAACGAGTCGCCGGATATTTCCTTCGACCGCTCGATCAACCCGTATCGCGGCTGCGAGCACGGCTGCATCTACTGTTTCGCGCGGCCGACCCATGCCTATCTCGGCCTGTCGCCGGGGCTCGATTTCGAGTCCAAGCTGTTCATGAAACCGGACGCGCCGGAGTTGCTCGAACGCGAGCTTTCCGCCGCAAAATACTCGCCACGCACGATCGCCATCGGCACCAACACCGATCCCTATCAGCCGATCGAGAAGAAATACGAGATCATGCGGGGCATCCTCCGGGTGCTGGACCGCGCCAACCATCCTGTCGGCATCGTGACGAAATCGGCGCTGGTGCTGCGCGACATCGACATCCTGGAGAGGATGGCGAAGCGCAATCTCGTCAAGGTCGCGCTGTCGGTGACGACTCTCGATCCGGCGCTGGCGCGGACGATGGAGCCGCGGGCTTCGACCCCGCAGCGCAGGCTCAATGCCCTGCGCGAACTTTCTTCCGCCGGCATTCCGACCTCGGTGATGGTGGCTCCGGTCATTCCCGCCATCAACGACAATGAGATCGAGCGTATCCTCGATGCGTCGAAGGCGGCGGGCTGCACCGGCGCGGGCTACGTGCTGCTGCGGCTGCCGCTGGAAGTGCGCGATCTTTTCAAGGAATGGCTGATGGCGAACTTCCCGGACCGCTACAAGCACGTGCTGTCGCTGATCCGGCAGACGCGCGGCGGCAAGGATTACGATGCCGAGTGGGGCAAGCGCATGCGCGGCGGCGGTCCCGTCGCATGGCTGATCGGACGCCGGTTCGAGCAGGCATGCGAACGGCTCGGTCTGAACGCGCGCAAGGTGACGCTGTCGACGGACAGCTTCACGCCGCCGAAAGCGCAGGAAAAGAGCGCGCAGCTGAGCCTGTTTGCGGAAGCATAGGCGCAGCCGGGGAGGCAGCTGGGGAAGGGGGCCGAATGGAGATTTCGCCGCGATTGACCGTCACGACGCTTGGCGTGCGCGACATGGCGCGCGCCATCGCCTTTTACGACCGGCTCGGACTGAAACGACGCATGAAGGCAACCGGGGAACGGGTGGCGTTCTTTCAGGCCGGCGCCGTCATCATCGCGTTGTACTCCGCCGAAGCACTCGCGGAAGAAGCCGGCCTGGATCCTGAGCCGGCTGCGGCCGGCTTCCGCGGCGTCACGCTGGCGTGGAACTGCAATTCGCCGGAAGAAGTTGAGGTCTCGCTGACCCATGCCGTGCGGGCCGGCGGCAGGCTCATCAAGGCCGCGCATCGGACCGGCTACGGCGGTCATGCCGGTTATTTCGCCGATCCCGACGGTCACGTCTGGGAAATCGTCGTCGCACCGGGCATCGAGGTGGCGCCGGACGGCCGGGTGCGCCTGCCGGAATAGTTTCCCCCTTTATTCACATGGCCGATAATCGGTTTCATCATCGGGTTGCCGCCCGGCGGGACGCCATGCACACCATGGAGCATGAGTCGCACCGTCGCCACGCGCGCGCAGAAGCTGCTGCTGCCTGAGGAGGATCTGCGCCCGACGTTCCATCGCGAGCGCCGGGCGATGAAGCGCGGCATCTGGCCTGTCGCCGGCTGCGACGAGGCGGGGCGCGGGCCGCTCGCAGGGCCCGTCGTCGCCGCCGCGGTGATCCTCGATCCGAAGAAAATCCCGCGCGGCCTGAACGATTCCAAGAAGCTGACGCCCGAGGAACGCGAGGCGCTCTATCTCAAGATCACCGCCAGCGCGGAATTTTCCGTCGCCGTCGGCTCGCCCGCGCGCATCGACCGCGACAATATATTGCGCGCGTCGCTATGGGCCCTGTCGCGGGCGGTTGCCGGGCTGCATTCGCGTCCGCAACTCGTGTTCGTCGACGGACGCGACAAGATCGCCTGCGGGTGCGACTGCGAGGCGGTGATTTCCGGTGATGCGCTCGTGCTTTCCATCGCCGCCGCCTCGATCGTCGCCAAGGTCGTGCGCGACCGGCTGATGATGCGGCTCGGGGCGGAACATCCCGGCTACGGCTTCGAGCGCCACATGGGCTACAGTGTGCCGGAGCACGCCCGCGCGCTCGCGGCGCTCGGCCCGACGATCCATCACCGCCGCTCCTTCGCGCCGGTGGCCGCCGCCCATGCCCGGCTCGCCGGGCTTCCCGGCGACGACGCAGTGCCGGCGATGCCCCGGCCGTCTTTCTGATCCCCTGGAGATCGCGGGTCGGGCGAATATCCGGGTTGCATCCGGGTATGCCGGACGGTTATCTCGCGAGAGCCGCTCCACCCCGTTTCACCCGCCGGTCATGATTTACGTCTCGATCATCCTCGAGCTTGTGCGTGCGCGGCCGCGGCTGATGTTCTGGCTCGCCGCGCTGACGCAGGCCGCGCTGTGGTGGATCGTGCCGGCGATGTTTTATGCGGCGCCGCCGGGCGAGTTGCCGCTGACCCTGGCCGCCGGTCATGAATTCCAGCTCGGCTCCCTGCTCGGCCCCCCGCTCGCCGGCTGGATCGCCGACGCGACGTTCACGGCCGCCGGCATGCCGGGCGTCTACCTGCTGTCGCAGATCTGCGTCGTCGTGACCTACTGGGCGGTGTTCACGCTCGGCTGCGCGCTGGTCGGCCCGATGCACGCCGTGCTCGCCGTCATGCTGATGGCCGGCATCGCCGTGATGTCGATCTCGACCCCGGAATTCGGCCCGGCGGTGCTGGCGATGGCGCTGATCGCGCTGCTGATGCTGCATTTCTGGCGCGCCATCGGCGAGGGACGGCGCGCCTACTGGCTCGCCGTCGGCGTCGAGACCGGCCTGCTGCTGATGACGAGCTATGCCGGCTTCATCCCCTGCCTGATGCTGGTCCTGTTCACCGCCGGCACCGCGCGCGGCCGCGCCCAGCTTTCCACCATCGAGCCGTGGATGGCGGCCGTCGTCGCCGCCATCCTGACGTTCCCGCACCTGATCTGGCTCGCCTCCGCCCGCGATCAGTGGCAGCCGGAACTGGCGCAGATGTTCACGCTCGACGCGCTCGACACCAACCTGGTCGACTGGACGAAGCTGATCGGCCGCGTGGTCGCCCTGCACACCGGCATGGTCGTCATGATCGCGCTCGCGGTCGGCTGGAAGCTGACGCGGCGCGAGCAGCGCGTGCCGGTCTTCGCGCGCCCGGGGACCGATCCCTTCGTGAAGCTGTTCGTCTATTACCACGCGCTGGCGCCGCTGCTGCTCGCGTCCGTGATCTCCGTCGTCATCGGCCAGCGCGGCCTGTTCGGCGGCGCGGCGCCGCTGGTCGTGCTGTCGGGGCTCGCGGCCGTGGTGTTCGCGGGCAACGCCATCGCGGTGCATCGCCAGCACATGGTGGTCGGCGTCTGGCTGTCGTGGGTGATCGCGCCGCCGCTGCTCGCGGCGCTGGGCGTCGTGACGCTGCCGTGGATCGCCGGGACCGACCTGCAGGTGACGCGGCCGGCGCGCGCGCTCGGACAGTATTTCTCCGAGAATTTCACCCGTCGCACCGGCAGGCCGCTCGAGATCGTCGCCGGCGATCCGGAAATCGCCTCGCTGGTCGCGCTCTATTCCAGGCCCCGGGCGCGCCTTTATCTCGACCGGACGCCGGAGAAATCGCCCTGGATCAAGCCGGGCGACATCGCGGCCAGCGGCACGGTGGTGGTATGGAACGCCCCGGACACCGTCGGCACGCCGCCCGCGAACATCCGGGCGCGGTTTCCCAATCTGGCGCCGGACGTGCCGCGCGCCTTCGAGCGGACGGTGCAGGGCCGCACGCCGCTGATGCGCGTCGGCTGGGGCGTGCTGCGGCCGAACGAGACGGCGCCCGCCGGCGGCAAGGTCGAGAAGTAGCGCCGCCGCGCCGGCGCGCAGGGTGCCGCCCGGATCGGGGTGGCCGGGACAAGCCCGGCCATGACGGGAGGGATTCCGCTTCCGCTTCGGCTTCAGGTTCCGCCGGCTGCTTTGGCGGTTATCCCGCCAGCGCCTGCTTGATGGCGAGGAAGTCGCGCCAGGCGAGCCGCTTCTCCAGCGGCGAGCGCAGGAGATAGGCCGGATGGTAGGTGGCGATGGCGCGGATCTCGCGCTTTCCGGTGTCGTAGGTCAGCCAGCGTCCTCGCGTCTTGCGGATGCCGTCGGTGAAGCCCAGCAGGGTCTGCGACGACGGCCCGCCGAGACAGACCAGCACGTCGGGGTCGGCGAGCTCGATCTGGCGCGCGATGAACGGCAGGCAGATCTGGCTTTCCTGCGGCGTCGGCGTGCGGTTGCCGGGCGGCCGCCAGGGAATGATGTTGGCGATATAGACCTGCGTGCGGTCGAGGCCGATGGCGGCGATCATGCGGTCGAGCAGCTTGCCGGAGCGGCCGACGAAAGGCAGGCCGAGGCGGTCCTCGTCGCTGCCCGGCGCTTCCCCGACGAACATCAGCCGGGCCTGCGGATTACCGTCGGCGAATACGAGCTGCTTTGCGGTCTTGCGCAGGCCGCAGCCTTCGAACTTGTCGAGGATGGCGCGCAACTCCTCGAGCGAGCCCGCGGACCTTGCGGCCTCGCGCGCGGCCATCACGGCGACGTCCGGGGGCGGCGGCGCATTGGCCGGCGAAGCCACCCGCGGCATGCCTTTCGGCGGCAGCACCGTGCGGATCGCGGTGGGAGGGCGCTCTCGTGCCGGTTCCGATGCCGGTGCCTCGAGCGGCAGCGGCGGCGCCGCGGCTTCGGGCGCGAAGCGGTCCACGGGTTCCTCGGCGACGACGGCGTCCACGCCCGCCTCGAGGTAGAAGGCGAGCAGTTCCCGCGCCGCGCGCGCCTGTTCCGGTCCGCCGGGATGAGCCATGGCGGCAGGTTAGCACAGCCGCTCCCCGCCGCGATTGCCCGCCGCGGGAGAAAGTGGAAAAACGTCCTTTAGAATGGTTCCGGCGAGCGATGCCTTCGCCAAGGAGTTGAAATGGCCGACGAACTGCCCGCCCGCGAGGCGATGGAATTCGACGTCGTAGTGGTCGGGGCCGGGCCGGCCGGTCTCGCGGCGGCGATCCGGCTCAAGCAGATTTCGCCCGACATTTCCGTCGTCGTGGTCGAGAAGGGGTCCGAGGTCGGGGCGCATATCCTTTCCGGCGCCGTGATCGATCCGGTCGGGCTCGACCGCCTGCTGCCGGAGTGGCGCGGCGAGGATACGCCGGTGAAGACCGCGGTGACGGACGACCGTTTCTACCTGCTCGGCCCGCAAGGGTCGCTGCGCCTGCCGAATTTCATCATGCCGCCGCTGATGAACAATCACGGCAACTACATCGTTTCGCTAGGCAGCGTGGCGCGCTGGCTCGCCACCAAGGCCGAGGCGCTCGGCGTCGAGATCTATCCCGGCTTCGCGGCTTCGGAAGTGCTGTACGATTCCAACGGCGCGGTTGCCGGCATCGCCACCGGCGACATGGGGATCGGCAAGGACGGCGTGCCGAAGCCCTCGTTCACGCGCGGCATGGAGCTTCGCGCCAAGTACACGCTGTTCGCGGAGGGTGCGCGCGGCAGCCTGACGAAGACGCTGCTGGCGCGCTTCAACCTCGCCGCGCAAAGCGAGCCGCAGAAATTCGGCCTTGGGATAAAGGAACTGTGGCAGGTCGCGCCGGAAAGGCATCGCAGGGGGCTGGTGCAGCACACCTTCGGCTGGCCGCTCGACGACCGTACCGGCGGCGGCTCGTTCCTCTATCACTATGACGACGATCTGGTGGCGGTCGGCTTCGTCGTCCATCTCAATTATCGCAACCCCTACCTGTCGCCGTTCGACGAGTTTCAGCGCTTCAAGACCCATCCGCTGGTGCGCGAGACGTTCGAGGGGGCACGGCGCATCGGCTACGGCGCGCGCGCGATCACGGAGGGCGGCTACCAGTCGGTGCCGGAACTGGCATTTCCCGGCGGTGCGCTCGTCGGCTGCGCCGCCGGTTTCGTCAACGTGCCGCGCATCAAGGGCAGCCACAACGCAATCCTCACCGGCATGCAGGCCGCCGAGGCGGCCGCCGCGGCGCTCGCGGGCGGACGCGCCAACGACACGCTCGCCGATTATAATGACGGCTGGCGCGCCTCGGCCGTCGGCAGCGACCTCTGGAAGGTCCGCAACGCCAAGCCGTTGTGGTCGCGGCTCGGCACGCTCCTCGGCATCGCGCTCGGCGGGCTCGACATGTGGACCAACACGCTCGGCTTCTCGCTGTTCGGCACGCTGCGCCACGGCAAGCGCGACAGCGAGACGCTGCTGCCGGCGGCAGCCTGCAAGCCGATCGCCTATCCGCGCCCGGACGGCAAGCTGACGTTCGACCGGCTTTCCTCGGTGTTCCTCTCCAGCACCAATCACGAGGAGGACCAGCCGGTCCATCTCAAGGTGACCGACCCGGCGCTGCAGGTTCGCTCGGAGCACGACGTCTATGGCGGACCGTCGGCGCGCTACTGCCCGGCCGCCGTTTACGAATGGGTCGAGGAGGGCGGGCAGCCCAAGTTCGTCATCAACGCGCAGAACTGCGTCCACTGCAAAACCTGCGACATCAAGGACCCGAACGGGAACATCACCTGGGTGCCGCCGGAAGGGGGCGGCGGGCCGAACTACGCCACGATGTAGCGGGCTCCCGCCACGTTCCGGCCACGGTCTCGTCGTCAAACGCGAGCACAAGCATGTGAATGGCGTGCCGGCGCCGTCGCCTTGCTGGCCGAATCCGCCCATTTGGTGTCTATTCGACGCCTTACGCCGCCGAATTACTGGAGCCATCGCCGTGAACAGGCCGCCCCTCTTTTCAGCAGTCCGGATTCTCGGCGCCATCGTGGCGGCAGGAGTCGGGCTGGCGGCACCGGCCGCCTCCGCGTCAGCGCAGCCCGGCGCCACGGCTTCGACCGTATCGGGCAATTACCTGGCCGGCAGGCAGGCCAATGTGCAACGCGACGCCGCCGCGGCGGCGAATTATTACCGCGCCGCGCTGCGGGCGGACCCGAAGAACGTCGAGCTGCTGACGCTCGCTTTCCATTCGGTGCTTGCGCAGGGCGACATCGAGGAAGCCGTGAAGCTCGGCGAGCGGCTTGCCCATGCCGACAAGACCAACCGGACGACCAAGCTCGTGATGGGCGTCCACGCGATCAAGCAGAAGCGGTATGTCACCGCGAAGGCCCAGCTCGCGCAGGCGGCGCGCGGCCCGATCGCCGACCTCACGGCAACCTTGCTGATCGGCTGGTCGATGGCCGGCGCCAAGGAGGCGCGCGAGGCGGTCGCCACCATCGACAAGCTGCAGGGCCCCGACTGGTACGCGACGCTCAAGACGCTGCACACGGCGCTGATCCTCGACATGGCGGGCCACCCGAAGGACGCCGGCCGGCGCTACGAGGCGTCCTACAAGCTCGACAATTCGGCGCTGCGCGTCGTCGAAGCCTATGCCGGCTGGCTGTCGCGCAACGGCAAGGCGGAGGAAGCGACCAGGGTGCTCGCGGAATTCGACAAGTCGGTGCCGAACCATCCGCTCGTCAAGGCGGCGCTGGCGGCGGTCCAGCGCGGCGAGAAACTGCCGCTGCTCGTCGAGGACGCGCAGCAAGGCGCGGCGGAGACGCTCTACAATCTCGGCTCCGCGCTCGGCCGCCGCGAGGAGGAATTGAGCCTCGCCAACCGGGGGCTCGCCTATCTTCAGCTCGCGCTCTACCTCCAGCCGAACCATACGCTTGCCCTGCTGTCGCTCGCCGATCTCTACGAGGCGATGAAGCAGCAGCAACTGGCGGTGAGCATCTACGAGCGCATTCCGGCTTCCTCGCCGCTCAAGCGCGGCGCCGAGGTGCAGGCGGCGCTCGATCTCGACGCGCTCGACAAGACCGACGAGGCCAAGAAGCGGCTGCAGCGGCTCATCGCCGCGGAGCCCGACAATCGCGACGCGCTGATCGCGCTCGCCAACGTCATGCGCGAGCGCAAGCAATATGCCGAATGCGCCGACGTTTACGGCAAGGCGATCGATACGGTGAAGGACATCGGCCGGCCGCAGTGGACGCTGTTCTACTTCCGGGGCATCTGCTACGAGCGCTCGAAGCAGTGGCCGAAGGCCGAGGCCGACTTGCGCAAGGCGCTCGAGCTTTATCCGGACCAGCCGCAGGTGCTGAACTATCTCGGCTATTCCTGGGTCGATCAGGGCATCAATCTCGACGAGGGCGTGAAGATGATCAAGCGCGCCGTCGAGCAGCGCCCCGACGACGGCTACATCGTCGACTCGCTCGGGTGGTCCTACTACCGGCTCGGCAATTACGACGAGGCGGTGAAGCAGCTCGATCGCGCGGTGGAGCTCAAGCCGACCGATCCGACCATCAACGACCATCTCGGCGACGCCTACTGGAAGGTCGGGCGCACGCTGGAAGCGCGCTTCCAGTGGCAGCACGCGCGCGATCTCAAGCCGGAGCCCGAGGATCTTCCGAAGATCGAGGCCAAGATCAAGAACGGCATGCCGGAGGACGGCGGCGCGCCCGCCACCGCCGGCAACGAGCCCGCGGCGAAGAAGGGCGGCGGCTGATCCGCTGCGGCGGCCCGGCGTGAAGGCGAGGGCATCCCTGGCGCTGCTGGAACGCCGGCCATGACCGTTCTTTCCGCGCGCGCGCAGGCCAAGGTCAACCTGACGCTGCGCGTTCTCGGCCGGCGGGCGGCCGACGGCTATCATCTGCTCGAGAGCCTCGTCTGCTTCGCCGATGTCGGCGACGACATCGCCTTGCGGCCGGGCGGCCCGCTGGAGCTTCGCGTCAACGGGCCGATGGCGGCCGCGGCCGGCGAGACGCAGGACAACCTCGTGCTGCGCGCGGCCCGCGCGCTCGAAAGGCGGGTGCCTTCGTTCGCCGCCGGCGCGTTCTCGCTCGAGAAGCGGCTGCCGGTCGGCGCCGGGCTGGGCGGCGGCTCGGCGGACGCCGCGGCGGCGCTGCGGCTCCTGGCGCAGGCCAACGGCCTTGCCGCCGGGGACGCGCGTCTCTACGACGCCGCGCGCGAGACCGGATCGGACGTTCCCGTCTGCATCGCCTCGCGCGCCCGCTGGATGGGCGGGACGGGGCACGTGCTGTCGCCGCCGGTCGCGATGCCGAGACTTCATGCCGTGCTGGCCAATCCCGGCGTGCCGCTCGCGACGCGCGACGTCTATGGCGCGCTCGGCGCGGCGGCGGTTTCGGACGACGCCGCGGGCGGGTGCTTCGATCCGCCCGCGCTGCCGCAAGGGCAGCGGGCGTTCGTCGCGTTCATCGAACGGCTGCCGAACGATCTCGAGGCGCCGGCGATCCGTCTCGCGCCGGCGGTCGGCAGCGTGCTTGCCGCGCTGCGCGAGCAGCCGGCCTGCGTGCTGGCGCGGATGTCGGGCTCGGGCTCGACCTGCTTCGGCGTTTTCGCGACCGCGGGCGCGGCGAAGCTTGCCGCCCGCACGCTGATGATCCGCAATCCAGGCTGGTGGGTCCGGGATGCCGCGCTCGGCGCGGACCCGGCGGCCTAGGCGGCGGACGCGCCGGGGACCGGATCGTGCGCCGGCGGGATCGTAGGCTAAGGCGCTAGTGAGTGCGCGCGATGCAGAACGCGACGGCGTCCTCGATGGCTTCCTTGATCGGCGCGGCCGGGAACAGTGCGAGCGCGTCGCGGGCGATCGCGCCGTAGTGCTGCGCGCGCGCGACGGTGTCCTCCAGCGCGCGGTGCTTCTTCATCAGCCCGATCGCATGGTCGAGGTCGGCGTCGGTGGCCTCGCCCGCTTCCAGCGTGCGCTTCCAGAACTGCCGCTCGGTGTCGGAGCCGCGGCGGAACGCCAGCACGACCGGCAGCGTGATCTTGCCCTCGCGGAAATCGTCGCCGGTGTTCTTGCCGAGCTTCTGCGCGGTGCCGCCGTAGTCGAGCGCGTCGTCGACGAGCTGGAACGCGATGCCGAGATTCATGCCGAACGACCGGCACGCCGCCTGCTCGGCCTTGGGCCTCGCCGCGACCGCCGGGCCGACCTCGCAGGCGGCGGCGAACAGTTCCGCCGTCTTGGCGCGGATCACCGCGAGATATTCGTCCTCGGTGGTGGCGGTGTTCTTCGAGGCGGCAAGCTGCATCACCTCGCCTTCCGCGATCACCGCCGCCGCCGACGAGAGGATCTCCAGCGCGCGCAGCGAGCCGACCTCGACCATCATCCTGAACGCCTGGCCGAGCAGGAAGTCGCCGACGAGCACGCTCGCCTCGTTGCCCCAGACCATGCGCGCCGCGAGCCTGCCGCGCCGCATGTCGCTTTCGTCCACGACGTCGTCGTGCAGCAGGGTCGCCGTATGCATGAACTCGACCGCGGCGGCGAGCTTGAGATGGCCGTCGCCGGCGTAGCCCGCGAGGTTCGCCATCGCCACGGTGAGCATCGGCCGCAGCCGCTTGCCGCCCGAACTGATGAGATGGTTCGCCACCTCCGGGATCATCGTCACCTCGGAGCCGGTGCGCGACAGGATGGTCGCGTTGACGCGCTCCATGTCGGCGGCGGTGAGTTTCACAAGGCGGTCGACGGTCGCCCGCTCGGGCGATTCGAAGGGGACGATAACAGCCAAGACGTAAGCTCCGGCGGGCGGGGCCCGGAATGCAGGCGGGGTCGAGACGGCGCAGAATAGAAACGCTATGCTGCGGGGGCAAGCCGCGGACCCTCAGGCGGGACAAATTCGCGTGAATCCGCGAACGGAGTGGGGCGAAAGTGCGTGAACTGATCCGAACGACCGATCCGGTGCTGATATCCGCCGTGGGCGCGCTGCTCGACGGGGCCGGAATCGGCCACATGGTGCTCGACCGCAACATGAGCGTGATGGACGGCTCGCTCGGCGTATTGCCGAGCCGGGTGGTGGTCGCCGACGAGGACGCGGCGCCGGCGCGCCAGCTGCTCAACGACGCCGGCCTCGGACACGAACTCCGCCCGGATGTCGGTTGATCCGGCGGCGGAAGTCACCGACGACGCGGTGCTGGGCGGCCGCCTGCGCCTGCTGCAGCCGCGCAAGGGCCACCGCTTCGGGCACGACGCGATCCTGCTGGCGGCGGCGGTGCGCGCGCAGGCGGGCGGGCATGCGATCGATCTCGGCGCCGGCGTCGGCTGCGCCGGGCTCGCGCTTGCAGCGCGGGTAGCCGGCGTTCGCGTCACGCTCGTGGAGATCGACGCGGCGCTTGCCGGCCTTGCCGCGCGCAATGCCTCACGCAACGCGATGGCGGATCGCGTCCGCGCGGTCGCGCTCGACGTCGGGGCGCCGCGGGAGGATTTCGAACGCGCCGGCCTCGGCGAAGCCTGCGCCGACCGCGTGCTGATGAATCCGCCGTTCCATGCCGCCGCGCGCACGCAGGCTTCGCCCGACGCGG
>Ga0182735_1002406_pt1 | contig 11363 bp, 10 predicted proteins | sample eDN5th30CKraftMG_FD_128524 | JGI IMG/M metagenome (GOLD analysis project Ga0182735, IMG submission 128524) | Enriched Miracle-Growth compost microbial communities from Emeryville, California, USA - eDNA 5th pass 30_C Kraft MG (version 2) (version 2) ... | reverse complement strand
GTCAAGAACTTACTCATCATCAATATCATTTGTTTTATCGGAGGCGAGCTCATTTTCCAAAAAGCGAATCTATTATTCGGCGTTTTCTATCCCGATTCACCTGGCTTCCATTGGTGGCAGGTATTTACCTATATGTTTATGCATGGAGGTTTTGCACATATTTTTTTCAATATGTTTGCTTTGTTCATGTTTGGCCCCATCTTGGAACATATATTAGGATCAAAAAAGTTTATTAACTATTACCTTATTACAGGTCTTGGCGCGTTAGCTTTACAATTTGCCGTTCAGGCTTATGAGGTCCACGCTATCATGGGCACCGTTTCAGCCAGTCACACAATAGATTTTAATGTTATACAACGAACTGCCCAAGGCCCCATTCCACAAGAGCTTACCGAGGGTCAAATCCAAACACTCATATCCATCTACGTCTTGCCTATGGTAGGAGCATCGGGAGCTATATTCGGCTTATTAGTGGCCTTTGGTTATTTGTTCCCAAACACAGAATTATATTTATTTTTTATCCCTATACCCATCAAGGCCAAGATATTCATTCCTATTTATATTATATTGGAACTATTTTTGGGTGTTTCTAGATTTGCTAACGATTCAGTCGCGCATTTTGCCCATCTCGGAGGAGCACTTTTTGGCTTCATATTAATTAAGCTGTGGGGGATCAAACGCCCGGGTTTATGGAGTTAAATGCAGATACAGATTAAACAGCAACCACGGTATGGAAAAATCATTTTTTAGCGAACTTTACTATAAAGCATTTCAATCGGGTAATCGCCTCCATCTCTTGATCGCTATCAACACGATTATTTTTTTAGCGTTAGGGATCTTGTCTCTAGTCGATTTTTTCGCCAAGACAGGCATTACTTCATTGCTTGTTACCCAACTGTCCTTACCGGCAAACTTGGGCGAGCTACTCTATAGACCCTGGTCGCTGGTTACTTACATGTTTACTCAACTAGCATTTTTCCATTTTCTCTTTAACATGCTGTGGCTCTATTGGATCGGTATTATTTTCCTGGATTTCTTGAATAATCGCCAGTTTATATTCACCTATCTATTGGGCGGACTAGCAGGGGGTGGTTTATTTCTAGTGCTTTACAACCTCATTCCATCCATTGCTTCAGGTCCAGCTGTTCTGATTGGATCATCAGGAGCAGTATATGCCATTGTTGTCGCTACAGCCACATTAACACCGAATTACACCATTCGTTTATTATTCTTTGGCAATGTTCGCTTAAAATACCTCGCTGCCGCTTTCATTGTATTGAATATTCTTGGGTTGAATGGTGCCAATTTGGGAGGAAATCTGGCACACTTAGGTGGAGCGCTTATGGGCTTCGTTTATATTAAACAACTTCGGAATGGAAATGATTGGAGCAAATTATTTAAACGTAGAAAAACCAAGTTACGTGTTGTAAAAAACCATATGACATCCACTCATAAAACGTCCTTTACCAATCAAGAATATATTGATAGTATCTTAGATAAAATTTCACGATCAGGATATAACAGCTTGAGCAAAGCCGAGAAAGAGGCTTTGTTTAATGCGGGCAAGCAAGATAGTAATCAACAATAGTGCATATGGCTGCAAGGAAAAGGAAGAAGAGTAAAAGCATTATCAAGCCTATATTACTTATATTAAATGCCTTAGCGGTATTGTTGCTCCTTTTTAGCTATCTAGCACCGTATATTGATCCGAAGTTTTTTTGGCCCTTCGCCTTTTTTGGATTGGCCTATCCCATCTTATTATTTATTAATCTATGCTTCTTTATATATTGGCTACTTCATAAATCCATAGTATGCTTATTATCTTTCATTCCGCTGATCTTGGGCTATGTACCCCTCAAAAAACATATCGGCTTCAGCAATAATCCCAACCGGCAAGAAGTGGACCAACGTGACTCGACCTTTCTCCGCGTATTGACCTATAATGTGCATCTATTTAGACAAGAAGATAGTAACACCACACCAAAAACGAAGGAAGAAATTACCGAACTGATCCGATCAGTAAAACCTGATATTGTTTGCCTACAAGAATTCTATACACGGAAACACGGAAAATATAATACCAAACAGCACTTAGCTCCTCAATTGGGCCTACCATATAGCTATTTTAAGCCCATATATGAAAATGACTATGAAGCATATGGCCTCATTATTCTTTCAAGATACCCCATCCAACAGGCAGGTTCCATTCCAGACTATCGTGAAAGGAAGACATTGAATCGTGTCATTTATGCCGATATTTTCCGAAATGGCCGCGCCTTCAGGGTATATAATATCCATTTACAATCGATTGGCTTTGAACCACAGGATTATGCTTTTGTTAGAGATGTACAAAAACACGCTTTCGAAAAAGATAACGTCGCATCCACCAGACGCATTGGCTCTCGATTGAAATGGGCATTTATTGAACGCAGCGAACAGGCAAGACATGTTAAAGATGAAATAAATAAATGTAAAAAGCCTGTTATCCTGATGGGCGATTTTAATGACACCCCACTATCGTATGCCGTCAATACCATAGCAACCGATTTAAAGAACAGTTTCGTTGAAAAAGGCAGTGGCTGGGGTGTAACATACAATGGCGAATTTCCAAACTTCCAGATCGATTATATTTTATCTTCTAAAACCTTTGAAATTCAACATTACCAAATCCTGAAGAAAAAACTATCCGATCATTACGCCATCTGGAGCGATCTCAAATTGTAGTAGTATTCGGAATCGGGGTTAAATTACAGTGACTTGACGTGAAAATTATTAACTTCGCAAAATCTTTGCAATTCCTAAAAGACATAACGAATGAGCAGCAACTTAGTTATTTATAACACGCTTAGCCGGAAAAAAGAAAATTTCGAACCACTGAACCCTCCTTTGGTAGGCTTATACGTTTGTGGTCCAACTGTTTACAGCGATGTTCATTTAGGAAATTGCCGCACATTCATATCCTTTGATTTAATTTATCGTTACCTTTTGTATCTAGGATATAAGGTACGTTACGTACGTAATATCACAGATGCGGGCCACTTGGAAGGTGACCGTGATGAGGGAGATGACAAATTTGCCAAAAAGGCAAAGTTAGAACAGCTCGAACCAATGGAAATTGTCCAAAAGTACACCATTGGCTTTCATGATATATTGCGCCTCTTTAACACGCTTCCTCCGAGTATCGAACCAACGGCAACAGGGCATATCTCAGAACAGATAGAAATGGTAAAACAAATCATCGCAAATGGGTATGGTTACGAAGTGAATGGAACCGTTTATTTTGATGTAGAGAAATATAGTAAAGACAACGATTATACAATCCTCACTAACCGGCAACTAGAGGATATGCTAAACAATACGCGAGAACTAGGTGGCCAAGATGAAAAAAGAGGCAGGCTCGATTTTGCCCTTTGGATCAAGGCCAAACCGGAGCATATTATGCGATGGCCTTCCCCGTGGGGGATAGGATTTCCAGGTTGGCATATCGAATGTTCGGCTATGAGCAACAAATATCTGGGTAGTCGATTCGATATTCATGGAGGCGGGATGGACCTTGCGGCTACGCATCACACAAATGAAATTGCGCAATCGCAAGCCTGCAACCACACCAACCCCGCCAAATATTGGATGCATACCAATATGCTGACTGTAAATGGCGCACGCATGTCTAAATCAGCAGGCAATGGTTTTTTGCCGCGTGAACTTTTCACAGGCAATCACCCTTTATTAAAGCGAGGTTACACCCCTATGTCTGTACGCTTCTTTATGCTACAAGCACATTATAGAAGTACACTTGATTTCTCTAATGAAGCACTCGAAGCATCTGATAAGGGATATCGACGCCTCATGAATGCAGTGGCTCTATTACCGAAACTAAAGCCTGCGGAGAAAAGCGATATCGATGTAGATGCCATCAAGCAACGCTGTATCGCTGCAATGAACGATGATTTCAATAGCCCTGTACTGATTGCCGAACTCTTTGAAGTAGTTCGTATAATCAATAGCATCTATGATAATAAAACCGCCATTGATGCCTCAGGTTTAGCACAATTGTCCCAATTGATTCATGACTTCGTGTTCCATATTTTAGGTCTAAAAGATGATCAAGTAAATCAGCATGACGATTTTGACCAGCTCATGTCTTTTGTTATCCAACTGAGGCAAGAGGCAAAAGCAGCTAAAGATTATGCAACATCCGACTTTATCCGTAATGGACTCCAAGAAATGGGAATTCAATTAAAAGATAGTAAAGAAGGCACCATTTGGACCAAAAATTAGCATCACATCATTTGGCATCAATTTCGCTAGCTAAAATTCTTAAATTAAGTAAACGCTACATGTTAAAAACAATCCTTACTACTTGCCTTTTGACGTTCTTCTGTATGGGGGCTTTCGCTCAACAAGATCCGTCAGAGCAGGTCAATCAACTCATTTCCGCAGAATATAACTTATCTGTACTTGCCGCCAAAAAGGGATTATTAACGGCATATCAGACATTTGGAGATGAAAATAGCTTGTTTTATACGCCTGCACCTACACCATTCAAACTGTTTATTAAAAATAAACCTCAGGTGCCCGATGTCATGCAATGGAAACCCGTTTATGCTAAAGTGGCCAAAAGCGACGAGTGGGGCTTTACAACCGGCCGAATTAACTGGCAAAAGGTTGGCCATCAGAAAAAATACGGTGAATACCTCTGTTTATGGAAACGCGATAGCAAAGGCGAATGGAAAATTGCCCATCGAGCCATCAGCGAGCACGGAAAGCCTGCGAGCCAAGCCGATGTTATTTTTGAAAGCCCTGCCAATAACAAATATAGGAAATCGCGATCCAGAGCTCGTTTAAAGCAACGCGAAGATATTATTTTAAGTACAGACCAACTATTTGCTACTATTTTAAAAGCAGACAATCAAACCGCTTTCAAAGAATTCCTAACTGCTGGTGCACGCATTTATTTACCTGGCATGGAACCCATTATTGGATTGAGCCATATCCAATCCATTCTCAAAAAACAAGAAATCAATATTGAGAGCATCGAGGGTGTAGTAGATAGAGCCTATAGCGGCGAATTAGCCTTTAGTCAAGGTGATGCAATTATTAGACAGGGTAATAAATTGACAAAATGCTATTATATGCGCATTTGGGAACTTCAGGAGGATGCGATGTGGAAAGTTTCAGTGGATATGTATTTCGAAAAATAACAAAATGGTCTCCTATGTTGACCGAAATGAACACAGGAGACATCTTTCTAATTAACTTGTGCGGTTTGTTGGCTTTCTTTCACCCATTCCTTTAATTCAGAACAGGTAGCAAATTCATCGTCTATACGTATATAGGTTGTTTTTCTACGCTCTTCAAACCATTCGCTCACTACTCGATTTAATTTATCTTGCTCGGCCAGTTCTTTTATTTTAGCATAATCTGTTTCTAGAGAAGCTTTATGTGGCTGCGTTCTTGATTTCAGGTATAAAAATTTATATCCTTCCTTCTTCGTTTGTGGGTCTGTAAAAGCAAACGGTTGAGAATATCCCCCTGCCTTTAATGTATCAATTGCGGCAAAATCGGATGCGTCCAATTGGTCAACGGGTATATACGTCGTACGGGTTTGTCGGTTACGAGCATTCAGTAACATCCCTCCATTGTATTTCGTCATTTCATCGCTCGAATACAGGGCTGCGGCCGTAGAAAATGGAAGTTTACCTTCCGCTACCCGGGTATAAAGACTATCGATTTGCTTTTTTGCACGCTCCATACTCGCATCATTTGGTTTCACTCCAATTAAGATATGTCTAGCGCGTACCTGCTCTCCGCGGCGTTCCAATACTTGCATAAAATGAAATCCATACTCCGTTTCAAAAACTTTGGATATTTCTCCTGGTTTCAATCGGAATGCTACGGCCGAAAATTCTTTCACCATCCCTGTCCGATCGAAGAACCCTAAATCTCCACCTGACGAAGCAGACCCTGGATCTTGGGAATAGAGACGTGCCATGGTTCCAAAATCATCTCCCGCCTTGATCCCCATACGCAACGATTCTGCGCGATCATAAAAGGGCTGCTTTTCTTCTTTTGTCAACTTAGGAAAGATAACAATCTCACCGATCTCGACTTCCGAATTATAATTGGGTACACTGTCTTTTGGAATCTTTTCAAAATAGCGTCTTACCTCTAACGGAGTAATTCCTGTCTTTTCGGTAATCTTGGCTTGCATTTTCTGTGCGGTCAGTTGTTCCTTTATCGCTGGTCGCATCTCTTCCTTATATTGCAGTAATGAACGGTTTAAAAATTTCTCTAATTGTTCTTGTCCACCAGCTTGGTGGGTCATATATCTTAATTTATTATTAATATCATCATCTACCTCATCTTCGCTTACCTCAATCGAGTCGATAACCGCTTGTTGTGTGAGTAGTTTATTGGTTAACAATTGTTCCAATATCATACACTTGATACTCGGGTCCGGCCGATTACCTTCTGAAAGATACTGTGCATATTGCATTTCAATCTCCGACTGTAATACCACATTCCCACCAACAACAGCCGCTATTTTATCTATTACCTGCACTTCTTGAGCATGCAATGTAGTAACACCAATCAGCAGGGTGAACAAAAACAAACCAGCAAACTTCTTCATCCGTTAAATTCTATTTTATAATATCGCCGTTTAAAGGTTGCTAAGTTACACAAATCCACTAAGCTACAATCCATATTTAACGAAATTTAACAAGAAAAATCTGTACGTATCTCCTTTTTAGTATGTTTGGGTAAAATATTGTTCAGCGAATGGACCAGCACAAAGCAAACCATCAAAGTTTTTTAGCTTTTGGAAAACAGTTCACGCTGTTTATCATACTGCTTTTAAGTGGTCAGTTTTTAGGGTTGCTGCTTGCTGCTATCTATTCTCAGGCCGAATTATTTTTAACCATAAACCGACTGCACCGACCGCAAGCCGATACCATCTTCAAGCTCATTACCCATTTGGGTGATTGGCCTATAACCGTCGGAATCGCCATTATTTTACTATTCGTGCGCTACCGCGATAGTCTGGTTATATTATCAACCATGTTGTATACCGGTTTTTTCACCCAAGTGCTTAAGCTTATTGCCCAACATCCCAGACCTGCCGTATATTTTCGGGAACTAGAACCCATTTATACCATCAAAGACTATACATTACAAAATTCATTGAGCTTTCCTTCTGGCCATGCCACCTGCATTTTCTCGTTAGCCATTACGCTATCTTACCTTTGGGTACCTCAACGTAAACGACCTTGGCTTTTTATTATAGCCCTCATCGTTGCCCTTTCTCGGGTATATCTTTCACAACATTTTTTTAAAGATATATTAGCTGGTTCTTTCATCGGCACTTTCTTTGCCTTACACCTGCTTTGGCTGTTTGAAAATCGAAGTAATTGGTTTCACAGTGATAAATGGAATGGGAGCCTCCGAAGTCTCTTCTCAAACTTAAAGTAACAAATACGTCAATTATCTGGCTGTTCTGGCTTTCAGTTTGCAAGTCCTTTTAAAATCTTATATTTTCGTTATTCGTATGACACGGCTAAACACAACAAATCCCATAGCACTGCATCACCTGCTTGATGATACGCTGTACGGTTTTGAAACAAAAGAAGTTCCAACTCCCCAAGCGACAGACAACACGACAACTTTTGACTTTCTCGGAGAAAATAAACAGCACATCTTATATCTCATCGAGCATGATCAATGCCCTTATTTTAGCTCCCCGGCGCAAGATGCATTTATCAAAACGATCCAAGCCTTGGGCCTTACACTTGCAGACGTCGCCGTACTGAATATACATAGCCTGTCTACACCGTTCAGGCTGGAACATGTTATCTCATTTTTTAAACCAGCAAAACTCATTTTGGCAGGGCCTCATCCTCAAAGCATAAAATTACCTGCTTTCACATTAAATATGCAGGCCTTGCATCAAGGTATAAAGATACTTTATACCCATTCTTTTGAAGAAATGTTATCCGATACCCAAAAGAAAAAAGCTTTTTGGTTATCTGTTAAAACTTTATAACAAACCACTTTAAAAAATGACCATGCATCCTCTCGTCTTTGCGACCAACAACCAACATAAATTAACCGAAGTGCAAGCTATGATCAACGGTTCATTTCAGCTGCAATCACTCCATGATATCGGTTGTACGGATGATATTCCCGAAACCGCCGACACGCTGGAGGGAAATGCTGCTTTAAAAAGCAACTACATTTTAGAACAATATGGATTGGATTGTTTTGCCGATGACTCGGGCTTAGAGGTGGAAGTATTGGATAATGCGCCGGGAGTCTATTCAGCTAGATATTCGGGCTCGCGCGATATGCAGCAGAATATGCATCTTTTACTAGCCAATTTAGCCAATCAAAGCAATCGAAGAGCGCGATTCCGCACGGTCATTTCCCTGCGCCTTGCTGGCAAACATTATTTATTTGAAGGCATCATTCATGGTCATATTACAACCGAAGAACAAGGAACGAATGGATTTGGCTACGACCCTATTTTTATTCCCGAAGGTTATTCAAAAACTTTTGCCGAAATGAGGGCTGAAGAAAAAAATAAAATCAGCCATCGCTACCAAGCTACGCAACAATTGATTTCGTTTTTAAACACGCACTAGCCCCATCCACTATGTACGCCAAATTACTACCGTTTGCATTATTCCTCTTCATCATCAACTTGATTTCGTTGGATAAACTGGTTGCTCAAACCGCTTCTGATAAGAATGCGGCAACCATCCAATTGAAATTGGAAAAATTAAATACCCTAGGCAGCGTGCTATATATTGCGGCACATCCAGATGATGAAAACACGCGTTTAATTGCCTGGCTCACGAATGAAAAACATTATCGAACAGGCTATTTATCGTTAACTCGTGGTGATGGCGGGCAAAATTTAATTGGTACCGAGCAAGCAGAAGAACTGGGGTTAGTGCGTACCCAAGAGCTTTTGGCTGCCCGTCGTGATGATGGCGGTGAGCAGTTTTTCTCGACAGCAAACGATTTTGGTTTCTCCAAAACCTTTAAAGAAACGTTTGACATCTGGAACAAAGAAAAAATATTGGCCGATGCGGTATGGGTCATCCGTAAGTTCAGGCCCGATGTTATCATTACCCGTTTTCCAGGGGATCCCCGCGCAGGGCATGGCCATCATCAAGCCTCATCGCTCATTGCACAAGAGGCCTTTAAAGCTGCGGCGGATCCTAAACGATTTCCTGAACAACTCTCCTATGTTCAACCGTGGCAGGCAAAACGCATCCTCTGGAACACCTACAATTTTGGCAGTGCCAACACCATTAAGCCCGGGCAATTTCGCTTAGACCTAGGCCAATATAATCCGTTTTTAGGCCGAACATATGGCGAAATTGCTGCTATCAGTCGCACCAATCATAAAAGCCAAGGATTTGGCTCTACCCCACAACGTGGAGCGATGTATGAATATTTTGAAACACTGGCAGGAACCACGCCCAAAAACTCTTTACTTGACAACGTGGATACCAGCTGGTCGCGTATTCCAAATGCGGAAGCGGCGCAAAAACTGGTCAACCAGTTAAATACCGACTTCGACATGGTGCACCCCGCGCACAGCGTAGAGATGTTAACCACACTCTTAAAAGAGTTAGAGAAAATGAATCATAGCACTTGGGTTAACCAAAAAATAAAAGAAGTTAAACAACTGATATTGGATTGCGCAGGTATCTGGATAAGCTGCCAATCAGATGAGCAGCAATATGCCATAGGCGCTTCAGTGCAGGTCAATACACACTTGGTGGTGCAACAGCCTGATATAACCGCGTCGCTCATCGCATTAAAAGCCGGGGATGAATCTGATCAAAATTTGCTGCCGAGCAATCTGGCCTTACCTTACAACGAGCAAAAGGAAATAAAGGCTACCATAAAAGCCACCAGATTAACACAACCCTATTGGCTAGAAGCTCCTCATGGATTGGGTTCTTTCACAGTCAACCACCAGCAGTTGATTGGTAGGCCCGTAGCAGACAATTTGCCTCATATGCGCCTAACACTTAACGTTGAAGGTATAGCAATCGATTACGATTTGCCTATCGTATATGCATATAATGACCCTGTGAAAGGTGAAGTGAAACAGCCAGTGAGTATCGCACCACGATTAACACTTAACTTAGACCAAAAGGCAATTATATGTAATGGAAATCAGCCAAAGCATCTCGAATTATCATTTATCGCACACAAAGACAGCCTCCAAGCATCCATTGAACCTATCCTTCCTAAAGGTTGGCGCATGGAGCCTGCCTCTTTTACCGTAGAGATGCAACACAAAGGAGATGAATGGACGAAACAAGTTATCATTTACCCAGCACAACAAGCATCATTGAATGATTCGCTTTCTTTCCGCATTAGGTATCCAGACGGCACCTCCTTATTTGCTCAAGCGGTCAGAAATATTCGCTATGATCATATTCCATTGGTTACTTGGTTCCCTGCAGCAAGCGCTCGTTTAAGTAAAATAGAAACGGGTGTTTCTGCGAAACATATTGGCTACTTACCGGGAGCTGGTGATCTGATTGCCCGGTCATTACGCGATATAGGTTTGCAAGTAACACGCTTAACGGAAAGTGATATCATGCATCAAGATCTCCGTAAATACGATGCCATCGTTACGGGTATCCGTATATATAACGTGAATCCACGCATGCGTTATATACAACCCAAACTATTGGAATATGTTGCCCAAGGCGGAACCCTAGTAGAGCAATATAATGTTTCAAACGGATTAAAGGTTGACCGAATAGGCCCTTATCCCTTCCAGATTACGCGAGATCGGGTTACGAACGAACAAGCACAGGTCACTCTAAAATTACCTCAACATACTATCTTACAATACCCCAATAAAATAACAGCTGCTGACTTCAAAGGCTGGATTCAAGAACGGGGGCTCTATTTTGCAGGATCGGTTGACTCCCATTATGCACAACCGCTGGCTATGAATGATCCGGACGAGCCCATGAGTCGAGGATCGTTACTCGTAACAAAATATGGTAAAGGAAAATACGTGTATACATCGCTGGCTTTTTTCAGAGAATTACCTGCTGGTGTGCCCGGCGCATATAGATTATTTGTAAATTTGCTAGCAAAAGAAAATCAATAACATGGAACATCAAGAAGAAAAGAAAGAAATCAACACAGACAATCTATTCTATATCATCGGCGCTTTCTTTGGCGTAGTAACCGGTGGCTACTGCTTTAAATCATTTTGGGGAGTCGCTGGAGGCTTAGTCATTGGCCTTTTTATCGCGATGTTCTTTTTATATGCGTTAGTGAAGCGTAAAAATGAGGAAGAATCGGCCTAAAGGCTTACCCCCCTT
>Ga0182735_1002404_pt1 | contig 11365 bp, 13 predicted proteins | sample eDN5th30CKraftMG_FD_128524 | JGI IMG/M metagenome (GOLD analysis project Ga0182735, IMG submission 128524) | Enriched Miracle-Growth compost microbial communities from Emeryville, California, USA - eDNA 5th pass 30_C Kraft MG (version 2) (version 2) ... | reverse complement strand
TTGGGCGGCGATTTTTTTAAGGAGGATTTGGGCTTCATCTTCGTTCCTTCGTCACTACGACGAAGCCCAAATCCTCCTTAAATCACAACCTCAAATCTGTGCCATTGGCGCTGACGGCGGACATTCGTGGCTGTCGCGTAAGCGCCGCCTCATTGTACGCATGCTTGTACGTAGATCGCCAGGTAGCACCAGGAGCGATGGAAAACCGCGCGCATATGGCGGAGGCAGCCTCCGATGCAAACACAACCCTGATCGGACAATGGCCACAGCGGCCGCGCTAGGTGGTCCTCCCGACATTCCCCCGCTTGCAACGCTGAGCGGCCCGCTTTTGCGCTCCCCGAAATGCTTCACCCGTCGGCCAAGGTGCGTAACCCAGCCAGACAGGCAGCTTCTGGACAGTCCTGGTCCCTATGGGCCTTGCCTGGAACAATCGGGACAGCTATTGCTTGCGGCGCATCAAGAAGAGGGCTTCACCCTCGCCAACCTGCTTCTCCCGGGCAAGGTGGTCTCCCACAAGGGATGCGGCCGGTCGGCAACGAAACGGACGTAGCGGATCATCCTCTTCGTGCATAGCATTGAGGATGTTGCTGGTGGTCAAACTTCTCTATCGTCTTGTGCCTCACAATGGCGGCGCGGTATTTGCCAAAGAAGACCGTGTCAGGCTGATCGCTCGGATACATCACGCGCTTTCGGCGGCTCGCACGTGGGGCGAATTCCGCCAGCTGATGCCGATGGAGGAATATCGAGCGATCATGCGGACGTATGATGAAGAGGAAGAGCCCAGGCCTCGACCCGACGAGCCCTTTTCGGCGGACGCTGTTGGCGGCTTTTCTGATGGAGACTATCCACCGTGGCTTCAGCAAGAGATGGAACGGGTCATCCCCATCGACATTCTGGAGCGTTTCGGCGTCAGGGACTCAACGTTTCTCAATGGCAATTTCTGGCACATTCCTGAGGAGCAGATGGAACCGATGGCGCGCGCGCTGCGCGAGCGGGACTTCGAGGTCATCAGAGCCGATACGCTGCCCTTTCACTGAACAAGAGATTTCACTGAACAAGAGATGGGTTGGCCGCCCCTATTGGCCCGGCACTTTGATCCAGCTTGGTGAGCCGTGGTACCTGCCAGAAGCACCTAAAGAGGAGAAATCCAATGACAATCCGTCTGAAAGACGGGCTCGCCGCACTCGCCGATGAGTTTGCGCTATCTGTCGGCGGGCACGCCTCGCCTGAGGAGGGGATGTGCGCCATGGAATTGGTGGCATTCCTCGACGGGCAGGCTCACACCGATCGTCCACGGTGCACCTCCTTTGCCATCGCGGACTTCGTCCGGCACATCAACGACAACATGCCTGAAGACCTGCGCCAAGGTCTGCTTCCTTATCTGCCACGGCTGGTCGGCACGGCATCGGAAGAACTTGAGCCCGCTCGGGACCAGTATTTCGCCTGGCAGACGATCAAGGTGTTTGCGCCCGCCGCGTTGCGCAGCCAGGGTTATCGAGGCTTCGCGTCCAGACTGGAGCGCGCGAAGTACTTCTACGACGCTCAGGAGGTCTCTCGCGGCATTCTCGCAGCAATGAGCGAAAAGCGCGTGGTGCAGCCCGTCGGGCTCGCTGTCCATCGCGCGTACCGTGCGGCAGCGTCCGCCAGCTATGCCGCCAAAGGAGACGACGACCCATTGCGTTTTCTCGACGAACTTTCCTCCTGCGGATATCTGGCTGCAAGCGCCGCTTTCCACTCCCATCTCGCAGGCAGTCTCGGCATCTGGGAAAAGATTTTCGAGACCCTGGAAGGTGTGCTGTCGATCGGTCAGCCTTCGCCGGCTGAAATTTCTCGGGGTTCTTATCGTTGATGATTGTTCTAAGTGCGATCGTGCTATGGCTTTTGGCAACCTTTCCTGCCTTTGCCGAGGAGTATGTTGATGACGGGCCCGAGGTGTTGGTCCAGGACTCTTCGGTCAGCCAGTGGTACCCTGAGGCTAAGGGGGCGAAGCTAGAAATCTTTATTGAGGGCGAGATACTTCTCGGCTCGGCCGCTAAGCTTTCCGCAGGTCTTGCCGTCGCCGATTCGAGCCAGCCCTTGGTCACGGTCCATCTGGCGTCCCCTGGAGGGCGTTTAGCCGAAGCATTGAAAATGGCAGTGTCGCTGGAGAAAATGAAGGGCCAAGGGCGGACGGTGCGAACATACGTGACCGAGTACAGCATGTGTATGAGCGCATGCATGCTGTTGTTCATGGTCGGCAACGAGCGGCGCGTCGATACGACCTCGCAGTTGGGTTTCCATCAGGCGCGCTCACTGGCAAACTCCGGTGGAGCAACGACGGAGGAAGAGGACGCGCTCAATAGCCTGATATCTGATCTCCTCGTCCGGCAAGGTGTCAGGAAGACAGTCGCGGACGCTTGGCGAAACACACCTCCCGACCAGATGTTTATCGTCGACGGCTTCGACGCGATCGAGAATGGCATTGCAACCCACGAATACTACACAGAATGACCGTAGATGATTTTTCTCTCGCCAGCGCCTCTGTGATGAGCGCTCAGCATATCAAATCAAAGAGCATTTCAATCGCGTCGTGCTTGCCGGAGGCCATCGGGTTGAGTTTTGCGGCAACGCGCAGGGTGGTCAGGTATTTTTTCGGCAGTGATGGTCTTTCAAAAAAGGCAGTTTGTGAACAACATAATGACGCGCATGACGCCTCTTGGCAGCTAACATGGTATGTAGAAGGTGAAGGCGTACAGCAAGATATGTATCTCCCGATTGATCTTAAGATCAGAAAAAAGCGTCAGATACGTCATTTGCGACGTATCTCATCCATCTCATTTAATCTTGTGATAATGAGAGGATGATTTATTTGACGCGATTATCCTGTCCTACGGCCTCTCCGCATGCACTGCAAGTTCTCCAGCGGTGACGGCCTTAGCTTCAGCCCGACGTAGCCCCGCGCAGTTTGTGTGCGATGGGCTCGAATGCCCGGCTGTTTCGCCAATTTTGCTCCGAACGCTTTTGCCGTACCGACGAATTCATTACGCGCCCTGGCGTACATCTCGAAGCTGCGAAACAACGCCTCGCTGGAGGCCCACGCATCGGGGTCGCGATCACACTGCTCTGACAGCCAGCGGCCGATGATGTTCTCCTCAGAGAGGTAATCTTCCGTGGCGTGCAAGACGACCGAGGGCGGATTGAGACCTTGCTCCTGCCAGTCGAGGCAACCCTGAACCATCCAGTGAAGGATACCTCCCCGCCGAAAGCCACGCAGGTTTCAAGAGGCGTGGCAACGCCGGTCCCGAGCGCTCATCCGGGGTCGGCGCTTTTATATGTCCGTACCATTCGAAAATTTGAAGGCGCGATGTTGCGATTTTCATATAACATGTTAATCGTTGCAGCTGATGGGTAGGAGGAGGCGCCGGCATGGGAAGCGACAACCGATTAACCGTCGAAGAGCGTCTCGATATCCAAGAGCTTTTCGCGAAATACTGTTGGGGCTTGAATACCGGCAACCTCGAGCAAGTGCTCTCCTGTTTCACAGGTGACGGATATCTGGCTCACCCACCACAAGGGCGGAGGCAAGGTCCAGACGCAATCCGCGCTTTGTTGGAGGAGCTCTGGTACGGACGGCCTAGCTGGTTCATCGGCAAGCAGCATATCGCCACGCAATTCCTGATTAACCGCGAGGAAAACGGGGCACGTGCCAAGGCCTACTGGACGATCATTCAGAAGGATGTCGATTCCGGCCGCACCTACATCGGCGCCCTAGGGCATTGGGATAACTTCTGTGTAGTTGAGAACGGCCGCTGGCTCTTCAAGTCACTCGAGGTGACGATTTGGGGAGCCGGAACTGTGCCTTGGGTCGGAGACGAAAGGGCGATCTTCAAGCCTAGCGTTGGTTGATGCAAATCCATGCGGGGAGAGGACCCCTGCCGCATCATGTACGTACAAACATGGTCAAGCTCCGTGGAGCTTTAGTTCAAGGGAGGAACACTCATGAAATTTGCGTCCTATTTTCTTGCCTCACTCGTTACTCTGAGTACGGCAACCGCCTCATTTGCCGCCGAGATGATCATCACATCGGAGACTGCGCCGTCCCACTGGAAGTCGCTCCAGATGGATGCGCTGGCGAAGGATATCACCGAGCGCAGCGAAGGTCGTATCCAAGCCAAGACGTATCACACCACACTGTTCAAAGGAGACAAGGAGGCCGTCGAAGCGCTGGGCTCCGGCGCTGTCCATATGGTCTGGCCGGCGAGCGACAGGCTTGAGGCGGTCAATCCCGCCTACGCTGTGCTCGGCGTGCCTTTCACGTTCAAAGCAGCACAGATGGGCAAAGCGGAGACGCAAGGCGAACTCACGCAGCTGATGTCTGAATTGGTGGAATCGCGTGGCATCCAGATTCTTGGCATCGCCCGCGCCACCGAGGCGATTTTCCTCAGCAGAGAAAAAGTTGAAGCGCTTGCCGACCTTTCTGGGAAGAAGATCCGCGTTCCCGGTTCCGTCAGTGCACGCGAGATGATGGCGGCACTTGGTGCCAATGGCATTTCGCTGCCTGCTTCCGAATTGGCAACGTCACTCTCGCAAGGCGCGATCGACATGGCTTTCACATCGGCTGGACAATGGCCCGGCATGGGGACGTCTGTTACCAAATACGGTTTCCAGGTGGCCGACATGCATCTAGGCACCTATTCGATCGCCGTCGACAAGGCTTGGCTTGAAGGGCTGAGCGAACAGGACCGTGCCGCGGTCGTTTCTGCCACAAGTGATCTCATGTCCCGCCAGTGGAACGATGCGGCAAAGAATGAGGCTGAAGCCATCACGCGCATGACATCACAGGGCGGCGAAATCGTCCGGCTGGAAGGTGATGCGACCGAACCGTTCCGGACGGCGCTGGAGCCCATGCGGCAGAAATATCTCGCCGACTACGCCGACTTGGCGAAAAAGGTCCAGGCGACGATGGCCCACTGATCGGCACCGACGACCTGGCGCGTGGCTTCTTCCATCCGCGCACCAGGTCGGCCGCGGTTGCTCACCTCACAAAGCATTCCGCACGCGATGATATTCAGACCGGGGAACGCCATGACAGACCGACCCGCTATAGCCGGATCATATGCGCCGCCGGGATTGCTTGGCAGGATCGTGGGCTTCGTCGACTTGTTCGAGACGCACATTCTTTGGCCGATCGGCACTGTTTTGCTGGTTGCGACCGCGGCTTTGATGCTGATGGAAGTAGTGACGCGCTCCGGCTTCGGCATCACCCAAGCCTGGGCGGAAGAACTCATCCGCTACATGATCTTGTGGGCGGTGTTTATCGTGGTTGGGCTTGGCTACCGCCGCGGTCACCTGGTGAGGACGGAACTCATCACCCAATACATGTCGCCGGCCATGCTCAAGGTCACCTATCTTGTCAACAGCCTGACCGGAATCCTGTTTGCCGCCATCATGCTCTATTCGAGCATCATGCAGGTGCGGTTTCTCTATCGTATCGGTATTAAGGGTGATGCCTTCATGGTTTCACTTTGGTGGGTGAAAGCATCAATCGCCATCGCATCGCTTGGCCTGTTGCTGTTTATGATCCGAGCGATGATCGAAGCCTTCGCCGGCCGTGATCCTTACGCCATTGCCGACGAGGATCCCGTTCATGAGTAGCGCCGCAGCCCTGGGGCTCCTGCTCCTGTTCCTCGCGATCGGCCAGGATGTCGCAGTCGCCGTGGGTCTGGTGGCCGTCATCCTGCTCTTCTTCTCTTTCGATATACCGAGCGTCGTTCTCGCCCAGGTCGCATTCGGGTCGCTCGACAGCTATGCACTCGTCGCCATCCCGCTTTTCGTGCTGGCGGGCAATCTCGCAACGCGCGGCGATATCGCCGGCATGATCTTTTCGACGCTTGCCTCGGTATTGCGATGCGTGCGCGGCGGCATGGCCGTCAGCCTTCTCGTCGCAACGATCTTCTTTTCCGCCATGAACGGCTCCAGCGTCGCCTGCACCGTGGCGATGGGCCCGGCGGCGATCCGCATGCTGCCGGCCGAAGGCTATCCGAAATCCTTTGCAGCGGCCCTGGTGGCGGTGGCTGGGACGCTTGGCATCATGATCCCGCCTTCGCTAGCTTTCATCGTGATCGGTGCGATGATGGAACTGCCGATCCTCGACCTGTTCATCGCCGGCATCCTGCCGGGCCTGATGGAAGGCGCCCTACTCATCTTAGCAGTGATCTACATGTCCCGCCGTCACGGGTATGGCGTGAAGACTGACCGGCCCGACTGGCAGGCCTTCCGGCGTGACGGCACACGCGCCGCACCAGCCATGCTGATGCCGCTGCTCATCATAGGCGGCCTCTATCTGGGTATCATGACGCCAACGGAGATCTCGGCCTTCGCCGTTGCATACGCGGCGGTTTTGGGACTGCTGGTTTATCGCACCTTCGGCCTGCGCGGCGGCTTCGGCATTGCAAAAGAATCGCTGCTCCAGACGATGCTGGTTTTCATGATCATCATGTCCGGCACACTTCTCTCTGTCCTGCTCGTGCGACTGGGCGTGACGGAGGATATCATCGCTATTTTCCGCCAGCTCGATATTGGGCCGATCGGTTTCCTGATCCTGGCGAATCTGATTCTCCTTCTACTCGGGACGGTCTTCGAAGGCGCTTCGATAACGGTGCTTGCGGCGCCGATCATGTTCCCCATCGCCACGGAAGTCGGCATCAATCCGATCCATTTCGCCGTTATTTTCGTTGCCTGCTGCGAAATCGCGACACTGACGCCGCCGGTCGGAATGAACCTGTTCGTCATGGCCCGCGTCAGCCGCCTCGGGCTCGACGCGGTGAACAAGGCCGTCATGCCGTTCTTTTTTGTAAGGTTTGTCGGCCTCCTGATAATAAACGCGTTCCCGTGGCTATCGCTGGCGCTTATCTAGGCGTGCAAATTGCGGTTGAAAGGCGATTTTCGTGGACTGCCGCTCCAATGCGGCTGCCAACGTAGACTCTACATCAGTGGTCGATTTTATCCACGCTGCCCTGCCGGAAATTAGAATTCCTCCACCAATGGAGGACGTCATGAATCAGATCGATATTTCATTTCTCGGAATACGGCTGAAGGCGCGTGGCATCGCGGGTATCGTCGGTGCGGTGGGCGCGAAAATGGAAATAAGGGCCGGCCGCCGATCATACGGATGGTGTTTACGATCAGCGTTGCTGGCCCTGGCAGGGGCACTCTCAATTTTCGTGGCACTCGACGATGTGAGTGCTGACGCCGGCTTGTCGATCGATTTCAATGAAGTCCCAACGGTCCACTTCCCGATCGGAGATCGCATTGTCTCTGCCTATCCCGCTTTCGAAGATTACGCCTTCATGCTATTCGATATTTGCGATGCGGTGGGGCTCAAAGTCGCCGATTGTCTGATTTTCCCCATGAATGCCGATCTCGAAGGAAATGCGCTCGCCACCATCGTCGACGGAAATCGGGTGATCGTCTACTGTCCGGGATCAGCGCCTATGGCACAGAAATGAGGGTGTGATTTAAGGAGTGTTCAGTTCTCGTCGACGACGAAGGAACGAACATGAATACGAAGTCGACTGGCGGCAAGCGCTCCGCCGAACATGTGGTCGAGGACATCCGCCGGGCGACACGGCGGCACTTTTCATCGGAAGACAAGATCAGGATCGTGCTAGACGGCCTTCGCGGCGAGGAAAGTATCGCCGAGTTGTGCCGTAAAGAGGGGATCGCCCAAAGCCTCTACTACACCTGGTCGAAGGAATTCCTGGAAGCCGGCAAGCGGCGGCTGGCAGGCGACACAGCCCGTGCTGCGACGACCGGTGAGGTCCAGGACCTGCGCCGCGAAACCCGCGCGCTCAAGGAGGTGGTCGCAGACCTGACGCTGGAGAACCGCCTGCTGAAAAAAAGCATGATCGCGGATGGGGGCGACGACGAATGAGATATCCCGCATCCGAAAAGCTTGAGATCATCAGGATCGTCGAGCAATCGCACCTTCCGGCAAAGAAGACGCTGGATCAGCTCGGCATTGCGCGGCGCACCTTCTACCGCTGGTATGATCGCTACGTCGAAGGCGGCCCCGGAGGCATTGGAGGATCGTCCTTCCCGGCCGAGCCGGGTCTGGAACCGCATCGGCACCGAGGTCCAGAGCCAGATCATCGACATGGCGCTGGAGCAGTCCGAACTGTCGCCTCGCGAACTGGCGGTACGCTTCACCGACGAGAGACGCTATTTTGTGTCCGAGGCGACCGTCTATCGCCTGCTCAAGGCCCATGACCTCATCACCAGCCCGGCCTTCGTCGTCATCAAGGCCGCCAACGAGTTCAGGGACAAGACCACGCGGCCCAACGAGATGTGGCAGACAGATTTTACCTACTTCAAGATCATCGGTTGGGGCTGGGTCTATCTGTCGACCGTGCTCGACGACTTCTCCCGCTATATCATCGCCTGGAAGCTGTGCACGACCATGCGCGCAGAGGACGTCACCGACACGCTGGAACTGGCCCTTACGGCTTCGGGCTGCGACAGCGCCAGGGTGTTGCACAAGCCGAAGCTGCTCAGCGACAACGGCCCATCCTATATCGCCGCCGAACTCGCCGAGTGGATCGACGCCAACGACATGAGCCATGTCCGTGGAGCGCCCTGCCATCCTCAGACCCAGGGTAAGATCGAGCGCTGGCACCAGACGCTCAAGAACCGCATCCTGCTGGAGAACTACTTCCTGCCGGGCGATCTCGAACGCCACATCGATGCGTTCATCGAGCATTACAACCACCGGCGCCACCACGAGAGCCTGGGCAACGTCACGCCGGCCGACACCTACTTCGGCAGGGCCTCTGCTATCATCGAACAACGGGAAAGGATCAAACGACAGACCATCGAACTCCGGCGCTTGCAACACCGCAAACTCGCCGCTTAACATCAACCCAACATCGAGGCCGACACTCCGCTAAATCTCCACGCCCGTTGCGCCAAATGTTCTGACAACGGACACTTCTACGACGCTCAGGAGGTCTCTCGCGGCATTCTCGCAGCGATGAAAAAGGAGCATGTGGTGCAGCCCGTCGGGCTCGCTGTTCATCGTGCGTTTCGCGCCGCAGCGTCTGCAAGTTATCCAGGCGACGATCACTACGATGAGTTTTCCTCCTGCGGATACCTGGCCGCCAGTGCCACTTTCCAGGCCCATCTCGCAGGCGTTATTGGCATCTGGGAGAAAGTTTTCGAAACCCTGGAAGGCGTGCTGGCGATCGGCCAGGCGACACCGACAGCGCAGATGGAGCCGCACCGGGGTGAACTCGTGATGGGGTGATGTTCAGCAAGGTAAGGGCGCTTCATGCGCGCCGAAATGAAGATCGGATTTCCTAACCTCCATCTACAATATCCGAGGCTTCATCTTCCTGAAGAGGTTCGGCGCAGCATGCATGTATCGCGGATATCCCATGTATCCAAGCCCACATCCTAAAGGGGGGATGTCGACGGAATGTGATGTGGGATTTTAGCCTGGGGAAATATAGGATACCATGGATACATCATACTGATGAAGTAATTTTCATCAAAATACAGATGGTTATTCCGGTTCTTCTGTGGCCCTTAGGCGGTGGGCCTATCTGGAAACATCGCGGTGTGTCCAGACGATTCGAAGTTGGTAGCGGCCTAGTCCGTCGCCGAGCCACCGCCAGTACACAGGACACAAGGTTGTATCCTGACCTGCCACTGAACTTTCATCCAGCGGCGATTTGGACTGCACCCGGATAGGCGGGGGCTGTCTATCGCACCAGGGCAGTCCAGATTGGCATTGCGGCGCGCGTTCCAGCTGATGGCAAGGGTTTAATCCTCGCACTTGACCAACTGCTTGTTGCGCAAGGCTGCGGCCAGGAGGCTGGAATAGGCTTGATATTTCGATTGGGCTTGGTCGGTTAGCGGCAAGCTTGCCCAATGTTCGAGCGGTATCAGGAAAATATCGAACGAGGTGTCGATCCGGCACCAGCGTGACGTCGTACCGTCTCTCAGTAACACGATGATGCAGGTTGAATCCTTGGCGTAGCTGATGGCTGCTATACGTTGAAAATCAGGGTCGCTTTCTACGCGCACATTGAACAGCAATTTTCCATTGGTTACTGCTGCAATCTTAATTGCGGTGTCGTGAAAGCTGCGCGCAGCCAAGTCTATATTGGCTATCGCTAACTCAAGAAACCCGTCAACGTCTTCCGGCCCTCTCATTTTCTCAGTGTCTACCGAAGTGGATCCATTTCAAGCCATCACTTGTGTTTTTCACAGATCAGGCAAGGCGACGCAACTCGGATCGGGACACCGGTTGCCTCGGTTATACCGAGCGAGCGCGCAAAGACTGCCCAGCACCCCCATCAGGGCTCAAACCTCGTCGTCAAGAAGATCTGAATGCCCAGCCGACGATGGCAAAACCAGTTGCGCGCGCGATGTGCCCGTATAGTATACTTTAGGGATCTTTGGGGGGCGATCAATGAAAAATCTCAGGATGCAAGTCCGGCGCGGCGTTTTTGTCGTTCTCGTGGCGTCACTGACGTCATCAGCTTCAACGATCGCGTTCGCCCAAGATCTAGGTGGATTCATAAATCTGCTGGGTGATGTGATCGAACAAGACATGCGTAACCAGCAGGAAAGACGGCGCATTCAACAAGAAGAGAGGCGATATAATCAGCAGCAGCAATTGATGCGTCAAGCTGAACAGGCGAAGATTGACGAAGAGCGCCGAAGGGAGATTGCACTGATCAAACGCATGCAATCAGCTCTCAGTAAACTCGGCTTCTACGGTTCGAAAATCGATGGTGATCGTGGCCCTGGAACATTGGCGGCCGAGAGGCTCTTCGCCACTACATTCGAATTGCCGCCGCTATCTCTCACCGAGGCGGACGTCCATCAGGTCGAGAGTGCGGCAGCAGTTGGTTTCCGCACAAAGGAGGAGGTGAGTCGGGCAGCAGTCGGTGGATTCCACGACCGAGAGGAACTTCTGGCTGCCGACGATGGCGGGTTTGCCACCGCGTTCGAGCTCTCCTCAGCACGTACGGCGGGCTTTAGAACATCGCGTGAATACCAGGCCTTCAAAGCGTCTGGTTTTGCAAACGGGCATGAATACCGCATGGCGAGCAAAGGGGGCTTCGCCGAGCGCAAGGAATTCGAGGCAGCACGAGCGGCCGGTTTTGCTGAGCGCAGCGAGTATTTGGCCTTCATAAAATCAAAATTGGCCGACAGAGCAGCATTTCTTGCAGCGCAGAAAGCAAGGCTAGCCGCTGAAGCGGCTGTCCGTCGTCAGAACATTTGGCACAACTCGCGGCGTAAATTAGCGGAGTGCGGGCCTCGTCCTGGGGTTGATATTAAGCGGCGATCTTGCGGTGCAGCAAGCGCCGATGTTCGATGG
>Ga0182735_1002403_pt1 | contig 11370 bp, 9 predicted proteins | sample eDN5th30CKraftMG_FD_128524 | JGI IMG/M metagenome (GOLD analysis project Ga0182735, IMG submission 128524) | Enriched Miracle-Growth compost microbial communities from Emeryville, California, USA - eDNA 5th pass 30_C Kraft MG (version 2) (version 2) ... | reverse complement strand
GAGCCCGAGGATCTGCTGCGCTTCGGCCTGATCCCGGAATTCGTCGGCCGTCTGCCGGTGCTGGCCACGCTCGAGGACCTCGACGAGGCCGCGCTGAAGACGATCCTGACGGAGCCCAAGAACGCGCTGGTGAAGCAGTACCAGCGGCTGTTCGAGATGGAGAACGTCGAGCTCTCGTTCAACGACGAGGCGCTCTCGGCCATCTCCAAGAAGGCGATCGAGCGCAAGACCGGCGCCCGCGGCCTCAGGTCGATCATGGAGCAGATCCTGCTCGACACGATGTTCGACCTGCCGGGCCTCGAAGGCGTCGAGCAGGTGGTGATCTCCGGCGACGTCGCCGACGGCAAAGGCCGGCCGCTCTACATCTACGCCGACCGCGCCAGCGAGGCCGGCGCCAGCGCCTGACCGCGTCCGGCGGAGCGATCTCGAAGCGCCCGCGGGTAACCCCCGCGGGCGTTTCTGTTTCGCCGTCGCATGAGGCGGCGCGGGCCTTTTGAGAGACCCCTGCGCCAAGGGGCCCTCACCCCGACCCTCTCCCGCAAGCGGGAGAGGGGGCCGCTGCGGTACGCCGCCTTCTGAAGCTCCGTCGCGACGTCGCCGCCCCCTTCTCCCGCTTACGGGAGAAGGTAAGGATGAGGGTGCGTCGGCCTTGCGCGAGAGCCGTCATCAGAGCGGCCAGACGCGCGATTCCGCGCTGCGCCAAGGTGCTCACCCGCGCCTTCTCACACGCGGGAGACGGCGCGGCGCGCGCGCTGCGGTGGAGCGTGCGGAACGTCTTCTTGACACCCCCCGGGGCGGTGGCCACCTAATCAGCAACGCTGCGATCCCCGAGTCCGCTTGGTGTTCGACGCATCCCCCAGGGCGGACGTTCGCGGGGCCATCTGGGCCGCGACAAGTCCGCGCCGCGCAAGGCGCGCCGCCGTCCTCCCCGGCGCGCGCCATGAAAGGATTAGAGTATGACCGCCGCCAAATCGCGCGCGCCCGTGAAGCCGGGCGAAGCCGATGTCCACGCCGTGCTGCCGCTGCGGGACATCGTGGTCTTCCCGCACATGATCGTGCCGCTCTTCGTCGGCCGCGAGAAATCCATCCGTGCGCTCGAAGAGGTGATGAAGGCGGACAAGCCGATCCTGCTCGCCACCCAGAAGAACGCCACCGACGACGATCCGGCGCCTGACGCGATCTACGAGATCGGGACGCTCGCCTCCGTGCTGCAGCTGCTGAAGCTTCCGGACGGCACCGTGAAGGTGTTGGTCGAGGGGCAGTCGCGCGGCCGCGTGCTCGGCTACACCGATCGCAAGGAGTTCTTCGAGGCCCGCATCGAGGCGGTGGAGGACATCGTCGAGAAGCCGGTCGAGGTCGAGGCGCTGGCGCGCTCGGTCGTCTCCGACTTCGAGAACTACGTGAAGCTGAACAAGAAGGTCTCGCCCGAGGTCGTCAGCGCCGTCACGCAGATCGAGGACGCCTCCAAGCTCGCCGACACCATCGCCTCGCATCTCGCGGTCAAGATCCCCGAGAAGCAGTCGGTGCTGGAGCTGCTCGACGTGCTCGAGCGGCTGGAGCGGGTGCTGTCGCTGATGGAGAGCGAGGTCTCCGTCCTCCAGGTCGAGAAGCGCATCCGCACGCGCGTCAAGCGCCAGATGGAGAAGACGCAGCGCGAGTACTACCTGAACGAGCAGATGAAGGCGATCCAGAAGGAGCTCGGGGACGACGAAGGTCGTGACGACCTCGCCGAGCTCGAGGAGCGGATCGCCAAGACCAAGCTCTCCAAGGAAGCGCGCGAAAAGGCCGACGCCGAGTTCAAGAAGCTGCGGCAAATGAGCCCGATGTCCGCCGAGGCGACGGTGGTCCGCAACTATCTCGACTGGCTGCTGTCGATCCCGTGGGGCGTCAAGTCGAAGGTCAAGAAGGACCTGCCGGCGGCCGAGAAGATTCTCGAGTCGGATCACTTCGGGCTCGAGAAGGTCAAGGAGCGGATCATCGAGTACCTGGCGGTCCAGAGCCGGGCCAACAAGCTGACCGGGCCGATCCTGTGCCTCGTCGGGCCTCCCGGCGTGGGCAAGACCTCGCTCGCCAAGTCGATCGCCAAGGCCACGGGCCGCGAATATGTCCGCATGTCGCTCGGCGGCGTGCGCGACGAGGCCGAGATCCGCGGCCACCGGCGCACCTATATCGGCTCGATGCCCGGCAAGGTCATCCAGTCGATGAAGAAGGCGAAGAAGGCCAACCCGCTCTTCCTGCTCGACGAGATCGACAAGATGGGCATGGATTTCCGGGGCGACCCGGCGTCCGCGCTGCTGGAGGTGCTCGACCCCGAGCAGAACTCCTCGTACAACGACCATTACCTCGAGGTCGATTACGACCTGTCGAACGTGATGTTCGTGACGACGGCGAACACGCTGAACATCCCCGGCCCGCTGATGGACCGGATGGAGATCATCCGGATCGCCGGCTACACGGAAGAGGAGAAGCTCGAGATCGCCAAGCGCCACCTCCTGCCGGAGGTGATGAAGAAGCACGGCCTCGGCCCGAAGGAGTTCTCGATCGACGACGCCTCGTTGCTCACCGTCATCCGCCGCTATACGCGGGAGGCGGGCGTGCGCAATCTCGAGCGCGAACTCGCCAACCTCGCCCGCAAGGCGGTGAAGGAGCTCGTCTTCGCCAAGAACAAGAAGAAGACGATCAAGGTCACCGAGGCCAAGGTCGCCGACTTCCTCGGCGTGCCGCGCTATCGCTACGGCGAGGCTGAGAGCGAGGACCAGGTCGGCGTGGTCACGGGTCTCGCCTGGACGGAGGTCGGCGGCGAACTGCTGACGATCGAAGGCGTCATGATGCCCGGTAAGGGCAAGATGACGGTCACGGGCAACCTGAAGGACGTGATGAAGGAGTCGATCTCCGCCGCCGCGTCCTATGTCCGCAGCCGCGCGATCGACTTCGGCATCGAGCCGCCGCTGTTCGACCGGCGGGACATCCACGTCCACGTCCCGGAGGGCGCGACTCCTAAGGACGGTCCTTCGGCCGGCGTCGCCATGACGACCGCGATCGTGTCGGTGATGACCGGCATTCCGGTCCGCAAGGACATCGCCATGACGGGCGAGATCACCTTGCGCGGCCGCGTGCTGCCGATCGGCGGGCTCAAGGAGAAGCTGCTCGCGGCGCTGCGCGGCGGGATCAAGACGGTGCTGATCCCGGAGGAGAACGCCAAGGATCTGGCGGACCTTCCGGACAGCGTGAAGAGCCGCCTTGAGATCGTGCCGGTCCGCGTCATCGACGAGGTGCTGAGCCGGGCGCTGCTGAGGCGGCCGGAGCCGATCGAGTGGGAGGAGGAGCAGCCCGCTCCGCCGCGGCCCGCTGCGGTCGAAGAGGACGGCGCGGCTCTCCGCGCACACTGATGGGGAGCGTGCCAGTCTGGCACACACCTTATCCGTAAGAGGATGAGACTGGCCCGGGACCCCGTCCCGGGCCTTTTTCATTACTCAGGGAGGCGCGAAAGGCGTCGAAACTCACCGTTTTCTCCCTGTGCGTCCTTGCCTCCGAGGCGTTTTCGATCAAGGGTGCGCGCCTCTTTCCGGGACTGGTCTTTGAAGCTCCGAGTCCCGCCGTCGCTCAATGGAGAGAACGATGAACAAATCCGATCTCATCGCCGAAGTCGCCGACACCTCCGGCCTGTCGAAGCTCGACGCCGCCAAGGCCGTGGACGCGACCTTCGACGCCGTCATCGCGGCTCTCAAGAAGGGCGAGGAAGTCCGTCTCGTAGGCTTTGGCACCTTCGCCGTCGTGAAGCGGGCCGCCGGCGTCGGCCGCAACCTGCGCACCGGCGAAACCATCAAGATTCCTGAGTCCAACACGCCGAAGTTCAAGGCCGGCCAGGCCCTCAAGGACGCCGTCAACGGCTGATCGGCGTTCGGGCGGGACGTTCTTCGAGCGTCCCGGCCCGGCGCGGGGCTTGTCCGCCGCAGCGGCGCGCCGACCGCGCGGATGGGCGGTTAGCTCAGTTGGTAGAGCATCTCGTTTACACCGAGAGGGTCGGCGGTTCGAGCCCGTCACCGCCCACCATCGCGCCTCCCCGGGCCGAGGGCGAGGCCCGGAAAACCCGGTCCTCAAAAGCGTTTAGGGCGGCGGCGGTCGCCCTGGGGACAGAGGCGAGCCTGGGCTTCGGCCCGCTTGACAGGCTCCCCCCCGTCCCGTACCAACCGCCGCACGTCACGGGGTCAGCCCCGTTTCGGGGGTGTAGCTCAGTCGGTTAGAGCGCCGGCCTGTCACGCCGGAGGCCGCGGGTTCGAGTCCCGTCACTCCCGCCATTACTCTCCAGAGGTTGGACAGAACCTCTGGACCCGTTCCGCCAGGCGGAACGGCGAGTCGGTAGATCCTTCACCCATTTGATCGTTTGCGCCACGCGCCGCGCTCCTTTTGAGCTGCGCGACCTTCAACTCGCATGCGTCGAGCGGCCGGGCCCCGTACGCGAGAAACGCTGTGGGTTGGCCTTGCGCTCCCGAACCGGTAGGTTCCGCCACCCCTCCTAGAGTACCTTTTTGATGTCCGAGCATGCCGTCGCCGTCAGTGCCGCTGGAGTCGCGCCAGCGGCCCCGGAAGTCGAAACTTTCAGCTCGATTCCTTCGGTCTTCCCGGAAGGCCGGCTGTTCCGCATCGTCCTGAATCGCCTGACCTTCCTGTGCCGCTTTGATCCCCATCCGGGGGCGAAGCGGCTCGTCGTCAACCTCAAGGGCTTGAAGAGGCGGAAGTCTCCTCCGGCCTCTGAGCTGAACGCACGCAAGCTCGCCCGCAAGACGAGGTCCCACGTGCTGTCGATCTGGGATCCGTCGATGATCCTCAATCGCCGGCTGCGGTCCGGGATCTTCCTCGGGACGGAGACGCGCGACCCGATCGACGGGGTTCTGGCCATCACGCGGGAGCTTGGCCGTCAGCTGGGGCTCAAGCAGCGACGCTGCGTGTTCATGGGGCGATCCGGCCGCGGCTTCGCGGCCCTGATGGCCGCGTCCCGGATGGGCACGGGCGCGGTCGTCGCAGCGGCGCAGACGGATCTGTGGCCGATTCGTTGGGTGAAGACCGCCTCCCGCGTGCTTGCGCAGTTCAGGCGCGGCATCAGCGCGGAGGAAATGGCCGAAAAGCACTCGTCGCGCTCGAGCGTCATCACGGCCTATCGCGAGGCTTTGAAGGCCGGCCGAACGCCGCGCGTGGCGCTGATCTACAATCAGTTCGACCACCACCACTACCGCGAGCACCTGCAACCGTTCTGCCGGGCGTTCGAGGCGCCGATCGAGGGCGTGTCCGCCGACGGGCTGATCCTGACCTACCTCGTGAACCACAAACGCGGCCACGGCGTCGACCGGGCGACGATCAAGCGGATGATCCGCGCAATCTCGCACGCGACAGGCGAGGGGAAGCCCAAGCAGGTGAAAGAGACGGCAGACAGGCGGAAGGCCGCCGGCGCCGATCTGGCGCTCGCAAGCTGACGGGCGGCCGGCAGGGTCGCGAAAGGCTCGGGGATCGCGCCGCCCGCCTCCAGGGAGGCCATGGCGGCCCCAGCCGCGCGGCGCTGAAGTGGCAGTGGATCCCGTTCAGGGCGCCACTTGGTCCGCGTCCAGACGCTGCTGCAGCCTTGCGCTCAGGCGGTCGGCGACGGCTGCAAAAAACACCTTCTGGCGGTGGAGCTCGTCGCCGTCCGGGCCGCCGCGTTTGGGCTCGTCGCAGCTCTCCAGCCGGATGATCGCCGAGTCGAGCCGCTCGAAGAGGCAGTCGGCGAAGCGCTCGACATTGACCGTGGGGCGCTCGACCGCCTCGGCGATCCCGTCGACGAATGTCTCGACATGCTGCGCGAGGTCCGGCGCCCCTGAAGCGGCGTAGCGCGCCGCCTGTTCGGCGGCGAGCTCCATGATCTCGCCCACGCTGATCGTGTTCATGGCGTCTCTCCATCACCGCGTGATCGAACGACGATGGAACCCCGCCATGGTTGACGGCTCGTTAACGGCGGCGGTCCTGCGTGCAGGACGCGCTAAGCGCGAGCGGAGGCTCGTCCAGGGAGCCGGGCAGGGTGGCCCGCCTTGTGCTTCTGCACCCGCAGAGGCAATATCAGCCTACAGCAGGTATATCGTCAGTCGGCTGCCGAGAGATGTGGGGCAAGATGAACGAGGGCGCTCCTTCGAAAAGCGGGAAGAAGCTGTTCCATTCTCAATGGCCGAAGCGCGAGGCGGGATCGCGGCTGGTCGGCGGATGCGATCCCTTCCATGAGCCGCGCTTCAAGTTCTCCAAGGAAAGCAGCTTCTTTACGATTGGCTCCTGTTTCGCGCGGAACATCGAGGAGTACCTGGGCCGCGCCGGCGTTCGGGTCGCGACATACGATCTGGATTTCCCGAACAGCGAGCTGAAGGCAAACTCAAGGCGCAACGATCTCCTTGTGAAATACACCCCCGGGTCAATTCATCTGGAGATCGCGTCGGCGTTCGGACGGGTCGAACCGCTCCCAGACGAACGGTACCTCGTCGCCACGGATAAGAACGGCGGCTACCATGACGTCATGCTGCCATTCGACTATCCTGCCGTCACGCTCGAGCGCGGGATGGAAAGGAGGCGCCAGATAAGGGCGCTGTTCGGCGGCATCGCCAACGTTTCCGTCGTCGTCATCACGTTGGGTCTGATCGAGCATTGGTACGACAACGAGCTCGGCATCTACATAAATTCGCGTCCCGGCCCCCGTGTGGAGAAGCTTTATCCAGGCAGGTTCGCGTTCAGACAGCTCGATCTCGAGGAAAACCGGGCACTGGTCGAGGCCTCTCTTGAGATCGTTCATGACGTAAACCCGTCTGCGCACGTCATCCTCACGACCTCTCCGGTTCCGCTCGGTCGGACATTCACTGATGATGACGTCATCGTAGCCAACGCCTACTCGAAGGCGGTCCTTCGGGTGATCGCGCAAGAAATGGCGAAGAAATACCCCTTCGTGGATTATTTCCCGAGCTATGAGATCGTAACCATGTCTCCTCCGGATATGGCGTGGGAACATGACCTCCGACACGTCAGGGATACGATGGTCGGATCGGTGATGAAGAAGTTCTTCGCCAGTTATTTCATGGGAGATGACGCAGCGAAGGCGGAGGACGCCACCGCGGCCTACGCAAAGGCGAAGTCCGACCTTGACGCGGGACGCGCCGACGACGCCTTCAAGGCCTTCAAGGCCCTTGAGCCGAATTTCTCGGAAGACCGCTCCTTCTGGCTCTCCTATTGTCTGGCGGCGGTCGAGGCCAAGAAGGCTGATGAAGCGGACCGGATCTCGCTGGTCCTCATGGAAAAGAACCCAGGTCCTTGGGCGGAGATTCTCCGTGGCAGAGCCTTGGCGCTTGGCGGAGATTTCGAGTCGGCGCTGTCTCTCATTCGGAAGGCGCGAGAGAATCCGCGCACCGCAATTCATGCCAGTGGCTGGGAGATGCAGGTCGGCCGCGACATGGGAGACGCTCAGGTCGAACTTGCGGGCGCGTTGTCCGCCGCTGACGCCATCCTGACCGACCGAACCACGGCGGCTAAAAAGCGCTGGGTCACGAAACGGATGGTCGCTGTCCTTGAGGCAGCCGGTCGAAGCGACAAGCTGAATGAGCTGCGACCTTTACTGCCCGCTGAGGCGGTTTAGGGCTCGACGCGTCGACGATTCTCGGACCGGCTCTGCGGCTAGCGTTCCTTTGCCTCTGGCTGCCGCCAGGCGCGGCTCGTTTCCGGCGGCCGTGTGAATCTTCCCGCACCGGAAGGAAGCAGTAGCGGCTGAGCTAACGCTCCGGCAAGTCGCCACAGGGTCGGCGGCGCCGCGGGGGCGCCGCCGGAAGCGCTCAGGTCCGCCAGGGGTGAGACGGCAGCTCGGCGGAGCCGAGCGCCTGGGCGCCAGCGAGCGCGACGGCGTGGTCATTGTCGACGGAGCTGCCGCTGACGCCGATGGCGCCGACCATGACGCCGTTCTCGTCTACGATCGGCAGGCCGCCCGGGAAGGTGATGAGGCCGCCATTCGAGTGCTCGATGCCGTAGAGCGAGCCGCCGGGTTGCGACAGCTTGCCGATCTCGCCCGTCGGCATGCCGAAGAACACGGCGGTCTTCGCCTTCTTGATCGCGATGTCGATGCTGCCGACCCAGGCGTCGTCCATCCGGCGGAACGCCTTGAGATCGGCGCCGGAATCCACCACCGCGATGCACATGAAGGTGTCGATCTCGCGCGCCTTCTCGACAGCCTTGGCGATCGCGCGCTCGGCGTTCTCGATTGTCACGTGCATGGGATACTCCTTCTTGCGGTGATGCGCCCCAGATAGGGCGCAGCCCGCCGCATGCGATGGCTCTTTGTGGGAGACCGGCGCTTCGCGCATGCAGAGCCGCCGAAGCCGAGCCCGGCGGTCCGCGGCACGCCCGCAGGCCGCCCGCGGGGAGAGAGGCCGCGAGCCGCTCTCCCCTGGACGGTCAGAACAGCAGGCTCAGGGCATGGTCGGTCGTGCCGCCGTCGCCGGCGAGATCGCCCAGGACGGTGTCGCTGCCGAACAAATGGCCAAGGCCGAGGCCGTCGTCATTGGCGAGATTGTAGATCACGCCGCCGGGGCCTGCGATGTCCTGCCCAACGTCGCCGACGGTGTTGCCGTCGCCCGCCGTGAGGTCTTCTGTCACGCCGCTATTGCCGAAGAGGTCGCCGAGGACCGTGCTGCCGTCGTCGATCGAGCTTTGGACTCCCGTCGGGTCGGGGCTGTTCTGAAGGTCGTCGAGAACGCCCCCTGGGCCGCTGACGTCCTCGAGCGCCGCGTGCAGAACGCCGTCCAGTGCTGTCGAGCTCATGCTCACCTCCGGTGCTGGTTGCAATCGGCGGGCGAGAACGCCTCGACCGCCACCCCAGGAAGTAGGCAGGGAGGTGGGCTTTCAAACGCTCACTTCCGGCGCTGGTAAATACAACGTCAACCGGAAGCGGGCGGGAGTCGGTCAATATATTTTACAAGCCAGCCCCGAAATTTGAGATGCAGCTGAGAGATGTGCAGAGGCGTGCGGTAGATCGCTACTGAACGTCGGCTATCGGATGAGGGATTCTGCTATCTGTGCCCTGCAACGGCTTGATAGAACTGGATCTTTTGAAATCCTTATTTGCTGTTAGCTCTTAGTATTACGACGATAATCACGGATTTACATCTAAGAAGGTCATCAGACGTGCGCTGTAGGGCAGGCGGGCCCGGCCTGCCGCCCTGGCGGCTCAACGCCATGGCGCTTGGCCTGCCCTCCATTGCTATCGGGACGGAGGATCGGCCGATTCGCTGCCAGCGAGTGGTTGATCAGTTGATCAACATTAGGGGCCTGTGGTTTTCGCGATCGCTTTTTTTGCGGTGCATGATAGTCATGCTAGCTTCATAACTGCCGCCGGTTTGGGCGGCGGGCGCCGGGCGTTGATCAGCGGGGTACGATGGCGGAGCAGGTTCAGGCGGCGCAGCCTTCACGTTTATCATCTCATTTGCGGGCCCTGGAGGCAGAGTCGGTTCACATCATCCGGGAGGTTGCGGCGGAATTTCGCAATCCTGTGATGTTGTATTCAATCGGCAAGGACTCGTCGGTGATGCTTCATCTTGCGATGAAGGCGTTTTATCCCGCGAAGCCGCCGTTTCCGTTGCTGCATGTCGACACGACGTGGAAGTTCCGGGAGATGATCGCGTTCCGGGACGAGACGGCGCGGCGGCTTGGGGTCGAGCTGATCGTGCATATCAATGAGGACGGGGTGCGGCGCGGCGTGTCGCCGGTCGCCTCGGGCTCAAGCGTGCACACCCAGGTGATGAAGACCGAGGGCCTGCGGCAGGCGCTCGACCGGCATGGCTTCGACGCCGCCTTCGGGGGCGCGCGGCGCGACGAGGAGAAGAGCCGGGCCAAGGAGCGGGTGTTTTCGTTCCGCACCGCCGGCCATGGCTGGGACCCGCGCAACCAGCGGCCGGAGCTCTGGCGGCTGTACAACACGCGGGTCAAGGCCGGCGAGTCGATCCGGGTGTTCCCGCTGTCGAACTGGACCGAGCTCGACGTCTGGCAATATGTGCTGGCCGAGGACATCCCGGTGGTGCCGCTGTACTTTGCGGCGGAGCGTCCGGTGGTGCGGCGCGACGGCGCGCTGATCATGCGCGACGACGAGCGGCTGCCGCTCGAGCCCGGCGAGGTTCCGGAGATGCGCCGGGTGCGGTTCCGCACGCTCGGCTGCTACCCGTTGACCGGGGCGATCGAGAGCGACGCCGCCAGCCTCGAAGAGATCATCGCCGAAATGCTGGCGGCGACGACGTCGGAGCGCCAGGGACGGCTGATCGACGCCGACGAGGCCGGCTCGATGGAGAAGAAGAAGCGCGAGGGCTATTTCTGATGCACGCCCCAACCGTCTCGGCGCCGGCGCTCGCCGACGCCGTGTCCCGCAAGGGACTGTTGCGCTTCATCACCTGCGGCTCGGTCGACGACGGCAAATCGACACTGATCGGGCGGCTGCTCTACGACACCAAGCTGATCTTCGACGACCAGCTCTCCGCGCTCGAGAAGGACAGCCGCAGATATGGCACCACCGGGCCTGCGATCGACCTCGCGCTGCTGGTCGACGGGCTCGAGGCGGAGCGCGAGCAGGGCATCACGATCGACGTCGCCTACCGGTATTTCGCGACCGAGAAGCGCAGCTTCATCGTGGCCGACACGCCGGGCCACGAACAATACACCCGCAACATGGCGACCGGGGCCTCGACGGCCGACCTCGCGGTCATCCTGGTCGACGCCCGCAAGGGAGTTCTGACCCAGACGCGGCGGCACAGCTTCATCTGCTCGGCGCTCGGCATCCGGCGGGTCGCGGTGGCGATCAACAAGATCGACCTCGTGGACTACAGCCATGTCGCGTTCGCCGAGATCGAGGCGGCCTACCGGGCGTTCGCCGAGAAGCTCGGCTTCACCGAGATCACCGCGATCCCGATCTCGGCGCTGACCGGCGCCAACGTCTCCGCGGCCTCGCCCGAGATGCCGTGGTATCGCGGCCCGACGCTGCTCGGCCATCTCGAGGAGGTCGAGGTCGAAAACGGGCTGCGGGACGCGCCGATGCGCTTCCCCGTGCAGTGGGTGAACCGGCCGAACCTCGACTTCCGCGGCTTTGCGGGAACGCTCGCCTCGGGGGCGGTGCGGCCGGGCGACGCGATTGTGGTGGCGGGCTCGGGGCGGATGAGCCGGGTCGCTCGGATTGTGACCATGGAGGGCGACCGCGACGTCGCGGAGGCCGGCGAGAGCGTGACGCTGACGCTCGAGGACGAGGTCGACGTGGCGCGCGGCGACGTGCTGGCGCACGCCGAGGCGCGGCCGGAGGTGTCGAACCAGTTCGCCGCCAAGCTGATCTGGATGGAT
>Ga0182735_1002399_pt1 | contig 11377 bp, 11 predicted proteins | sample eDN5th30CKraftMG_FD_128524 | JGI IMG/M metagenome (GOLD analysis project Ga0182735, IMG submission 128524) | Enriched Miracle-Growth compost microbial communities from Emeryville, California, USA - eDNA 5th pass 30_C Kraft MG (version 2) (version 2) ... | reverse complement strand
TCTTCACGCGAACCGGTATCCGCTTCGCTCGAACACGCTCCAGAGTTAGGCTTTCGCCGCGCTCTATTCCACCACCTTCGGCACCACGAAGAAATGGTCCACCGCCACCGGCGCATTCGCCACGATGGCATCGGCGATGCCGCCGTCCGTCACGACGTCCTCGCGCTCCTTCATCTGCATCGGCATGACCGAGGTCATCGGCTCGACCCCGGCGACATCGACCTCGGCGAGCTGCGCGACGAAGGCCAGCATGGCGTTCAATTCGCCCTGCAGGTGCGCGACCTCCTCCTCCGCTACCGCGATGCGGGCGAGGCGGGCGATACGGCGTACGGTCGCGGCATCGACCGAATCGGACTGCGGCACGGCCGCCTTGGGGCCCGAAGACATGGCTGAAAATCCCTTCGGAGCAAGGCTATAGCAGAGCCATCCGGCACGGCAAAGCCGCCAGGCGGCCTTCCCGCGGCCCCCGCGGTTCCGACGCCCCGGCGGTGGAAGGCAGCAGAATCAGCGGCCGGATTTGGCCGGCTTGTCGGCCTGGCGGACGCTGCCCCAGGGGTCGTTCGAGATCTTCTGGTCGGGAATCTTCCTGATCGTCGCCTGGTAGTCCCGGTCGACTTCCTTGGCCTTTTCCCGCTTCACGACCGTCTGCGCGTCGATGATCTCGCCATAGCCGCCCTTGCCGATGCCGAAACCGCCGCCGGAATCCTGCGCGAGGGCCGGCGCGGCCAACGCCGCGGAAGCCGCCGCCACGATCAGAAAGCGCTTTGTCTTCATCCCACTTCGCCCATGCCCGTCTGCGAACGGGAGATTAGCTGCTCCCCGATCTTGACGAAAGTGGGAACCGCCCCTGCCGTATCGCGCGGCGGCGGCGATGCGCGGGCGGCGATTCATGATAGAGGGGTGCCCATGCCGGTCCTCCCCCTCGTCGATGCCGCCGCCCTGTTCCCCGCGCGCGGCGGCCTGATCGGCCTCGATCTCGGAACGAAGACCATCGGCGTCGCCGCGAGCGATCCGGACCGCCGGCTCGCCACGGCGGTGACCACCGTGGCGCGGACCCGCTTCACCGCCGACGCCGAGCGCCTGCTCGGCCTCGCCGCCGAGCGCCGTGCCTGCGGCTTCGTGCTCGGCCTGCCGATCAACATGGACGGCAGCGAGGGCCCGCGCGCGCAATCGACCCGCGCCTTCGCGCGCAACTTCGAAAGGCTGACGCCGCTGCCGATCGCGCTGTGGGACGAGCGGCTCTCGACCGCCGCGGTCGAGCGCGAGCTGATCGCCGCCGACGCCAGCCGCGCGAGCCGCAAGGCGGTGATCGACCAGCACGCCGCGGTGTTCATCCTGCAAGGCGCGCTCGACCGGCTCGCCCGCCTGCGCGACGATGCCGCATCCTCTCAAGGGTGAGCGGGAACAAGGGCTCAAAATAACGGCGGCCAAAGAAAAAGGCGGGCCTTCAAGCCCGCCCGTTTCCAGCCTGCCGGAGGCAGCCTATCAATTGTTGTTCACACCGTTGGTGTCGTAGCGGCCGTTGTAATAGCGCGACGGGCTGGCCGGGTTGTCGCCGTATTCCCCGTAGTAGCCATAGCCGTAGGACGGCTCGTAGGCGCGATCGTAATAGCCGTCGTCGTAGTAGCGCGGCTGCGAAGCGGCGATCGCCGCTCCGGCGATGAAGCCCGCCGCGGCGCCCGCGGCGACCGCCCCGCCGCCACGATGCCAGCGGGCGGCCGAGGCCGGGCTCGCCAGCGAGAGCGCCAGCAGGCTTGCCGCCGCAATACCCAGAATGCCCTTTGAAACGGTTTTCATTTTTATCTCCTTCGATACCGTCGGTGCGGATCGCGCGCCTTCGAAAACGAACCTGCCGGCCAACGCGACGAGGCGCGCTTCGTTCCCGCGCTGCAATACGCGGCGGTTGACGGAACGTTGCCCGATCGTGGCGAAAAAGCGGCGTCAGCCTTCCGGCAGGGCGCGGGCGGTAAGCCTTGCCGTCTGCGCGGCATCGAGATCGACCGCGCCGTAGGTGCGCCCGGAGCGCTCCGCCAGCCGCGCGCGCGCGAAGATCTCCGCGATCTCCGGCGCGCTTGCCTGCAGCGCCTCGACGGCGCACAGCAGCGCCAGCCGCTCGACGGCGAGCCGCGCCTGCGCTTCGCCCGCCGGGCCGGCGAGAACCCGCGCGACGAACTTCGCCGCCTCCGCGCATCCCGGCAGCGCCGCCGTCCCGCGCGCCACGCGATCGAGCACCGCGCGCGCCGCCTCGCCCTCGCGCGAGAGCGCGCGCAGCAGGTCGAGGCAGACGACGTTGCCGGAGCCTTCCCAGATCGCGTTGACCGGCGCCTCGCGGTAGAGCCGCGCAAGCACGTCCTCCTCGACATAGCCGTTGCCGCCGAGGCACTCCATCGCCTCGTAGACGAAGCCCGGCGCGCTCTTGCAGATCCAGTACTTGATCGCCGGCGTCAGCGTACGGGCGCGCGCCGCCTCGTGCGGGTCGCCGCCGGCAAGATCGAACGACCGGCAAAGCCGCATCGTCAGCGCCGCCGCGGCCTCGGACTCCAGCGCGAGATCAGCCAGCACCGTCGCCATCAGCGGCTGGGCGGCCAGCGCCTTGCCAAACACCTCGCGGTGGCGTGCATGGTGGAGCGCCTGCGCCAGCGCCATGCGCATGATGCCCGCCGATGCGATGGCGCAGTCGAGCCGGGTGAGCTGGACCATCTCGATGATCGTGCGCACGCCGCGGCCTTCCTCGCCGACGCGCCAGGCGAACGCCTCCTGGAACTCGACCTCGGAGGAAGCGTTCGAGATGTTGCCGAGCTTGTCCTTGAGGCGCTGGAAGCGCAGCGCGTTGACCGCGCCGTCGGGCGTGAAGCGCGGCATCATGAAACAGGTCAGCCCGCCGGGCGCCTGCGCGAGCACCAGAAAGGCGTCGCACATCGGCGCCGACATGAACCACTTATGGCCGGTGACGAGGTAGCCCTCGCCCGCCGGACGCGCCTGCGTGGTGTTCGCGCGCACGTCGGTCCCGCCCTGCTTTTCCGTCATGCCCATGCCGAGGGTCATGCCCGCCTTTTCCGTCCACGGCCTGAAATCCGGATCGTAGCGGCGCGCGGAAATCTTCGGCATCACCTGCGCCAGCAGCGCCGGATTTGCGCCGAGCGCGGCGATCGCCGCACGGGTCATCGTCACCGGGCACATGTGCCCGTTCTCGACCTGCGCGATCATGTAATAGCGCGCCGCGCGCGCGACCTCGCTCGGCGCCGGCGCCCGCGCGCCGTCGGCCGTCCACGTCATCGCCGCCATGCCGGCGGAAATGCTTTCCGCCATGAACCGGTGATAGGCCGGATGGAATTCGACCACGTCCCGGCGGTAGCCCTTCTCGTCGAACGCCTTCAGCTTCGGCCGGTTCTCGTTGGCGAGCCGGGCGAGATCGAACAGCTCGGCCGTACCCCAGTGCCGGCCGAAAGCGGACAGCGCGGCTTTTTCCCCGCCCGCGCCGTTGGCGGCCACCGCCGCCTGCAGCGGCACGTCGGATGCATAGAGATCGACGTCCACGTAGGGCGGCGACTGGTTGAAAACGCGATGGGTTTCGAAAGCGGTCATGGCGCGCTCCGCGGATCGCGCGATCCTACCACGGCGCAAGCATCGCACACCTGCGAACAGTTACCAGGTGGTGCAAAACACCGCGCAAATCTCCTGCGCGCCCTTGCCGCACGGCGGGAGTTCACTTATAGGTGCCGCTTTAATGAACATCCCGCCAAAACCTTCCTACGTCCTCAACCAGCGGCACCTGTTGGGGATCGAGGGACTCTCGCGCGCCGACATCGGCGGCCTGCTCGACCGTGCCGAGCAGTTCGTCGACACCAACCGGCAGATCGACAAGAAGCACTCGCAACTGCGCGGGCGCACGCAGATCAACCTGTTCTTCGAGGCGTCCACGCGGACGCAGTCCTCCTTCGAGCTCGCCGGCAAGCGCCTGGGCGCCGACGTCATGAACATGTCGGTCAGTTCCTCCTCGATGCGCAAGGGCGAGACACTGATCGACACCGCCGTCACGCTCAACGCGATGCACCCGGACATTCTGGTGGTGCGCCATCACGCCTCCGGCGCGGTCGAACTGCTCGCCCGCAAGGTCGATTGCTCCGTCATCAACGCCGGCGACGGCAGCCACGAGCATCCGACCCAGGCGCTGCTCGACGCCCTGACCATCCGGCGCAACCGGGGCCGCATCGAAGGGCTCACCGTCGCCATCTGCGGCGACATCACCCACTCGCGCGTCGCCCGCTCCAACATCATCCTGCTCAACACCATGGGCGCGAACGTCCGCGTCGTCGCACCCTCGACGCTGCTGCCGCCCGGCATCGAGCGCATGGGGGTGGAGGTCTTCCGCGACATGCGGGAGGGGCTGCGCGACGCCGACATCGTGATGACGCTCCGGCTCCAGCGCGAGCGCATGAGCGGCTCGTTCGTGCCGTCCTCGCAGGAATACTTCCACTATTTCGGGCTCGACCAGCGCAAGCTCGACTACGCCAAGCCGGACGCGCTCGTCATGCATCCCGGGCCGATGAACCGCGGCGTCGAGATCGACTCGGGCGTCGCCGACGGCGTCCATTCGCTCATCCGCGAGCAGGTCGAGATGGGCGTCGCCGTGCGCATGGCCGCGCTCGAGGCGCTGTCGCTCAACCTGCCGAATGCGTGAACCGTGCCGATGCTGTCAGACCGCCGCCCCCTCCTGCTGACCAACGCGCGGATCGTCGATCCCGCGCGCGATCTCGATTTCCCGGGCGACCTGCTGATCGCCGACGGCGTCATCCGCGAGGCCAAGCGCGGCATCGGCGCGGCCGGCGTTCCCGAGGGCACCGAGATCGTCGATTGCCACGGCAAGGTGGTGGCGCCGGGCCTGATCGACATGCGGGCCTTCGTCGGCGAGCCGGGCGCGGAATATCGCGAGACGCTCGCCTCCGCGAGCCAGGCGGCCGCGGCGGGCGGCGTCACGACGATCGTCATGCGGCCCGACACCACGCCTCCCATCGACGACCCCGCCATGGTCGACTTCGTGATGCGGCGGGCGCGCGACACCGCGATCGTGCGCATGCACACCATGGCGGCGCTGACCAAGGGCCTCAAGGGCCAGGAAATGACCGAGTTCGGCCTGCTCAAGGCCGCCGGCGCCCTCGCCTTCACCGACGCGGACCGCTGCGTCACCAATGCGCAGGTGATGCGGCGCGCGCTGACCTACGCGCGCGACTTCGACGCCCTGATCGTGCATCAGCCCGAGGACCCGGACCTCGTCGGCGACGGTGTGATGAACGAAGGCGAGTTCGCCGCCCGCCTCGGTCTGACCGGCGTGCCGAAGGCCGCCGAGACCATCATGCTGGAGCGCGACGTGCGGCTCGCCGCGCTCACCGGCGCGCGTTATCACGCGGCCGCGGTCACCTGCGCGGAATCGCTCGAGGTGCTGCGCCGCGCCCGCGAAGCCGGCTGCGCCGTCACCGCCTCGTGCACGATCAATCATCTCACGCTCAACGAGAACGACGTCGGCTCCTATCGCACCTTCTGCAAGATGTCGCCGCCGCTGCGCGCGGAGGAGGACCGCAAGGCGCTGGTCGAGGCGCTTGCTTCCGGCCTGGTCGATGTCGTGATGTCGGATCACGATCCGCAGGACGTCGAGACCAAGCGGCTGCCGTTCGCGGAAGCCGCCCCGGGCGCGATCGGCATCGAGACCATGCTGACGGCGGGGCTGCGGCTCGTCCACAGCCAGGAAATCCCGCTCTCCAAGCTGCTCGCCGCCATGTCGGCGCGGCCCGCCGAACTGCTGGGCCTGCCCGGCGGATCGCTCAAGCCGGGCAGCGCGGCCGACGTGATCGTGCTCGATCTCGACGCGCCGTGGGTGCTCGATCCCAACGAACTCAAGTCGAAGTGCAAGAACACGCCGTTCGACGAGGCGCGGCTCACCGGCCGCGTCGCCCGCACCATCGTCGCCGGACGCACGGTCTACGAATACGTCTAGAGCCTTTCCGGCTTTGGGCTTTGATGGAATCAAAGCCGGGGCTCCGGGGCGAAATGCCAATTTCCGCCGGTCGCGGCGGCGGCGTATGGTCCCGGATATTTTCTGCTATAGCTGCGGCCATGGATTTCTCATCGCTTGCCCGCCCCGAAACGCTCGCCGCTTTTGTCATCGGCTATCTGCTCGGCTCGATCCCATTCGGCCTGCTGCTGACACGCATCGCGGGGACGCAGGACATCCGCACCATCGGGTCCGGCAACATCGGCGCCACCAATGTGCTGCGCACCGGACGCAAGGGGCTCGCGGCGGCGACGCTGGTCGGCGACGCGCTCAAGGGCACGGCGGCTGTCCTGCTGTTCAGATGGCTCGATGGCGACGCGCTCGCCCTCGTCGCCGGGGCCGGCGCCTTTCTCGGCCACCTGTTTCCGCTCTGGCTCCGGTTCAAGGGCGGCAAGGGCGTCGCCACCTTCATCGGCATCCTGATCGGCGTGGCGTGGCCGGCGGCGCTGTTCTTCTGCGCGGTATGGCTGCTGGTCGCGTGGCTGTCGCGCTATTCGTCGCTGTCCGCGCTGGTCGCGAGCGCGCTGACGCCCGCGTTCCTGTGGTACGCCGCCGGTCCGGCCGCCACGGCGGTGCTGGCGGCGCTCGCCGCGCTGTTGTGGATCAAGCACCGTGAAAACATCGCCCGGCTGGTGAACGGCACCGAAGGAAAGATCGGCGCGGCATCGCGCGCGGCGGCCGCCGGAAAGAGCTGATCGTGACCGCGGGCCGGCCGACGCTCACCGACGCGCAGCGGCTCGACTGGCTTCGCCTCATCCGCTCCGAGAACGTCGGGCCGCGGACGTTCCGCCAGCTCATCAATCACTATGGCAGCGTCCGCGCCGCGCTCGCGGCGATCCCCGAGCTTGCCCGCCGCGGCGGCGCCACCCGCGCCATCCGGATCTGCCCGGTCGAGGACGCCGAGCGCGAGCTCGCCGCCGCGCGCCGGCACGGCGTCGCCTTCCTCGCCATGGGCGAGCCCGGCTATCCGCCGCGGCTGCAGCACATCGACGACGCGCCGCCGCTGCTCGCCGTGCGCGGCAATCCGGCCGCGCTCGCGCTGCCGATGGTCGCCATCGTCGGCTCGCGCAACGCGTCGGCGGCGGGCGTCAAGTTCGCCGAGCGCATCGCGCGCGATCTCGGCGGCGCCGGCTTCGGCATCGTCTCCGGGCTGGCGCGCGGCATCGATGCGGCGGCGCATCGGGCGAGCCTCGCGACCGGAACGGTGGCGGTGCTCGCCGGCGGGCAGGACCGCATCTATCCGCCGGAGCATGCCGATCTGCTGGCCGCGCTGCTCGAGCGCGGCGCCGCCGTCTCCGAGATGCCGATGGGCTGGGAGCCCCGCGCCCGCGATTTCCCGCGCCGCAACCGGCTCATCTCCGGCCTCGCGCTCGGGGTCGTCGTCGTCGAGGCCGCCGCCCGCTCCGGCTCGCTCATCACCGCGCGCATGGCGCTCGAACAGGGGCGCGAGGTGTTCGCGGTCCCCGGCTCGCCGATCGACCCGCGCGCGGAGGGTACCAACAACCTGCTCAAGCAGGGCGCGACCGTCACGACGCAGGCCGCCGACGTCGTCGCCGTGCTGCAGCCGATGCTCGGCCGCCCCGCCGGGACCGGCGACCTGCCGGCGGAGGAACCGGACTTCATGACCGGGAGTCATCCCGACTTCATGACCGGGAGTCACGCCGATTTCATGACCGGGAGTCATGATGGCCCGAGCACCGACGAACGCACCCGCCTCCTCTCTTTATTGGGGCCGACGCCGGTCGGGATCGACGACCTGATCCGGCTTTCGGGAGCTTCGCCCGCCCATGTCCGGGTCGCGCTGCTCGAACTCGACCTCGCCGGCCGCCTGAGCTGGCACCCGGGCGGCCTTGTCGCCCTGCTTTGAAAAGACCCGGCGGATTACGGTCGTTTCGTAGAAGCTTCAGCCTCCAGCCGCGCCATCTCGAGAATGTAGCCCAGCATATCGAGCCGGTGATTGCGGGCGACCATGGCCAGATCCCGTGTAAGATCGGCGATGTAGCGGGCCACGGCCCTGCGGGCTTCACCGTCAGTATTATCATTATCCTTGCCGTCGGAAGATTGTCCCAAGCGGAGCTCCTGCGGGAGAGGTTTATATTCTTAAACGTGTATCGAAATAATTCTAAATTCAAGGTTGTAATGCTTAGAATCCTCAAACTTCTTTTGCTACAAGCCTTTAGCTCCAAAAGACCACCCCGGCTTCCGGGCGCGATTTGACACCGGCTCCCTCGGCACCCATTTTCCCGGCCGTCAGTCCCCGGGCCGAGTCGCGGCTGCGCGTGGCCAAAGGACTATAAATTCAAGGTTTTTCATGAACGTCGTTGTCGTCGAGTCTCCCGCCAAGGCAAAAACCATCAATAAATACCTCGGCAAGGGGTATGAGGTGCTGGCGTCGTTCGGTCATGTCCGTGACCTGCCCCCCAAGAATGGCTCGGTCGACCCCGATCACAATTTCAAGATGATCTGGGAAGTGGACGCCAAGGCGCAGAAGCGGCTCAACGACATCGCCAAGGCGGTCAAGGGCGCCGACAAGCTTATCCTGGCGACCGACCCCGACCGCGAGGGCGAGGCGATCTCCTGGCACGTCCTCGAGGTCCTGAAACAGAAGAAGGCGCTCAAGGACCAGCCGGTCGAGCGCGTCGTCTTCAACGCCATCACCAAGCAATCGGTGACCGAGGCGATGAAGAACCCGCGCAAGATCGACAGCGCCCTGGTCGACGCCTATCTGGCGCGTCGCGCGCTCGACTACCTCGTCGGCTTCACGCTCTCCCCCGTGCTGTGGCGCAAGCTGCCGGGCGCGCGCTCGGCCGGCCGCGTGCAGTCGGTCGCCCTGCGGCTCGTCTGCGACCGGGAGATGGAGATCGAGAAATTCGTCCCGCGCGAATACTGGTCGCTGACGGCGACCCTGCAGACGCCGCGCGGCGACAGCTTCGAGGCGCGGCTTTCCGGCGCCGACGGCAAGAAGCTTCAGCGGCTCGATGTCGGCACGGCGGCGCAGGCACACGACCTGCGCGATGCGCTGGAGAAGGCGGATTTCACGGTCGCGAACGTCGAATCCAAGCCCGGCAAGCGCCACCCCTTCCCGCCGTTCACCACCTCGACCCTGCAGCAGGAAGCCAGCCGCAAGCTCGGCTTCGCGCCGGCGCACACGATGCGCATCGCGCAGCGGCTCTACGAGGGCGTCGATATCGGCGGCGAGACGGTCGGCCTCATCACCTATATGCGTACCGACGGCATCGAGATCACTCCGGAAGCCCTGCCCGGCATCCGTGACGTCATCGCCAGGGACTTCGGCAAGGAATATGTGCCGAGCGCGCCGCGTACCTATCAGAACAAGTCGAAAAACGCGCAGGAAGCCCACGAAGCGGTCCGCCCGACCGATGTCGCGCGCCACCCGCGCGATCTCAGGAAGCATCTCGATGCCGAACAGGCCAAGCTCTACGAATTGATCTGGGTACGCACCATCGCCAGCCAGATGGAATCCGCCGAGCTCGAGCGCACCTCGGTCGATATCCATGCGAGGGCAGCGGGACGGCTGATCGAGCTGCGCGCTTCAGGTTCGGTCGTGAAGTTCGACGGCTTCCTGAAGGTCTATTCGGAAGACCGCGACGATCCGGAAGAGGACGACGAGAGCCGCCGCCTCCCCGCGATGAGCCAGGGCGAGAAGCTCAAGAAGGAGAAGATCGCCGCCGAGCAGCACTTCACCGAACCGCCGCCGCGCTACTCGGAAGCCTCGCTCGTCAAGCGGATGGAAGAGCTCGGCATCGGCCGCCCCTCGACCTATGCCTCGATCCTGCAGGTGCTCAAGGACCGCATGTATGTGCGGCTGGAGAAGCGCCGGCTTTATCCCGAGGACAAGGGCCGGGTCGTGGTTGCCTTCCTCGAGAACTTCTTCTCGAAATATGTCGAGTACGATTTCACCGCGAGCCTCGAGGACCAGCTCGACAAGGTTTCGAACAACGAACTCGCCTGGCGCGACCTGCTGGCGGACTTCTGGAAGCACTTCATCGCCGCGGTGAACGACATCAAGGACGTACGCATCGGCCAGGTGCTCGACGTGCTCGACGAGATGCTGGCGCCGCACATCTATACGCCCCGCCCGGACGGCTCCGATCCGCGCATCTGTCCGGTATGCGGCACGGGCCGCCTGTCGCTGCGGCTCGGCAAGTTCGGCGCCTTCATCGGCTGCTCGAACTACCCCGAATGCAAGAACACGCGGCCGCTCTCCGAGACCGGCGGCATGGGCGGCACGCGCGTGCTCGGCACCGATCCGGAGACGGGCCTCGAAGTCTCGCTGCGCGTCGGCCGGTTCGGTCCCTATGTTCAGCTCGGCGAAGGCACCGACGAAGAGAAACCGAAGCGCTCCAGCATCCCCAAGCGTCAGGAAGTGGCGTCCGTCGACCTGCCGACCGCGCTCAAGCTGCTCGCGCTGCCGCGCATCGTCGGCAAACACCCGGAGACCGGCGAGCCGATCAAGGCCAACATCGGCCGTTACGGTCCCTACGTGCAGCATGAGAAGACCTACGCCAATCTCGAGGAAGGCGACGATCCCCTGACCATCGGCCTTAACCGCGCGGTGACACTGATCGCGGAGAAGGCCGCCAAGGGCCCAGGCAAGCGCCGCTTCGGCACCGATCCCGGCAAACCGCTGGGCGACCATCCCGCCAAGGGCGGTCCCGTCGTCGTGAAGAACGGCAAGTACGGTCCTTACGTCAGTCACAACGGCGTCAACGCCACCCTGCCCGCCGAAATCACGCCGGATACGGTGACGCTCGCGCAGGCGGTCGAACTGCTCGACGCTCGCGCTGGCAAGTCGGCGGGCGGCGCGCGGCCGCGCCGGACCGCTGGCCGCAAGACCGACAGCGCCGCCAAAAAGCCGGCAGCAAAGGCGGCCAAACCCGCCGCCAAGCCAGCGCAAGCAGCCGCAAAGCCCAAGGAGAAGGCGGCGCCAAAGGCAAAGAAGAAGGCCGCCGGCTGACGCCCCGGCCGCCTTTTCCTGATCGGGGCTCCTGCGCAGGTGGCGCAGACCGCCGCCGGTGGCGGAATCGGGCGGGTGCGCCTATCTAGGGGCGTACCCCCACGGGGAATATCTTGCGCGAATCGCTCCGTAAAACACCCACACTGCCGACCAGGGAGCAAATCCTTGCGTTCGTCGGCGATCATCCCGGCAAGGTCGGGACTGGCGAGATTGCCCGCGCTTTCGGCCTGAAAAACGATGGCCGTTCCGCCCTTAGAGGCATCCTGCGGGAAATGGCCGACGAGGGGGTGCTGGCGATCCGCCACGGCCGCCTGCATCGTCCAGGTACCCTGTCCCCGGTCGTGCTCACC
>Ga0182735_1002395_pt1 | contig 11395 bp, 8 predicted proteins | sample eDN5th30CKraftMG_FD_128524 | JGI IMG/M metagenome (GOLD analysis project Ga0182735, IMG submission 128524) | Enriched Miracle-Growth compost microbial communities from Emeryville, California, USA - eDNA 5th pass 30_C Kraft MG (version 2) (version 2) ... | reverse complement strand
TTGTAAATCCTCCTTTTGATCAGTTCCGGGTCAATAGGCATAGGCCTGTAGTGAAAGACCGGCGGCTTTAAATAATTTGATTTTTGAAAAGCCAGCCAGGCATCATCTACGTTAATAGGAGTGATCAACAACAGGAAATCAAAGAGGTTGCTGCAATGGCCCAGCTCTTCATCAATGTCAAATACGTTTTTTTCTAAGCTGGTAGTGCCCAGCATTTGAAAGTTAGTAGCATTGTAAGAGGTATGGATCCTGACAAATTCAAAGAAACCTTTCCGAAGGGCTTTACTGAATTTTGAACGCAGGTCTCGCAAAAACAAAGGATAAGCCCGACCGGTAGATACATTCATATAGATCGGTGCAATTTCCAGTCCTATTAAGGTTATTGCTGATTTATTAGCCTCTTTATTATTGATTAAAGGCTTATAATAAGGAGGGGCCACCACATCTTTTCCCTTATTGATTTCTGTTCGCATTAAAGTGCCGAGAATATTTATTTTACCAAGCTCGGCTCTTAACTTCTCAGCAACTTCTAATCCGCTTTTCTGGCTTACATGAACTGTAAAAGGCGGAGCCTCTTCTTTTTCTGAGAGCCATACTTCAAATAGCAGAAACCCCTTAAACCGATCGGATAAATAGGTTGCAATACTTTTTACAATCTCGCTGCATTCCGGAGAATCATCGGCATACAGGTAAGAAGATTCTGTTTTCCCTAATCGGGAGGTAAAGCCGTCTTTGCCGTTTGGCGGAATCCTGTATACAACCATAAAAGGTACAGGCTTTTCCATATTGATCAAACCATGGCCCGGAATATTGATACGTAAAGCTTCTTTCTTTTTAATTTTACCCAGGATCCGGTTAATTACTTTCTTCTCAGGAGTAGTTATCATGATTGCTTATTTCTGAAGGCATTTAGCTGGTGTTTTAGAATAGGAATAGAGCCTGATAAAGCTCCTCGGATATCCCGGATATGGTTAATGAAAGCTCTGCCTGTCCATTCATCCATAAAGGTTTTCTTAAATTCAACAGAAATAACACAGCCCTTTTCATTGAAGTGCTTGTTAACCCACTGTGAAAAGCCGCCACCTTTAAACACAATATTCTCCCGTACATCCGGATGGCTTCCATTGATGGAGCATGCTGAAAGGTACTGCATGAAATGGTGAATAAGAGGCTGCCACTTCAGATGATTGAAAGCAGTGCCAATATTGATCTCCGGATGAGAGATTTCCGGGCTAGTCTTATCCGGACTTTCTCTGCGGTAATTATAGGAATGAATATCCAGGATCAGGAAATAGCCGAATTTCCGGATTGCCGTTTCAATCAATTCACCCATTCTGACATAAAATTCCTGGTAATATTCCATCAAAGCACTGCTCAGAATATCAGGAAATCCATTTTTCCAGACCTGTAAGCCCCAGGCATCTTCGGGGTGCATATAAATAGCCTTCTCGGGTGGCCGGTTAAGGTCAACCTGAAAACGTGAAGTGTGTACCGTTACCCTGCTTACAGGTAAGTCGATCATATAGGAAGTATAAGGATCCTCCTCACGGAAACGCTCATGTTCCTGGAGATGGATGTGAGGCAAGACCTCGGGCGCGATATAATGCCCGTCGTGCAAGGCAAGTGCTATGATAGGCGAATCTATTTCTTCTATTTCGTATGTTGTGCTATTCATTCTCAGGCTCTATTGCAATAGAACATAGTTTTAAGACGAATGTTTGGTTAACATCCCTGAAGAGAAGAAATTTATTGCTGTTATTCGTTCCTCGGGTCACTCAGAAGAGGCATCCGGGCACATTTCTCTACCTCAAGGGACGGACATCCGTAATCAACGCTTACTTTACCCAGGATCAGGTATAAGCCATTTCCCTTTAAAGGATAGGATTTCAAAGACTGTGGAAAATGCACCGTATCGAAGAAACAACCTTCAGCATCTACGAAAGTGCCAAATTTCATATTGCTTACATTTCTTGACCGAACCTTCTTTTCGGCGATAAAATCACCTACCATACGCACCGTTCTTCCCTCATACTCACAGAGGTCTTTGGCCATGACTTCTCCTCTGAATTTGGATTTCGCCAGGTTGAACATGCTGCCGGAAACAGGAAATCCGATCAGTTCCATTTCGTCATACAGATCCTCCGGAAGCGAATTTTCTAATTCAGGTAATACAGGCCGTTTTGCGTTGAGAGTTTCAAATAAGGTCGCCGTTCCTGTCTTCTTCTGCTTTCCGTTAATAAGCAGATGTGCTTCCCACAATAATTCCTTCTTTCCCGTTCCTGTAAACCGAAAAGCACCACAGCGGATCAATATCACCAATTGTTCCAATCCCGCTTCTGTTCGCAATATAAAGTTCTCTACGCTTCGGTAATCTCCGTTCTGTAAGCGTTCTTCAACAATCCTAGCTGTCAGCTTTCCTTCTAAATTCAGCAGGCAGTCAAATCCCAGGTAAATGTTGCTGCCTTCAATACAGGTATTGGATTGACTTTTATTTACGCAGGGTAAACAGATCGTTCCGCCCGATTTCTTTGCCTCGTTTACATATACTTTACGTTGATAGAACCCGCCGTAGTTGTTCAGTACAGCAACCATAAATTCCAAAGGAAAATAGGTCTTTAAATATAAGCTCTGATAGCTCTCTACAGCAAAGGATGCCGAATGCGCTTTGTTGAAGGAAAAGCCTGCGAAGCTTTCCATCTGCCGCCATATCTCCTGAGAAGCATCTTCCGGATAGCCCATCTTCTTGCAATGATGATAGAATTTATACCTGATTGTCTGCAGGGTATCTGCATTATATTTCTTCCCGCTCATGATCCTGCGCAATACATCTGCATCTGCCAGATCCAGGCCACCATAATAATGACCGATCTTCATCACATCTTCCTGGTACACCATTACTCCGTAGGTTTCTTCAAGCTGCTCTTTAAAAACCGGGTGTATATAGGCTGCTTTTTCAGGATTGTGATGCCTTTCGATGTAAGTCTTCATCATTCCGCTGGATGCTACACCCGGCCGGACAATAGACGAGGCAGCAACCAACGTTTGATATTCATCGCATTTTAGCTTAGTCAGCAATTGGCGCATAGCAGGGCTTTCGATATAAAAGCAACCAATGGTATTGGCCGTTTTTAACTGCTGTGCGATCTTCTGATCTTTAAAGAAGCGCTGAGGGTCATCGGTCCTGATACGAACTCCCCGGTTTTGAAGAACGATCTCCCGGCAGTCTTTAATGTGGCCGATACCGCGTTGAGAAAGAATATCAAATTTTTCAAAGTGGATATCTTCGGCAACATACATATCAAATTGTATGGTAGGAAGGCCTTTGGGTGGCAGATCCATAGCCGAGTAATAGGTGATGGGCTTTTCTGAGATCAGTATGCCTGAAGCATGAATGGTTCGCTGGTTCGGAAAATCCTCCATCTGGTTGTAAACGCTTAAGATCATATTCGTGATCTCGTTTTTGTTGAGCATATGTTCCGGCTCATGTACCAGCCGGTCAATGTCTCCCCTGGGCAAACCGTATATTTTTCCCAATTCCCGGATGATGGATCGTGAACGAAATGTACTGATGGCACCCATCAATGCTACCGTTCCTTCTTCATATTTATTAAAGATGTAGTCATAAATCTCATCGCGGTCGTTCCAGCTGAAATCCACATCAAAATCAGGTGAGACTTTTCGTTTGGGGTTCAGGAAGCGTTCAAAATACAGATCCAGCTCAATCGGACAGACATCCGTAATTCCCAAACAATAGGCTACTACAGAATTGGCACCGCTTCCCCTGCCTACATAGTGAAAGTTACGGGATCGTGCATAACGACAAATATCATCCGTCATCAAAAAGTAGGAGGCAAATTTCAAATTCTCAATAATCTCCAATTCTTTCAATACCCGTTCCTCGGCTATTTTATTGGCTTTTCCATAACGCCGCAGAAAACCTTCCATTGCGTATTGACGCAACAGTTGATAGTCTTCATAGTGGCTCCCCTTAAAGTTTTTCTTATTCTTTTTTTCTTCAAAATCGAAATTAAAAGAGCATTCTTGCAGCAGCTTTTCTGTATTGTCTATCAGTTGAGGAAAATCTTTGTAAAGCTGTAGCAAAGATGCTTTAGGCAAAAATATTTCATCTGTAGCAGCAACCTGTGCAGGTTTTAATTGTGAAATAAGAAGGTTATGATCAATTGCCCGCAATTGGCGATGTAGTAAATGTGACTGCTCATCCTGAAAGCTAAGCGGCTTTAATATTACATAGCGTTCATAAGCAGATCGGGGCTCCAGTGCTATGCGGTTCAATTGATCCGGGCGAACACCGATATATTCATAATCACGAAGACTCCGGCTCAGCTCTTTCCCAAAAGGATAGACCACAAAAACGTGATTGAATTCAGGAGCTACAGAAGGCAGGAGAGAGTTTTTTCGGTTGGCTGCAGTCATCAATTCATTGAGCTCCCGGAAGCCTTCTTCATTTTTTGCAATACCAATAAACAGAAGCTCATCAGCATTCCTGAATTCCATTCCTGCTAACCCATTCAGCCCCCGGCCTCTGCATTCTTTGATAAAGGCTAAGGATGCTGAGCTGTTATTGATATCGGTTAAAACAGCCGTATCATAACCATTGATCTGCAGGCCTTCAGCCAACTGCTCCACACTAAGCGTACCATAGCGCAGGCTATAAACACTGTGTGTATTCAATAGCATTTCTTTTTCCTTTTATTAATCTCGTCCTTCAGGCTTATCGCCCGCATAATCTTATCCATGCCAAAATGCGTCCTGATATGATCCATCGCTATCCCCAGGTTTAATTCTTTGATCCCATCGTTAAACAGATCCACTTGATAACTTCCTGTAATCAGATTGCTTAGTTTGATCCCGACAAGCCGGATCAACATCCGGCGGCTATATAGCCTGTCAAATAGTTCCAGTACCCGTTCGGTTAATACTTTCTCTGAATTTGTATACGTGATCTTCATTTGTTTGGTATGAGTATCGAAATTGCTATAACGTATTTTGAGTGTAACGCAGGCCGTCAGCTTTCCCTCTTTGCGAAGATTAAAAGCCAGCTCATCGATCATGGTGATCAGGATTCTGCGCAATAAATACATGTCGATCGTATCCACCTCAAAAGTATGCTCATTGCTCATTGATTTTTGCTCTGAAAAAGGAACTACAGGCGCATTATCCAGCGCGTTCGCTTTCTTCCAGATGCTTATTCCATTTTCTCCCATTACGCGATGCATGGTCTGAACATCTATTTCCTGTAAGGTTTTGATCTTTGAAATGCCCATATTTCGCAACAGAGCATAGGTTTTAGCACCTACCATGGGTATCCTTTTGATAGAAAGAGGAGCCAGGAAGCTTTTTTCAGTACCCTGCTGAATCTGCCGTTCGCCACTGGGCTTGGCTGTTCCGGTAGCGATTTTACTGACTGTTTTATTAATGGAAAGTCCGAAAGATACAGGTAAGCCTGTTTCTCTGATAATACGCTGCCTGAGCTCCCGCGTCCATTTCCAGCATCCAAAGAATTTGTCCATTCCTGAAATATCCAGGTAGTGCTCATCAATGCTGGCCTTTTCTACAATGGGTGCACTTTCGGAGATAATTTCAGTTACCATAGCAGAATACTTGCTATACTGATCCATATCACCTCTTACCAGGATCGCTTCCGGACAGAGTTGCCTGGCTAAACGCATGGACATGGCGCTGCGCACTCCGTATTTCCGGGCTTCATAACTGCAGGATGCCACAACGCCACGATCTGAATTTCCACCAATTAATACAGGCTTACCGATCAGTTCAGGGTTCTGCAGCCTTTCTACAGAAACAAAGAATACATCCAGGTCACAATGTACAATATGCTTTTCCATAAATATTAGCAAACTTACAAATTGAAAATTTATTTAGCTAATATTTATAGTAAAATAATATTTATAGTAAAATAAGATTGTAAAAACAGATGGATTCGTTAATTAAATGATAGCCCTAAAAGTCATATCCCACTTTAAAGGTCAGGTCAAAAACAGGGCCTGAAACATTCATATCCACTCCAAATATTTCTGAATGGCCAAACCCATAACCCAACCCGGCCTTAAACTCATAATTGAAATGATTTAAAAAATTCCTTCTCAAGCCATAGGTCGGAATAAGGTTGATCTGATCAGGCAGGTCCATATTTTCATGATTTGAAAGCACCCATCCCGGCATATATCGGATTTGCAAACCAAGGTAGTTTGCAGCGTTATTCCTGGTATTTTTATCTTTTTCAATTCTTCTGTTTAGGTTATAATAATACTTAGGAGTTAACGTAAAGGCCGGATAGAGTGCAAAGCCGGATTGGTTATCGTAGAGTTCTCCGCCCCAGATGGCAGGAAAAAGAAGAAGATCCGTTCGTAAGGAAACTTTAGGAGCAATTCGGGCTTCATGATACGCATCAAGCTCAAAAAGGCCGATCTGTACCCCGGTTACATTCTTTTTAAGAACCGGGTCTTGGGCATAAGAAAAAAATCCAATCAATAAAAAGCAGGCAGGCAGTACTTTCTTTAACATAAATTAGAATAATGGTTAGGTAAGCATTCTTAGATAACATCCGGGGTAAAAACGAAAAAACCCTGTAAAGAGCTACAGGGTTCCTTTGTTCTAAGAGAAAAGGTCTTTAAGCAAACTTCTTCAATAGGCTGTGCCAGCCTGTTGTTTTTTGAAGTATGCCACTTATATCTTCTGCTTTTACACGTTCCTGTTCCATGCTGTCGCGATGGCGGAGTGTAACGGTTTGATCTTGCAGTGTTTGATGATCGATTGTAATACAGATCGGTGTGCCGATCGCATCCTGCCTGCGGTAGCGCTTTCCGATAGAATCTTTTTCATCGTATTGGATGTTAAAATCAAGCTTTAATTCATCCATAAGCTCCCTTGCTTTTTCGGGCAGACCGTCTTTCTTTGTTAGAGGTAAAACGGCTGCTTTAACAGGCGCCAGAGCCGGATGCAGATGCAATACGGTACGGCTGTCTTTTTTATCTTCTGTACTTAAATCCTGCTCTTCAAAAGCGTTGCATAATACAGTAAGGAACATTCTGTCTAAGCCTATTGAAGTTTCGATCACATAAGGAATGTAGTTCTGATTGATCTCCGGATCGAAGAACTGCATCTTTTTACCCGAGAATTCCTGGTGTTGCTTTAAATCGAAATCTGTTCTTGAGTGAATCCCTTCTACCTCTTTAAAGCCGAAAGGAAAGTCGAATTCAATATCAACGGCAGCATTGGCATAGTGCGCCGGCTTAACATGATCGTGGAAACGATATTTATCCGGGTCAGAACCCAATGCCAGGTGCCATTTCAGGCGAGTAGCTTTCCATTTTTCATACCACTCCATTTCTGTTCCGGGGCGTACAAAGAATTGCAATTCCATTTGTTCGAATTCTCTCATCCGCATGATGAACTGGCGGGCAATAACTTCATTCCTGAACGCTTTACCAATCTGTGCAATACCAAAAGGGATCTTCATTCTGCCACTTTTCTGAACATTCAGAAAGTTAACGAAGATGCCCTGGGCGGTTTCCGGACGTAAATAAACATCCTCAGCACCTTCTGCGGTAGCTCCCATCTTGGTAGAGAACATCAGATTAAACTGGCGGACTTCCGTCCAGTTCTTTGTTCCTGATATCGGGCATACAATGCCATGCTCTTCGATGATCACTTTTAAGCGTGCTAAATCATCATTTTGAATAGCTTGATCGAGATCACTTTGCAGCTGCGCTGCTTTATCCGTTTTGCCATCCCGCTCATAGTGTGTTATTTTATCTTCGATCAGCTGATCTGCACGATAACGTTTCTTAGAGTCTTTATTATCGATCATCGGATCGTTAAATCCGTCCACATGGCCGGAAGCTTTCCAGATCCTCGGATGCATAAAAATAGCTGAATCTATCCCGACAATATTTTCATTAAGTTGCACCATTGATTTCCACCAATAGGTTTTAATATTATTTTTTAATTCAGAACCCAATTGCCCGTAGTCATATACTGCACTTAAGCCATCATAAATTTCGCTTGACGGGAATACGAAACCGTATTCTTTGGCGTGCGACACAACATTTTTTAAAATATCATCAGTTTTGCTCATAGTGCGACAAATATAATCTGATTTATGCATATTCATAATAAAACGCCTTACAAAATTAAATGTCGACCTGGTATGGGATGTATATTGGATATACCTTGCTTTACATGCTTACATGGTGCGCGGGTAGTTGGTGCGTTGTGTCTCCGTTATTTCTTTTAAAACAAACGGAGACACAACGGAGGGACAAGACGGAAATTTAGATAGCAAGTAACGGAATGAGTCTTTCTGCGACAGATTGGGCAGCGATGACTGCACCTTCCATATAGCCTGGAAATTCTTTGGCAGTTTCTGTTGCGGAAAAGAATAGTTTTTCATCCATGTAGCTTTGTTGTAATACCAGATGGCCGTTATTTTGGTGTGGCCTTTGGACAAGCTGATTTTCTGCCAGGATAAATTCATCTGTCCAGATTTTGTCGAAATAAGCGATCGGCTTTAAAGCCCGGGCTCCTAACAAATCCGTCAATTGATTCAATACAAACTCCTTTCTTACTTTCTGTGAATACGATGCAGCACTGCCATTCAGGAAACCTGTAAATCCGAATTTATCTTCTTCATAATTGGTATGATCGTACATTTCTGTGATAATGCCGGCATGGCTAAATAACATTCCCGAGTATCCTTCCTTTCGCCAGAAAGGATTGTCGTACTCCAATGTGAATTTAATGGCTCCTGCCATCCATGTTTGCACGTTTGGTAAAATAACTTTCAGTGCATCAGGAAGTTCAGGTGAAAATGTTATTTGTTTTGCAGTTAATTGGGGTAGGATGCAAATAATAACCTTACCGGCATGGTGTTTTCTGCCATCTGAGCTTGCCAGCTCAATACCATCTTCTGTTTCTTTGATTGCTGTAACTTTTGTGTTCAATAAAATATTTTCCTTTGGTAATTTTTCTGCCAATGTGTCAATCAGCATTTGAGTTCCGCCTGCAAGCCGGTAAGACGGTATTTCAGCCTCCGGTATAAAGAACTTTTGAGGCGGCTCGAACGACTTGGTTTGGAACAGGGATATGCCTTTTGAGAATTGCGGATATTTTTTTAATCCCAATTCATCAATTAAAGACAGCAGACTTGGGTGCATATCCGAGAACCAGGTTGCCCCTAGCTCCAATGGTGTTCCGATCGCTCCTTGAATGGTCTGTATCCTTCCGCCCAGCCTTGGTGAGGCTTCTAAGATCGTAACCCTGATATTTCTTTGCGACAATAAATAAGCTAAAGTAAGTCCGCTTAAACCACCGCCAACAATACATATTCTTTCATTTAATCCCATTTGAATAATTTTTAAGGTTACGAAATTCCCTTTTTGCATCTTTGCTTTTAGTGGACGTTTGAGAAAATTTATGGTACTTATAAGCAGAAGCACCCAGACAGCGAAAAGGAATTTAAAAAGCAACTTGCCGAACAGAATATTCAGACGGTTGTCCGCAGGAACAACAGCGGACGGATTTACGGCATTACGTTTATTGACAATGGTAGCCGTACTGTTTGGAATGGCTCGCAGTTGGACAGAAACTTGTCTGCAAATCTGTTTAACGATTGGTGGAACAACGGAAACAAACCCGAATTGAAAGCACAGGACAGCCCTGTTTCCAATACGGACCCGATAGACAACCAACCGACAAAAGACCTTTTTGAGTTCATCACACAGGAGCATTCGCACAGTTCTGATTTGGGGTTGTTCAGCCTGTTGCCCCAAGCACAGGGCGAGGACTACGAGGAAGAACAGCTCGCCAATCGAATGAAGAAGAAAAAGAAGAAAGGCAGGAAATTGTGAATACGTAAATGTTTATTTCAAATAATGCTAATTCCGTAAACCGCACTTACTTTAAACCGAATAATGATTTTTCAATGGTGTTGTATTCAAACTGAAAGCCTGCTTTTTTTAGCTTTTCATTACTCACTTTTGAACCCTCCAACAACATTACAGACATTTCGCCGAGCAATAGTTGTATCAAGAATGCCGGTGCATTAGGTAAAATACTTGTCTTCCTGAAGGATTGAAGTAAAATTTTAGAAAAATCATTCATCGTGATATGCTCGGAAGAAACCACATTGAAGACACCTCTTATTTCATCGGTTTGTAAAATAAATTCGTACAAACGAACCAAGTCACGTATATCTATCCATGGTAAAAATTGCCTTCCGTTTCCCAAAGCAATATTAATACCCCATTTAGCCAACGGAGCTAATTTTTGGTACATACCACCCTCTTTTCCCAACACGACACCTTTCCTTAAAATAGTGGTGGCAATATCACTATTTTCAAATTGTAGTGCAGCTTTTTCCCATTGCTCACAAACAGAAGCTAAAAAGTCGTCGCCGCTATCAGAAATTTCTGTGAATATTTTAGTGGAAGTAACTGCTCCATAGTACCCCACAGCAGATGAAGAAATGAAAGTGTCTAAACCAATATTTAGTCTATTGACATACTGGTACAGTAGGTCGATTGCCTTTATGCGGCTTTCGATGATTTCAACTTTCCTTTTTTTTGTCCATCGCTTTTCACCGATGTTAACCCCTGTCAGATTGATGATTATTGTAACACCGTCAAACGCCTTGCCATCAATAACAGCCTTCTCTATGTTCCATCGAAAATAATGTATATTTTCCGTCTCCGAAATATTGTTTCCTCGGGTTAAAACATGAACTATATAACCACAGTTTACGAGATGTTTTATCAATGCCTTCCCCACAAAACCTGTCCCTCCAGCAATCAGTATTTTTTTCATCGTTCTATTTTTGAAAGCAATTCCGGGAGAGCCTGTTTAAACCATACTGTATAAAGTGAGGGATTCTCATTTATATCTGATAATATTTCAGTAGGATTCATCCACTTATAATCCTGCACTTCATCGTCGTTGGGCAACGGATTCTGGTCAGAATAACCAACAAAAACATGGTCTAACTCGTGCTCGGTTAGGTTATTTTCGACAGTAGTGTAGTAGATAAACGAATACACCAGCTCTAAATTGGATTTCAACCCCATTTCATAGTTTAATCGTTCTAAAGCACTTGAGTCTACATCTTCTCCCCATTGTGGATGAGAGCAACAGGTGTTCGTCCACAAACCACCACCGTGATATTTATGTTTCGCCCGTTGCTGTAACAGCAATTCGCCTTTAACATTAAAAATAAACACCGAAAAAGCCCTGTGCAACTCGCATTGCTGATGGGCAAGCAACTTTTCCATCTCTCCGATGGCATTATCATCTACATCTACGAGGATAACTTTATTTCTTTCCATATTTAAGCATTTTCTTTAACCGCATCTGCATACACTTT